>VOFB01002576.1_pt1 | contig 31895 bp, 29 predicted proteins | sample 5384141 | NCBI WGS metagenome assembly VOFB01 (sample SAMN12384721, study PRJNA508395) | human gut metagenome | isolation source: healthy gut A | host: Homo sapiens | reverse complement strand
TGAATTATAGTGATAACTGAAATTCCGCTGAGAAGACAGCTGTCTATAAAGCGGTCTACCTCCATTACGCCATCATCACCGAGCATACCTCTTATATCAAGTTCCATTCCGCTCTTGCGTGAGAAGTTACTTACCAGCTTCTTTCCGACCTTTGAGGGCGTCGGCTGTTTCTTGCTCTCTTTCTTTTCTTCCACAAGACGAAGATTTTCAAGCTTGGTCTTGGTTTTCATAGCCCCGACCTGAACAAAGCACATATTCTTTGAATCTGGCAGCCTTAACAGCGTTCCCTCTTTATTGAGATCCGCAAGACGTACCGTATCACCGACCTTGAGCGGTCTTGGCAGAACATAATGATCTATCTTTTTCTGCATTATCGGGTTTGCGGTATCATACATTGCGTTCACAGATGAGCTGATATGTGAACGGGCACCCTTGACCTTCTGTGCAAAATCGGCACTTTCCTTCTGCTTTCTGAGCCTTTCAAGTTCTTCAAGCATAAGGTCGCCCTGAAAACGCACTTCTTCGATTATGCTTGCCGCCTTGCTTCTGACGTCCTGAAGCTCTTTTTCCTTGTCCTTTTCAAGCTGATCACGCTCGGCTTTGAGTTGTTCTGTGATTTCCTTTGATTTTTTCTGTTCTGCCGCCGCAGAGCTTTTCAGCTTTTCAAGCTCCTGCCTTGTCTTTTCGAGAGATTGAACAACTTCTTCAAAACGCTTGTCCTCTGTGCTGACAAGTTCCTTTGCGTTATCGATTATATCACTGCTTATGCCGAGTTTTGAGGATATGGCAAAGGCGTTTGATTTACCCGGCATACCTACAATTACTCTGTATGTCGGTCTTAAGGTCTTTATATCAAACTCGCAGGACGCATTTTCTACGTTGTCCGTCTTTATTGCGTACATCTTGACTTCCTGGTAATGAGTAGTAGCTATCACCTTGCAGTCACGTTTTCTGAATTCATCAAGGATAGATACCGCAAGCGCTGAGCCTTCAACGGGTCTGTACCCGAACAAAGCTCATCGAGCATAATAAGCGACTTCTCATCGGCTGTACGGAGAATCCTTGCGATATTCGTCATATGTGACGAGAATGTAGACAGGCTCTGTTCGATGCTCTGCTCATCGCCTATATCAACATACAGCTCATCAAACATACCGATAACGCTGTTTTCGCTTGCAGGTATCATCATACCGCACATTGCCATAAGCACAAGCAAGCCTGCGGTTTTAAGAGAAACCGTCTTACCGCCGGTGTTCGGACCGGTTACGATAAGCGATGAATAATCGTTTCCAAGCTCAAGCGAGATAGGCACGACCTTGTCCTTGTCTATAAGCGGGTGTCTTGCCCTTATCAGATTGAAGCAAGGCTTGTCGGTTATAACAGGGGTCACTGCTTTCATCTTTGCACCGAGATTTGCTTTGGCAAAATAAATTTCGAGCGTCAGCACTATCTCATAATCGTTTATCATCGGCTCGGCAAAGCTGCCGACAAGCTCCGACATTTCCTTTATGATACGCTCGATTTCCTTTTGCTCCTCTATCTGAAGTACCCTAATCTCGTTGTTGGCTTCGACTACCGCCATAGGCTCAATGAACAGAGTTGCTCCCGTTGCGGATGTATCGTGTACAAGACCGCTTATCTCGCTCTTGTATTCGGTTTTTACGGGTACGACAAATCTTCCGTCACGCATTGTGACAAGGCTTTCCTGAAGATATTTCTGCGTTGACTGACTCTTTATCAGCTTATCAAGCCTTTCTCTTACGGCAAGACTTTTACGCTGTATCGAACGGCGTATTGCCGCAAGCTGAGGGCTTGCACTGTCAGCAAGTTCTTCTTCTGATATGATAGCGTTGGTTATCATATTTTCAAGGTGCTTGTTTACGCTGAGCTGCTCGAAATATTCGGTAAGCGAGGTCTGAATGCCGCTGCACTGTGAATACCATTCGTCAAGACCGGATACTTCACGCAGGAACATTCCTATATCCATAAGCTCCCTCAGCGACAGTGATGAGCCTTGCTGTGCCCTTTTTGCGCCAAAGCATATATCCTTTATGTTATAGAATTTCGGCGTACCGAATTTTGACGACAGCGTGAATGCGTCATCCGTCTTTGCTATTTCCGTTCTTACCGTGTCTATATCGAATGACGGCTTTATCTTTTTTATGCGTTCCTGCATACATCACAGTATGCATTTTGCGAGAGCAGGTCAAGGATCTTGTCCAGCTCCAGCTTTTTATAGTCTTTTTTCATATTTATATCCTTTATATCTATGTTTCGATTGCGATATTTTTATAATAATCAAGCGTGGGAAACGATCTGTTAAGCTGTGCCAGAAGGTAGAATTCCGCAATTGCGGAAAACAGCTTTTCGTTTTTCTTTGAGATTCTGAAACGGTACATTTTGTCGGTTTCGGAATATGCGACATATCTCAGCGTATGTAAAAGCGTGGGGTTAAGAGCGAATACGTTCTTTTCTACAAGCTCGCTGTGTTCTTCAAAACAATCCGAACAATAGATGATACCCTCAACGGGTAAAAACATCATTGTTTCGCTCTTGTAGGCTATGCATTCCCTACAGGCTCTGAGATCGGGCATAAATCCTATCCTTGAGAGAAACCTGAACTCAAATATCGCTTTTATGAAACGAAGCGGCAGCTTCTGCTTTTCAAGCTGAAAATATGTCATGCAGGTAAATCTCAGCAGATCCTCATGCTCCTCCTCAGATGTGGCGCAGTATTTTATTATATCGGCAAAATATGCCGCAAGCGACAGTGCCTCAATGTCCGCAGATATATTATAGAAACTGCATATAGGCTCTGCGCTGTTAAGCGTATATCCTTTACTGCTGCGGCTGACGCAGAACGTTGCATAGCTGAAAAGCGATGCGGCACCCGAATTCTTTCCGCCTATCTTCTTTGCGCCGTGTGCCATAACCTCTATCATTCCGAGCTTGTCAGTGAACAGGTCAAGAAAACAGCTGTTCTCGCCTATAATGCGCTGCCCGATAACAAGCCCTTTCAGCGTAATAAGCATTGAACAGCTACTCCTTTTGATTATATATCAGTCGGCCTTAAGTCCGAAGTCGGCAATGTCGGACTCTCTGTTTCTCCAGTCCTCTTTTACCTTTACCCATATCTGCATATTGACCTTACAGCCGAAATAGTCCTGCATATCTTCTCTTGCCTCAGAGCCTATCTTTTTAAGCATTGAGCCCTGCTTTCCGATAATCATGCCTTTATGCGACGCTTTTTCGCAGACGATGACTATGCCTATATCGACAATCTCCTTGCCGTTGGGCTTCTGCCTTACCTCCATCGTTTCAACATAAACGGCTGTTCCGTGCGGAATCTCCTCGTTCATATTTCTGAGTATCTTTTCACGGACAATTTCCGCAAGCCATACCTTTTCCGCCTGGTCGGTCGGAAGCTCATCGTCAAAATAATGCGGTGACAGCTTTACATATCTGTCGATTACAGGCATTATTTCTTCAACACCTATCCTCTGCCTTACGCTTATCGGAATTATCTCCTTGAAATCGTAAAGCTCGCTGTATTCCTTTATAAGAGAAAGAAGCTCGGACTTGTCCTTTACTAAATCGACCTTGTTTATAAGCAGAACGACATCTGTCTTTCTGTCCTTGAAGCTGTCGATAAGATTATGCTCTATCGGAGAAATCTTCTTGGTCGCATCTGCCATCATAAGTATCACGTCAACATCGGTCACGCTCTCTCTTATGGATTTGAGCATCTGATCCGACAGTTTGTTCTTTGCTTTATGCATACCGGGCGTATCTATGAACACATACTGCGTTTCGCCCTTTGTAAGTACGCCGTTTATTCTTGTTCTTGTTGTCTGCGGTTTGTCGCTGACTATAGCTATCTTTTCGCCTACGAGATAGTTTGTAAGCGTGGATTTGCCGGCGTTAGGTCTGCCTGCAATAGCCACAAATACCGATTTCGGATTATTCATTTTTCATCTTTCCTTTGATATTTCTTTTCTTTCCTTTCGCTATAAACAGATACGAAAGGCAGGCAAACGCTGTCAGCATTGCCAGATTCCATATGTCACCCGTAAAAAACTCAAATATAATCTTAAATTTTTCAATATCCCAGAACAGTATTACGCCGATTATCACGGCCGCAACAGCCGTTACGAATACTGCGCCTGCGGCAACGTCTTTTCCGACCTTTGCAAGCGCCGAGTAGCCCGGTGAAACCTTGTCTATGACTACCTCTATAGCTGTGTTCATCATTTCGGCGGAAATAACCGTCACGCAGGTTATTATCAGTAATATGAACTGTTCCTTTGTGAAATTATAGAATTGCGACAGATACAGCACACACATTGTCGCAACAATGTGTATACGCATATTCATCTCATGACTGATACAGAACCATATTCCTCTTGCCGCATATTTAAAACTGTTAGCAAGTCTTTTAAACACTTTGACCTCTTTTTATTCCCGTGTGATCTTAAGGTTGTTCAGCACAAGGTCCTGCAGTTCAAGCATCACCTTTTCTCCGTCGGGATCGTCCTCGTGATCGTATCCGAGAAGATGAAGCGTTGAATGCGTGGCTAAAAAGCCGACCTCCCTTATAAGAGAATGGCCGTATTCTATTGCCTGTGCGTGTGCCTTCTCCATTGAAATTACAATATCCCCGAGCATATAAGCTCCGTTTTCGGGATTTACATCATACTCGTCATATGCTCCGAGCGGAAACGATATTACATCGGTGACCTTGTTTTTGTCACGGAACTCCTTATTGATGCGTTTTATCCGCTCGTTGTCAACAAGCGTTACCGATACGTCTGCGTCACCGACAAAATCGGTAACTCTCAGCGTTTCTGCTATGCACTTTCTTATAACAGTGCGAAGACCGTTAGGTACTTCTATTGCTTTCTGGTTGTTTCTGAAGGACATATATATTTTTGGTGTTTTCTTCTCAGACATTTTTACTTTCCTCATTTAAAAGCGGTCAGCTTTTCTTTCTTTCATTGTACTGCTCATAGGCTCTTACTATATCCTGTACCAGCTTGTGACGCACAACGTCCTTTTCTGTAAAACGGTTGATGGCGATGCCTTCGATATTCTTCAATATCTTTGTCGCCTCGACAAGTCCAGAACGTTTTGAATCGGGCAGGTCAATCTGGGTAATATCGCCCGTTATGACCATCTTGCTGTTAAAGCCGAGTCGGGTCAGAAACATCTTCATTTGTTCGGGAGTCGTGTTCTGCGCCTCGTCAAGTATTATAAAGCTGTCGTCAAGCGTTCTGCCTCGCATATATGCAAGCGGAGCGACTTCTATACAGCCTCGTTCCATATTACGCTGAAACGCTTCAGATCCCATCATATCGAAAAGTGCGTCATACAGCGGACGCAGATAAGGATCGACCTTGTTCTGCAGGTCGCCCGGCAGAAATCCGAGCTTCTCGCCCGCCTCCACGGCAGGACGTGTAAGAATTATACGTTGCACCTCGTGTGCCTTGAACGCCCTTACCGCAAGCGCTACGGCAAGATATGTCTTACCCGTACCGGCAGGACCTACTCCGAACACTATGGTGTTTTTCTTTATGCTGTTTACATATTTCGATTGACCGACGGTTTTCGCCTTTATCGGCTTTCCTGTATGGCTGACGCAGACACAGTCCGCAGTAAGCGTCTGTACCTCCTCGCCCTTTCCCTCGTTTGTCATAGAAATAGCGTATCTTACGCTCTGCTCGGTCGGCGTTTCACCTTTTTCAACGGTTGAAATCAGCGTTTTTATTACCTGCTCTGCGTTATCCACAGCGTTTTCATCGCCTTTTATGCGTATCTCATCGTCACGGGTGAATATCGAAACCTTATATTCCTTCTGAATAATGTTGATATTGTTGTCAAAGTCACCGAAAATAAGGTGAATCCGGCTCATATCCTGAATGCTAACAGCTTTTTCTGTCATTTATCGTGATATATTCCTTTCAAATCCTGAAATTCATCTGTTTTATGCTCTATTCTATGATAGTATATCACATTCCGGGCTTTTTTTCAATACAATTTTACGCTAAATCAATATAAAACAGTAATCGGTTGCTTTACGCCGATATTACGCTCCAGCTTATATTTCACTGTCATTCTGATACCGTTTTCTTCCGTACAGACCTCTCTTTCATCCGAAAGTATCCTGCACTGCGAAAGGAAATTCTCTTCATAATCCTTTTTCTGCTTTTCAAGCTGTGTCATTATATCACGGGCGGTATATCTGACGGTTTTCTCCGACAGCCTTGTGTAAACTCCCCTTTTATATCTGTACGGCGTGTCTGCGCCGAGAATGCTTACATTATATGTATCCTCGCTGTAGGTAAAGCCGTCCATATTCTCCGCCTCATAATGCTCCCACGGAAGCGGCAAGGCGAAAGAGCCGAACATAAGATACGTTGAATAATATTTCTCGTCCGTTTTCATGCTTCGTGTCTGCTCAAACGGAAGAAAGAATTCTTCCGTCTGCTCGCACTGCGCTTTTAGCAGTCCGTCTGCGTGAACATATACGATATGTCCTCCGTTATCGTTGACAGTACCGCTTATGATAAGCTGACCCTTTGCTATGCCGCTTCCGACAGTGGTCTGCAGCTTGCCCTTATATATTTCCGTATAGATAAGCTGACCGTCAAAGTCGCTTATTACGTTGCAAGGTGTTTCTATCGGAATTTCCGCAGGCTCAGGATCGTTTGTTTCAGCAACCTTTACAGATACCCTGCTCCCCTGCCGTTCGACCGCCACCCATGACAGCCTGCTGATTTCAGCCATTGCGGATTGCTCGCATACCCATTCGTCAAAAGACTTCCTGCTGCAGCCGGGCATAAGACCGTTTTTCTCCATCACGGCACATATCTGTGTGTCTGTGACCTCGCTGTTTCCGATGATGTCTATCCTCCATACAAATTGCGATAGCAGGACTATTACAGCGCAACAGCACAATGCGCCGGTAACAAGCCCCCATCTTTTCCTTAATGGCAAAAGCCTGAATATAAAGCCTTGCCTTTCGGTAACGTTAAGTCGTATTCCGTGTTTTCTTGCTATTCTCGCCGTTTTAAGATAGCTGTACGGCTTTATGACAGCCGTAAAGCCGTCTTTGTCCTGACATATTTCATATATCTGAATATCGTTTGTTATAAGCTCGCTTATAAACTTCTCCTGAAAACCGCCAAGCCCCTTTATCGTGATATATGCGGCGAATGTCGCCCTTGCTTTTCTTCTCTTCATAATTCCTCCGCTTCGCCGTGATTTGCCTGTTCAAACCCGACCGAATGTATTTTCCCCGATATTTTCACGCTGTCATAACCGAATGTCTTGAATTTCAGCCCGATACCGATAATCCTCACTATTCCGCACGGAATCTCAAGTTCTATTATATTATCCTCGAATTTCAGTATTTTTCTGCAGCATTCAAGCTCGGCGCTCCTGTTGTCCTTCAGCGTGATAAACGAATGCTTGCGTGTTTTGTTTTTAAGCTGTTCATATCTCATTGCTAACTTATCGACGTTCATTTTTCCGCTCTCCTTTCATATAATTTATATGCAGGTACAAGCAAAAAAGAAGTGAGGGATAATTATAGCAAAACGTATCAGACAAGCGACAATCTGTATTTTATCGGTAATCATATGCATACTTCTGACCGCTGACAGCAGAGGAACGTCCGACACGGTACGAAGGTGTATCGGCACCTGCCTTGACAGCCTTATACCGTCGTTATTCTGCTTTATGGCTTTTGCCACGCTTATTATAAAAACCAATATCGGTGAAGTCACGGCAACGCCTTTGTGGTACATAGCAAGATACATTCTGAGGCTCGACAAAAAGACCTTCGCCGTATTTATCCTCAGCCAGATAGGCGGTTATCCTGTCGGTGTAAGGCTTCTGAGTGAGCTTTACGGTAACGACTCCGACAATAGCCGCAGTTACTCAAAGCATTTATGCTACTGCTACAACAGCGGACCTGCCTTTGTTACGGGAATAGTGGGGATAGGCGTGTATAACGATGTAACCGCAGGGATTATCGTATTTATATCCTGCCTTACGGCAAATTTCCTTGCGGCTGTTGTTATGAATGTCAGAAATACCGCTTCAAAGCTACACAGGACAGAGATCGGCTTTTCTTCGTCCGACATATCGGCTTCTCTTATTTCAGCGGCAAGAGCAATGCTGAATATTATTCTGCCGATATTGCTGTTCAACTGCGTAACGGAGCTTGCAGGATATTTGCTGCACGCTGTCTTTAATATGGAGATACCCGCCTTTCTTAAGGCAGTAACCGAAATAACAAATATAAAGACAGACGGCGTTATTTTCTCTTTGCCGATAACCTCTGCGCTTATTTCATTCGGCGGATTCTGTGTAATATATCAGATATTCTCTCTTGCGGATTTTACGGTAAATAAGCTGTATTTTATATTTTCACGAATATTGATATCGGCTGTGAGCGCCGGTGTGTGCTGTCTTATGCTGCAGATAACGGGATATGAGCCTGCCGCCGATGCGTTTGCTTATGCCACAGATACGCTGCTGACAGACCCATTACTGCTTATGTGCATAGCGGCAATGACGTTCATTTTACTGAAATGTACGGAAAAAATGAAAAATATAAAAAATTTTTAAAAAAGTACTGGATTTATTTTTTTTGATGTGATATAATTACTTTAGATATAACGGCAATAATATGCAGTGAAATTTCGTTAGGTGGTGTTTATATGAAAAAGAAACTGTTCGGCAACAATATCAAGCCTTCCTGCAAGTACTGTGAGCTTGGCACCGCTATGGGTGATGATAAGATACAGTGCTCGAAGTTCGGAGTTGTAAAATCTTACGATTCATGCAAGAAGTTTGTTTATTCTCCTCTCAAGCGTATTCCCAAGAAGGAGATACAGCTTGCAAATTCGGATGTAAACAATATCAATTTCTGATGCGTGAAAGAAAATAATAACTTTGATACGGAGCTTGTTTTAAATGAGTTCCGTATTATTTATTATACAAATTCACCTGAGTTTCTCGGCGTTTGTTTTATAATATGATTAATATTGAACGCGCTTTGCACAAAATGCAACTATTTCAAGCAGAAAAATACATTGCAGTTTTTCTGCTATGGTGGTATAGTATAAATTAAGTTAAACCAATAAAAAATTAATTGGAGGTATTTTTTATGGTAAATTTAAAACGAATAATGGCAGGCATAATTGCAGGTGCAACTGTAGTTTCAATGGCTGCCTGCTCAAACGGCACTACAGACGGTACATCGACATCTTCCGATACCGAAACAACGATTGATGACGAGATTGAAAATCCGGTCAGCGTTGGCGATATAAGTATTGACGCAGGTGAAGAAGTAGAACCGGCAGAACTTGAATATCTCGGTGGTTATGATATAACAACCGCAGGCGATGTTAAGCCGGCATACAAATATTTCTCGGAGAATTACGGCTGTACAATAAAATGCACGTTAGTCGGTTCTGGGCAGATTCAGGAAAAGCTGACTACAGCTATTTCTTCCGGTGAGTCACCGGACCTTGTTGACTATTCAGACGACACTTTCCCTTTACTTATGTCAAAAAATATGTACACACCGCTTGAAGAATATATGAATATGTCAGCACCTCAGTGGGCAGGAGTTGAGTCGTATATAAACCAGTACAAGTGGGGCGGAAAGAATTATTACTACCCCTGGGCTTATAATGTTTCCCCAAACTTCCTTGTATATAACCGTGGTGTTTTTGAGCAGATTGGCATTGAAGATCCCAAAGAGCTTTACGACAAGGGTGAATGGACATGGGATACAATGACGGACTGCATCAGAAAGTTCATTGATTCTGATGCTGACGGCAACAGAACAGGCTTATACGGTGCGACTGCATATTCAGCTCAGTCGTTTATAAACAGTACCGGTACGGCACTTATTTCAGTCGGAGCTGACGGTAAGCTGGTGCAGAACTTCAGCAACGCAAATGTTGACAGAGCCGCTAACTTTATGCAGACGCTTAAAAACGAAGGTCTTGCATCGTTCCAGGAAGGTGTCATGGATGTTGACATCACACCTATCAAGGAAGGCACAGCGGCATTCCAGGGCATGGGCGAATGGATTATTTCAAACTATGCAAAATTAATGCAGAAAGATGATACGCTTGATTATTTCTTCGTTCCATTCCCCAGAGATCCGGAAGCTGATGAATATTATTATTCGATGACGACATTCGGCTATCTTGTACCCGCAGGTTCAAAATTTGCTAAACAGGCATCGGTATTTATCAACTGCTGCCGTCTTAGCTTTACTGATGAAGATCTCAGGGCTACAACAAAAGGCAGTATCATGAGAAACAAGAAGTACACCGATGAAATGTACGATTTTCTTATGAGCTTCAAGGATCTCGACAACTTACATGCTGTAATTGATAACCCTTACGGACTTGACGAAACTACAAGTCAGATAATCAGGGATATTCTCGGTAATACACTGTTTGAAATGTTCTCAGAACAGTATCAGGGTCAGACATGGACGCAGATGCGTGAGGCAAGCCTCGGCACGATAAATAAGCAGATAGAGTATTATAACGGTCTTCTCTGATAACATACTAACATACAAATAAAACAGCCCATTGATCATTATATCAACGGGCTGTATTTTTATGCAGTCAAATAGTTTCTTTTATAAAGAATACCGCCTGTTTGCAGGCGGTCAGACTGTCGATAAACCTTTGTGTTTTCTGAAAATGGGGTCGCAGGGGCGTAGCCCCGACAGGGTCTAGGGGCGGTAGCCCCAAAAATAGCCCCTTCCCAAGGGGAAGGGGTTTGGGGTTAGGGATAGAGAATTCGCACTATCTTATAAAAAACAGACTTTTTCTACAACCTGACCGCCTGTTTGCAGGCGGTATCTGTTTTTTATTCGTAATCCTTTATCTCGACTTTTTCGATTATTATTTCCGTTTTGGGCTTACTTACTTCTTTGCCGCCCATAGCGTCGTTTGTTTCAACCTCAACGGCAGAAATCTTGTCAAGAACGTCAAATCCGTCTACCGTCTGACCGAACACGGTGTAGTTACCGTCAAGAGAGGGAGTGCCGCCGACTTCCTTGTACTTTGCCTTTGTAGCGTCATCCATATCCTCTATGAACTGCTTTAAGTTTCTGTAGTAGTTTGCCTGGAACATATAGTAGGTATATTCCTGAGAATCCTTGTCGTACTGCTTTGCGTAGTCCTCATAGCCCTGAATGTTGTTGTCTATTTTTGAGGTGCTGAAGCTGCTGTAATCCTGCGATTTCTTGTTGTTTACGATGTAGAACTCTGTGGAATTATTGCCGAGTGCGTTGGCGTAGCAGAACGCACCGTAGAAATGGCGCATATTGTAGTTTGTTTCTATGCCGAAGCTCTCAACGTTTGTCTTTCCCGTAAAATCCTTACCGCCCTGTGCCATAAAGTCGGCTACTACTCTGTGGAACGTTTTTCCGTTGTAGAATCCGCTGTTTGCAAGGTCGATGAAATTCTGAGTACCCTTAGGTGCGGCATCGGGATATAACTTAATTGTAATATCGCCGTAGTCTTTTATTGTCATTACGGCATATTTATCGCCCTTTTCGAGCTTTACCTCACCCGTGTTGCCTGTTATCTTTGCCGAAGGGTCGGTTGACGCACCGGGAGCGGCACTGTCTGAGCATCCTACCGATAATGTAATCATTGTTGCGGCACATAAAATGCCTGCTAATATTTTTTTAACCATTATGAACTCCTTTGCTTACATAAACTATCCTCTATTTTACCACAACGGCAAAGAAAAATCAATCGCTTTCAGCTAATTTTCAGAAATAGCAGACAACAAAAAGGCTCGTCCGAAGACGAGCCGTAATGTATCAGTTTTTACCGATTATATTTCAGCAAAGTACTTGATTGTTCTTACCATCTGTGATGTGTAAGAGTTCTCGTTGTCATACCAAGAAACAACCTGAACTTCGTACAGATCATCAGCGATCTTAGCTACCATTGTCTGTGTAGCATCAAAGAGTGAACCGAATCTCATACCGATAACGTCAGAAGAAACGATTGCATCTTCATTGTAACCGAAAGACTCAGAAGCAGCAGCCTTCATAGCAGCGTTGATGCCTTCCTTAGTTACGTCTGCACCCTTAACAACAGCTGTAAGGATTGTTGTTGAACCAGTTGGAACTGGAACACTCTGTGCGGAACCGATGAGCTTACCGTTCAGCTCCGGGATAACAAGGCCGATAGCCTTTGCAGCGCCCGTGGAGTTCGGAACGATGTTAGCAGCACCTGCTCTTGCTCTTCTGAGGTCACCCTTTCTGTGAGGGCCGTCGAGGATCATCTGGTCGCCTGTGTAAGCGTGGATCGTGCTCATGATGCCGCTCTGGATCGGAGCATAATCGTTCAGTGCCTTCGCCATAGGAGCGAGGCAGTTTGTTGTGCAAGATGCAGCAGAGATGATCTTGTCATCAGCTGTAAGAGTCTTTTCGTTTACGCTGTAAACGATTGTGGGCAGATCGTTACCTGCGGGAGCAGAAATAACAACCTTCTTAGCACCAGCATTGATGTGAGCCTGTGCCTTGTCCTTTGAGCAGTAGAAACCTGTGCACTCGAGAACTACGTCAACACCGAGCTCGCCCCAAGGACAATCCTTAGCGTCCTTTTCAGCATAGATCTTAAGTGTCTTGCCGTCAACTGTGATTGTGTTAGCTTCGTCATCAGCAGTAACTGTGTGAAGGTGCTCACCTATCTTACCACAGTAACCGCCCTGTGCTGTATCATACTTTAAAAGCTGAGCGAGCATTGAGGGCTTTGTCAGGTCGTTGATCGCAACGACCTCATAACCCTCTGCGCCGAACATCTGTCTGAAAGCAAGACGTCCGATACGGCCGAAACCGTTAATAGCAACTTTAACTGACATTGGAATATTCCTCCTAAAAATTTTGTGAATTTTTTGCAGGCGCAAAGCGTCCGCTAAATTTCTACTTCTCTATTATACAAAATTTTTCTCTCATTATCAAGTGGTTTGACAATTTTTTATCAAAAAAAGAAAGTGAATTATTCCCGACTTTTAAAATAGTAATTTGTGCAATATACACAAAAGGGTTGAATTGTGTAAGATTTTCTGTTATTATAGATATATAAATTCAGTTTGGTGAAAAAATCTGTTTTTGAAATAAACTTCTGATTTATTATCCCTATCCCCCTGCCCCCTTTCCCCAGAAAGGGGGTGGATACGGGGACTGGCGTCCCTGCGACCCGCCTTGGGGCTGCGCCCCAATCCCCATTTCAAAAATATATTGTTTTTTCGACAGACCGAGATATATAAATTCAGTTTGCTGAAAAAATCTGTTTTTGAACTAAACTTCTGATTTATTATCCCTATCCCCTTAGGACACTCTGATGGCTTTGCCTCGTGCAAAGCTTGGTGTGTCCTTATTTCAGCATCCATGCCGAACTGCCCCCTTTCCCCATGAAAGGCTGTGTATGCTTGGTTGGCTTTGCGTCCTTGCAAAGCCCTTGGGCATACACGCCCGGCATCCACGCCGGGGGATACGGGGACTGGCGTCACTGCGACCCGCCTTGGGGCTACGCCCCAAACCCCATACTGAGATATATAAATATAAATAAATTGTAATCGGAGAAATCAAATGAAACTGTATCTTACCGACCTTGACGGGACGCTTCTTGACCATAAGGCGCAAATCGGACGAATGACAGAGGCGCTGATGAACAGGCTTATTGACGATGATATAAAGATAAGCTACGCCACCGCACGTTCAGTGCATTCAGCCGAGCCGAAAGTAAGCTGTATCAATTTTAAGCTGCCAGTGATAACTCATAACGGCGCTTTTATAATCGACCCTGTCACAAAGGAGCGTATCGTAACGCATTTTTTCAGCGAAGAATCAAAATCGTTCATAAAGTCATTTTTCTATGAACATAAAGAATCTGTGCTTGTGTACTCGGTCATAGACAATTACGAAAGAGTAAGCTATCTTAAAAACCGACTCAACAAGGGTGCGGAGCGTTATTTAAAGGACAGAGCCGGAGACAGAAGAATGCACCGAGCAAAAAGCTATGACGAGCTGTTCGAAGGCGATATTTATTATATAACGCTTATTGAGCCTGTAATGAAGCCCGATGAGCTTGACCGATATTTTTACAAAACAAACGGCTTTTCAAGAAACTATCAGCCCGATACATACGATACCGACGAATATTGGTATGAAATCTACCGTGAGGACGTTTCAAAGGCAAATGCGGCACTGAAGCTGAAGGAGCTTGTCGGTGCTGATGAGCTTATAGTTTTCGGCGACAACACAAACGATATATCAATGTTTACGGTAGCAGACAGATGCTATGCCGTATCCAATGCAACAGATAAGCTCAAAGAACTTGCAACGGGGATAATCCGTTCAAACGAGCAAGGCGGTGTGCCTGTGTTCATACAGTGCGACAGCTGTACGGTGAGGCAGTATGATAAACAGCCTCTTTACGTTTCGCCCGACAACGCACGGTTCAGCGCCTGTACTGCTACCGCCGACAGCGGCGACGGTGTGGGCATACTGAACGAAAAGCAGATACACGCTACGCTGAAAAGCTATTTTGCCACCACTCTTTTTGATAAGGAAATAAAGATAGGCAGTTACTTTGCCGACCTTGTTACCGAGAACGGAATATTTGAGATACAGACGGCAAATTTCAGCTATCTTGTACCTAAGCTGAATACGTTCCTCAAAGCCTCGCACGTTACGATAGTCTACCCTTTTCATAAAAAGAGCCGTCTTAATTATGTCGATAAGGCTACAGGTGAGATACTGAAAAGCGGAAGGAACGTTACCGCAAGCGATATGACCGATTTTTTCCTTGAGCTGTACCGAATCAGGCAGTACCTGAACGATCCGAATCTGACCGTCTGCATTGCGGATATAGCCGTAGAAAACCTTCGCTACTGCGCAAAGGATATGAAACGCAGAAAGACAGACAGAAAGGTAGCCGTTCCCACTTCCCTGCTTCGCCTTACGTTTCTTGAGGACAGCGACAGCTACCGATGCTTTATCCCCGAAGGATTACCCGAAACCTTTACACTCAAGGAATTCAAAAGGTGTATGCGTTCAGGCGATGCAGGCATCGCAATCAAAATTCTGCAATATGTCGGAGTAATTGATTATATCGGCAAAAGAGGCAACGAATATCTTTATAAAATCACATAAACGAAAAGCTCCCGTAAACCGTTTTGTCGGCTTACGGGAGCTTCAGCTTGTATAAAAAGTCTGTTTTTTATAAGATAGTGCGAATTCTCTATCCCTATAAGAACGCTTTGTTGGCTTTGCGTCCTGCAAAGCCTTTGGGTGTTCTATCTCGGCATCCTTGCCGAAACCCCAAACCCCTTCCCCGTGGTGAAGGGCCGTGTATCTTGGTTGGCTTTGCATCCTGCAAAGCCTTGCGGCATACACGCCCGGCGTCCGTGCCGGGGCTGAGTGTGGGGCTGCCGCCCTCACCCCGCTTGGGGCTACGCCCCAAACCCCATTTTCAAAAATATATAGGTTTTTCGACAGAGTGAAACTCCCGTAAACCGTTTTGTCGGCTTACGGGAGCTTTTTATTCATCGCCCTTAAGATACCTTACCGCTATCTGCGTCCTGTGTTCAAGACCTGTTTTTTCAAGTATCACGCTGATATAATTTCTCACTGTACCGTTTGACAAAAACAGCTTTTCGGCAATTTCTGCGTTCGAACAGCCGTCTGCAATCAGCTTTACTATATCAAGCTCTCTTTCGGTAAGCAGACCGAAAACGGCGCTCTTGCCGTAGCATTTTACTGCAGCGTCACGGATATACGACAGAATATCCTGCTGGAATACCGTACCGCCGTTATATACCGTCCTCAGCGCACTGAAAATCCCGTCTGTCTGCGTGTTTTTGAGAATATAGCCGCTGACCCCGACTTTAAGCGCACGCTGTATAAGCTCCTGCTCGTCAAACGTTGTCAGCAAAAGCGGTTTGCAGAGATTTTCTTCAAGCATTATCTTTGCGGCTTCAATGCCGTCCATAACGGGCATTCTTATATCAAGCAGCGCTATATCGGTCTTGTATTTCCTGCAAAGCTCTACCGCTTCTGCGCCGTTACAGGCAATGCCTGTCACCTCGAAATCAGGCTGTGACGAGATTATCATCTTAAGCCCCTCACGGATTATGCTGTCGTCATCTGCGATAATTATCTTCATACGTTCTCCTCTTTCAGACTGAATATGTTTACTACCGAAAATCCGTCCGTCTGTGCAGGAAATATGCACTTTCCGTCCGTAAGCACCGTGCGTTCCTCTATCGCCGTAAGACCCGTACCCTTTTTGAAGCTGTCGCTTCCTTTGCCGTTATCCTTGAACTCGGCACGGATTACCTTGTTCATAACCGATATTTTCAGCGAAAATTCGTCCGCTCCCGAATGCTTGAGCGTATTTGTAAGCGTTTCGACGAGATTTTCCTTTATGCAGTTCCATATGCGGAATGTGATCTTGTCTAAGTCCCCCTTGATTTCAAGCGTTGTCCTTATGTTATATTTTGCTTTATATTCACCGAGTATCTCTTTAAGCTCGCTTATTCCTATTGTTTTGCTGTCGGGACGTTCCTCACGCAGTGCCTGCCTTATATCGTCAACGCCGCTTCTGAGGTTATCGGTTACTGTTGTAATACATTGCTCGGCACTGTCGGGGTTTGTCCTGATGTTCAGCTTTGCCGCCTCAAGCAGAATTATACTTCCGGAAATGCTGTGTCCGAGCTTATCGTGTATCCTTGCTGAAAACCGTCTGCGTTCTTCGACAGCCGCAGATTTTTTTGCTGTTTTAGCGTATTCTTCAAGGCTTGCTATCCTGCGGTTGAGGCGAACAGTTTCCTCTCTGCTGTCCGCAAGCTGTTCACGGCATTTGATAAGCTGTCCTGCGGTAATATGGCTGACAGTGAATGCCACGAGCATTATAATAAGTATCAGAACATCAATAAACGGCGGTTTTACTATGAAAAGAACAAGCAGTACCGAAACAGCGCCGATATGTCGGAAATACTTTCCCGCACCGAATTTATCTACAGCAAAGATTACGGCAAAGCACAGCACGAATATCAGATTGTCGCTGTATATAAGAAATGCGATAAAAGCCGAAACGCACGAACAGACCGCCGCCGCTTTATCCGACTTTTTAAGCACCGACAGCAGATATTCAGCCAGAGCAAAGCAGGAAAAGGCGAGTACGGTAAGCACCGTATCGCCCGAATCACAGTTATTCATTATATTCATAGTGCCGAATGCGGCTGTTGCCGTGAGTTTGAATACAAGATATATAAGTGACAATTCGTATTCCTTTCGTTACGCCTTTGAAACTACCGACTTTCTGCCGAAAAGTGCGGCGCTTGCAAGCATTATAAGCAATGTGTAGAGTATAAGCACGCAGATGTTTATCACAGGCTGTTCAGCCTCGCCCGACATAAAACCGACATACCAGTATTGCGGCGTGATATATGACAGATATTTCAGCATACCTGCCGTTTCGTCTATCGGGAACCATGCACCGCCGAGCAGAGCGCCTATCGAGGTGATACAGCCCGAAAGCGTGGCAAGAGCCTGCTTTGAGCTTATCAGCTGTGCGAGCATTATTGATAATGCCGAGTTGAACAGAGAATAGATTATTACGGCGGCAAATATAAGCGGATAGCCGGCAGTCATCCGAGCACCCGTGATAAGCAGGTACAGCGGTAAAACGACAAGTGCTGTAAAGGATATAAGCACGCTTGCCCCAAGCGTTCCGACAATGTACTGTACGCCCGTTACAGATGAAACAGCCATCCTGCTGTATGTTCCGTACTGCCTGTCTTCCATTACCGCAAGAGTGATAAATATGCCGATAGCTGTGACAAGCATTATCATAAATCCTTCGGAGAACTTAAAGCCTGCAGAGACATATTCGTCCTCTCTGTCGGATGTTACCGCATTTTCCTTAGTGAGCTTTGTGTCGGCGGCATCGCTGTTCATAATTTTTGAAAACAGCTCTGCATCGTCTTTTGCGGCGTTTGCGGCAATATTGACGCTTCTCATAAAGCCTTCGATATATACCGAGATATAAGCGCCGTTTTCGTAATCGTCAAGAGTGGTGGATTTTATCTTCACGTCTTTTCTGTCGATTACATTCTTTTCAAAGCCCTGCGGTATCTCTATTATAGCAGAAACGTCACGGTTAATCAATTTATCATTGAATTTTTCTTTGCCGTCCTCGATAATGTTCATATTTATTCTGTCGCTGAGATAGCTTTTCAGCATTGCGGAAAGCTCCGAATTATCGTTATCGGTAAGGGCAATGTCTATCTTGTCGTTTACCGAGAACACGTTTGCTATCGGTCTGCCGCAGTAATAAAGCCCTATACTGCCTGCCCCTACAAGAAGTGCGATTATTAGTGCGTATTTAAGACGCTTCAGCATACCGAAAAATACCGTTCTTATATTATTCATAATACGCTCCCCTTTCAGACGGATTTTTTTACACGGAATATTGCCGCACCGATAAGCGATACCGCAGCCGTCACGGCAAGGCATACCGCAATTACCGCCAACGCACTGTCGCTTTCACCGTAAAGAGTAAGTCTGAATGCCGCTTGCTGAACGATATAAGGCGGCAGCTTGTCGCTGAACCCTTCGACGAATACCTGCTTTGAAAACGAGCCTGAGAAGAACAGCAATGCCCATGTAAGCGGTATCACGATGCTTTCCGCAGGTATTTTTATCAGTACCCCTATCAGCATACCTACAGCTATCGACGCAAGCGAGCAGCAGGAGAGCAGCAGGAACAGGATAAGGTTTCCGACAAAGCTGTCGCAGTATTTCGCACCGAACACAAACACCGAAAACAGCATTATCACCGCATTTCCTATAACGGCGGAGGGAAGCGTGCCGATGAGCTTGCCGAAAAACAGCTTTACTTTGCCGACAGGTGACAGATAAAGACGCTGCAGGGTGAATATCCTTTCCTCGTCCTTGAGAGCCGTACTGCCCATTATCATATGCGACATGAATATCATCATTACCGCCATACTCACCGCATAATAGTCCATCATACTCCGTGTAACGCCAAGTCCGTCCTGCTCTACAAATGACTTTTCGGTATCGGTATCTGTATTCATAAGCAGTGACGGGTCGGTCGATGCTATTTTATAATATGTATCGGATACCGCAATGAAAGAATTCAGCACCGAGCCGAGCGCCCTGTTAGCAATTTCGTTTCTGCCGCCGTATAACAGAATTTCCCCGTTTTTAAGCTCGATATATGCGTCTATATCGCCCTTGTCGGTAAGGCTCAGTGCGTTTTTTTCGTCGCTTGCCTTTTCCGCCTTTATCATGCTGATATTGTCAAGAAACTCAGCAAATGCCTTTCCGCTTTGCTCGTCTGTTTGCGAAATATTGTATTGCAGTTTAATTTCTCCTATGTCATAATCCGCTATATCAAGATTCTGAAGCATCGTTCCGAGAAAGAATACCAGCAGTACCGGGAATAAAAGTCCCATGAATACGTTTGCGGGGCTTCTGAAATACTCCCTTATCTGTTTTATTATCAAACTAAGCATATTTCCGCTCCTTAACGTATCTCGTGTCCTGTAAGCGACAGGAACACAGCGTCCATATCCGGCTTTTCCGTGCTTATCTCGATTACAGGCAGATTTTGCTTTACAAGTTCGCTTATGATATGTGAAATATCGTTACAGCTTATGCTCATATCAACGCTTATAATATTGTCGCTAAATTGCACCCTGTTTACATCTGGCAGGCAGGAAACAGCCCTTGATACTCTGCTTCTTGTTTCGCTGTCGCACTGCTTTGTGGTGATATGTACCGTACCGCTGTCGGTTATCATCGTTATAAGCTCCTGCTGTGTACCCTCTGCCACAAGCCTGCCTTTATCAATTATAGCGACTCTGTCACAGATTTCCTCTACCTCGTGCATATAGTGCGAGGTATATATTACTGTCGCACCGCTTTCACGCAGTTTCTTTATCGAACTCATTATATGCTCTCTTGACTGTGCGTCAACGCCTACGGTAGGCTCGTCCATAACTATCAGCTTAGGCTTATGCGCTATCCCGCAGGCAATGTTAAGTCTGCGTTTCATACCGCCCGACATTTTTTTCGGCTTCATATCAGCCTTATCCGCAAGCCCTGCAAATTCGAGAGCGGTCATTGCGTTCTTATGAAGCTGTTCGCCCTTGAAGCCGTACAGCGAAGCGAAAAATTCAACGTTTTCCTTTGCGGTAAGATAAGGGTACACCGCTATCTCCTGCGGAACACATCCGATTATCCGTCTTATCTCCGCTCTTTGCTTCGCTGTATTCATACCGTCTATCGTCACACTTCCCGAAGTCGCTTCGTCAAGTGTTGTGATAATATTTATCGTGGTTGATTTTCCTGCCCCGTTAGGACCTATAAGTCCGAATATCTCACCCTCGCTTACATTGAAGCTGAGGTTATCTACGGCACAGTGATTGCCGTAATTCTTGACAAGATTGTTCACGCTTGCAAATATCATAAGTATTCCCCTTTCGGCTGTTTATTTATCTTACTGTAACGATTATACACCTGCAAAGCGGATTTCACCAGTTACAAACGGTATTTTCCCGTATGACATTTGTAATAAAAAAGCTCTGACAGAGCGTTAACCCGTCAGAGCCTTTGACTTATTAAGTTATTGATTATTCATCGTCGGCTGAGATGCTCTCTGTTCTGTAAATGAACTTTACAGTGCCCTCTGTCTTATCCGACTTACCGCCGAATGTGTCATAGTCCTTGCCTAAAGCAACTGTAGCCTTCAGCTTGTCGATAAGTCCTGCAATATCGCCGTCAACAGCGTCTACTATCTTCTTGACAGCCTTCTCGTTGAACTCATCCATACCGTCGTTCAGCTCCTTAGCGCCGTCCCTTAACTGCTTTACACCGTCAATAAGAGTTGCAACACCGTCATTGAGTTTATTTGCACCGTCCTTAAGGTCGCCTGCACCGTCATGAAGCTGTAATGCACCGCTGTGAAGTGTGCCTACACCTGCAACAAGGCTTGTCGTACCGTCCTTTAACTGTCCTGCGCCGCTGTCAAGCTGTGTTGCACCGTCGTAGAGCGTGCCTACGCCTGCTACAAGGCTTGCTGTACCGTCTTTCAGGTCGCTTGCACCCTTGTCAAGCTGATTTACGCCTGAGATAAGCGTTGAGCCGCCGCTTGTAAGCTGTTGTGTGCCGCTCTTAAGCTGTGTAGCACCGCTGTGAAGATCCTTAGTACCGCTGTAAAGCTGTGTTGCGCCTGCCGACAGCGTCTTTGAGCCGTCATAGGCACTGTCAACGCCTGCCGTATACTGAGTAAGTCCTGTGTAGAACTCATTGTAGGAATCAAGCTGTGCGATAAGATTCTTTATCGTTGTCTGACCTGCCTTAGCCTTTGCTACAGCTTCGTTTATCTGCTTTGTGACCTTTTCGCTTTTCATATTCTGCTCGATAAGCTGTTTCTTCTGCGCTTCAACATTTGTGCTTATCTGAGCCTTTACAGCGTCTGTTGACATCTGAGCGGAAACTGCGGCTGTAACCTTAGCCTGTACGGCTTCGGGTATCTGTCCTGCCTTTACTGCCGCATTGTACTGCTCAGCGGTCATATTATAGCCTGCGGCTTTGAGAACACCTTCAAGCACCTTTGCCTGTACAGCTTTTGTAACGCCTGCTGTTATAGCGTCATTGTTCTTTTCTACCTCGGCAGTTACCGTTTTGAGTGCCGTATTGTAAGCAAGAGTGTAGACCTTATCCTTGTCAAGAGAATCAACCAGCTTGTTAAGCTCCTTCTTGTAATTCTTTATAGTCAGTTTAGGAACGGTAAGACCGGAAGCCTTTATCTGCGTTTCGGCTGTGGATAACAGCGTATCGAATACCTGCTTTGCGCCTGCGTTCAGCTGTTCGCTGTTTGATGAAAGCTCACCAAGACCTTCGTTCAGCTCTGAAGCGCCTGCGCTTACCTGTCCTGCGCCGCTCTCTACCTGAGATGCGCCGCTGTCAAGCGATGACGCACCGCTGTTAAGCTTATCTGCACCTTTGATAAGATCATTTGCACCGCCTGCCAGTGCAGATGTGCCTTCCTTCAGCTTTCCTGCACCGCTGTCAAGAGCCTCTGCACCTGTTTTCAGATCCTTGATACCGGCTACCAGAGAAACCGTGCCGTCCTTCAGCTTTACTGCGCCTACATTCAGTTCATCCGCACCGCTCTTTAAATCGTTTGTGCCGTTTACAAGTGTGCCTGTGCCGTCATACAGAGTGCCTGCACCGTCTGCAAGCTGTTTTGTACCGTCAGCAAGCTCGCCCGATTTTTCAAACAGTGTAACAAGTCCGTCATAAAGCTGTGAAGAACCGTCTGAAAGCTGATCTACAGCGTCTGTGAATTCCTTGATGGTACCGTCAATATCGTCCATATTGAGTTTGTCGGTATCAACCTCGTTGAACAGCTCTGTCGTACCTACCGTCATGCAGGTCATAAGCTCGAAATTCTTGACATCTGCGCTGATTTCAACGTATGAGGGGATTTCATAATCGTCCTTGTCAAGTCCTAAGTTTTCCTGCATACCGGGAAGCGCAAAGCCGAGAACCGCCGATCTGTCGCCGTCGTTTACCAGCTTGCCGTTGGTTACCTTTACGTTCGAGAACTTCTCGTTATCAAGAACCGTTCCTGTTACCATCAGGAAAGGAACGTACATCTGCATATCCTTGCCGTCAACCTTCACGGTACGCTTTTCATTATTCGTATAGTCGAAGCGGATTGTTACCTTGCCGCTCTTGCCTTTGATTTCATCGGGAGTGACCGTCTTGCCGTCAAGAGTATATGTAATCTTCATATCAACGGGGAGTGACTTGTCTGTCGTACCCTGATAGTAAATGTCACTGCCTTCAGCCGCCCATTTGTAATTTTCACCGCTGTTTGTAAAACTCTCGTTGCCCTTTACATTCTTAATGTCCTTAAGCGAGGTTTCGTCCTCTATCGTGGCGTTGTGCGAGCCGTTCTTCAGCCAGTCGCTGACGATGACCTTCTTTGTTGTACCGTCTGCATTTGAGATGATATATACCGTTTCTTCCTTGCCGTCCGTATCCGAGCTGCTCTTTTCGCTGCTTCCGGTTTCTGTGCTGTCAGAAACGGATGACGATGTATTATTATCGTTTCCGCCCTGTGCGGCGAATGCGAGAAGTCCGGAAGATGTGCCTATCATTGCGGCGGCAAGAACTATTGAAACTATCTTTATTATCTTTTTTCTTATCTCTTTCATACTGTTGTCCTTTCTCAGTTCGTCTTTTTACCGGCTTGTCTTGCTTCTTTAAAGCCGAGGCTTGTGTGGATTATAATCTTATCGAACAGCTTGAGCATAGCGGGTAATAACAGGATTACCGATACCATGCTTATGATTGCGCCTCTTGCCATAAGTGCGCAAAGTGAGCTTATCATATCTACGTTTGAATAAATGCCTACACCGAATGTAGCGGCGAAGAAGCCGAGCGCACTTACTATAATTGAGGGTATTGAGGATTTAAGCGCTGTATAAACTGCCTCGTTCTTGTCACTGCCCTTGTTACGTTCCTTCTTGTATCTTGTTGTCATAAGGATTGCATAGTCAACGGTTGCACCAAGCTGGATGGTACTGATACAGATAGGTGCGATGAACGCAAGCTCTGTACCTGTGTAACATGGAATACCGAGGTTTACGAATATGGCAAACTCGATTACCGCTACAAGTATCAGCGGAAGTGAAACCGACTTGAAGGTTACCAGAATGATAAGGAAGATTGCGGCTATCGAAATTACATCGACTACCTTGAAGTCCCTGTCGGTTACTTCGATAAGATCCTTCGTACAGGGTGCTTCACCGATAAGCATTGCCGAGCTGTCATACTTCTTTATAATGTTGTTTATCTCTGTTACCTGATTGTTTACCTCGTCTGTTGCCGTTCCGTATTCACTGCCTACAAGCATAAGCTGGTACTTATCACTCTTAAGCACATCTGAGATAGAATCCGGAATTATCTCTGAGGGAACAGCCGAGCCGATAAGCGAATCAAAGCCTACCGCAAGGTTTACACCGTCGACCTTTCCGACCTCGTCAAGCATCGCCTTTGCGTCCTTCTGTGAGAGTTTTGAATCTGCGAGTATCATATGAACGTTTGACATTCCGAAATCGTCCTTCAGCTTTGTGTTGGCGACAACGAAGTCCATATCCTGAGGCATTGTCTGGCTCAAATCGTAATATTTCTGTGTGTTGTTATAGCCGTAAACCGCAGGTCCTATCAGCACTGCGAATATTATAAGGAATATCCACGAACGCTTTGTGATGAACTTTGCAACCTTGTCGAACTTCGGCATAAGCTGTTTGTGCCTTGTCTTTTCGATAGCCTTGTCAAATACGAGGATAAGTGACGGGAGGATAGTTACACAGGCGATAAGACCGAATACAACGCCCTTCGCCATTACGATACCGAGATCCGCACCGAGCGTAAAGCTCATAAAGCACATTGAAAGGAAGCCGGCAATTGTTGTGATAGAAGAACTTGCTACAGAAATGATACTGTTTGAAATGGCGTGTGCCATCGCACGTTCCTTATCGCCGTCAAATCTTACCTTCTGCTCGTTGTAGCTGTGCCAGAGAAATATCGAATAGTCCATCGTAACACCAAGCTGCAGTATAGCGGAAAGTGCCTTTGTTATGTAGCTTATCTCGCCTAAGAAGTAGTTACTGCCTAAGTTGTAGAGAATAGCCATACCGATACTTACGAGGAAGATTATCGGGATAAGGAAAGAATCCATAAAGAGCATCATTACCACTACAGCAAGAACTACTGCGATAGCGACATATATCGGCTCTTCCTGCTCGCAAAGGTTTTTAAGGTCTGTTACCATTGCGGACATACCCGAAACGAAGCACTGATTGTTAGTTACATCTCTTATCGTATTGATAGCGTCCATTGTTTCATCGGCTGATGTCGATGTATCGAAGAATACCGCCATAACCGTTGAATGATCGGTGTTGAATGCGTCTTTTATCTTGTCGGGAAGAATATCCATAGGTATTGAAATGTCTGCTATCGAATCATACCATATTACCGAGTCAACGTGATCTACCGCTTCTATTTTTTCTTTAAGAGCGGAAACGTCCTTCGGCTCCATATCTTCCACAATTATCATACTGAATGCGCCCTTGCCGAAGTCATTCAGCAGAATGTCCTGACCCTGTATGGTTTCCATAGTGTCGGGCAGGTAATTGAGCATATCGTAATTTATTCTTGTAGCTATCATACCGAGTACCGAGGGTATCAGCAGTACGACCGCAACTATAAGAATGATTACTCTGTGCTTTGTTATCCATTTGCCTAGCTTAATCATCTTTGTCCTCCCTGTTGCTTGTTTCTACATAGATTTTGTCATCGGCGTGTATTTCTTTTTTTATAGCCTTGACTGTGTATGCGGCAATCCATATATTAGAAATGCCGTCCGCAAGCAATGTGATACCGAGCAGAACAGTAAGCGCTACCGCACTCTCAAAGGGATTTACGAGTAACAGTATTCCTATTCCGCCTGTAACTATTGCGCTGACAAGAATCAGCCACCAGCTTTTTACGCCGAAACGCTTTGCATCAACGGCTGTCTGTATCTTCATTATGCCGTCGATCATAAAATAAATGCCCATTATGACAGGCACCAGAGCCATTATATTACCCGGATGGATAATAACTACAAGTCCTAGCAGAATCGCTATGATACCGAATGCAAAGTCAAACTGGAACGCCAGACCGTAGGGGTCGGCTGAAAAATATCCCGTGATTTTTACAATGCCGAATACTATAGCCGCTATTCCGAGCATATAGCATACCGCAAGCATTGAAATCTCCGGGAAAAGAATAAGTATAAGTCCTATGACCGCAATTGCGGCGCAAGTGGAAATATATGCTGCTTTTGCACGTTTGATAAATCTCATGGTTTTCAGTCCTTTCTTTTTCTTTACAGCTATATTTTAACCCGCCGTGACGGTTTATACAACGGTCAATCCTGCGCCACTGTTCAATTTTAGGGCAATCGATATAAAATGACCGATTTTTAGGCAGATGCGACTTTTTGCCTAAAACTTGAATTTTTGACGGGAATGTTGTATAATTATAACCGTAAAATAGAAAGCAGGAGAAACCACAGGCTAAAACGGAGGTAATATGTCCGAACTTACCAAAAGAGCAATACAGGAATCGTTTAAAAACTGCTGAGCAATCAGCCCTTGGATAAAATAACGGTAAAGAACATCACCGATGACTGCGGAGTAAACCGCAACACGTTCTATTATCATTACAGCGATATTTATCAGCTTCTCGAAGAGATCTTCCTTACTGAAGCACAGAAATCTGTAGAAAAGATGGAGGTCGGTCAGTCGTGGGAGGAAGGGCTCAAGACAGGACTTTGCTTCGTAAAGGAGAACAAGAAGCTTATATACCATGTATATAGCTCGCTTCACCGTGAAACTATCGAGCGTTATCTTTACAGCGTTTCACTTGACTTTGCCGGCAAATTCATTGATAACGTTTCAAAGACACTGAAGCTCAGCGTTTCCGACGATGACAAGAAGTTTATCGTATCATTCTATAAATATGCAATTGTCGGCATTGTCCTTGACTGGCTCGAGGGCGGTATGAAAAACGAGCCCGACGAGCTTATCGAAAGAATGTCCAAACTGCTCAGCGGCACTCTCAAGACCGTACTTGAAAACGCCGTAAAAAAGTAATAATCGCTTTTCGCACGGTCGGCAACATTGACAGTTAACGGTACTTACTTTCTTTATAAAATATTTATTCAGATTTTTCAACATATTTACCGTATTTCTTCTATCAATTATTGACTTTTTTGTGGAAGTATTGTATAATTGAAGCAGTATACTGTGATATTCTGTCATAAAGTATAAAAATGTCGGCCTGCATTTTGATGCAGACTGTTTCGATAATAAGGGAGAAATTTATGAAGAAGATTATTGTAACATTTATTGCGACAATAACAGCGGCGCTTCTGCTCTGCTTTTCCGTAAGTGCGTTTGACAATAACGACTACGGCGGTGGCGGCGGTTACGATTTCGGAGGCGGCGACTATGGCGGCGGATATGACTACGGCGGTAACGATTACGACAGCAGCAGCTACAGCGGTGACGCCGACCCTGTTTCCGTTATAATAGGTATTGGCATTGTCGTTGTTATTATTATCATTTCGACAATCGGCGGAAACAAAAAGAAATCCGGTGGCGGCGGCACAACACGACCTTCATCAATGAACGGCGCAAACGTTGTACTGCCCAACAGAACCGAACAGATAGAAGGTATTATAAAGCAGAAGGATCCCAACTTCTCGGCTTCCGACCTTATCACTTTCACAAAGCAGGTATACATAGATATTGAAAATGCCTGGTGCAAGCGTGATATGACCCCTGTAAGACCGGTTATGCACGAAAACCTTTACAACACCACCTGCAAGCAGGTGCAGGCAAAGATAGAACAGGGCGTTATTTACCACTACGAGAGCATCGCTATAGATACGGCTTACCTCACATCGTATGAGCGTGATTCGCAGTTTGAATATGTAACGGCATACCTCACCTCAAGAATGATAGATTACCAGGTAGACGAAAAGACAGGCAAGATTATAAGAGGTGACAAGACTACACGCTGGGTACAGAAGTACAAGATGAAGTTTGTACGTTCGCTCGGTGTCGAAACAAAGACGGAAACCGGCAAGATGACCGGACACAACTGCCCCAACTGCGGCGCACCGCTTGAGATTTCTTCTTCCGGCGTATGCGAATACTGCGGCTCTGTTGTTACAACAGGTCAGTATTCATGGGTACTGACAGATTTCTCAGGTATAAGAAACGATACTGTAGATGACGGTATAAAGGGAGTATAATGTGGATATAACATCGTTCATTCTTTCAATATTAAGCTGGCTCGCTCCGCTTATAGTCATCGGTATCATCGTACTTGTCATTGTGTCGAAGGTGCGTAGCGCATCGCAGAAATATCTCGGTATGTCGCCGTCACAGGCAATGGAACTGATAAACAAGGGTGTCAAGGAGGAAGCTACCACTCCTAAGGGTATAACAGCCCTCAGCGAAATGTACGGTCCTGCCATCACCCGTGATTTTCCCGAAATAGGATACAAGGGCATGGAGGTCAAGGCAAGAAATGCAATAGTCGCAATTCTCAATGCCATAATGAACAAAAATGCTGAATCGCTTAAGGCAAGCGAATATACGCAGGATCTTATAAACAAGGTCAATAACCGTATAACCACCCTTAATGCGAACAACGAAAAAGAGATTTTCAATAACATAAAAATTCACCGTTGCGGAATCGCAAACTACCAGAACAGAAGCAAGGAGGCAACGGCAAGGTTTGAAATTTCTCTCCAGTATGAATATGCAAAGGTGTCGGAAGAAAAGGCAGACAGCGCAAAGCCTGCGCTTACGCAGACAGCGTACAGCGTAACGCTCGCTTACAAGCAGGATCTGCACGAACAGACGACAAGCATTGTATTTTCAAGCAACTGCCCCAACTGCGGCGCTCCCATTGATGCGTCTGCAAAGGGCAAGAAGTGTCCGTACTGCGGAAGCGGCATTACAGAAATTGCCGACCGTGTATGGCTGGTCAACGATTTTAATTTAGTAAAATAAATTAAAAACTCAACACGAAAGGAAATATTACTATGGGACTTATTAAAGCAGCTGTAGGCGCACTCACGGGTACTCTCGGCGATACCTGGAAAGAGGCCATTCACTGCCCTGTTATCGGCAACGATACTGTTGTTGTTAACGGCGAGAAGATGCACAACGGTAATGCAAGAAGCAGTAACACAAAGGGAACAGACAACGTTATCAGCAACGGCTCGGCAATCATGGTTGAAGAAAACACCTGTATGCTGACCCTTGACAACGGCAAGATAACAAACGTTGTTACAGAACCCGGACGTTACATACTTGACAACTCGACAGCACCTTCAATCTTTGCAGGTCAGATAAAGGATTCGCTCAAGGATCTTATTTCAAGATTCACATACGGCGGAACACCCGCCACCGAGCAGAGAGTAATCTACATCAACCTTCAGAAACTGCCCGGCATCCCCTTCGGTACAGGAACACCAGTTCCCTATCCCGATCCCCGTTATAATACAACAGTAGAGCTGCGTTTCTACGGCACATTCGAGGTTCAGATACCCGATGCCGAGAATGCCTGCAAGTTCTATGCAGAGGTTCTCAGCAAGGGTGTAAACGCTCCTCAGGTCTATGTTAAGGACATTTTCAAGAACGAGCAGTACAAGAACGAGTTCATGCAGTCACTGATGGTAGCGTTAAACCAGCTTTCAGCAGAAGGCTACAGCTACAACCAGATTACAAGCCAGCTCAACAACCTTACCAACAAGACTAAGGACGAAACCGCTAACAACTGGGCACAGAGAGGTCTGATGCTCACAAATATCGGTCTTGGCCCTATCACGATTTCCGAAGAAACAAAAGAGCTTCTTAAGGATCGTCTTAAGGCTGATACAATGCTCGGCGGCGATGTTCAGCGTGCTATGATGACAGGTGCCGTTGCTCGTGGTATCGAAGCGGCAGGCTCAAATGAAAACGGCGCTATGATGGGCTTTATGGGTATGAATATGGCTATGAACGCAGGTAACAACGTTCTCGGCGGTATGCCTGCGGCTCCTCAGCAGACAACACCTCAGCAGCCTACTCCGGGCGGATGGAAATGCTCGTGCGGCGCTACAAACACAGGTGCATTCTGTTCTTCCTGCGGCGCTAAGAAGCCTGAGGCTTGGACCTGCTCATGCGGTCAGTCAAACACAGGCAAGTTCTGCGTAACTGCGGCAAGAGCAAGGAAGGCGACGCTCCCGCTGCTCCCGCTCCTTCAAGCTGGACGTGCGAATGCGGCGCTACCAACACAGGCAAGTTCTGTGCAGAATGCGGCAAGTCAAAGCCTGCAGTTCCCAAGAAGTACAAGTGCGACAAGTGCGGCTGGGTACCTGCCGATCCCGAACATCCTCCGAAGTTCTGCCCCGAATGCGGCGACCCCTTCAACGAGGACGATCTGGTATAATAAACATAACAAACAAGCCTTTACCCTCCCTTACGGGAGGGTTTTGTGCGGTTTGATCAAGATAACGAGTGTAGAACAATGAATACTGCGATAAGTTTTATAAAGAAAAATACAGTTATGGTGATAGCTTTACTGGCGGCGGTTATCACATCATTTATAGTTCCGCCCGACGAGAAATATCTCGATTATTTCGATTACAAGACGCTTGCCTGCCTTTTCAGCGTACTGGCAGTTGTATGCGCCCTTAAAAACGTACAGTTCTTTTATATTCTCGCCTGCAACATAGTAAAAAAATTCCGCAATATACGCCTTTGCACAGTGGTGCTTGTATGGGTCACCTTCATAGGCTCTATGCTGATTGCAAACGATATGGCTCTGCTCACCTTTCTTCCGCTGGGATACTATGTACTGCATACCGCAGGCAAGGAACGCTATATGGCGTTCACGTTCATAATGCAGAATATCGCCGCTAATCTCGGCGGTATGCTCACCCCCTTCGGAAATCCCCAGAACCTTTATCTTTATTCAAAGTTCAATATTCCGATAGGCGAATTTACGCTGATAATGCTTCCGCCGTTTATCCTTGCCGTTGCAATGATAACGCTATGCTGTGTTATCTTTGTAAAGCCTGAGCCGATAGAGCTTAAGTCCGCTCCCGAAAAAATCGACCGTAAACGCACAGCCGCTTATCTTTTCCTGTTCGCCATAGCTATAATTATCGTGTTCAATTTTATTCCGTACCTGATAGGTATGATATTCATCACGCTGACGCTTATCGTTATGGACAGAAAAGCACTTGCCGCAGTTGATTACCCGCTTTTGTTCACATTCGTATTTTTCTTTATTTTTGCCGGAAATATGGCAAGGATAGATGTAATAAAGAACCTGTTTTCATCTGCTCTGCAGCTTAACCCCCTGCTTTTCAGTGTAATTTCCTGCCAGTTTATAAGCAACGTTCCTTCGGCAATACTGCTCTCGCAGTTTACAAACGATTATCACAGCCTCTTGCTCGGAGTGAATATAGGCGGTGTCGGAACGCTGATAGCTTCACTCGCAAGCCTTATAACGCTCAGCAAATACAATTCGCTCTGCCCAGGCAAGACAGGCAGATATATAGCTGAATTCTCCGCTTTCAATTTCAGCTTTCTTATTGTACTTACTCTATTCTGTTCGTTTCTCGTCTGAGCTTATGTAGTCGATCATCAGACATTCGTCAAGCATTTCGTCTGTAAAACTGCTGTTTGCGCTTTCGTACCGTCTGATGTTATCCTCCTTCATCCACTTCTCGATGGTAGGGTATACAGGCATATTCTGCCGCCCGTGCATATCTGCCCATTTATTGAAACGTTCAATATATCGCTCAACGTTGTCCGCACCGAATCTTTCGGTTAATTTTGCTTTGTATGCGGCGGCGGAGAGCGATTTTTTGTCGGTTTCGTCCGACAAAACGGCACTTACCTCATCAAAACTGCTCTTAACTGTGCTGTCCTTATCTGAACTTTCCTTGCCTGTGCCGTCATCTGACGGGCAGATGTCAGACGTTTGACTACATTTTGTTGTCGAAGCCTTTTCCTGCACGGCTGATATCCTCTGCTCCGCCGCTTTTTCGGGATCGAGTATATACATCCCGTCAGCACGGACATAGAGCATGTCACGCTCATCTGAAAACGAGGTCTTTTTCATACGGTCAGAGCGTATGTGGTTATTTATCTTCCAGTGAGCAATTGCGTATACA
>VOFB01001213.1_pt1 | contig 31929 bp, 40 predicted proteins | sample 5384141 | NCBI WGS metagenome assembly VOFB01 (sample SAMN12384721, study PRJNA508395) | human gut metagenome | isolation source: healthy gut A | host: Homo sapiens | reverse complement strand
TAATACCACATCCCCAGCCTTCTGTCAACACTTTTTGCATCTTTTTGAGTTTTTTCTATATTTCGCAAAAAGAAGTGCTTCCGGGCATGTTTTTGCGACATTTTTCTGCCTGCTTTCCTTATTTATATTATAAGCACAGAAAATCCCCGGCAGTCGATCTGACCGCCGGGGACTGCGTTTTCTTCTTACTGTTCCTGTTTCATCTGATGCAGGGTCAATCCTACTGCCACAGCAAGCATGGGCAGCACAGAGATCAAGCCGATGGGCATGGGACCAAGCACATTATAATATGCATCTGCCGGGGTGATCAGTACCTGTGGCAGCGCCGCAATGGCATTGAAAGCACCATGCGCAATGGCAGGCACCCAGATACAGCCTGTTTTCTCGTAGAGGAGATCCAGCAGGGTGTTCAGGGCAAAGCAGACCACACACCACACTACAAGCCCCAGCACCGGTGCGCCCAGATAGTTTGTGCCGTACTCGTAACCCACCAGCAGCATCAGGGGCCAATGCCAGACACCCCACACAACGCCGCCTAACAGACGACCATTCAGCAGGCCGAACCGCTCCTTCAGGCGGGGCATCATGTAGCCGCGCCAGCCGACCTCCTCGCCCAGCGCGGGGAACATATTGATAGCCGGGGCAAGGAGTACCGCAAACAGCCCGTTTTGCAGCAGATAGCTGAGGGTAGAGACCCCCAGCTCGCTGCGCAGGGTCTGGGCATCCATCTCACCGCCGTAGGCGGCTACCAGCCAACTGCCGGAAAAGTCCAGCCGGGAGGGGAATACGGCAAAATACAGCACCGCACCCAGCAGGGTGAACACTGCCGGGCCAAACCACGCGGCCAGCCAGAACCGCCGTTTGCCCTGCACCTTCCAGCCGATACCGACAGGCTGGCGCAGAAACACTTTTTGCACCAGCAGCACAGCCAGCAGCGGGCAAAACATAGTGGCGATCAGTGCCAGCTGATACAGCACGGCATTCTTCTGCTGGAGCAGGGCCATACAGCCGCCCACCTGGCACAGCCACGCCAGACCGAAGGCAATCAGGAAATAAAGGGAAAAGCCCTGTTTTTCTTTTGCACTCATACAAATCTCACCGCCGTTCCGTAGGCAATGACCTCTGCCGCACCCTGCATGACACTGGCGGAGGCGTAACGCATCCCAACCACGGCATCGGCACCCAGCTCCTCCGCATTTTTGACCATGCGGCCAGTGGCGATCTGCCGGGCTTCGGTGAGCATCTCGGCGTAGTCGGTGACTTCGCCACCCACAAGGGTGCGGAACCCGGCCATGATGTCGTGGCCAAGGTTGCGGCTCTGCACGGTGCTGCCCCGCACCACCCCCAGGGCCTCGATTTTTTTACCGGGGACTTCGTTAATAGTTACGATAAGCATCTTCTTCTCCCTTTCCGATCTCTTTGAGACGATCCACCAGCACCTTCAGCGTGCCGATGATGCAGCCCGCCGGGATGCCGAACAGCACCACCAACAGCGGCAGCGGCGGCACATCCTGCGGATCGACGCAGAACGCCCACGCCATGATGCCGATGGACAGCAGCATGATCGCAGTAAACAATCCGGCTCCCACCAGCGCACCCCTGACGCGCTCCGCTTTCCGATCTGTCTGCTCAATGTTCACAAAACTCACTCCCTGTTCTTCCTTTGCAGTCAGGCGCGCCAGCGTCTGTTCCACATCCAGTTCATTGAGGCTGACAGGTTCCTTTTGAAGCAGAGTGCAGAAGTTCACTGCCTCGTCCAGATCGGTGCGGCGGGTGTGCAGGCGCTCCAGCTGGCGGGTCATTCCCTCAGCCAGCGTGCACTCTCCCTCCAGCATCTGCCGGATCTCGGCCAGCGGCACATCCAGTTTGCGCAGCAGTTTGATGCGCCGCAGACGCTCGACATCCGCCTCCGAGTAACTGCGGTAGCCGTTGCCGGGCTCCCGCCGGGGGCTGATGAGCCCCTCTTCCTCATAAAAGCGGATATTCTTTTTGGTCACGCCCACGGCGGCTTCCACCTCGTTGATCTTCATTGGTTCCGCAGCCTCCTTACAGGCATCATCTTACACCTTCCAGAAAGGGGAAGGTCAATGGTTTTTTGAAAAAAGAACTCCCTTCGTCTCGCATTCGCTCGACACCTCCCTCAGAGAGGGAGGCTTACCGTACGGGCAGGCTCCCTCCTTGAGGGAGCTGTCTGCGGAGCAGACTGGGGGAGTTTCTTCCTTTAGAAATAGCACTTGATCTGGAACCGATCGGCATTGTCCTGCTTTTTCTCCACCACGATGCGCTCATGGTTGAAATCAAAGTGGACCGGGGTGCACAGGTCGGTGTTGCGGGTCAGGCGGAGAAGCTCCTGCACCCGCTTTTTCTCCTCTGGCACATAGAACAGATAGCTGACACCCTCCTTCTTTGCGCGGCCTGTGCGCCCAATGCGGTGCGTGTAGTGCTCATTGTCGCCGGGGACGTCATAATTGATGACAGCATCCACGTCCGAAACATCAATGCCGCGGGCGGCCACATCGGTGGCGACCAGGATGGCCAGCCTGCCGTCCCGGAAGTTCTGCATGATCTGGTTGCGCTCTTTCTGGGAGAGGTCGCCGTGGAGGCAGTCCACAGAGAAGCCCAGACGGGCCAGCTGGTTGGCTAGGGTGGCGGTATTGAACTTGGTATCGCAGAACACCATGACCCGCTTGTAGCCCTCGCCAATGATGATCTGGGCCAGGTCGGACAGCTTGTTGCGGCCGGAGGTCTCCAGCATGTACTGGGTGATCTTGGGCTGGCTCTCCTCCCTGGGCTGAACGGTGATCTCCTCGGCGTTGTTCTGATACAGCCAGCCGATGTCCATGACCTCGCGGCTGATGGTGGCGGAGAACATGGACAGGCTTTTGCGGGCCTTCATCAGCTCAATGATATGCCGCACATCCTTATAAAAGCCCATGTTCAGCATCTCATCGGCCTCGTCCAGCACCACCTGGGTCACATGGGCCAGATCGATGCTGTGGTGCTTATAGTGGTCCATCAGGCGGCCCGGGGTGGCCACCACGATCTGGCAGCCCTCGGCCAAACGCCTGGCCTGCTTTTCCATGTTGGCACCGCCGTACACGCAGGCCACCTGCACCTCAGGCATAAAGTAGGTCAGTTCGGTCAGCTCCTCGGCGATCTGCTGGGCAAGCTCCCGGGTGGGGGCCATGATCACAGCCTGCGGGTACTTTTTTTCCGGGTCGATATGTTCCGCCACCGGGATGCCGAAGGCAGAGGTCTTGCCGGTGCCTGTGGGGGCCTTGGCGATCACATCCCGGCCTGCCAGCATCACAGGGATGGTCTTTTCCTGAATTTCTGTCATCTCTGCAAACCCCATCCGCTCCACGGCCTTGTGGATGGCTTCACTGCACTGCAACTCACTGTAAAGCATGTTTGATACTCCTTATCCTTCTACCCTTGTTTTGTTCAGTATACCATGAAACGCGGCGCTTGTCAGCACGCAAAAGAGCCGCGCCCTTTTGGGGCACGGCTCTGCGGTTGGATCTGGGATGTACGCGCTCAGGCGGTCTCTTCCACGCTCTGAGCGGCGGCACGGCCTGCTTCCAGCTTCTGCTTGAAACGGCCGCTGGCCTTGAAACCGGGGATGGAGGTGGACTCCAAACGGCTGGACACCTTCGTCTTGGGGTTGGTGTAAGCCTTCGGCTTGCGGGGACGCATCTCAAAACGGCCAAAACCGGCAATGGTCACTTTCTCGTCTGCACGCAGGCAGTCGGCGATCTGATCAAACAAAGCGTCCATCGTGGTCTCGACCTGAGCTTCCGTAAAGCCGGTCTTGCGTGCCACGGTTTCGATCATCTGGGAACGAGTCATTGTATCGATATCCTCCTGGAACGTCCAAAAGTAACGTCTTTTGGCAAATTTTGCGTTGTTGAGTATAACAAATGCAGCCCCTCATTACGAGAGATTGCGCACGAAACGCATAATATTGCGCACGAGTTACATTTTGTGCGTTATTTTTTATGATACAGCGTTGCAATATCCACCAGCGGGATATTCTTCAGGTCATGGTCGCTGCGCAGGCAATCGACCAGTGCGTTGGCGGTATCCACAGCAGTGATGCAGGGGATGCTCAGCTCCACAGCCTTGCGGCGCAGGCGGACAGAATCGCGCTTGGGGTCACGGCCCTTGGCACTGGTGGAGAACACATAGTCCACCAGACCGCTTTGGAGCAGGTCCACGATGTTGGGGACTCGCCGGACATATTCCGCACCTCGTTGCAGGGGACCATGTGCTTATTGAGCCATGCACAGGTGCCGGAGGTTCCGTAGAGCTTATAGCCCATGCTCTTGAGCTTCCAGGCGATGTCCACGAACTCAGGCTTGTCGCTGTCCTTCACGGTGAAGATGCAGCAGGAGGCGGGGCCGGGGTCTTAAAGGTATAGCCCGCGCCGATCAGGCCCTTGAGCAGGGCATCGTGATAGTTGGGGGCAATGCCCAGCACCTCGCCGGTAGACTTCATCTCAGGGCCGAACTGGGTATCGACGCCGTGGAGCTTCTCAAAGCTGAACACAGGCACCTTGACGGCCACATAGGGGGCGTTGGGATGCAGGCCGGTGCCGTAGCCCATATCTACCAGCTTCTCGCCCAGGCAGCAGCGCACAGCCAGATCCACCATGGGCACGCCGGTGACCTTGGAGATGTAAGGCACGGTACGGGAGGAACGGGGGTTGACCTCGATGACGTACACCTTGCCGTTGGAGACCGCATACTGGACGTTGACCAGACCGGTGACGTGGAGCTCGCGGGCAAAGCGGCCGGTGTAATCCACTATGGTGTCGATCTCGGCCTGGGTCAGATGCTGTGCCGGGTAGACACAGATCGAGTCGCCGGAGTGGACACCGGTACGCTCCACCTGCTCCATGATGCCGGGGATGAGGAAGTTCTCGCCATCGCAGATGGCATCGACCTCACACTCGGTGCCCATGATATACTTATCCAGCAGGACAGGGTGGTCCATGTCCACATGCTCGGTGATAACGCCCATGTACTCGATGACATCGGCCTTGGTGTAGGCAACGATCATGTTCTGACCGCCGAGGACGTAAGAAGGACGCATCAGAACAGGCAGACCGATCTCGTCGGCTGCGGCCAGAGCCTCTTCCAGATTGAAGACAGTGCGGCCGGGTGCGCGGGGGATGCTGCAGCGCTCCAGCAGTTCGTCAAAGCGCTCACGGTCCTCTGCCTCGTCAATGGCATCCGCCGGGGTGCCCAGGATGGGCAGGCCGATCTCATCCATGTGCTTTGCCAGCTTGATGGCGGTCTGACCGCCGAACTGGACAACGCAGGCGTCGGGCTTTTCGGTAGCGATGATGTTATCCACACTCTCGGGGTTCAGGGGTCGAAATACAGGCGGTCGGCGGTGTCGTAGTCCGTGGAGACCGTCTCGGGGTTGTTGTTGACGAGGATCGCCTCGCAGCCGTGCTTCTTGAGGGTCCAGACGCAGTGGACAGAGCAGTAGTCGAACTCGATGCCCTGACCGATGCGGATGGGGCCGGAGCCGAAGACCAGCACCTTTTTCTTCTTGGGCTGGCCGTTGGCGGCAGCCTCAGCCTCTCTGGCAGCAATAAACTCGGCGGCTTCGTTGTCGCCGTCGTAGGTGGAGTAGAAGTAAGGGGTGTTGGCCGAGAACTCAGCGGCACAGGTATCGACCATCTTAAAGCCGGCGCGGTAGTTCTCCACAGGCAGAGCATCCACCTGTGCCAGACGCTTGATGGTCTTATCCTGGAAGCCATACTTCTTGGCGGTCTGATACTGCTCCTCGCTCAGAACGCCCTCGCACTTGGCCAGACCCTTTTCGAGGTCTGCCAGATGCTGCATCTTGTCGAGGAACCACCAGTCGATCTTGGTGATGCTTCCAAATGGTCTCGTGGTCGATGCCGCGCTTGAGGGCCTCGTAGACACAGAACACGCGCTCCGCATCCTGCACATGCAGGTGGGCCACGATCTCGTCATCGGTCAGCTCCTCAAAGGGCTTGTGGGTCAGGGTGTCCATCCCCAGCTCGATGGAGGAGACCGCCTTCATCATGGCCGCCTCAAAACTGTTGCCGATGCTCATCACCTCGCCGGTGGCCTTCATCTGGGTACCCAGAGACTTGTCGGCGTACACGAACTTGTCAAAGGGCCACTTCGGGTACTTGACCACGATGTAGTCCAGCGCAGGCTCGAAGCAGGCGCAGGTCTTGCCGGTGACGTCGTTGGTGATCTCATCCAGCGTATAGCCGATGGCGATTTTGGTCGCCACCTTGGCGATGGGGTAGCCGGTGGCCTTAGAAGCCAGAGCGGAAGAACGGGACACACGGGGGTTGACCTCGATGACCGCGTAGTCGAAGCTGTCGGGCTTCAGGGCGAACTGGCAGTTGCAGCCGCCCTCGATGCCCAGCTCGGTGATAATGTCCAGCGCAGCGGTACGCAGCATCTGGTACTCGTGGTCGGTCAGGGTCTGGGAGGGTGCCACGACCACGGAGTCACCGGTGTGGATGCCGACGGGGTCAAGGTTCTCCATATTGCAGACGGTGATGACGTTGCCCTTGTGGTCGCGCATGACCTCGTACTCGATCTCTTTCCAGCCCGCAATGCACTTTTCCACCAGGATCTGATGGATGGGGGAAAGACGGAGGCCGTTGGTGCCGATCTCAATGAGCTTTGCCTTGTTCTCGCAGATGCCGCCGCCGGTGCCGCCCATGGTGAAGGCGGGGCGGACGATGACCGGGTAGCCGATGCGGTCGGCGCAGGCCAGAGCGTCTTCCAGCGTCTCCACGACCTCGGAGGGGATGATGGGCTGATGCAGCTTCTCCATCGTCTCCTTGAAGAGCTCGCGGTCCTCGGCGCGGTCAATGGTCTCGGGCTTGCAGGCCAGCAGACGGATGCCGGTGCGGTCGAGGTAGCCGGAGCGGGCCAGCTCCATGGAGAGGTTCAGGCCCATCTGGCCGCCGAGGTTGGGCAGCACGGAGTCGGGCTTCTCGAGGTCGAGGATGCGCTCCACGACTTCGAGGGTCATGGGCTCGATATAAACATGGTCGGCCACGTCGGGGTCGGTCATGATGGTAGCGGGGTTGGAGTTGAGCAGAACGGTCTCGATGCCCTCTGCTTTCAGGGCGCGGCACGCCTGGGTACCGGAGTAGTCGAACTCAGCGGCCTGACCGATGATGATGGGGCCGGAGCCGATGACCAGTACCTTTTTGATTCTGGGGTCCTTAGGCATTTCAGCGTGCCTCCTTTGCTGCTTTGACGTTGTTCAGGAAGCGGTCGAACAGGAACTCGGTGTCCTTGGGGCCGCCGTTGGCTTCGGGGTGGAACTGGACGGTGAAGCAGTTCCACTTCTTGTACTTGATGCCCTCGCAGGTGCCGTCGTTGGCGTTCACCTGGGCCACCTCGCCCATCTCGGCGGGCAGCTCATCGCCCACGACTGCATAGCCGTGGTTCTGGCTGGTGATGAAGGTGCGGCCCGACTCGAAGTCGGTAACGGGCTGATTGGCGCCGCGGTGGCCGTACTTGAGCTTCATGGTCTTGGCACCAGCGGCCAGAGCGGAGAGCTGGTGGCCGAGGCAGATGCCGAAGGTGGGGATATTCAGCTCAAAGATATGCTTGAGGTTCTCGATGACTTCCACCGGCTCGGCGGGGTCGCCGGGGCCGTTGGAGAGCATGATGCCGTCCGGGTCCAGGGCAGCAACTTCCTCAGCGGTGGCAAAGGCGGGCATGACCGTCACCTTGCAGCCACGCTTGACGAGGCAACGGATGATATTCCGCTTGCAGCCGTAGTGCATCAGCACAATGTGGGTCTCACCCTTTTCGTTGTAGACCTCGGGCTCTGCACAGGTCACGCTCTTCACGGCGTCGGTGACGGCGTAAGCGCGGATCTCTTCCAGCAGCTTATCCGTCTCGGCTTTGTTGGCCGGGTCAGAGGGGTCAAAGGTGGTCAGGATGGCACCGTTCATGACGCCGCTCTCCCGGATGATGCGGGTGAGGTGGCGGGTGTCGATGCCCTCGATGCCGATGGTATTGTTTTTCTTCAAAAAGCTGTCCAGCGTCTCCTCACAGCGCCAGTTGGACGGGGTCTGGCAGGCCTCGCGGACGATATACCCCTGGCCCAGATCTTATCCGACTCCATGTCGTCCTTGTTCATGCCGTAGTTGCCGATCAGGGGGTAGGTCTGGGTGATGATCTGGCCATAGTAGCTGGGGTCGGTCAGCGTCTCCTGAAAGCCCACCATGCCGGTGGCAAAGACGACCTCGCCCACGGTGACGCCCTCAGCGCCCACCGACTGGCCGGCAAAGACCATGCCATTTGCCAAAAGAAGATATGCGTTCATTAGATACTCCTCGCTTCAACACGCCTGCGCGTTTACAGGGTCTGCTTGGCTTCCTGCTTCATCTTGCGGCTGCCCAGATGCACCAGAGGCAGCTTGCCCTCCTTGCAGATGGGGCACTCCTCGGGGGCGTAGTTGGGCAGGTCCAGCTTGAGAGCGCTGGCCACGATGGGGATGGGAGACGGAGCCTCGGGCTTGGTGCGGTCCACCACGCAGGTGATGCCCAGGCAGACGCCGCCGGCCTCTTCGATGACACGCTTGGTCTCCAGAGAGGAGATGCCGGTGGTCACAACGTCCTCAGCGATGAGGCACTTCTCACCCGGATGGATGGCGAAGCGCTTCAGGGTCATCACGTTGTCCACGCGCTCGGTGAAGATAGCGCGCTTGCCGGTCTGGCGGGCCAGCTCGTAGGCGTAGACGATGCCGCCCATGGCAGGTCCGACGATGACATCCACGTCCATCTCGCGGATCTTATCGGCCACAGCCTTCATCGCCTCGGCGCAGCGGTCGGGGTACTGCTGCAGATATGCCATCTGGCAGTATGCGCTGGAATGGCGGCCAGAAGACAGCAGGAAGTGACCTTCCAGAAATGCGTCACAGCTCTTCAGAATTTCAAGTGCTTCACTCATGATATTTTTCCCTCTCTATACTCTGTTGTTTTCGTTCATGCGGTATTGTACCACGCATTTTGTCAAAACGCAAATTTATTCATGAATTTTAAGAATTGATGAATATTTGCAAGTCGTATACGTTTAATCTCTGTTTTATTCGCTCAGCGTGCGCAGCCGCGGATCTCCTCCAGCGTCTTCACGCCATGGGCGTCCATCCAGACCGCCATTTCTTCGGCGATGGTCTCCATGGCGCGGGGGTTGGCGAAGTTTGCTGCACCCACCTGCACCGCCGTGGCACCGGCCATGATGAATTCCAGTGCGTCCTTACCCGTGGCAATGCCTCCCAGGCCGACGACCGGGATGTTCACCGCGCCGACGGCCTGCCAGACCATCCGCAGGGCGATGGGGCGCACCGCCGGGCCGGACAGGCCGGCAAAGATGTTGTCGAACACCGGGCGGCGCTTCTCCAGATCGATGGCGCAGGCCTGGAAGGTGTTGGTCAGGCTGATGGCGTCCGCACCGGCGGCTTCCACGGCCTTGCACATCTCGGGGATGTTCTCGGCCTGCGGGCTGAGCTTGACCATCAGGGGCTTTTTGCAGGCGTCGCGGACCATCCGCACCACCTCACCGGCAGCTTCCGCTTTGACACCGTAGGGCCATGCCGCCCACCTTGACGTTGGGGCAGGAGATGTTCAGCTCCACGATGTCCACGCCGCTCTCGCTCAGCATGGCTGCGCCCTCGACGTACTCTTCCTCGCTGTGGCCGCCGAGGTTGGCAATGGCCACCGTGCCGTACTTCTGCTTGAGTTCCAGCATCTCGCCCAGCTCCACATCAATGAAGTGCTGGACACCGGGGTTCTGCAGGCCGATGCTGTTGATGAGGCCCGAGGGCGTCTCCCACAGGCGCTCGCCCTTGTTGCCGTACTGGCCGTGCAGGGTCAGGCCCTTGCCCGAGATGCCGCCGATCTTGCTAAAATCCGCCAGCTCCTCGTACTCCACGCCGTAGCCCACGGTGCCGGAAGCACCGATGATGGGGCTGTTCATGCTGAACCCCAGCAGGTTCGTTTTCAGGTCTGCCATCAGAACACCTCCGTTGCATCAAACACCGGGCCGTTTTTGCACACGCTCTTGCCCTCGCCGCTCCTGGTCTCGCAGGTGCAGCCGAGGCAGGCACCGATGCCGCAGGCCATCTTCTTTTCCAGACTGACGAAGCAGGGAGTCCCCTTCTCCGCGCAGAGGCGGGCAGCATTCCGCATCATGACCGTGGGGCCGCACACCAGCACCACATCGTAATCCGCCGGGTCATACAGCTGGGTGACGAAACCGTGGAAACCCACCGCGCCGGTGTCGGTGGACACCTTGACGATGCCCGCGATGGAGCGGTACTCTTCCATGCAGTAGGGCTTGTCGCGGAAGCCGAAGAAGACGTCCGGCTTGACGCCGCCAGCCGCCAGCTCCCGGGTGAGCTGGTACATGGGGGCGGTGCCGATGCCGCCGCCCACGACGGCGATCTTCTGATACTTGCTCAGGATGTCGGCCACATCGAAGCCGTTGCCCATAGGGCCGGTGAGCTGAAAACTGTCACCCTTTTTCAGGGCCGTCAGCTTGCGGGTTCCCTCGCCCACGACGGCGTACAGGAACTCGACGGTCCGGGTCTCGGCATCCCACTTGTGGACGCTGATGGGCCGGGACAGGAAGGGAGCTTCATCTGCGCCCCAGGCCCGCAGGGTGAAGAACTGGCCCGCATGGGGCGCATGGTCGCGGTCCGGCCAGAGGGCACGGAGCAGACGGATGTCGTCCGCGATCACCTCATGGCGCAGGACAGTGGCCTCACAGCAGGCTGCACGCATGGGCAATGGCCTCCTTCATGTTCACACACTCGTTGTAAGCGGCCTCGTCGAAGGCTGCGCCCGGCTGCTTCTTGTAGGCCAGCAGGATGCCGCGGCTGGAGTTGACCACGCCGCCGTTGCCCTTCGACAGATACTGGGCGATGTCCTCGGCCTTGCCGCCCTGTGCGCCGTAGCCGGGGATGAGGAAGAAGCTGTCCTGATACTTTGCACGGATCTCGGTAGCCTCTTCGATGTGGGTGCCGCCGATGACCAGACCGATGGAAGAGTAGCCGTGCTCACCCATGTAGTCCTTGCCGAGGGCGTTCAGCTTATCGCCCACGAGGTCGTAGACGTGGCGGCCATCGGCCAGCTTCTCATACTCGAAATCCTTTGCGCCGCCGTTGGAGGTGCGGCAGAGGACGAACATGCCCTTGCCCTGCTTCTCTGCGTAGGGCAGATAGGGGCTGATGGAGTCCAGACCCATGTAGGGAGCCAGCGTGACGAAGTCGGCCTCAAAGTCGCCGGTGAAGTGGCCCATGGCGTACATCTCAGCGGTCTTGGCGATGTCGCCGCGCTTGATGTCGGCGATGACCGGCACACCGGCCTCGCGGACAGCCTTCAGGGTGTCGGCATAGGCTTTCAGACCCTCGAGGCCAAGAGACTCGTAGTAAGCGATCTGCACCTTGTAGCAGCCCGCGACAGCCTTGGTGGCGTCGATGAGCTTTTTGTTGAAGCGGACGATGTTCTCGCCCTTGGACAGGGTGCTATCCACAAAATCAGCGGGCAGGTAGCTGAAATCGGTATCCAGACCCACGCAGACCGGGCCGCGTGCTTCTACTGCCTCGTACAGCTTATCCATGTTCGTCATTTGGGGTTCCTCCTGTTTGTCTCTCTTTTATATAAATTCTATTTCAGCATCCTTGCCCTCTCCGTCACGGCTATCGCCGCGCCACCTCTCCCAAAGGGAGAGGCTTTGGTCTACCGCCGCGTTTTTGGCTCTCCTTTGGGAGAGCGCCCCGAACGAAGTGAGGCTGCCAGACCGTGAAAAGCTTTTTATTCTTCTGCCTGATAGGTCAGCTCGCCGCCCTTGACCGTGGCGCAGACCCTGCCGTAGAGCTGCGCACCGTCGAAGGGGCAGTTGTGGGACTTGGAGTGGAGCTTGTTCTTGTCCACGGTATAGGGGGTGTCGAGGTCTACCAGCACAAAGTCGGCGTCATAGCCCGGCTCGAGCTGACCCTTTGGCAAGGCCCAGAATCTCCGCCGGGCGGGTGCTCATCAGGTGGCTCAGCAGCTCGAGGGGAAGTCCCTCTTCCTTGCAGAGCTTGGTGTAGCAGACGCCGAAAGCCGTCTCACTGCCCACCATACCGGCCATGCCCTTGAGCTTGTCTTCCTCGGAGTGGGGCGCGTGGTCGGTGGCGATGGCGTCCACCACACCGCTGCGGATGGCGTCGATGAGGGCCTGCACATCGTCGGCGGTGCGGATGGGCGGGTTGACGCGGTAGTCGCAGGTGTCATTGGTGAACCAGAGATGGTGGGGCGTCACCTCGCAGGTGACAGGTGCGCCCCGCAGCTTTGCCATCTGGATAGCCTCGATGGCGCCCCGGGTGGAGACGTGGCACATGTGCAGGCGGGTCTGGTAATACTCGCTCAGCCAGCAGTTCCGCACCGTCTCGATGTCCTCGGCCAGCCGATAGTCCCAGGGGCTGATCTCCATATCCTCGGCGTGGCTCATCACGGTGATGTCCCGCTGGGTGCAGATGGCGAACGCCCGGGCCATGGTGGCGTTATCCTGCACACCGTGGCCGTCCTCGGTGATGAATTTGACCGAAGCGGGCAGGGTCTTGAGGTGGTCGATGGTCTTGCCGTCGAAATCCTCGGTGATGGAAACGGTCTGGTTCACGCCGCACAGGCCCACCTCAGCGGCCTTCTGTTCCACCATCGCGGCCTGTGCTGCCGAAGAGCAGACAGGCTTTGTGTTGGGCATCAGGTTCACGAAGGTGTAGCCGCCTGCGGCTGCGGCGCGGCTTCCCGTTTCAATGTCCTCTTTGTACTCGAAGCCCGGCGTGCGCCAGTGGCAGTGCAGATCCACGAAAGCGGGCAGCACGGTCAGTCCTCCGGCGTCCAGCACCGTTTCGTTTTCTCCGGCCAGTGCGGCCAGGTCCTGACCGACGGCGGCGATCCTTCCGTCCTTTACATACAGCTCCACAGGCCGGCCCTCGGCGTTGACAGCGTTGATGAGCAGCATAAGATTACCTCCCTGTCTGTGTTCGTCTGGTTTCATCGTCCGGGTGTGTCTGCCCTCAGAAGGGCAAAAAAAAACTTTTCCCTGCAAAGGGAAAAGTCAGCACATCAAAAAAGGAAACACTGGAGCCACAGCAAAAACGGCTGCAAACTGTTTTTTCAGTTTTGCACGCATCATCTTGGCCTTCATGCTCCCGTCTCCTTTTCTATCCGTTCTTTTTCGATATATTTTAGCATAGAAGCGCAAAATGTGTCAATGCTTTCGGTCTCATTTTCATGTGAGAAGGTTTGCATCCGTAAGCCTCGAATTTTAGCTACTCTACCGAAAAGTCCCTCTTCTCCCCCGCCGCCAGCGCCCTCGTGCAAAAAAATCCTCATTTTTGTTCTTATATCCTACCATTTCACTGTACATTAAAGTTCACCTGTGCTATTATAATGTCTATCAGAGAGGGGCCGCCATTGCGGGCGGCAAAATGGAGGTTTTCTATCATGAGTCTTTTAGAGGACGCGCGGAACATCCAGCGCAAGGACCCTGCGGCACGCACGGTGCTGGAGGTCATCCTGCTTTACCCGGGCTTTCACATTCTGGTCTATCACCGCATTGCCCACTGGCTGTTCGAGCACAAGCACTTCTTCCTCGCCCGCTGGGTCAGCCAGCGGGGCCGGCATAAGACCGGCATCGAGATCCACCCCGGCGCGAAGATCGGCAAGTGCCTGTTCATCGACCACGGAATGGGCATTGTCTTCGGTGAGACGGCAGAGATCGGCGACAACTGCACCATCTACCACGGCGTGACCCTCGGCGGCACCGGCAAGGACACCGGCAAGCGCCACCCCACCCTGGGCGACAATGTCCTGATCGGCGCAGGCACCAAGGTGCTGGGTCCGGTGTATATCGGCGACAACGCCCGCATCGGCGCGGGCAGCGTGGTGCTCAAGAACCTGCCTGCCAACTGCACCGCCGTCGGCGTCCCTGCCGAAGTGGTGCGCATCAATAACAAGGCCGTCAACCCTGCCGACGACCTCGACCAGCAGGACCTGCCGGACATCATGGCCCAGCGTCTCATCGATCTCGACCGCCGCATCGGCCAGCTGGAAAAGGCCGCACAGGGCGATATTCCCCCCACGGCCCAGCAGGTGGCCGCACGGCAGCGCAAGCATCCAGGCTAAAAAACGGAAGCTTTCCCTCGGGAGAGCTTCCGTTTTTCTTTTATCGTATCAACTCTTTGACCTTTTCCACCGCTGCTGCTACCAGCTGGCCGATGGGCTGGTCCGGCACACCCACCACGATGTTATCGCAGTGTTGATGGGGATGAGCACCCGCGCTGCACTGCTCTGGCAGACTGCCGCCGCCGCCATGGCCGGGGTGATCTCACCCAGCAGCGAATCGGCGATGACGATGCCGATGGGGCCGACGATGATGTCCGCCCGGCGGCAGTTGACCACCACGGCATTCTCGCCGGTGGCGGCGCGGTGTGCGCCCGCCTTGAGCATAGCCGAAGCCGCGATGCTGTTGGTCCCTACGGCGGTCAGCTCGATGTCCGGGCATCCGGCGGCAAGTGCCGCCGTCAGCTGACGGCCAAGACCGCCGCCCTGCCCGTCAATGACTAAGACGCGCACCCGGCTCAAAAGTCGATCTCCTCCAGCCGCAGCAGAGCGATGATATAAATTTTCAGGGCTTCCAGCAGCTTGTCGATGGGAGCGGCCTCGTTCGCGCCGTGCATCGGGCCGCCGAACTCGGGCAGCACCATATCACTGTGCTCCGGGCCGAAGCTGACAGCATAGGGGAAGTGGCGGGCGTAAGTGCCGCCGCCCATGGTGAAGGGCGTTGCGTTCTCGCCGGTGACTTCGTTGTAGGTGTCGATGCAGGCTTTGATGGCGGGGGTGTCAGCCTCGATGTAGAAAGGCTTTGCGCTGCCCACATCCGCCAGCTCTGCGCCGGTGCCGATGGCGGCACGGATCTGCTTTGCAATGGTGTCACCGTCGGTGCAGGTGGGGTAACGGCTGTCCATGGTCTGGACCATCCGGCCATCCACCATGGACATCTTGCCGCCGATGATGGTCAGCGGGCCGAAGGGGGCCGTCGGCGCAGTCGATGCCGAGGCCCACGCCTGCGGTGGAGTCGTGCAGCTTCTTGACGGCTTCCAGATAGGCGCGCTCGGCGTCGTTGCAGAGGCCATTGTCCAGCAGATAGTTCACCACCAGACCGATGGCGTTGACAGTGCCTTCCGGCATGGCAGCGTGGCCGGACTTGCCCCAGCCGCGGATGCGGACACTGTCGCCTTCCGGCTCGAGGGTGATGTTGGGGGCGTTGCGCAGCTTGGTGATGTCGGTGGCCACGAGAGCGCTGGCGCGGTCAGGCACAGCGTTGGTGGCGACGCCGCCCACAAAGTCCCTGATGATGCCGTTGCAGACGGGGCTGACCAGCTTGCCGTCGAAGTGGCCCTTCTCACCGTTGCAGACGGGGAACTCTGCGTCCGGGGTGAAGCAGAACACAGGGGCCGGGTAGTTGGCGAGGTAGTAGTCCACATCGTGCATGTGAGTCTCCTCGTTGTCGCCGACGAGGGCGCGGATGGGATAGCGCAGGGAGACGCCCTCCTCTTTGAGGAACTTCAGGGCGTACAGGGTGGCGACCATGGGGCCTTTGTCGTCAGCGACGCCGCGGCCGATCATCCAGCCGTCGCGGATCTCCATCTTGAAGGGGTCTTCCGTCCAGCCGTTGCCCTCCGGCACCACGTCCACATGGCAGATGGTAGCCAGATACTTCTCGGCATCGGCACCGGCCAGCTCGGCGTAGCCGATATGGTTCTCGCAGTTGCGGGTCGCAAGGCCCATGCCTGCGGCCAGCTCCAGCGTCTTGTCCAGCGCGGCACGGGGGCCTGCGCCGTAGGGTGCGCCCTCTTCCGGGGTACCCTCCACGCTGTTGATGGAAACGAGGGCTGCAATGTCCTGCAAGATCTGTTCTTTGTTCGCCGCAACAAACGCGTCGATCTTCTGGTTCAAAGCCTCTTGCATCTTTGATTCGTCCTTTCTTCGTCTTTACTCAAGACACGCTGTTATTATTCTAGCACACTTTGCGATGGAAAACCAGCCTTACACCGCAAACAGACCGCTCAGCGCTCCCAAAAGACCTGCGCTTGCCAGACCCATGATGATACCGGCCAGCAGCACGCCGCCCATGCAGGCGATGAGCACATCTTTGAACTTCATGTCGAGGATGGACGCGGCCAGCGTGCCGGTCCATGCGCCGGTACCCGGCAGCGGGATGCCCACGAAGAGCAGCAGCGCCGCCACGAGGCCGCGCCCGGCCTTGGCTTCCAGCGCACGACCTCCTTTTTCGCCCTTGACGATGCAGAAACGGCAGAAGGGGCCGATGATGGGCTTGTGGTAGCCCCAGATGAGGACTTTACGGGCGAACAGATAGATGAACGGCACCGGCAGCATGTTGCCCACCACACAGACCAGATAGGTCGGCAGGATGGGCAGCCCCATCCCGATGCCCACCGGGATGGCACCGCGCAGCTCGATGAGGGGCAGCATCGAGATAAAGAATACGATGAGATAGCTTTTGAGCATAGAGCCCTCCTTATAGGTCGATGTCCAGCTCCACCGGGCAGTGGTCGGAGCCAAACACCTCGTTGTGTATCTCGGCGGCTTTTATCTTGTCCGCAATGCGGTTCGAGACGATGAAGTAGTCGATGCGCCAGCCCGCGTTCTTCTCCCGGGCGTGGAAGCGGTAGCTCCACCAGCTGTATTTCACCTCGTCCGGGTGGATGGCGCGGAAGCTGTCGGTGAAGCCCGCCGCCAGCAGCTCAGTCATCTTGGCCCGCTCCTGGTCGGTAAAGCCGGCGCTCATCTGGTTTGTCCTGGCATTTTTAATATCAATCTCCTGATGGGCCACGTTCAGATCGCCGCAGAGGATGACCGGCTTTTGGGCATCCAGCTCCAGCAGGTAGGCGCGGAAGGCGTCCTCCCATGTCATCCGGTAGTCCAGCCGCTTGAGGCCGTCCTGGCTGTTGGGGGTGTAGCAGTTGACGAGGTAAAACCCCGGGTATTCCAGCGTCAGCACACGGCCCTCGTGGTCGTGCTCCTCGATGCCGATGCCGGTGGTCACGCTCAGCGGCACGGTCTTGCACCAGCAGGCTGTGCCGGAGTAGCCCTTCTTTTCCGCCGAGTATGTATATTCCGTGTAGCCCTCGGGGGCGAAGTCGGCCTGCCCGGGCTGCATCTTGGTCTCCTGCACCGAGAACACGTCCGCGTCCAGCGCGGCGAAGCTTGCGGCAAAATCGTGGGTCAGACAGGCGCGCAGCCCGTTCACGTTCCAGCTGATGAGTTTCATATAACGTCCCTTTCTGTTTTCAGGCCTTATATTTTTCTTTCCAGACACCGCTGCGGAAGCGGGTCACGAAGCAGGTCACGCGGCAGACCCAGTCCACCACCATGGCGATCCAGACACCGATAGCACCCATGCCCATCCGCACACCGATGATATAGCTGAAGCCCACACGCCAGCAGGCCATGCTGGCGATGGAGACGATCATCGTGAACTTGACGTCGTTGGCGGCGCGCAGAGCGTTGGGCAGCACGAAGGAGAGAGGCCAGAGCAGCATTGCAAAGCCCGCGTGGATGCAGGCCAGGATGATGGAGAGCTCCATCGTCTCGCCCGAAAGCTCGTAAATGCCCACCAGAGGCCGGACAAAAATCAGGATCAAGCCATTCAGCACACCCATGACGAGATAGGCCCAGCCCAGCAGCTTCTTTGTATAATAGACGGCCTGCTCGTTATCCCCTGCGCCGATGCAGCGCCCCACGACGGTTATCATGGCAAGGCCGATGGCCTTGCCCGGGATGCAGCCCACACCGTCGAGGTTGTTGGCGACGGCGTTGGCGGCGATCTGGACCGTACCGAAAGTGGAGATCATGCTCACCACGACGATGCGGCCCGCCTCGAACAGACTGTTCTCAAAGGCCGACGGCACGCCGATGCCAAGGATGCGCTTGGCCATACCGGTATCGAGCTTAACGGTCTTCGGCACCGTGAGGGCATGGCCCTTCTGGTAGCAGCGGCCCAGAATGAGCACCGCCGCGATGACGCGGGAGACGACACTGGGCCATGCAACGCCATCGACGCCCATTTTCAGGCCAAAGATGCAGACCGCGTTGCCCACGATGTTGATGATGTTCATGAGCACACTGATCTGCATGGAGATCTTGGAGTTGCCCATGCTGCGGAAGAGGGCCGCGCCCGCGTTGTACAGCGCGAGGAAGGGATAGCTCAGGGCGGTTATTTTAAGGTAGAGGACGCCGGCGTCCAGAACGTCCGCGTCGATGGAGCCGTAGCAGGCACTGATCATGGGCCGGGCAAAAAGGATGCAGAGCGCAGCCACCACGGTACCCAGGATGGCGCTCAGCAGGATGAGCTGGCCCGCACTGGCATCTGCCTTTTCCTGCTCCTTCGCGCCCAGATACTGGCTCACCACCACCGCGCCGCCGGTGGCCAGCGCCGCGAACAGCACGATGATGAGGTTATTTATCATATCCACGAGGCTGACGCCCGAGATGGCCGCCTCGCCGCAGCGGGAGACCATCATGGTGTCGGCCATGCCCACCGTCACGGCCAGAAACTGCTCGATGAGCAGCGGTCCCACCAGCCGCAGCAGGTCTTTCTGGGAAAACAGCGGCGTCCGCCCGTTGGACCAGCCGGCCTTTTCGTCAGCTGACGCGTTTTTTAACATCTATATTCTCCTTTGTCGTTTGCAATATCACATCTGTTTTTCATTTCAGCGCAGACTTCTCATTTTACGCTATCATCTTAGCACAGCCTTCTCCGCCGTGCAAGAGCCGGAGAGCGGCTTACAAAAATTTAGAGTGTTCTTGTTTGAAACACTCCGCCGTTTCGTGCTTCGTCAAATTGCCGGTGAATCTCTCCGGGATTTGTGCGTTGTGCCAAAAGTACAGCATTCCGCCCCTTTTTAGGAAGTTTTTTCAAAAAAGGGCTTGTAATTTTTCTGTAATCGTGCTATTGTTGTATCCAACAAGGGTAGGCTGTTGGATACATAGCATCCCGCGCCCTTGTTTTTCTTCTTGTTTTTACCTTCTTATTATTGCTATTTTCTTCATTTACCTTCTTATCATTTACCCTGCTTGCCTGAAAGGGCAAAAAAGCGATGACCCACCTGCACTGGGCCATCGCTTTTCTTTTTTGTCGTTTATTCTGCGGTCAGCCGGGCAAACGCCTGCCGGACATCGCCGGAGAAGTAGAGGGTCCCCAGCGCGCACACCGGGCCGTCGCCGCCCAGCTCCACCGCGCGGGCAACGCCCGCCGGGATGTCCTCCGCTGCTTCGGCTCTGCCGCCCCGGGCGCGGATGTGCTCTGCCAGCGTCTCAGCGGGCATGGCACGGGGCGTGTGGGCCGCTACCGTGACGAACCGCTTTGCCAGCGGCAGCAGCAGTGCCAGCATCTCGTCCACGTCCTTGTCGGCCATGATGCTGAGCAGGAAGACGAACTTCTGCCCCGGGAAGCGGTCCCGGAGGCTCTGGACGGTAGCCCGCATCCCGTGGGCGTTGTGACTGCCGTCCAACAGGAAAGCGGGCGAATGCCGCAGCAGCTCGAACCGGCCCGGCCAGCTCACCTGCTCGAGGCCGGTGCGGATGGCGCTGTCGGGGATGTTCCATCCCCTGCCCCGCAGCACACGGAGGGCCGTGATGGCGAGGGCGGCGTTTTTCGGCTGATAGCTGCCGATGAGGGGCAGACGAATACCGTCCAGCCCGTCGAAATCGAAGGTGACGGCGTCGAGGTCGCCGCCCTCCACTTTGAGGCGGGAGAGATCCACCACCGTGAGAGGCGCGTTCTGCTCCTTGGCCACACGGGCAATGACAGCGTCCGCTTCCGGCACACCGCCGTAGCTCACCACCGGACTGCCCGGCTTGATGATGCCGGCCTTGGCAGCGGCGATGTCCGCGATGGTGGGGCCGAGTTCTTTTACATGGTCCATGCCCAGCGCCGTGATGACCGCGCACTCGGGCGGGTCGATGACGTTGGTTGAGTCCAGCGTACCGCCGAGGCCCACTTCCAGCACCACGATGTCGCATTTTTCTTCCGCGAACCAGAGCATCCCCAGCGCCGTGATAATTTCGAACTCGGTAGGGACGTCAGCCATGGCGTCTGCCGCCGGGCGGACTCGCTCCACCAGACGTACCAGCGCGTCGTCGGGTATCTGTTCGCCGTTTACCTGAATGCGCTCGTTGAAGCGGTTGATAAAAGGCGAAGTGTACAGGCCCACCCTATACCCCGCCGCCTGCAGGCAGGACGCCAGCATGGCGGCAGTGCTGCCCTTGCCGTTGGTACCCGCCACATGGACGAAGCGGAGCTTCTTGTGGGGGTCGCCCAGCGCCGCCAGCAGAGTGCGGGTGCGGCTGAGGCCCGGCTTGTGGCCGGCCCACTGGACAGCGTGGATGTATTCCAAAGCGGATTCGTAATTCATGGAAACGCCTCGTTTTATTTGTTTCATTTTTAGGGAAGCGGGTATTCGCGCCTGTGGCGCGGATGGTTCTTTCTTTTTGGTCAAATGGCTTTGCGCTCCGCGCGGGCCAGAGTGCTTTTTCATTAAGGCTAATGTTCTCTTTTGATGTCAAAAGAGAACCAGAAAACCACCAGCGATTTCGACGCGCTGGATCCACGAGAAAGGGGCTGCTCGCCCCTTTCAGACCCCGAAGGGGTTGTCGAAACGGAAAAAAGCTAGTCGCTGCGCTTAACGCTTTTTTCTCGTTTCTCCGATTTGCTGCTTCGCGGCTGGTGTTACCCTCTGCTGATGGTAACGTCCAGCAGAAACGTGAAATCTTCGGCGGAGCCGTAAATAGGAGAAGCACAAAAAATGCGTTTAGCGAAGCGGCTAGCATTTTGGGCTTCGACCTCATCTTCGGAATTGTTATAGGAGTAGCCCTTAACTCGTTGCGGGAGAGTGGAGTCCAGAGGTAGGGAGGGGGATTCGAAACACCCTCCCTACCTCTGGCCCGCGCGGAGCGCAAAGCCATTTGACCGAAAAAGAAAACCTGCCCCGCGCACAGGCGCGAGAACCCTTTCTGGTTCTCTTTTGGCACGCAAAAGAGAACTTAACTCTGCGCAACAGCGCTCTTACCTTTTCGCCACTGCCATCAGCGCCCGATTCTCGAGCAGAATACGCAGCAGCACCGTATTTACCGCCGTGCGCACCAGCGCATTCGGGATGCGGGCGATGAGCACTGCCCATGCATAGCCGTAAAAGATGTGGAGCGCCAGCGAGTTGATGACCATCGAGCCGACGAAGTGTGCCGCCAGCACACTGCACCACAGCCGGTTGCCGGTGCGCAGATGGGAAAGCTTCTTCCAGCCCAAGGCCGCCGACCAGGCCGATGGACGCCGCACCCAGCGTGATGAGCGGATTGATGGCATAGCCAGCCAGCACGCCGCCGATGATGTCGGCCACCATGCCCACGACGAAACCTGCCCACGGTCCAAAGAGGATGCCCGCCAGCAGCACCGGCAGACTGCCCAGATTGAACCGGACAAAGCCGGTGGAGATGCTCAGCACCCGGGAAAAGACGATGCTCATGGCGATGAGCAGGGCCATCGCCGTCAGGGTGCGCACAGAGATCCTGGATTCGTTTTTCATATCAACTGTCCTCCTGTTTTTTCAGGAACTGCGGGGGGAGCAGAAAGAAACGCCCTCCCCTGTGACAAACCGCACAAAGGAGGGCGTGAGTTCAACAAACTTCACTTCCGGACAACGCCGTGCAGACGGCCTCGCCCGCACCCAAGTCCATGCAGCAGCGGGATGCAGGCCATGCACCGCGGGTCTCCCTTCGTCCGCAGCACAACTCCCCGTTGATGCGGCACTTGACGCGCATAGCCTTACTCTGTTGATACTGTTATTATATGCTTTTTTTCGCCCTGTTTCAATCACGGGATGCAACAGGTTTGCTAAAACAAAGCCGCAGAATTTATTACATATGCTCAAAGTCTTTCTTTTTTGGCCCAAACGTGATAAGATGGGTATGATATTGAAAGGGGCTTTCCCGCCCCGGAAAGGATTTTTCACGATGAAATTCAATGAGATGACTTATACCCGCCCCGACATCGACGCGCTGCTGGCCCGCTGCAAGGAGCTGACCGCAAAGGCAGCTGCCGCTGACAGCGGCGAGGCCCTTGTGGAGGTTTACTATGAGCAGAGCCGCGCCTTTGCCGATTACACCACGGCCTCCAACCTGGCCAACATCCACTACACCTGCGACACCCGTGACGCCTACTGGAAAGCCGAGCAGGATTCTTCTTTGACGCCAACGGCCCTGCTGTCTCCAACGCCAGCGTCGAGATCAGCCGCGCCTTCCTCGCCAACCCCCATGTAGACGCCCTGACCGAGGCCTTCGGCTCCACCTGCGTGGCCGGCATGAAGAACGCCGTGCTGGGCATGGACGAGCGCACCGTGGCCCTGCAGAAGGAGTACAACGCCCTCGTCAGCTCTTACCAGCAGATCTACGGCGGTGCGCTGGTGGAGTTGGACGGCAAGCAGCTCACCATCCCCCAGCTGGGCCCCTACAAGGAGAGCACCGATGCCGCCACCCGCCGGGCCGCCTATGAGGCTGAGGCCGGTTACTTCGACGCCCACCGCGCCGAGCTGGACGAGCTGTACACCAAGATCGTCAAGAACCTGAACCAGCAGGCTCAGGTGATGGGCTACCACGATTACAGTGAGCTCTCCTATGTGCGCATGAACCGCATTGGCTACGGCCCCGAGGAGATCCAGCGCTTCCGCGACCAGGTGGCCCACGATGTGGTCCCTGAGCTGCAGAAGGTCATCGCTCTCAAGAACAGGCGCACCGGCATCCAGCACCCCACTTTTGCCGACCTGCCGGTGGCTTTCAAGGACGGCAACCCCAAGCCCATCGAGGGCTACGACGCCCGGATGTCCGCCGCCCGCACCATGTACCATGAGCTCAGCCCCGAGACGGCAGAGTTCATCGACTTCATGCAGGACAACGAGCTGTTCGACGTCGAGAGCCGCCCCGGCAAGATGTCCGGCGGCTACATGACCAGCCTGCCCTCCTATAAAGCCCCCTTCATCTTCGCCAACTGGAACAATACTTCCGCTGACGTGGATGTTCTGACCCACGAGTGCGGCCACGCCTTTGAGGGCTATGTGGCGGAGCGCGATCCGAAGATTCCCGCCGACCTCGAATGCCCCGGCATGGAGAGCGCCGAGATCCACTCCATGGCCATGGAGTTCCTCACCGCACCGTGGCACCACCTGCTCTTCGGCAGGGACACCGACAAGTACGCCCTGCTCCACGCCGAGGACAGCTTCCTCTTCCTCGCCTACGGCTGCGCTGTGGATGAGTTCCAGCACATCATGTACCAGAACCCCGATCTGACCCCCGACCAGCGCAACCAGACCTGGCTGGAGCTGGAGCACAAGTACCGCCCCTGGATCGACTTTGACGCTCTGCCCTTCTATGGCCGCGGTGCAGGCTGGCAGCGTCAGCTCCACATCTACGAATGCCCCTTCTACTATATCGACTACTGCCTGTCCACCATGGCCGCTCTGCAGTTCTTCCTGCTGAGCCTCCATGACCAGAAGGATGCATGGGCGCGCTATCTGCGCCTCGTCCGCCGTGCCGGCACGGCCAGCTACACCGAGCTGGCTGTCCGCTGCCCCCACTGCACTTCGAAGCTCAAGGGCTTCCCCGAAGCAAAGCTGTAATTTCCCCTGTTTTCTCCCCGGCGCTGTCCGCTCTTTGGACGCCGCCGGGGCTTTTTTGTACCCTTTTTTCGGGGCGCAGAAAAGAAAACCGGAATTTTTTCGAAAAAAAGTATTGCTTTTTCGGGCGAGTCATGGTATTATATTAGAGTCGTCACGACGCAACAGAATATGGACGGTTAGCTCAGCTGGTAGAGCATCTGCTTGACGTGCAGGAGGTCACAGGTTCGAGTCCTGTACCGTCCACCAAACAGTTCGTACTCGAACCCGATTCTTTACGAAAAAGGGTTCGGGTACGTTTTTTGTTTACAGGAGGTTCTGCGAAAGGACTACTCGGAACAGTAAACGAGCAAAGGCAGGGTATCACCATGATAGTGGTATCCTGCCTTTTTGCTTTGGGAATCAAGTTCGCTTTGTGCGAACTTGGTCGCCATCTATATGGCGCATTGATGGCAATTGCTGCGTACGTGCGTACCGGGAGCCTGTACACCTCTGGCAAGGTGTAACACACTAGACTTTGTTCCAAAGTCCGTGTGCTAAGGGGTCAAGCCCCTTAGAATCCCTGCGAAGCGTGTACGCACGTACGCAGAAAAATGGCAAAATTTCACTATATCGGGGTGTTCTTTCATGGTGGAGTGTGGTATACTCGGCTTAGCCCAGTAAATCGGAATTTGCAGACTAAAAGAAAAGAAATTATTAGGAAAGGAAGTGATATTCTTGAAGCGGGCAATTATTGGCGGATTTATTTCGCTGATCGGAAAACGGTAAAGCATTTGGACATTGGCTGTTATTATATCTGCAAACAATTATCCTATCAACGGGTGGTCAAAAGCTCCCCGGAAAACTTTTGACGCAAATAGCAGAATCAAACCTTACCGTCATTAAAAGTGGTTTGGTATTTCTATTGCAATGGTTGCTTTAGGGATTGTTTTAATGGCAATTGAGTATTTTAAGAATTTTCAAGAATTGAAAATTTGTGGCCACGGGACGGTTCTTGCTCTCCGCTTTTTCGCTGCGTTTCGCAATTTTCACATTTCAATCTGCTCGCAGATTGTTGACAAGCTGCGATTGACCCGATACTATAAAGGCAAGTCGAATACACGCCAAGGAGGTGCAACCATGACCGCCGTAATCTACGCCCGCTATTCATCCGACAGCCAGCGTGAAGCGTCCATTGAGGGACAGCTGCGCGACTGTAAGGACTACGCCGAGAAGAACGGCATCACTGTGGTCGGCACCTACATTGACCGTGCCTACTCTGCCAAAACGGATGACCGCCCGGACTTTCAGCGGATGATCAAGGACAGCGGAAAGAAAATCTTCGACGTAGTTCTGGTCTGGAAGCTGGACCGCTTTGCCCGGAACCGATTCGATGCCGTGAACTACAAGTACCAGCTGGAAAAGAACGGTGTCCATCTGGTGTCTGTTATGGAACCCATCTCGCAAGGGCCTGAAGGCATTATGGTGGAGAGTATGCTGATTGGCATGGCGGAATACTATTCCGCCGAACTCGCCCTGAAAGTAGCGCGCGGTGAGCGCGAAAACGCCCTCCAGTGCAAGTACAACGGCGGTGTGGTGCCGCTGGGCTTCACCATTGGCAAGGAGGACAGGCTGTACCATATCGACCCGGAGACGGCTCCCATCGTGCAGGAAATCTTCACCCGGTATGCCGACGGCGAACCGGCTGAGAAGATCGCGGCATCCCTGAACGAGCGCGGCCTGCGTACCCGCACCGGGAAGCCGTTCGTAAAGAACAGCTTCTTCCAGATCTTCCGGAACCGCCGCTACATCGGCGAATACCGCTACAAGGACATTGTGACACCGGGCGGCATTCCGGCTATTGTTGACCAGGATTTGTTCGACCGGGTGCAGCAGCGTTTCGAGCAGAACAAGATCGCCCACGGTCGGCCTGCAAAAGAGGATGTGAGCTATCTGCTGACCACTAAGCTGTTCTGTGGCAAGTGCGGCACCCTGATGGGCGGCGAAAGCGGCACCAGCCACATGGGAAATACCTACTATTACTACAAGTGCGGCAACGCCAAACGCCACGGCAAGGCGCACTGTGACCTGAAAGCCATCCGCAAAGAGCCTCTGGAACGGTTCGTGGTGGAAACTGCTATTAAGGTGATTTTCAGCGATGAAATCATCGAACAGCTGATAGATTTGATTATGGAAGCCCAGCAGCAGGAGAACACCCGGCTGCCTGTCCTGAAAGACCAGCTCAGGGACACGGAGAAACGGCTGGCAAACCTTCTGGAAGCCATTGAACAGGGCATCCTGACCCCGACCACCAAGCAGCGGTTGGACGAGCTGGAAGCCCGGAAAGAAGCCCTGAACACCAGCATTCTGGAAGAAGAGCTGAAAAGCCCGTCCTGACCCGTGAGTGGATTCGGTTCTGGCTTGAAAAATTCCGCAAGGGTGACGTGGGCAGTACGGAACACCAGCGGCAGATCATTGATACCTTTGTCAACTCGGTCTACGTCTTTGATGATCGGGTCGTGCTCAACTTCAACTTCACGGACGATGCCAAAACGGTCACCCGTGAGGAAGTGTTTAGAAACGAATCGGCTCAGACTAAGAAATGTAAGTCTAAAGATGCGATTCAGATGGTTGATTATCGAAATAACGAGCGATGCTCGAAATATCAACGAGGCCAGACGAAAGATTATAAGGATATTGTTGCTTTGATCGAGCGTAATAAAGACAATGCCCTGAATATCGCATCGCCGACTATGATCAGTGTTGCATTAAGAGAAACGGATGTCATGATTGGCGAAATCGTCGTTATGCCTAACGATGGCACAATTTCTTTAGGGTACACATTTTCTTATAAAGTTCACCGAAGCGGTTACGCCTATGAAGCCTTGTCCTCTTTCATTGAGTATTTACACAAGCACTATCCTCAGTGGGATTTTATCTGTTTTACTGAAAGAGAAAACATTCCAAGTATGAGCCTTTTGAAGAAGCTGGGATATACGAATTTGGGTTATCTGCCGTCAAAGAATTCTCAAGTATTTGGAAAGTGGCTTCGCCAGGACACATTAGAAGAAATCACAAGTGCGGTTCGATAACTCCTGGTTTGTCGCAGCCTCAACAGCAGGGTTTGGGGCACCGCACGCCCCAGCAAGAAGCTGTCCCAAGGAGAGCAAGAATTTTCAAGAATTGAAAATTTGTGGCCACGGGACGGTTCTTGCTCTCACCGTCAGAATCATCCGCCTTGCTCTCACCGTCAGAATCATCCGCCTTGCACTCGTAGTCATTTTGTGATACAATGATTCTGACAGGAGGTGTCTCGTATGATGCAGACATTCGTTCGCCCTTCTCGGGATCTGCGCAATCATTACGCCGAAATTTCGGAGATGCTCAAAGACCATGACCATGTGATCATCACGAATCATGGTCGTGGCGAGTCGGTTCTCATCAATATCGAGGACTACGCCAAGTACGAGGAGTTTTTGCACCAGCGATATGTTGCCGAGGCACTTGCCAAGGCAAAACAGCAGGCGGCTGACCCCGACACGCAGTGGGCAGACCACGAAAGCGTATGGGAGACGCTGGGCAAGCAGTATGACGTATAAGATCAAATATCTGCCCCTTGCTGTGCAGGATCTGAACGATATTGCCCGGTATCTTTCGGGCTTTTACCCAAAACAGCCAGCCGGGTGCTGAAAGAGATGCGGGAGAAAATCACAAAACTGAGCGATACGCCGAAGATGTGTGAAATCTATCCTCTTGACCCGGTATACCATAAAATGGTCATCGACCAGTATCTTGTGTTCTATCAGGTCAACGACCATGCCGGAATCGTGGAGATCCACCGTATCCTGCGCGGTTCATGGAATCTGCCGCAGTATCTGGAATAAATTCAGGTTCGACTGCTGTGGACAATACAGGACGAGAACAGCACGGCCACGCCGTAGGCGTGGCAAACAACAGCCCAGTGGGCTGTTGTTTAGCCCGCGGTTCCCAATCTTCAGGAATGTCTGCCAAGAAAGCACCGCCTGCCGGAGCACCGTTTGCAGAGCCTCGGTTGGGCGGGACAGGACTCGAATAGGGAGGCTGTGCGGTTTCCGGCTTGCAAAATTCACTCTATCGGGGGTGTTCTTTCCTTGGCGGGTGTGATATACTCGGCTCAGTTCAACAAATCAGAATTGGGAGGTTCAATTTATGTGGGAAGAATTAGGAATCAGTGGAGGAACTGCAATCATTATTTTGATTGCATTGTATTTCATCGTTAAGTGGGCGGTGAAGAACGGCATCAAAGAAGCGTATACGGATATTACCGGAAAAAAGCCCGTTAAGGATATCCAAGATGAAAAAGAATTGAACGAACTCTTGGACGATACAAAAGACAGATAACTTCGCGTTTGCCGTACTCGTTCACAGCAGGGTTTGGGGCACCGCACGCCCCAACAAGAAGCTGTTCCAAAGGGAGCAAGAATTTTCAGCAATTGAAAATTTGTGGCCACGGGATGGTTCTTGCCTGCTATGCTTTCCATCGGTATTCTTGAAAATTTTCCGCAGTTTCGTTATACTATATAAAAAGAGGTGATTGGATGTTTCTGCAATACTATGTGACCGAGTCAGCCACCGGAAACCGGGTCAACATTGAAATCGATGCGGCCACCCAAGCTGATTTGGATATTGTCTTTTCCCCAATGTCCGATGAAACGATGTCATGGCTGGACGAATTGTTTTCAACCTGCAAACGCTTCGGTGTGGATTATTACAACGCTTCCGAAAAAGACCGTGTCTTTGTGGAAGCTGTCGCTCGAAAGAACTATGGTTTGAAACAGGCATCTGCCACCGGAAAAGCCGCATCTACTGTAGAACCCTTCTTTGGGATTCACCGAGCGGTATAAGGTTTTCGGGTTCGCCTGCTGTGGAGAATGCTCCACCAAAAAGCCTCTAACGAAAGTTAGAGGCTCTTTTTTTGTTTCTACTGTCAACGTGAGTCGGCAGATCAGTACAGAACTCGAACAGCACGGCCACGCCGCAGGGCTTGGGACAGGCACACTATCCAAACCTCCAATTTTCTGCACCAAAGGGTGCAAAATCTTGGCCAGTATTGCCGTTGCGCTGCAGGGATTTTTGGATTATACTGTTGACTTGTATCCTGTTTTGTATTTTCCTGTTCAGCCGAGCCAAAGGAGGCATCCTTACGAACTATCTGTTTCAATTTGCACGTATTCTGGCGTTCTGTTTTCTTGGGCGAGATCTGCCACGCAGTGCTCCCGCTCCCCCTCCCGGCCAGCATCTACGGCCTGCTGCTGCTCCTGGCCGCGCTCCGCTTCGGCATCGTGAAGCTCGAGCAGGTCAAGGAAGTGGGCCTGTTCCTCACCGGCATCTTCCCGCTGCTGTTTGTGCCTGCCGCCGCGGGCGTCATGGAGCTGTGGGCTGAGATGGGCGAGATGCTGCTGCCCATCGTCATCGCCATCATCCCGGTGACGGTGCTGGTCCTCGTGAGTGCAGGCCGCACCACCCAGGCCCTCACCAGCCGCCGCGCTGCAAAGAAGGAGGCCGAACATGACTGATCTCTTACAGGGCTTCCTCTCCGGGTCCGCCGCGTGGGGCGTGCTGCTGACGCTGGCCGCTTTCGCTCTGGGTGCTCTCATCAACAAAGCCACCGGCAAGGCCATCTTCAACCCGCTGCTGCTGGGCAGCATCTTCGTCATCATCCTGCTGAGTGTGCTGAACATCTCCTACGCCGACTACAAGGTCAGTGCCGCCCCGGTGAACTATCTGCTGCTGCCGGCCACCATCAGCCTCGCTATCCCGCTCTATGAAAAGTGGGATCTGCTGAAAGAGAACGCCGCCGCCATCATCGCGGGCATCTCAGTGGGTACGCTGGTGAGCCTGGGCAGCGCTTTGGCTCTGGCCCTCGCGCTGGGCCTCACTCGGGAGCAGTACGCCACCCTCCTGCCGAAGTCCGTCACCACGGCCATCAGCATGGACGTCGCCGCTGAGCTGGGCGGCATCGCAGCCCTGACGGGTGCCATCGTCATCCTCACCGGCATCGCGGGCAACCTGCTGGCCGAGGTGGTCTGCAAGATCTTCCACATCACCGACCCCATCGCAAAGGGCGTCGGCATCGGCACCTCGGCCCATGCCGTAGGCACCAGCAAAGCTCTGCAGATGGGTGAGGTCGAAGGTGCCATGAGCGGCCTGTCCATCGCCGTGGCCGGCGTCCTCACCGCCGTGCTCTGCCCCCTCTTCGTCAGCTTCATTCAGTAAAAATAGACAAAGCATCGCCCTCTGTACCGGCACAATGCCAATACAGAGGGCGATATTTTTTGCTTTTTAAGACCCGGCTTCTTCCCGCTCGGCTTTCTGGCGTTCCACCTCGGCGATGACCTCGGCGGCCTTTTCGTCGATGGCCACAGGTTCTGCCGCCGGAAAGGCGGGCCACCATAGTGCCGCCGGGCGAATTGCCGTCTGCCGCAGATAAATGTCACCCCAGTCGTGGCCATAAGTGTCGTTGATGGTCTTGAGGTTGTCGAGGTCGGTCATCATCAGGGCCGCGTGACGGAGAGTATCGGGCTTCTCGAACAGCAAACACGGCAGCCAGTGCATCCGGAGTGTTCAGGTCATCGTCCATGGCAGCGCAGAACTTCGTGCGGGCCTCGGCAGCCTTCTCCTTCAGAGTCTCGTCGGTGCCAAAGGCATCCTTGGTCAGGGCAAAGTCCAGATTTTCGCGGCAGGTGTACAGGCGCTCGAGACTGTTCTTGCAGCTCTCGATGAGGTCTACGGTGTAGTTCAGGGGCATCCGGTAGCCGGCGGTCAGCATGAAGTAGCGGATGGGCTCGTAGCCGTAGAGGTTGGCCACATCCCGCACGGTAAAGAAGTTGTGCAGGCTCTTGGACATCTTCTGATTGTCCACGTTGATGAAACCGTTGTGCATCCAGTAGCGGGCAAACTCACAGCCGTTGGCGCACTCGCTCTGGGCGATCTCGTTTTCGTGGTGGGGGAAGATCAGATCCTGACCGCCGCAGTGCAGGTCGATGGTCTTGCCCAGATGGGTGCGGCTCATGGCGCTGCACTCAATGTGCCAGCCCGGGCGGCCCATGCCGTAGGGGCTTTCCCATGCGGGTTCACCGGGCTTTGCGGCCTTCCAGACGGCAAAGTCGGCGGGATCCTCCTTCAGATCGTCCTCCATGCGGCTGCGCAGCTCGCGGTTGCCGCTTTCCAGATCGTCCAGATTCAGGTGGCTCAGCTTGCCGTAGCCGGGGTCGCTCTTCACCCGGAAGTACACATCGCCGTTCTTGGCAACGTAGGCGTGGCCGGAGTCGATCAGATCTTTGACGATATCGAGAATCTGGGGGATATGCTCGGTAGCGCGGGGCTGCACAGTGGGCTTTTCGCAGTTCAGCCCGGCGGCATCCTTCAGGTACTCGGCCTCAAAGCGCTGTGCCACCTCCTTCATGGAGGTGCCCTCTTCCTGTCCCTTCTTGATGAGCTTATCGTCGATATCGGTGATGTTGGAAACGTAGATCACCTTGTTGCCCCGGTATTCCAGATAGCGGCGCAGGGTGTCGAACACGATCAGCGGGCGTGCGTTGCCGATGTGGATATAGTTGTACACGGTAGGGCCGCAGACGTAGATGCGGTACTCGCCGGGCACCTGCGGCACAAATTCTTCCTTCTGTCGGGTCAGGGTGTTGAAGATCTGCATGGTCAATTCTCCTTTTTGTTCCAAACAGAAGCCGCAAAACAAAACGCCCCCGGAGCGGTGCACAAAGCACAGCTCCGAAGGCGGTTTTTTAATCAAAATCGCGGTTCCCTTCATCACCACGCAGGAGCTGGAGGATAAGTATCCCGATCTAACCCCGAAGGAGCGGGAGAATGCCTTCGTCGAGGAGAACGGCACCACCTTCCTGATGAAGATCGGTGCCCCGCCTGAAAAGCGGCAAGCCGCATGATGGTCGCGCGCCGGACTACGATGACTGGGACCTGAACGGCGATTTGCTGTTCTGGAACGACCCGCTGCAGTGCAGCTACGAGTTGAGCAGTATGGGCATCCGCGTCAGCCCCGAGAGCATGGACCGCCAGCTCACCGCCGCAGGCTGCGACGACCGCCGCGCCCTGCCCTTCCACAAGGCAGTGCTGAACGGTGAGCTGCCCTACACCATCGGCGGCGGCATCGGCCAGAGCCGTCTGTGCATGCTGCTGCTG
>VOFB01003971.1_pt1 | contig 31934 bp, 53 predicted proteins | sample 5384141 | NCBI WGS metagenome assembly VOFB01 (sample SAMN12384721, study PRJNA508395) | human gut metagenome | isolation source: healthy gut A | host: Homo sapiens | reverse complement strand
CTGGGATCCGCTGAAGCGTCATCGTCGGCCCGCTGCGACAACTCGGTCATCCCGCCCGAGGAGCCCGCGACCTCCGAGAAGGTGCCGGTCGACTCCCGAGATGCGCGGCATGTGGGGTCTCCGCCCGCTGGAGACCGTCGAGCGCGGCAACAGGGGTGCCTCGGAACCTCGTGAAGATCCTCGAGGAGCGCGGCGTGGTCGTCGACCGCCCGACCCCCTGAAGTGGAACCAGGCCATCGGCACGCCCGACTTCCGCAACGACTCGATGATGACCTGCATGCCGCCCCGCGACATCCTGCTCACCATGGGCAACGAGATCATGGCCTCCGCCAACTCCTTCCGCTGCCGCTACTATGAGTACCTGGCCTACTGGCCGCTCATGGAGGAGGTACTTCGAGCAGGATCCCGACTTCAAGTGGACCCAGGCCCCCCCGTCCGCGCCTGACCGACCGCTCCTACAAGCACAACTACTACGACGAGAAGATCACCGCGAGGCGCCTGGTGCGCACCGCCAGCAAGGACTTCGTGACCACCGAGGTCGAGCCGATGTGGGACGCCGCCGACGTGATGCGCATGGGCAGGACCTGTTCATCCAGCACGGCCTGACCACCAACCGCGCCCCCATGGACTGGTTCCAGCGCTACTACCCCGAGTACCGCGTGCACGCCGTGAACTTCCCCGGCGACCCCTACGATCCACATCGACGCGACCTTCGTGCCGCTGCGCCCGGGCCTGATCATCAACAACCCGCACCGCCCGCTGCCCGAGCCGCAGCGCGCCATCTTCGAGGCCAACGACTGGCAGATCGTCGAGGCCGCCCAGCCCGCGCACCCGAGCCGCCGGCGCTGTGCTACTCCTCCGTGTGGCTGTCCATGAACTGCCTGGTCCTCGACCCGGAGCCGTCATCGTGGAGGCCTCCGAGGTGCATCAGCAGGAGCAGATGGACAAGCTGGGCATGAACGTCATCCCCTGCGACCTGCGCGACGCCTACCGTTCGGCGGCGGCCTCGCACTGCTCCACCGCCGACGTCTACTGCTCCACCGCGAGGGCCGCGAGAGTGCCTCGACTACTTCCCGAACCGCGTCGAGGATCCCACCCTCGTGCGCCCCGAGATGTGGAAGTAAGCACGACGCTTATCGTGGGCTCCTGGGCTCGAAAAGCAGCCTGAGAGCTAGAATCGCCGATCAGCAGCTAAGGGCAGCTGCCTGAGAGGCACAAGTTAAAAAGAAAGGGGGAACAGGTTTCAACGCAAAGGCGCGGCCTGTTCCCCTTCTTATTTCACGGAACTAGGGCAAGTTCCGTGTCCGGGGCCACGCCTCTCTTAAGGGCGAGGGGACGTTCCATTCAACCCTATCTCACCTCAGAGGAAAGAAAAGGAGGGATTATGGCACAGGAAAAACACCAACGCCACCGAGGGGCTATCAGATGAAGACCGGGTGGGGTACCATTGCCATGCTCATCTCTGCAACCGGCATGGGTCTCGTGCCGCTGTTCAGCCGCTGGGCCACGCGAACGGATATGTTCGATGGCACCCTGGCCTGAACGCCGGTGACTCCATCGGCGCTCTCATGGCCTGCGGCCGCATGGGCATGGGCGTGCTGCTTTCTTCGTTATCCTGATGGTCGCCACTCACAAGGTGAAGACCTTCAAGGAACTCAAGCTCACTCCCGCCATCGCTCTCGGCGGTTTGATGATTGGTATGTCCTTGGCATGCTACGTGACGTCCACGCTGCTCACGACCGTTGCCAATGCCGTACTGTTCATCTACACCGGCCCGGTGATCTGCGTGTTGGCGGCCCGCATCTTCCGCAAGGAGCCATGAGCGGCCTGCAGTGGATCTGCCTGCTCGTCGTGTTCATCGGCATGCTGTTCGGCGAACAACCTGCTCGGCTTCGGCGTGGGCGGCCAGTTCTTCGGCCTCGACTTCAACCTCGGACCTCGACGCCTGAGTTCCCGCAGAAGGGTCTCGGCGACGCCTTCGGCCTGGCTTCCGGCTTCTTCTACGGCGCTTCGATGTTCTTCAACGGCTACCGTAAGGACGCCGACACCACGGCTCGTGGTGTGTGGAACTTCATCTTCGCCGTCCTGGGCGCTGGCCTCATCACCATCATCTGAACTCCCTGGGCTCTCAGCCCGGCATGGAAAACTGGGCGCTGTCCGTGCACTTCACCACCTTCAACTGGATCGGTGCTGCTCCTGTGGATCATCTGCGGTCCTATCGCTCTGGGCTTCCTCTTGGTGGCCGGCCGCAACCCTGCCGGCTGCTGACTACGGCACCATCGCCTACTGGGAGGTGCCCGTGGCCATCTTCGAATGCCTGGTCGTCTTCGGCAGGCGCTGACCGTGAACACCATCATCGGTGGTCTCATGCGATCATCGCCGGTGGCGCCATCCCGTCCGTCAAAGGGCATGGTTGCCGAGCGCAAAGCGAAGCGGCAGCAGGAGATCGCCGAGAACCTCACGCCCGCATTGCCGAGCAAGAGGACATCGAGGGTCTGTAAAGCAGCGCGTCAGAAATGACTGCCGTATAGGAAGAGGCTTCTTATGAAGATGACTAAGAACCTGACGCATCGCCTCGTCGGTGGAGTTCGGCCCGCGATGACCGAGGAGCAGCTGGGGCTGTGTTCGCTCAGAACGACGTGGCCGGCTTCCCCCGCAGAGCTCGACATCGCCGAGCGCACCGAGGAGCATGTGCAGATGGTGTCGCTGGAGAAAGTTCATCGCCTTCGCCAAGGCGTCCGGGCTCTCCGCCGTCACCTACGACGTGACCTATTTCCCCCATGCCGATGACGCCGAGGTGGAGTATCAGCTCAAGCAGCTGGCCCGCGACCTCGAGATCAGCGTGGAGGTGATCCGCGACGTGTGCGCCGACGAGATCGCCGAGTACATCAAGCTCGATGCCGAGCGCGATGCCTCGCTTCCCGTGCAGCATCGTGGAGTGCTACACCGGCGGCACTGCGTTCGCTTGGTACGGCATGAATCCGTATCCGCGTCTGAAGCGCGTGGTGCTCGGCAAGCTGGCTGCCGGCGGTAAGAAGGCCGAGAAAGGCGTTCGTGCTGCGTGCCAGCAAGGCCCAAAGTTGACTACATGGGCGACTACTAGATGTAACCGAGGCCGTGCGAAGCGTTCGTGCGGCCTCGGCGCGCAAGGGCGCGCACGGCCCGAACCGTGCGGCACGTGCTGGCTGGCACGGGTACAACCTCCCGACCCCGGGATGTGCCAGCTTGACGAAGATGGGAGGTTCGCGCATCTGCGAGACACGGATGCCGGGCCTCCCTCGTTTAAAGGGGGTTTCCCGATGCGGAAAACACAAAATAAAAAAGGGGTTCGGAAAGGATCTGGGTGATTTCCATGGCGTCTAGCGAACAGCGGTTGCAGTCCAGCGCGATAGCGAGGAACACGCGACACTGAGGCGCGTGGCGGTCTCCTCCTTCCCGGGAACTTCATCGAATGGTTCGACTACGCGTCCTATTCCTACTTCGCGACGGTCATCGCGCTCGTGCTCATGCCTCCGGGCGACCCGACCGTGGCGCTGCTGAAACCTTCGGCGTGTTCGCCGTCGTCCCCGCCGTGGGCGCCTTCTGGGGGCACATGGGCGACAGAAAGGTCGAAGTGGGCGCTGGCCACCTCCATCCTCATGATGTCGGCGGCCACCTTCGTGATCGGGCTTTGCCCACCTTCGAGGCCGTGGGCATTCTGGCGCCGATCCTGCTGCTGTGCCTGCGCATGGTGCAGTCGTTCTCCGCTTCCGGTGAGTACGCCGGCGCGGCCACCTTCCTGGCCGAGTACGCGCCGTCCAACCACCGCGGCCTGTACTGCTCGCTCGTGCCCGCCTCGACGGCCACGGCCTGCTCATCGCTCCGCGCTCGCCACGTTCATGTTCATGACGTGGGGCCACGACTCGTCCTTCGTGACCGAGTGGGGTTGGCGCATCCCGTTCCTTCTGGCGGGTCCCTCGGACTCATCACGCACTACATTCGTACCCGCGTGTCCACGACTCGCCGGTGTACCAGGAGATGCAGGAGAAACTGGAGGCGAAGGGCGAGTCCGACGACAAACCCATCAAGCTTTTTGCTCACCAAGCACCTGCGGCGCTTTGCTGGTGTCCTTCGGCGCCTGCATGCTGAACGCTGTGCTTCTACGCCGTGCTCACCTACCTGCCCAACTATCTGCAGGACACCGTGGGCTACGACGCCGGTTTCCTCGTCGCTCATCACAACAATCTGCCTGGTGGCCTACATCGGGTTCATCTTCGTGTCCGGCCGCATCTCCGACAAGGTGGGCCGCAAGAAGATGCTCATCATCGCCTGCGTGGGCTTCATCGTGTTCACGGTGCCGGCGTTCTACCTGCTGAACTCGCAGAACTTCGCGATCATCCTGATCGTGGAGTCGTCATGTGCCTTCTGCTCACCATCAACGACTAGCGCTCTCGAGCTACCTGTCGAGACGTTCCCCACTGAGGTGCGCTACTCCGGCTTCGCGCTGTCCTTCAACTTCGCCAACGCCATCTTCGGCGGCTCGGCGTCGTTCATCTCCATCGCCCTCATCGCGAGGCGACGGGCAACGCCATCGCGCCGGCCTGGTACATGGTGGCCATCTCCGTGGTCGCGTTCATCGCCATTGCATGACTCGACAACTCAAGAAGAAGCTGACCGAGATCAATAGTCGGGGAAGACATTTTCTGCGGCAGCCGAGCGATCGGGGGTCGCCTGGCTGTCGCTTGCTTGTGCGCCGCAATGAAGCGAAACTTTGACAGCACTCAAATATTTCCGAAAACTAACTCTCATCTGGGAGGTTTCATTGTTGGGCGTTTTCTGGTAGAGTCACGCAAAGTAATCAATAAAGGCGTAGTCTCCCATGGCTAAGCCGTTGTCCAAGCCCAAATCCCTGAAAGCTCAGATCACGCGAACCTCGCTGGTGGCTGCGGCCTTTCTGCTTCGCGAGCGCGGCCCGGGGAGGCCGTCACCTATCGCAAGGTGGCAGAATGGGCAGTGCGGCCTCGTCCTCGGTGGGCTACTATTCGACTCCGTCACCGAGCTTCCTCTACGAAGCGGGCTGCTAACATTGAACTGTGGATCGCCCGTGCCGAGAAGGTGGCTCCAGGCCGCCGTGCCTTCAGCCCCGAGGAATGTCGCGAGCGCGTGGTCGACCTTCTGCTGGGCGTGCCTTCCAAAGACGACACGGTATCCATGCCCGCCCATATGTCTCAGCTCATCGCCTCAGCCGAAGCGCCGGTGGTTACCGGGCCTACCGCAAGGGACGCGAGGCTCTCGATGCGGCCGTGAACCGCATTCTCGTTCGCGCCGGCGTGAACCTCTCCTTCGGTCGTCGTCGCCCTCGTCGACGGGGGCGGTGAAGGCGATCTCAGGCTACGATGTGCGCGAGATTGCCCGTATGCTCTTGGAACTGCTCTCGACCGGTAGCTCTGGTGCTTTTTCGCCTATCGTTTCAAAAAGGGAAGACGCCCGCTCTTTTTCGAATAAGGATGGGCGTCTTTTTGCTGCTTCAATCGGTTTACGGGGTGTACTACAAATATTTGCGATTGCAAAGATGATAGATATCCATAGTTGACAAGATGATGATTTTTCAGGAAATCAAAACTTTCTTCGGTAAAAGGCTTTTTGTGCAACTGCAAGAAATGCTATAGTGCAGCTAGTCTCAAAAGAGACGGAGAGAGTGCCTATGAGATAGGAGCACATGTTATGGCAAGATCGTCAGCTCTTGGAACGACTGGGATCCGCTGAAGCGCGTCATCGTCGGCCGCTGCGACAACTCCGTCATCCCGCCGGAGGGAGGCCGCCACCTCTGAAGGTGCCGGTTTGACTCCGAGATGCGCGGCATGTGGGGCCTGCGTCCCTCCGACACCCGCGTGGCTCGCGGCAACGGTGCCTCGGAACCTCGTGAAGATCCTCGGGACCGCGGCGTCGTCGATCGACCGCCCGACCCCGCTGCAGTGGAACCAGGCCATCGGCACGCCGGACTTCCGCAACGACTCCATGATGACCTGCATGCCTCCCGCGACATCCTGCTGACCATCGGCAACGAGATCATGGCCGCCGCCCAACTCGCTTCCGCTGCCGCTACTATAGGTATCTCGCCTACTGGCCCTCATGGAGGAGTACTTCGAGCAGGATCCCGACTTCAAAGTGGACCCAGGCCCCCCCGTCCCCGCCTGACCGGCCGCTCCTGCAAGCACAACTACTACGACGAAAGATCTCCCTGGAGGGCGTCTCGAGCGTACGGCTGCTAAGGACTTCGTGACCACCGAGGTCGAGCCGATGTGGGACGCCGCCGACGTGATGCGCATGGGCAGGGACCTGTTCATCCAGCACAGCCTGACCACCAACCGCACCGCCATGGGACTGGTTCCAGCGCTACTACCCCGAAGTACCGCCGTGCACTTCCCCGTGACCCCTCCCGATCCACATCGGCGACCTTCGTGCCCGCTGCCCGGGCCTGATCATCAACAACCCGCACCGCCCGCTGCCCGAGCCGCAGCGCGCCATCTTCGGGCCAACGCGACTGGCAGATCGTCGAGGCCGCCAGCCCGCCACCACCGAGCCGCCGGCGCTGTGCTACTCCTCCCGTGTGGCTGTCCATGAACTGCCTGGTCCTCGACCCGAAAGACCGTCATCGTGGAGGCCTCCGGGTCTACCAGCAGGAGCAGATGGACAAGCTGGGCATGAACGCGTCATCCTGCGACCTGCGCGCCTACCGTTCGGCGGCGGCCTGCTGCTCCACCACCGACGTCTACCGCGAGGGCAGTGCCTCGACTTTCCCGAACCGCGTCGAGGATCCCACCCTCGTGCGCCCCGAGATGTGGAAGTAAATCCCTCGCAGCTCACGCGATGCGTTTGCGAAAGGCCCGCTTCGGCGGGCTCCTTTTTTGCGCTGTCGCTGGAAGTTGAATCAAGCTCCCTGCTCTATTGGCCATGATTCCAGGTCGCGACTGAAAAAGTTTGTGCGACTAACTATTTCGCCATTCCGTCTGCATAAAATGATTCCTATGGTAGGTAAACACTTAAGTCAGAGTGCTTATTGAAGGAAGCCATGACCGGAACTTTCACAACAGAGGGCTTGGGGTTGGGTGATTGCTATGGCATCTAGCACCAACGAAAGCGGTACAGCCGGCAACGACGTACGCTGAAGCGACCGAAGCAGAAAGCACGCCGTTCTGCGCAAGGTGACGGGGTCTTCCTTCCTCGGTAACTTCATCGAATGGTTCGACTACGCGAGCTACTCTCCCTGTTTGGCGACCGTTATCGCCATGGTGTTCTTCCCGGCGGAAGATCGTGCCGTGGCCGTGATGAGCACCTTCGGCGTGTTCGCGCTCTCGTTCCTCGTGCGTCCCATCGGCGCGATTTTCTGGGGCAACATGGGCGACAAGAAGGGTCGCAAATGGGCGCTTTCGGTGTCCATCTTGCTGATGAGCGGCGCGACCTTCTGATCGGCTGCTTGCCCGGCTATGCTGTCATCGGCGTGGGGGCCCCCGCTTCTGCTTCTGCTGCTGCGCATGGTGCAGTCGTTCTCGGCGGCGGGCGAGTATGCTGGCGCTGCCACCTTTATCGCGGGTACGCGCCGCATAACCATCGCGGGTTCTACTGCTCGATGGTGCCGGCCTCCACGGCAACAGGCCTGCTCGTGGGCTCGCTTCTGGCGTTTATGTTTACGGTTTGGGGCGCCGATTCGGCCTTCGTCGTCGATTGGGGCTGGCGCATCCCGTTCTGGCTGGCGCTTCCCTTGGGCTACATCACCCACTACAGCCGTACCCATCTGGAGGATTCCCCGGTGTACGCCCAGATGCAGGAGCGTATGAAGGATGGGCGAGAAGGGTGGGCATCCCATTCGCTGTTCACCAAGCATCTCAGGGTGTTGCTCATCTCGTTCGGTGCCTGCGTGCTGAACGCCGTGAGCTTCTACGCGGTGCTCGTATCTTCCGAACTACTTGGAGACGACGTTGAACTACCCGCCAGCGACGACGTCGACGATCACCACCATCGTGCTCGTCTCATCGCCTTCATCTTCCTGTCCGGCCGCATCTCCGACAAGGTGGGCCGCAAGAAGATGCTCATCGGCGCCTGTGTGGGCTTCATCGTGTTCACGGTGCCGGCGTTCATGCTGCTCGGCACGATGAACTTCTGGGTCATTTTGCTCGTCGAGCTGCTCATGTGCCCTCTTGCTCACCATCAGCGACGGCACTCTGGCCAGCTACCTTACCGAGACGTTCCCCGACCGATGTGCGCTACTCCGGCTTCGCCCTCTCGTTCAATCTGGCGAACGCCATCTTCGGCAGCTCGGCCTCGTTCATCTCGTTCTGGTTGATCGACCTCACGGGCAACGCCATCGCGCCGGCCTGGTACATGGTGGCCATCGCAGTTGTCGCGTTCATCGCCGTATGTGCATGACCCACGACCATTCCGGCAAGAAGCTGGACGACGTGAAGAGTAAGCTTGTGCCTTGCAGCGACAAACGAAGGGCCTCCTGCGGGAGGCCCTTCGTTTGTGGCCGATGCCGTGCGGCTGCGCAGCCGTGCCGCTGTGCCGCTGAGACGTGCTTTTCCGGATCCGGTGTGAATAAAACTCGCGTTTCGGGAACCGATGCGGCTAAAACACGGTTTTCGGGCACTGCGCAAGCAGTTCTTCTACCTGGGAATATGCAGCATTTCCCCAGATAAAACGCAGTGCCGGAATTGCTTGTTTTAGATGGCTTCGCCCCTAATCGCGACAGGAGCTTTCCCGCCGTTAAGCTCATTTGACTCCCTCATGGAGAGCCACCCTTCAGGCACCTCGGCCTGGGCGTGGCACTGAGTGCAGTACATGACCGAAGCGCGATGGGCCTTGTGACAGGTGGTGCATTCCAGCTCTTCGTGATGGGCCCAATGGGGTTGTGGTGCCCATGTCAGCGGTCTTCTCATACAGATCGTCGCGGGTGAGGTTGTGGCAGGCCTCGTTCAGGCACAGCTCGTCGGCGTCGCGGCCCGATCTTCGTCAGCTCGCTGGCGGTACGCTCGACGAGCGGGAAGTTGTAGTTGCCGGCGACCCAGGCTGCGCCTCGCCGATCTGCTCGCTGAGCGTGGGCACGTGGCAGTCCATGCAGTCGTTGCCGAGCTTGCCGTGATAGGCGGCGAGCATGGTGTGCGGATCAGCCACCTCGTTGCCCCCTTGTCGGTGGCAGGGCTGTTTAGGTCGGATTCGTAGGTGGTCAAGTAATGAGTTGTCCATGGGGTGTGGCAGATGGCGCCGCAGAAGCTGGGCTGCTCGTGCCAGACCCACATGCCGACCCCAGCCACCACGAGGATGGCCGCCACCACGGCCGCCACCACGGCGGTGCGCCGTCCACGGCGCAGGGGGCAGGGAGGCGCCGGCGGCCTCGGGTGTGCCGGCGATAACGGGGTCGTGCTCGGTGGCCGAGGCCGTCGTGGGGTTCTTCTCTTCGCTCATGGTAATCGCTCCTTTCAGCAGGTGGGCTAGGGGGCTAGGCGAGGTCGCCGGCCAGCAAACGGGCCACATGACGGCCCTCGGTGCAGGTGCGGCCAGCAAGCGCAGGCCACGATGTACTCGGGGTAGTTGTCGGGTAGAAGCAGCCAGACGTCGCCGGCGGCATAGAGTCCCTCGATCACCGAGCCGTCAGCGGTGAGCGCCTGCATGTCCTCGTTGATGCGCATGCCGTCCAAGGTAGTAAGCAACGCACCCCGAACCAGCAGCCGTAGAAGGGCGGCTCGATAATCTTCGAGAGGCGGTGGGGCTCCCTTGCCGTAGTCGGTCTCGACGCACGACTCCACGATGTCGTTGTAGTGAGCGATGGTGTCCATGCGGGCGCTGTTTCGCTTCGCCTTCAAAGCCGAGCAGCACAGCCAGCTCGTCAGGCTGTCGGCCTTCTGCATGAGACCTGTGCCGCCATCCATGGCGATGAAGTCGTCGAGCGGCATGCCCATCTGCATGAAGGCGGTGGTGTGCGGCGCAGCCCGTGGTGCCAGCGCAGGATGTCGTCTACGGCGTTTGCCGTCGAAGATCTGGCACCATACGCCGCCGGGCTGGTAGCTGGCCGCATTGCACAAGGGTGTCATAGGGCAGGCTTTCGTTCACGAAGCGCTCGCCCTTGCGGTTCACTTTCAGGAAGGGCTGGCTGCCGATGTTAAGCTGGTAGTGGGTGGCGGGAAGTGCTCGCGCCCATCGGCGTCGGTCACATAGCCGCAGTCCACGCCGGCGGGCACGGCACCGCGATCGAAGATGACTGGCGCGCCGTTCACGTCCTTTATGCCACCGGCCCAAAGTCCTGCCCGCAGGCCGTAACCGTCGCAGCGCGGCGATAGCTAGCGGCGGTACAGCAGGCAGGGACGAGCGGCAAGTTCGCGCGGATCATCTCGGGGTTGGCTGCGTAGCCGCCGGTGGCCAGCAGCGTGCCCTTGGCGGCGTTTACGCGCACGGGCCCTCGGGCGTGGCGAACACGGCGCCGGTGACGCGGTTGCCGTCGTGGTCGAGCTTCACGAGGTCGTAGTTGTAGCTGATCTCATGCCCGGCCTCCTGGATGTGCCACTCCAGGATGTCGTTGCGCATGGGGTATTCGTAAGTGGGGTTGAAGAAGTGCTCGATGGTGGGGGCGAAGTAGTAGGTGCCGCCAGCGGGATGATCGGCCTCCATGGGGGTGACGCCGAGGGTCTTTCCGTTGGCCTCCATGATGGGGGGTAATCCACTCGATCATCTCCCCTTGCCCTCGCGAAGCCAGGTCTTGATGACGCGCTGGTCCACGCGGCCCGAAGCATAGCGCGTCAGCTCGTTGAGCACCCTCATCTCATCGACTGGATCGGCCACTTCCAGGGCGTACTTGGAGTTGATGACGCCCACGTACTCGCGGGTGTCGCCCACGCTCGTGCCCTTCTCGGCTACGATGAAGTCGAGGCCGAGGTCGCTCGCGGTGCCGGCGGCTATCATACCGGCGTTGCCGGCGCCGATGATGAGGAAGTCGGTGTCGCGGGTGGCCTAATGTCGGCATCGGCCACAGCGGGTTCTTCGCCGAGCCAGTAGGTGTGGGCCTCTTGTGAGGCGGTTTCGGGGTGCGGGATTTCCTGGGGCGCGGCGCGCGGCCGGCAAGCGCCCCGGCGGCAAGCGCCCCGGCCCCGGCCAGCATGCCGGCCTGCAGAAAGCCGCGGCGGGAAAGTCCGGATGAATCGGTCATGGTGAACCCTCCTTCGTTCGGGGCCGGTCCCGCAACGGGCGCCGACCGCATGGTGGATGTCTCTCCGGCTACTACCTTAGAACTCAAATATCGATGGCGCCCCACATCGTCAGGGCAGTTTTCGCAATTCGTCGGAAAAGGTGCAGGGTGGGATATCCCACATTCAGAATGTGGGGCGCAGATGGGGCTTCCGTGGTAGAATGGCCGGCCAGATTAGCGCGCGCGACAAAGAAGGGTGCTATGGTAGACGAGGTGCGGCCGGCAGGGCGGGCGGGGGTTTCCTCCGCAAGATCGGGCGAGAACGCCCGAATGGCGGCTTCAGTGCGGGTGGCCGCGGCCATCGCCTGTGCCCTGTTCAGCTTCCTGGCTACCAATGGCAGCATTTACCCGGGCTTGGTGTCCATTGATCCGTGGGTGCGCGAATGGGCGACCCTGTTCGGGGTCGTGGTGCTCGCGGCCCTCGTGGTCGTGGCGCGCTATCGCCCCGGATGTCTGCATCCGCGCTTGTTCAACGGCATCGCCCTGGTGTCGGTGACGGGCTATCTTGTGCTGGACAGCTGCGGCTTCGCCTGGGCGAGCCCCGGTCTACTGCTGGCCGGCTCGTTGTTGGATTCCCTTGCCGAGGCGTGGCTGTTCGTGCTGGTCTATGTGGCCTTCGCGCAGTTGGAGGCGGCGCGGCGGCCCGTGGTGGCCTGACGGCGTGCCTGTGCGCCTACCTGCTGCAGCCCTGGGCGAGCGCGCTTGGGCCGACGGCCGCCGTGGCGGCCTAACGCCGGCTGCTTCGCGGTGCTCTTCCTCTGCGTGCGGCCGCTTGTCGCCCGTCCGCTGCAGGAGGCCGCGCGTTCTGAGCCGCAGGCCGAGATGGCCGTGGCGAATCCCCAGTCGTTTCTGCCGACGGGCCATTTGCTGTTCGTGACCATCTTCGTGTTCAGCATCGCCCAAGGTCTCGTGATAGCGCTGCCCGGCCCTTCAACGACGCGCCGGCCCTGCCGGTGGCCTTCATACCGCTCGCGACGATTCTCGTGATGTACCTGGCGCAGGGCGCATGCCCAACGCCGACGGCCTGTTTGCCCTGTGCGCTTTGCTCATCATCGCCGGCATGTTCTTGCAGCCGAGCGATCGGGTGGTGTCGGGGGTGTTGCCTCGGCTTCGAACACGCTCATTGACGCCGGGGCCTCCTGTTTCAACCTGCTGCTTGTCCTGCTCGTAGGAAGCATCGCCGGGCGCAACCGTGTGACGGCGCTGCCCACGGCGGCGCTCATGCTGGCGTTGTACTGGTCGGGGGTGGGCGTCGGTGCTGTGCTTGCAGCAGCGCCATGACGCTGCTCGGCTGGACCGAGGAGGCGCTCGTGTGGACGAGCTTCGCGAGCGCCATGGTGTTCGTGGCGTTCTGCTTCGTCGTTTTGAAGAATGTGAGCTTCGTCGAGGCTATCAGGGCCATCCGGTCGCCCGGAGCCTCTGCGACCTCCGGCCGTGATGGAGGTGCGTGGGCGCCGCGATGGAGCTTGCGGCGAAGGTGCGGAAGCGACACGACCTGGTAGGGAGATGCTGTCCGGGATGTTTGCTGGGGGTGGCCTCGACCGAGGAGAAGTGCGCAGCGGTGGGCGCCGAGTATGGACTCACGCCGAGGGAGGGAGAGGTGTTTGCGCTTTTTGGCCCAGGGGCGCACGGTGGGTGTCATTCGTGAGAAGCTCGTCATATCGCTGAACACGGCTCGCTTTCACACCAAGAATATCTACGTGAAGTTGGGGTTCATTCTCAACAGGAGCTTATAGACGTTGTCGAGGGCTTTAAGCTCTGACAAGTGTCAAGATGCAAGAAACCCCGCTGCGTTTCAAAGGGCTTTCGCAGCAGGGGTTCTCACCTCAGAGAGTCCTGCGGAGGGCAGCCGCAGGGGGATTTGGGCGGTTAGCGCCCTGGAATTAGCGGATGATGACGGGCCAGTCTCCCATAATGGGCCTCCTCTGGTCGTTTGCGTATTCGCTGATTTCACTATAAAGTCCCGTTCTTCAATTATCAATATCTAAATTCCTGATAATAACTTTGGTATAAAATAATAATAACATTCTCAGTTATAACTATCTTTAAGATCAACTTTTGATAATAGGAGACTCCGAAGCTGATAGAATGGGAGCGAGAGGGCAAGCTCAAGGAAAGGCGGCGCGATGGCGGGGAAGTCTGCGATGCGGGGAAAGACGGAGGCGGTGCCTCGGTCGACGAAGGCGACAAAGCGGCTCTCTGTGGACGACCTGGTGGCCTTTATGAGCCTGCCCATATTCTACGAGCTGCACGGCGGTGGACGTGGGCATCCTGCTCTTTGACGACTTGGACGAATACGATCTTCCCGAGGGCTACTCGAAGGAGGATATCTGGCGCATCCTGCTCGCTGTGCGCAAGCAGGCCGCCGTGTTCGTCCCCGAGGATCCGGGCGCACGGCCGACATGTGGATGGTGACCACGAGCTCGCTGTCCTTCAACACCGAGATGCTGGAGGTGCGCTCGAAGGAGGACTCCTCGCTGGCGCGATCGCTTAGAAAGGATATGCAAGGCTCTCCTTTCGTGACGCGCTTCATCGAGCGCACGCTGGTGCGCGGCCTGGCGGACGAGGGGCATCGCGGTGGACGAGGAGGGTGCACGAGCTGTTCGCGGGGGCGCCCCCGCTGACGTCTCTCGATCAGTTGGTGGCCAACTACTTTCGTCTGTCGAGCGATTGCGACAGCGGCGCGGCGCGCGGTGACCCACGGGCTCATCGGACGCTGTACTACGAGCTTTCCGAAGGGGTCGATTTGTCCGAGCTGCCCGAGCGGGTGCTCGCGCCGTTGGATCCGCGCTTGGCGCCCCCGGGTCCCAGGTGCTGATGGATCTGGTGTGCCAGCGGGCCTGTGCCGCAGGGGACGACATGCGCTTCGGTCCCGTATTGCGGCTGCTCAATATCAGCTGGTTCTTTCGCTACTTCAACGTGCTGCCGCGCGCAAACGTGCTCGTGGGACTGCTTTTTGCGGAATATCCTGGCGTTGAAGTGGGGTTTTCCCGTGCTCAGCTGGATACCGGAGGGCTTCGATCCGACCTTGGCGGAGGCGCCGGTGGACGCGGCCCGCTACGAGGCGGTGTTCGAGTCGTGGTCGACCGACTACGGTTTCGGCTTCGATTTCACGCCCTATTTCGAGTTGAATGTGTCTGTACCTGCGCGAGTTGGAGCGGCTGGCGGTTTCATCACCTATCTCCTGAGCAGCTCAACAGGCAGATCGAGCGCATCTTCGAGTCCCCATATCAATGCGCGCCAAAAATCCATTCTGGTGGCGCTGTGCCGTGAGCAGGGGCTCTTCTGCGCATCGCGCCGCATCAGCGCAGCTTCCGCATCGCCTACGGCACCGCCCGGGCCGATTTTCTGGGGCTGGAGCGCGAGGGGTATTTGGTGCGGGAGCAGGAAGGACGTGCCTTCGCGTTCCGCGCCCCACCCCGACTTGCAGGAGAAGATCGTCCAGCTGGGGGGCCGCTGTGGTCGGCTCGGCGGAGGCGAGCCTGGGGGAGAGCGCCCGTTGTAGTATCCTGAGGGGAACTGAGAATCCGACTGAGCTTAGGGCCAATGGGGGGCCAGTCCGCGCGCGGCGGCTGGCGAGAGTGTGCGAAAGGACTGCCATGATCAACGAGAAGATGTACGGGCTGGGCGATGAGCCGAGGTGCCATCCGCGAGCTGTTTGCCTGCAGGATGGCGCGCAAGGCCAGATCGGCGCCGAGAACGTGTTCGATTTCTCGATCGGCAACCCTTCGGTGCCGGCGCCCGATTTGGTGCGCGAAACCATGCTGGAGCTTCTGGACATGGATCCGGTGACCCTTCACGCCTACTCGCCCGCGGCGGGTCTGCCCGAGGTGAAGGAGGCCATTGCGGCGTACCTGTCCGCGCGCTACGGCATGACGGCGACGCCGGGCCATCTTTACCTGACGGCCGGTGCCGCGGCAGGGCCTTGGCTTCATCCATTGCCGCTGTGACCCAACCTGGCGACGAGGTGGTCGTAGTGTCGCCGTACTTCCCCGAGTACCGCACCTGGATCGAGGCTGCCGGCTGCGCCATCGTGGAGGTGCCGGCAGCGGTTCCAGCTTCCAGCCCGACATCGGGCGCTGCGCGCGGCCATCGGGCCGAAGACGAGTGCCGTGATTATCAACACGCCGAACAACCCGGTGGGCGCCGTGTACACCCGCGAGACGCCTTGAGGCCCTGGCGGCCATGCTGCGCGAGCGTGAGGAAGCGCTGGGACGTCCGCTGTACCTCATCAGCGACGAGCCCTACCGCGAGATCACCTACGGCATCGAAGTGCCCTGGGTGCCGTCGCTTTATGCCCGCACTATCGTGTGCTACTCCTACTCCAAGGCGCTCTCGCTTTGCCCGGCGAACGCATCGGATGGGTATACGTTTCGGATAGCGCCGACGACGGCGATGCGGTGGCGGTGGCCGTGGCGGGCGCGGGACGGGCGCTCGGCTACGTGTGCGCGCCGGTGCTGCTGCAGCGCGTGGCGGCCCGCTGCGTGGGGGGAGCCGTCGGACGTGGCCGCCTACGCGGAGAACCGCGCGATTCTGACTGAGGGGCTCTCCGCGCTCGGCTACGAGTACGTGGAGCCGGACGGCGCCTTCTACCTGTGGGTGCGCGCCTTGGAAGAGGACGCTCAGGCGTTCTCGGATCGCGCGAAGGGAATACGAGCTGCTCATCGTTCCCTCGGACAGCTTCGGCGTCGGCGGCTGGGTGCGGCTGTCCTACTGCATCGCCCGCGACACCATCGAACGCTCGATGCCCGCGTTCAAAAGCTTTGAAAGAGCTACGAAGCCAAATTGAGTTCGTAGCCATAGCGCGCCCTCGTTTTCCCAGATTTATCCAAGTCGACCGCTTTAGAATTTGGTTGGTGCGCTTCTCGTCATTTTCCAAAGAAAGTGGCTCTACTTACGCTTGCGGTGGGCGAGCCAGAAGAAGCCGGCGCTGGCGACGATGAGACCGGCGAGGGTCGCCACGCGGCCTACGCTGGGGTCTTTGTAGCCGATGGCGAAGACGCCGAGGCAGAAGGCGGCCATGATGGCGCAGAGAATGCCGAGCCAGCGCAGGTAGAGAGCGGCTCCTGTGGGGCGCTCGAGCGTTGCGGCGCGATCGGCTCGCCGGTACGATTCGGGGCTTGGGGCGTTTCTCTTCCAACGTTCGGCCTCAGTTTCCGTAAGAATTGAGGTACTCGAGGATTTCCTGGCGCGAGTGCATGCCGCACTTGCTGTAGATGCGCTTGATGTGGCTGTGGGCGGTGGCGGGGTGATGAACAGCTCTTCGGCCACCTTCTTCTGTGTGTGACCCAGCGCGTAAAGGGTGAGCACGTCCATCTCGCGGCTGGTGAGCAGGAAGTGCTCGCCCATGCGTTCAACGTTGCGGCGCATGGAATCGGACAGCTCGCCCATGGAGAGCGGGAAAGGGATAGAGGATGGCTCCAAGGCGGCCGAGGCTGAAGAGGCGAGAGGCGATGGCATCGTCGCCGGGGGAAGACGAAGGGGCGGAGGCGAGGAGATCGAGGAGGGTCGATCTGGAGAAAGCTGCTCCCGGATAGCGGCGCAGTCCTCGTTGCAGCGGATGCACTGGCGCGCCTCGGCGGCCTTCAGAGCCTCGGAGGCTGTTTGCTGGGCGGAAGCCTCGCGCTTTGCCGCGTTGAACACGACGCTCTGCAGCGTTTGCTCAGCTTCGGCCAGCGCCGCTGCCGACTCGGCCGCATCGGCTTCGGCCTGGCGCGTGACCCGCTCGTTCTCGGCTTCCAGACGATCGTTCTCTGCGGACGACTCGCCGCGCTCGGCGTGCATGAACTGCACGAGAACCACTTGGGTGGAAATGAGGACAAGAGCCCCAAGCAGCGAGTTGATGAGCAAATCGTTGCCGGCCAACGGGGAAGTGAAGTACAGCAGCATGCGGGCGAGGGAACGCGAGCCGAAACAGATCACCCAGCCGCCCATGGCGTATACGTAGGGGTCGCGGGTTCCGAAGCTGGTGAAAAGCGATGATGACGTACCAGCAGTAGGCGCAAATGACGATGTTCAACGTGTTGACGGCCACGGCTCCGATTTCCCAGCGATAAGGGAAAGCACCGAACAGGACGAGGCTGAGGGAGGCCAAAAGCGCCATGGTGATAAACTGCGTCCACGGTCATGACGCGTCGCGGCGGCGCACGACGAGAAGCATGAGCAGGGCGCATATCAGCATGGAGCACAAGGCGTAGGCCAGTCGCGAGCTCCAGGTGAAGGGGATGGGCAGGCCGTCGGGATAACCGCGGAGAAAGCCGTCGACGAATCCCAGAAGCGCCATGCCGACAGCGCAGGCGGCGAGGAATCGGGAGTCCTGGATGTTGCTGCGGGCGAAGGTGAAGAAGTGCGCGCCCGACGGTGCGGCCGCTCCGTCGGATGCTCGGCGCGCAGGCCGGCCGGGCCGAGGAAGGCGAACTGGGCCACGATGAGCGCCATACCGATGATGTTCTGCGCTCGGTGGGCAGAAACGAAAGTAGGTAAACGATGCCGACGCTGATGAAGAAGGCCGAGAACACGAACAGGGCGGCCGTCACTTCGTCGGTGCCGCGCAGCAGCGCAGCCAGTAGAACATGCACAGCGACAGGGCCAGGGTGCTGGCAATGCTGAGGGCGAAAGCCGTGGCCGCAAGGGTTTGATCGGCGCTGTCGAGCAGGGAAAGCGCCATGGAGGCTCCGGCGGCGACGGTGATGCTCCCCACCATGATCCACTGCACGGCGGTAGCGCCGAGCTCGCGGCGAGATCGCGAGAAGATGAGCAGCGCCACGATGAAGAGCGCGCAGGTGACGAACATGGAGCCGTCGGTGAAGATGCCGTCGTCGGTGGAGGCGTAGCTGCCGTAGCATGCCACGATGAGAGCCGTGCGTGCGCAGATGATGCCTGCGAGCATGGGCCAAAAGCCTTCGCGCGGCTTAGAAGTCCGCTCACGACAACGCTCATGAATCCCCTTTCGCCCGATGCATGTTCCATCATGGCTTTCCGCGATTCCCCATCATAGCTCTTTTTCGGGCTTGTGCGCGGGGAATCTTGACTGCGGCGCATCTGCCGAGAGAGCCGTTACGTTTCCGCAATCTGACATCGCCTGAAAGAGGGGAGGGCATTGAGGGGTTCTGGTAATCTTGCAAGTGAACAATCGAAGAAGAGGAGGAGCCCATGAGCGAGGGTCGCGATATCTACCACGAGCCGAAGCAGAAAAGTGCTGCTGCGCACGGCCGATGTGTACCAAACCGAAGTGGACGACGAAGTGGCCGGATACTCGGACAAGCTTTTGGCCATTGTGGCTGACTACCACAACGGCGGTCGCCCCGAGGGGATGAACGCCCAGGCGATGGTCGGCAAGTCGAAGCGCGGCGAGGTGGCGTTCCGCTTGTTCGGACGCATCAATCCCGAGACGCGCGTCATCGAGGCCGCCGGCTTCAAGACGCGCGGATGCCTGGCGATGACGGGGTGCGCGAGCGCCACCTGCTCGATGATCGAGGGGCGCACTTTCGACGAGGCGCTGGCGCTCACCATTGAGGATGTGCGGGAGGCCGTGGGTGGCGTTCCCGCCGGGAAGGCGAACACACTGACGTTCTCCGTGGAAGCGGTGCGGGCGCTCATCGGCGACTTCCTTTGCGCGGGAGGGGGCCGGTCTGGCCGAGCTTGATGCGGTGGTGCCCTGCGACTCCTACAGCGTCGCCTGCCTGATGTGCGAGCATTGCTCGCTGCGCGACACCCGCACCGACCTGCTCGTGGCTGCCATGGACGGTGAGTAGCCGTGCGCGAGGAAGACGAGATCCGCGCGGCGGTGATCGCGCTGGCGGGAAGCCCAGGCGGCGGGCGAGGACATTGCCGACGCGCTGCCCCATGGCGAGGCTTGGGCCGCCACGGCTGCAGCGTCTGACGAGGTGGGCGCGGAAGACGCCCTCGATCCCGAGCAGGCGCGTGAGGAGGCCATCGCGGCGGTGCTTGATGCGGCGCGCGCGGCCTCGCGAGCAAGCCGCCTGTCGTGTCCCTGCGAATGGGAGGCTGCGGGCCTTGTGCCCCGTCGATGACGCCCGAAGACTTGGAGATGGCCGTTTACGATGCGCTATGGAATTCGGCGATCCCAACGGCTCGCGCGATGCGGCCGACATAGAGGGCCCTGACGCCGGGCCGCACCTCGCCGCGCCGCCAACAAGCACGTGAAGTCCGCCTTCTCCTCCTCCAACGGTCGCCCCGTAGGCGCATCCCCCTTCAAGCACAAGAAGCATCGAGCCGATGATCTGGCCATGGGGGACGTCAAAGGGCTGGCGGGTGCCCTGACCGAGCGAGTTCCGCAGCGACTGGAACAGCCCAGTGGGCTGTTCCACCAAGCGAGACTGTCTGAGCGAATCAGGGCCCGCCAGCCCCGCCCCAGAAGATTTCCAGCCAGGTTCCCGAGGAAGACCCGCATTCCGAGTTCGCGCACATCCGCCTGCTCATGGGCGCCGAGAGCTACTACCTCTACGACGATTCGGCCATGACCGACGCCTACGCTCGCTGGGCGTTCCTCGCCGCTGAGGATGACCCCGTGGCCACCTTCATCGAATGCGTGCGCGAGGTCGTCGGTCTACCCCCGCCCCATGGCGCGGGAGAACTTGCCAACGACCCGTTTCGCATGAATGCCGAAGCGGTGGAGGCGGCCTTCGCTGAGCCCGCGCGCAGGGTCGCGCCGACGACATCGAGCGCGTGGAAGCTTCCAACGGCGACGTCTACTTCTATTCCACGACGTATTTGACCCCTCGCCGCGCCCAGGCCCTTGCCGAGTGGGACGCCGTCGAGCGCATTCGCAACGTGTAAGACTTGCCTGCCCAAGCCTCGGCGGTTCAGCCTGTGAGCTGCGCTGTCGAAACCGTAGCTCGACCCGTATTTTGTCGCGCTTTTCAGATGAGTTGGACATTTTTTGTGGGTCGGGCTGCGGTGTTTTAGGCGACTAACTTTCCAAAAGAACAAGAAATACCTGTTCAGGGCATCGGGCTTGCTGTTCGGGCGAAGACGACCCGCAGCCCGGGAGGCAAAAATGTCGTAGGCGCTCTTCTCTGATGGCAAAAACACGCCTCGTGCTACGGGTGCGTGCAAAAAGCCCCCGCAACCGGTTTGCGGGGGCTCCTTTCATTTCTCCTTCGGAGCTCGCGTTAGAAGGGTCGGCTATCAGGTGAGGTGATGCCGCTTGGGGGGCGACCGAGGTCGCCCCATGGATCAGCCTTCAGCGCAGATTGGTTTCGCTCTGCGCATCTCCCTAGGCGTCGGGAAGCAGGCCGAGGGCGGCGAGGTCTTCCTTCACGTCGGGCATGTCGTAGTAGTCCAGGCACTCGGCCGTCGGGCAGCCCAGCTCGGGATCCCAGCCAAAGCATTCGTACATCATGGTGAGGGCCGTTTGGAAATCCTCTTTGTCCATCTTGTTGGTGCCTTCGGTGAACACTTCGATGTCCGGATCCATGGTGAAGGGCCACTCGGTAACGACGTCGTGCACGTTGCGGAAGTCATTGGTACCCCATTGCCCGTTGGCACCCACCATGCCGCGCGCGGTGTTGGCTCTCTGTAGCGTGGTTTTTTTCGCACCCATCTTGTACAGGTCTTCCGTCGTCGTCTTCGCCGGTGACGGCCTTCATGGTGGCCTCCAGATCCAGGTCGCCGCGATAGTCGCGAGCCTTCGTGGGGCTCATCGTCATGGGCCATACCCAGTTGCACAGCGTGAGCGAGTCGTGCAGCACGTCGGTGACGATGGACCACCAGGCGAAGTTCGCTTTATACTCATTCATGGGGGTGTAGTTCTTGTCCGGATCGATGGCGCTCGCGTCGCCCCACACTTCGGCCGCGATCTGCTGCTTAAGCTCGAAGGGCAAGCCGCAGCCCTGGAAGTTCACGGCAGAGTGGATCATGTCGTCGCGGTTGAAGACCATGTTATAGAGCAGGCCCACCTGTCCGAAGCACTCATGGGCATGGTGCACCGGCCAGCCGCGCACGTTGATGAGCGTGGAAGCGGGGGTGTTCCACCAGTCTGGATCGTTCCAACGCTCGGTCAGACGATGGGGCCGTGGCCGATGTAGGCGATCTCCGAGTCGTTGGCGGCGATCTTCGCCAGAAGGGCGGCACCATGGAGGGTCGTTATTCTTAAACCCTCCCAATTGATTTCCGCGTACTCCTCAGGGGCAGCACCTTCTGGAGCAGGCCCGTAGCATAGCAGTGGGCGATGTCGCGGTAGATCTGCCGTAGTTGCACCACAGGCCCAAATCGTCCATGGTGGAGCCGAATACCTGATCCCAGATGAGGGCGTCTTCACTGCCGGCTTCAACGGAAGTGTTGTCGCCTAAAATCTTGATCATGTAGTTGGTGAACGGAAGTTCGGCACGCAGGTGTTGCCCGTGATCTCGTAGCCGCCGTTGGCCGCCGAGGCCGGCACGCGCAAGTCGGAGTAGCAATGGATGGGGCAACTGTGGCAGCCGTCCATCTTGATGGTGTACTTCTCGGCCTCTGGGCCTTCGTCTTTGAAGGCCTTCATGCAGCGGTAGCCCACGGTGTTGATCTCGCCGGGCTTCGGCTCGCCGGTGTCGATCAGGGGCCGCCCTCGGCCAGCGCCCAGGTCAGTCCCTTCTGCGCGGTCCAGCGGCTTCCCTTGTCGAAGTACTCGGCCCATTCCTGCTGGGTGGAGGGTACGACGTGGTTGTTGTTAGAACCGACGATCTCGCGCAGCATGTAGTCGGACAGGTCGGCCACCTCTTTGCGGGTTGGCCGTAGATGGGCTGGGTGCCGCGCACGACGAAGCCTTCAATTTCTTCGGAGCCGATGACGGCCGCGGTGCCGGCGCCGGCGGAATGGTTGCGAGGAGTTGATGATGCAGGCATAGGGCAGCAAGTTCTCGCCGGCAGGGCCGATGGTGGCCACGCAGAAGTCGGTGCCCTCCTTGCGCGAGGCGCCTCGGTGGTGGCGCGGGTGCCCAGGCCCCACCCTGGTCAGCGGAGGCTTGATCTCGCGTTGTCATCGTCGATCTTCAGGTAAACCGGCTCATCGGGCGCCCTCGATAACGATGGCATCCCAGCCGGCCTTCTTGATGGCCGCGCGCCGATCGCTCCCGCCGCAGTGGGCGTCGACGACTTGATGATCCTTCGTGTAGGTGGAAAGGGGAGGCGATGGTGGTGCGGCCCGCCAGGGGAACACCGGTGGCGGTCAGAGGCCGACGGCGAACACGACCTTGTTCTCGGGCGCCAGCGGATCGGTTCCCGGCTACCTCGTCGTACATGATCTTGTTGGCCAGGCCCATACCGCCGATGGTAGCTTTATAAGGGTCGGTGGGCGAGACGGAAACGGTTTTGTCGGTCAGGTTGACGCGGAGGATCTTACCGGTCCAGCCATAGGACTTGTTGGGATCCAATTTTGAATCAGCCATGATGAAGCTCAAATCTCTTCGTGTACTCATGTTGCGTGGTACCAGTCGTCGATCTGGAGTAATCGTCGCGTAGAAGTATAAGGGAGGGCAATTTTACTCCCCTCCCTTAATGAGGGATCTTTTCAACGGGAAACATGACGGCTCCCCTACGACGGGGTGAGGAAAAATCAAACGTTCAGTAATCCCCCTCAAAGAGGGTGCACAGCTTCTTCATTCATGACTATGATGCCCCCTGTTGCGTGGCGTCGCGATCTTGAGTTCTCTCTGAGACAAGCATGAAGTTACAAGGGAGTTCAAATGTCTGACACCCAGAAAATGAAACCGTAGCCACCCGAGCAGCCGCCCACGGCTCCGGTGTCCGCTACCGAGCCCGGCTCAGCGCCGGCCTCCGAGAAGAAGCAGCCCTTTCTTTACCCGTCGCACCGGGCTCGCCATGACGGGTTGCGGCGTTGCCGGCCTGGTGGTCGGCGGCGTGCTCGCCTCCTGGGGCGTGACCACCGCCTCCATCGCCTCGGCCGCATCGAGCTGCGCACCACTCCTACGAAAATGATCGTCACCGACCGCGCTCGCTGCTCCGGCTGCCAGCGCTGCGAGATGATGTGCACCCTGAAGAATGATGGCGCGACTCAGCAGTCCATCGCCCGCGTGCGCGTGTGGACAACTACAACTTCGGCTCCGGCGTCGATACCAACGACGGCATCTTCGGCAACTGCCAGTTCACGGTAGCCTCCTGCAAGCAGTGCGCCGATCCGCAATGCGCCAAGTATTGTCCCGTTCACGCTTCCTCCTGATGAGGAAACCGGCGCTCGTGTTGTCGACGAGGACGTGCATCGGCTGCGGCATGTGCTCTGCCGCCTGCCCAGTGGAACATACCCCACATCAACGCCCAGACCGGCACATCGACCAAGTGCATTTCCTGCGGTCGCTGCGCCGAGCAGTGCCCCAACGGCGCCATCAAGTTCATCGATTGGGAGGATATTGCCCAGAAGGCCATCGACGAGGGGCGTGGTTTCCACGGCCACCATCGTCGAGCTTAAACGATAGAGAAGGACCATTATGTCCAGGACACGCTTTAACACGGCGCAGCTTTTTAGTTGGAAGCGCGGGGTGGCTGCCGTGGCCGCCGGCGGCGGGCTTCCAGGCTTGTCGGTTCGCGGCGAAGCCGATGCTGATGCCGAGACGGATAAGCGGACCGAGTGGTGCACTCGCTGTGCAATTCCTGCTCGAGCAAAGAATGCGGTTATTACGCCTACGTCGTAGACGGCGAGCTTGAAAGCTCATTGGGGACGAGGCCCATCCGAACGCGCAGGGCAAAGTTGTGCGCGCGCAATACGGCTATTCCCAGATCGCCTATTCGCCTGATCGGCTCACCGACCCGATGAAGAAGAACGAAAACGGCGAATTCGGAAGTAATAGGATGGGATCAGGCGCTCAGCGAGATCGGCCAGAAGGTGAACGATATCATCGCGCGCAGTACGGCCCCAGGCGCTTGCCATGGTGCAAGATCCGCGCCCGTCAGGCAGTACTACACGAAGCGCTTCGGCGAACGCGCTCAGCCCCAACGTACACGCACGGCGCCGCCTGCAACCTGTCCAAGGAGTCCGGGTTCACGCAGGCCATCGGCGCCGCCAACTTCGAATCGGGATGGGCCAACTCGAAGATGACGATGTTCATCGGCGTCGCAGCTACTGCCGACGCCATCCGACCCAGCTCGGTGGCTCGCGCTGCATCAGGCGCAGAGAACGGCGCGCTAACATCGTGCTGCCGCCAACCATCGGGCCCATCAACCCTGGTACCGACCTGGCGCTCATTTTGGCCATGTCCAACGTGCTTATTAATCGCGATCTCTACGATGCGAGCCCCAGCGTCGGATTCGACGAGTGGGCCATTGCGGGCTACACGCCGGAATGGGCCGAGGGCATGGGCGCCGCCACCATCGAGCGGCTGGCGCTCGAGTTCGCCGAGGCGGCCCCCGCGGCTCTCCATCGAGCCGAGCTGGCGCGGCGCCGCTTCGGATGCTCGTACGCGAACTCGGGCGAGACGGCGCGCGCCATCTGCCTGTTCAACACGCTCTTGGGTTGCTGGAACCAGCCCGGCGCGCTGTTCCTCCCAGCGTGAAGGCGGGCGACCTGATCCGGCGAAATTCCCGAGGTGCCGAAGGTCGAGGCGAAGATGTGGGGCGCCGAGGAGTATCCGCTGGCGCTCTCGTCCATGGGCACCAACCTCTATGTCGCCGAGATGGCGAAGGAGGGCAACGTTAAGGGCCTGTTCTTCTACAACTCGAACATGGCCGCCGGCTATTCCAACCCCGCCCAGCTGGCGGAGGATTTTGCGAACCTCGATCTGATGGTCGTCGTCGACGTGCAGATGTCGGAAACCGCAATGCTGGCCGACTACGTGCTGCCCGAGTGCAGCTACCTGGAGCGTCGCGAGCTGCCCGAGTTCGTGGGCGGGCGCGTGCCGGTCGTTTCCCTGCGCGATCAGGTGCTCGAGGTGATTCACCCCAACACGCGTCCGGCCGATGTGATCTTCACCCAGCTGGCCGAGGCGTGCGGCGTGAAAAAGTACTTCCCGTTCACCGTGGACGAGCTGGCCGACGCTCAGCTGCGCAGCGTGGGCACGAGCCTCGATGAGCTGCGCCAGGTCGGCACGATCTCGTTCCCCGAAGGCCTATACCTACGGCAAAGTTCCCGAGTGGAAGACCCCGACGGGCAAGATCCAGTTCGTGAGCGAGGCGTGCGAGGCAGCCGGGCTGTCCGCGTGCCCGGTGTGGGTCGAGCCCCAGGTGATGCCGAACGAGACCGTCGGCGAGTTCCGCCTCATCGGCGGCAAGCAGGCCATCCACACGCATACGCAGACCGCCAACTGCGAGCCCTTTGATGGACATCACGAAGTCCTACGGCCTCGACCGCATCTGGATCAACGCCGAGGTGGCCGAGCGGCTGGGCATCGCGGACGGCGACGAGGTCGTTCTATCGAACACGATGGCCGAGGGCCCCATCAAGGTGAAGGTGACCGAGCGCATCAACCCGACGGCCATCTATATGCCCTCCCACTATGGTTGCAAGTCTCCCGATCAGCACACGGCTTACGGCGGGGCTTGAACTTCATGGACTTCGTTCCCTTCCACATGGAACCGGCCTATGGCTTCGGCCATGACCCAGGAAACGTTGGTTTCCGTGCAGAAAGTAGGTGAATGATGGCCCGTTACGGAATGCTCATCAACACGAAGAAGTGCATTGGCTGCTATGCCTGCCGCACGGCCTGCCAGCGCCAGAACGATCTGCTCCCCGACGAGTCGTTCATTCGCTTCGAGGGAGCGCGAAGTGGGCAAGTACCCCAACGTGACCGTGGGAGCACATCCCGCTGCAGTGCATGCACTGCGAGGACGCGCCGTGCGCGAGCGTGTGCCCACCGGGGCGCGCATATGGGCTCCGACGGCATCGTCGAAGTGGATCACGGCCGCTGCATCGGCTGTTTGTACTGCATGGCGGCGTGCCCCTACCAGGTGCGCGTGCGCAATTCGAAGACAGGCGAGGTGGACAAGTGCCGCTTCTGCACGCTTTCTTCCTATGAGAACGGCACGAAGATGTGCTCGTGCGTCGATGCCTGCCTGACGGGTGCTCGCATCTTCGGCGATCTGGACGATTCCGACAGCGAGATTTCCAAGAAATCGCGCGCACGGGCGCGGCCCCATCGCCGGCGATCTGACCCGCGCCAAGATCTATTACGTGAGGTGATTGACATGATCTACGAACCCATTTGGGGCGCCATCATCGCGTGGTACCTCTTTCTGGCCGGCTTGGGCGGCGGCGCGTTCGCAACGGCGGTGTTCGTCCGCTACCGTCATCCGGATTGCAAGCGCCTCATGCGCGTCGGGCGCCTCATCGCGCCGATCGTGGTCATCATCGGCCTGTGCTTGTTGATGTTTGACGCCACCGCCGGCTTCCACAATCCGTTGCGTTTTGTTCTGCTGCTTACGAACTTCGGGTCGGTAATGACCTGGGGCGTGGTGTTTCTGGCGGTGTTCGTGGTCGTCGCGCTCATCGTGCTGGTGCTTGATCTGATGAAGCGCGAAGTACCGATGTGGCTCGATTGCGTGGGGCTCGTCATGGGCCTGTGCGTCGCCATTTACACCGGCTGCCTGCTTGGCGTGTGCCAGGGATTCCCCCCTGGAACAGCGCGCTTCTGCCGATTCTGTTCCTGGTGTCCGCCGTGTCCACCGGCATGGCGCGGTGCTGCTCGTCGGCGTGTTCTATGCGCCCGATGAGTTCAACGGGTGGTCGTCATGAAGAAGTTCCACTTCTGGCTGCCCGTCATCAGTTCGTGTTGGTTGCTGCGCTGCTGTTCATCACGGCGTTCAACCCGAGCCCGCCGGCTGGGAGAGCGTGATGTCGCTGGTGTCGAACGGGCAATTGGGCCCGTCGCGTTCTGGCTGCTGTTCGTCATCGTGGGCCTGGTGCTCCCGACGATTCTGGAATGCTGGATGCTGTGGCTGGCCAAGCACGAGTTCGAGACCTCGCGCACGGGCCAGATGATCAGCGCGCTGTCGGATGCGGGCGTGCTCGTCGGCGGCTTCATGCTGCGTCTGCTCATCGTGAGCGCGGCGGTGCCGATCACGATTGTTCAGCCCTGGATGCTGTAAGTTCTTGCGATACCCACTCCTTGCAAAAGGCGGCCTTAGGGCCGCCTTTCTTGTGAGGACGGCTCGGCATTTTTGTTTCGCGGTTTCGGAGAGGGCAGGTTTCGGAGAGGGCGGCTGCGGAAGGGTGCAGTTGCGGAAAAAGGAGCGGGCGGCTTCAGGCCTGGACGTGGTACGTTTCGACGAGCCACTCTTCGAGGCAGAGACCGCTTTCCGCTATGTCGGAGGCGGCCTCTTTGCCCACGTAACGGTAGTGCCAGGGCTCGTACCCGATGCCGGTTGTGGCGCTTTTGTCCGTGGGGTAGCGCAGGATGAAGCCGTACTCGGTGCAATGGATCCAGCTGGGTGGCCAATGGTTCCTGGCCTTCGTCCAGTTCCAGGTAGTCAGCGTCCACGATGTCGACGGCGAGACCGGTTTGGTGCTCGCTGGCGCCCGGTGGGGCAACCCAGAATGCGGCGGCCTCCTCGGCTTCGGTGCCTTCCAGATGCTCCTCGCGCTCGGCTCGCTCGATGCGGTTTCGAAGATTCTCCTGGTAGTCGTAGGTGCGGAAAGAGGAGCAGATGATGGGATGTGTGCCGGCGGCTTCGGCAGCCGTGAGCATGGCTGTGAATCTTCGACGATGCGGGCATCCACTCGGTGGTTGACGTGGGGCTCCACCCAGCTTGCGTCGGGCAACTCGGCCAGATTGCTAGGCGCGCGAAGTCGGCGGCGAGGGGATGGTCGCGGTTCCTGAGCGCAGGTTCAGGGTAGGTCTTCAAGCGTCGTCGGAGGCATTTCGGTATTGGTCGCGGTTGCTGACTCGGTCTCGGGAGAGGTCGTGGCGGCCGCTGCTGTCTCTGTGTTGGGTGAGGCGATCGTGCCGTTAAGCGGCGTTTCGGGTTGGGTCAGGGTACCGGTTCGGAAGGTACAGGCTGGGCGTGGGCGGCCGACCTGCGGGAGGAGAAATAGGCACCGTCGCCGACGACAGGCACGGCGGCCAATCCGCCGGCGAGCGCGATGAACTCACGCGACGGTCGAGCGCGAATGGCGCGTTCGTCATGGGGCCTCCTCCTTCCTGGGTTCGGTGTTTCGTTTGGCTTGCCTTCGGCTGCTGCGTTGTCGCTTGGGGCTCGGTTCGCTTTTGGGGCGGCCGGCTCCGGCGACGTGTGATTGCCGCTGGAATGCGCCAGTTGCGACTGGCGAGCCGATGGGGGGCTCCCATGGTGGCGCTTGGGTTGCGCGCCGCGTGACAGCATTGCAAAAAGACGCACACCTTACGCTTTCTTAATTGGGTGTTCAGGGTTCCCGCAAGCGGGGAAGGCGCAGGCGCTATAACGCAGCCATGAAAAGCCAACAGAAAACGAAAGAGACGATTGCGCAGGGCGATGCGGGCGATACCCGACGGCGTGACTGATCGCGCAATCGAGGCGAGGAGCAGAGTCTTAGCGGCGGCTGCCGACGAACTCTGCAGAAGGCGAGGAGGCGCTGAATCTCGCGTGCGCTTATCGAAGACGAACCGCTACGATTTCGGGGTTGTGTCGGCGGCCACTCACAAATCGATGCAGGGCAACAAGCGGCGCGACACGAAGCCGGAGGTGCTCGTGCGCCGCATGCTGCGCGAGATGGGCTTTCCCGGCTACCGCTGCGATTGGAGGAAAGCGCCCGGGCGTCCGGACGTGGCGTTCGTGGGGCGCAAGCTCGCCATCGAGATCGCGGCTGCTTCTGGCATCGGTGTCCCGTGTGCAGCCTGTCGGTGCCCAAGAAGAACCTCGATTACTGGGAGGCTAAGTTCGCCCGCAACGTCGAGCGCGACGAGCAAAACCTGGCGGCTAGAGGCGGCCGGCTGGAAGGTGCTCGTGCTGTGGGAACACCAACTGAAGAAGAAAAGAGCTGCCCGCCACGCGCCGCCTTCTCTACGAATTCGTGCGCCGCGAGGACGACCCCGACTACGATGAGGCTTTTCCGGTTTGCGAGGGGGAGTGAGCATAGCACTAGCTCGCTAATGTTCCAAGTTCAGAAAAGTGTGAACATGAGGTTAATTCCGGTTCAGAAAAATGCGAGAACAGGGTCTGAGTAAGCTCAGAAAAACAATATTGCCTGGTGGATTGCACAATCCTAAAGCACTTCCTATCCACTGAACAGATCGTCGTGGCCACCGGTTCTCTGAAAGTACGCCTGATCGTCGGTCTGCGCCCAAACAAGCAACCAGTCGCCAGCGTTTGCGACATGGCATTCCATGCTTCCCGACCACTCGCCTTTGAGCCGATGCATATTATGCCGGCGAACAAGTTCTGATCGGCTATCTGGGGTATCGGCGACCACCAATTCCGACTTCTTTCAGAGGATCTAGCGCTACGTGCTTCTTCTTAAGGCGCTTAACGTCTTTCTGGAAGCGCAGGGTGTGGTGGCTCTCAGCACCGCTATGCTCCCATCGCCTCGAACATTTCTGATACGGTGGCGTAGCGGATCTCCCGATGCGATGAGTTCTTTCGTTTCCCTTATTGCCTCGCGAGACTCGGATTAGGCGTTGGATATTCAAGCGTGGGGAATGCGCTGCTCGCGTACGATCTGACGGTAGAACGCGCGTGACTGATGAGAGATCGAAGCCGAAATCTTCCACGATGTTAGCTGCGGCGCGGTATCTTCGTCGACTCTCACCGTTACAAAGCAGTTGCCATAGGACCGACCTCCTTTACTAATAGTAAGACGATTATATGCTTTTGTCTTGCATTGTTCAAGGATCTGCATCTGCTGACTGTGTTTGATAAGGCTTGATATACTGCGAAATTGCCTGGCGCATCGTTGAGCGCTTCCGAGAATTTCGTAAAATCACTATAGCCATTCACCAAACTTGAGTTACTCATATTTCTGGAAAATTATATTTCATAGTTCGGAGGGGGTGCGGACAAAAGTTGGACACTCCGGTGTCGGATTGGAGTCCGCATGTACCGATGGAGACCAGGGGCTCGCCGTGGAGGCCTCGTCGCGGCGGGGTTCAGCCCGACCGGGCGGCCGAGGCTGGCCGGCTGCAGCCACAGCCGTTGTAAATGGGCGAAGGCGGCGGGCGTCCCCCCGCCGCCCCGAAGGCCGTATACTTGCCCTTCGACAGGAAGATGGAGCTCGTCGCGCGGCTGGAGGCCGGGGCGGGGCCGCCGACCTCGCCGCCGAGGCCGGCGTCACCGCCGCTGCCGTCTCCGGCTGGCGCCGGCAGCTCCGCGAGGAAGGGCGCTCTCCCTCATGACCGACTCGGACATCGCCGCCCGCGCGCCGGAGCCCGCAGGGGCGCCCTCGGAGCTCGAGGCTCAGGGCCCGCTGCGAGGGCTGGAGCTGCGCAACGCCGTCCTCGAGGGGACGATCGACATACTAAAAAAGACCCAGGCGCCGACCTGTCCGCCCTGACGGCGGCGGCGGAGGGCGGCGCTGGCTGACCGGCTCAGGGGCGCTTCGGGCTGCGGGCGGCGCTGGCGGCGCTGTCCTGCCGCGCAGCACGTTCTACGACCGCCTGGCGGCGGCCTCGCGCCCGACCCGTACGCCGCCCTGCGGCCCCTGGTCAGGCCGCCTTCCGGCGTCAGGGGCGCCTACGGCGCCGCGTCCGCGCCGAGCTCGCGCGGGGCGCCGCGCGCCCACAGCAGGCCCGCAGCGCGGGGCTCGACCCGGCGCGGCCGGTGGCGGTCTCCGGAAGGTGGTGCGCCGGATCATGGCCGGAGGGGCTGCGCGCCCGCGCCCCGCAGGCGGCCCGCTACAACTCCTACCGCCGGCGAGGAGGGCCGCGCGGCGGCGCCCAACCTGCTGCTGGTCGACGCCGGCCGCGACCTGCACGACTTCTCGGCCGCCGCCCCCGGCGAGTCCTGGTCACCGACATCACCGAGTTCAGGCTGCCCGACGACCCGCGGAAGGTGTACCTCTCGCCGGCCGTCGACCTGTTCGACGGCGACGTCGCCACGCTTCGGTGAGCGCCTCGCCGTCCAAGGCGCTCGTGGCCAGATGCTCGCCGGCGCCGTGGCCGCCGCCGGGGCGGCTTCACGCTCCACAGCGACCGCGGCTGGCACTACCGCACCCCGACTGGGTCGCGCCTGCGGGCCGGGGTGGAGAGGTCGATGTCGCGCAAGGGGCACTCGCCGGACAACGCCGCCTGCGAGGGGTTCTTCGGCAGGCTCAAGGTCGAGTTCTTCCACGGGAGGACTGGCGCGGGGTCTCCGCCGAGCAGTTCGCCGCCGAGCTCGCCGAGGGATCCATGGTACCGGGAGGGGAGGCTGAAGGCGTTCGACGAGGGAGGGCGCAAGGTGTAATGATAGCCGGCCGCAGGAGGCGGCTGGGGCTGGCGCTAGGCCGTCCGGGCGTCCGCACCCCCGAGTTGCTCGTGATAATGAGCAATTATTACATCGCATTGATACGCGAGAGGATTCCAAATCACTCCCAATGGACGTCGATAACCAGCATTTCTCAATGTCCTTCTTCGCAGGGCTAACCGTGTCATATCAGTTATGACATGTTGTGCCTCCCTGCGCCGTTCCAAGAGCCCTAGAACATCTAATCGAATCTTGGGATTCACGACCTAATGAAAAATTTTTCGAAAAAGAGCCGCCCATAGGGTGCGCTCTTCGCGTTATGCGTAATAGGAGGTGAGGTTCAGGAATGTCGCACGGCAAACACAGCAAGACAATGAAGATTACAACAAAGCGAACCGGAGCTACTACTAAAACAGAGACAT
>VOFB01002534.1_pt1 | contig 31946 bp, 59 predicted proteins | sample 5384141 | NCBI WGS metagenome assembly VOFB01 (sample SAMN12384721, study PRJNA508395) | human gut metagenome | isolation source: healthy gut A | host: Homo sapiens | reverse complement strand
GTTTAGGAAGCTGGTTCGGATTGTGGTAGGATCCAGTGCAGAGCATGATGCGGGAGAAAAGATTGAACCAGTTTCCAAATGATTATTAATACGATCATCATTGATGGCACATCATTGTATTTCAGACAGTTACCAGAAAGTATTGGAGACATTTTCCGGATGCGGAAGTCCTTGGTGTAACTGCTACACCGGATCGTTGGAGATATGCAGAATCTTGGCACGGTATTTGAAAGCCTGGCTTATGGTATACTTTTTGCCAAAAAAGCAATCAAAGAAGGTTATCTGTCTCCCATAAGAAAAACGATACCACTTTAAGATTGATATGTCTGCAGTGGGAGTACAGGCCGGTGACTTCAAGAGCGGTGATATTGCAACAGCATTGGATCCATATCTGGAGAGCATTGCTGAAGAAATGGAAAAGAATACTGCAGCAATAAGAAGACGGTTGTGTTTCTTCCACTTTGGTGAAGACCAGTCAGAAATTCCGGGATATATAAACAATCATGGGTTTAAAGCTGCGGAAGTAAATGGAGATAGTAAGGGCGGACCGTGCAGAGATCTTAGAGGCATTTGATAAGGATCAATTAATGTACTCTACAATTCTCGATGCTTACGGAAGGTTGGGATTGTCCGAGTGTGATTGCATCGTGGTACTAAGACCGACAAAAGTCAGAAGCTTGTATTGTCAGATGGTGGGACGAGGAACCCAGATTATCACTTGGTGAGACAAATAAAGATCATCTTTTGTTGTTAGACTTCCTGTGGCACACAGAACGGCATGGGATTATGCCATCCAAAGAATCTGTGAGAGTGCAGAGGTGGCACAGAAAATGACAGAAAACATGGAAAAAAAGGATGCAGGATATTTGTGATATTGAAGAGGCAGAAAGACAGCATCCGAGGATGTAGTGGCACAAAGAGAAGAGGCATTGGCTAAGCAGCTCTCTGAGATGAAGAGACGCAAGAAAAGGCTGGTAGATCCGCTACAGTTTGAAATGATATTCAGGCAGAAGATCTTTCCGGATACGCCCGCATTTGGATGGGAGATGGCTCCACCGTCAGAAGGTCAGAAAGACACTTGAAAAGTTAGGGATTCTTCCGGACGCAATTGAAAATGCCGGGAAAGCATCCAAGATTCTGATCGTTTAGATAAACGTAGAAGAGAGGGGTTAACCACCCCCTGAAACAGATACGTTTTTTGAAAGCAGAGGATTTCAGCATGTGGGTACCTGGCAATTTGAAACAGCAAAAATATGATTGACCGAATCGGGCAATGGCTGGAGGGTGCCGAGCGGTATCATTCCAAAGCAGAATATAGAGGATAAATATGGAAAAGCATACAGACTTACAGGAAATAATTGAATATTTGAATCCAGCTGAGCTTGATTACCAGGATTGGGTGAATGTAGGAATGGCATTAAAACATGAGGGCTATTCTGTAGATGTATGGGATACATGGAGTAAAAATGACCGGCGGTATCACTCAGGAGAATGTGAGAAAAAGTGGAATACTTTCCATGGCTCTAATTCTCCGGTTACTGCCGGTACAATTGTTCAGTTGGCTATGGAGCATGGCTGGAAGCCTTCATATACAGCATATGAGCTTGGCTGGGATGATGAGATCAGTGCAGAAGGTCTTGTGGTAGATCGGTCATGGGTAGAAGGTAAAGAAATACATGAGCCTAGAAACTGGGACCCAGTAAATGAGATTACCCGGTATCTGGAAACACTGTTTGATCCAGGAGAAAATGTCGGATATGTAACGGGAAGCTGGGAGAAGACAGATGATAAAAGAACACGCTGGTTACCACAGAAAGGCTGTTGGGATCGTACTGCCGGGCAACTGATAGAAGCTTTAAACCATTGCAAAGGCGATATAGGCGCTGTTCTTGGTGACTACAATCAAGAGGCAGGGAGCGTGGATCCGCTTTAATCCATTAGATGGAAATGGATGCAAGAATGAAAAATGTGACAGAATTCCGTTATGCATTGGTCGAGTCTGATGCCATGGATCTGGAGCAACAGAATGCGATTATCCGGGGAGCTGGGCTTCCGGTTGCATGTCTGGTGTTTTCAGGAAAGAAAAGCTTGCACGCTATCGTTCGTGTGGAAGCTGCAGACTATAGTGAATATCGAAAACGTGTGGAATATTTATATGACATTTGTAAGAAAAATGGATTGATCATAGATACTCAGAATAAGAATCCATCACGTCTTTCAAGACTTCCGGGAGTTATACGTTCAGGAAGAAAGCAATATATCATTGATACGAATATTGGAAAAAGTCAGCTGGCAGGAATGGTACGAATGGATAGAATCCATGAATGATGATCTGCCGGATACAGGAATCACTGGAAAGCGTCTGGGATGATCTGCCGGCACTTGCACCGCCGCTCATTGAAAATGTGCTGAGACAGGGGCATAAGATGCTGATTGCCGGACCTTCCAAAGCGGGTAAATCATTTGCGCTGATAGAGCTGTGTATTGCCATTGCAGAGGGACGGAAATGGTTCGGCTGGAACTGTAGTCAGGGACGTGTATTATACGTGAATCTGGAGCTGGATAGAGCATCGTGCTTATAGATTTAAAGATGTGTATGAGGCATTAGGCTGGTCTGCAAAGAATCTTTCTAATATAGATATTTGGAACCTGAGAGGTAAATCAATACCAATGGATAAGCTCGCACCGAAGCTGATCAGACGTGCTGCAAAGAAGAACTATATGGCGATCATCATAGATCCGATTTACAAGGTCATTACCGGTGATGAGAACAGTGCTGATCAGATGGCAAACTTCTGTAATCAGTTTGATAAAGTATGCAATGAGCTGGGATGTGCAGTTATTTATTGTCATCACCACAGCAAAGGAAGTCAGGGAGGCAAGAGGTCCATGGACCGTGCATCAGGATCCGGGTATTCGCCAGAGATCCGGATGCCATGCTTGATTTAATTGAACTGGATGTTACAGACGATCTTCGCAAACAGGAACAGAATAAAACAGTATGTGCGACCTGTCAGACGTATTTAGATAGCCATTTTGGATGGGAAGATGATTTATCTCAGGATGATTTATGCAGCCAGGTGCAGATGATGAATTACTGCAGGGAACACTTATCGCCTATGCAGATGCGAGAACTGCAGAAGCAGATAGATACAAACTTGATCACAACGAACACGAAGACAGCATGGCGTATTGATGGAACTTTAAGAGAGTTTCCGAAGTTCAAACCGGTCAATCTGTGGTTCGATTATCCGATACATCACACGGATCAGTCAGGAGCACTGGATGATGTGCAGCCGGAAGATGAGAAGCCAAACTGGAAAAAAAGGACAGGAAGCTCGTAAGAAACAGGGCGAGGTCCAGAGAAAGAATAAACAGGCAAAAGTAGACATGGCGATTGAAAGTTTCGGTTTGAACATCATGATACATACCCGACTGTGAAAGAGTTATACGAGCAGATCAAGAGTAATTCAGAAGCTGTTGGAGAGAAATATCCGGCAGAAAAAACATTGTGGAACTCATTAAAAAGTATGGATATACGACAGATAAAGAGACAAAAAGGATTATCCGTTACCATAAATTTTAGGTAGTGGGAACATTCCCAGTTTCTAAAAAATAAGGTAGTGGGAAGTTTCCCGATTTTCTTCCTATTTTCTGATTTTCAGGTAGTGGGAACATTCCCTCCCGGCACCTATATATACTACGTATATATATACATATCGGGAATGGGAATGTGCGGGCACCCCTTTAAAGTGTGGGGCGATTGAAGTACGCCCCACACACAGGCGGGAGCCCACCCAGCACAAACCAGGGTTCAGGGATGAAAAAAGAAATTTAAAACTTTAAAGAGGTGAAGCGAAATAAATGACAGAGTTTTTTTATGGTGATGGAGCCGCCTACAATTACACATCAGGAGCATAAAGGTTACGGTTGTGAATGGCAGGCCGGTATTTTATGATCCACCGGAACTGAAAGCAGCAAAAGAAAAATTGATTGGTAACCTGTACAAGCATCGGATCGTGGAACCGTACAAAACAGGAGTAAGGCTGATCACGAAGTGGTGCTTTCCAAAGCAGAATCATGAAAACGGAGGTACAGGATTACAAAGCCGGATACAGATAATCTGCAGAAGATGTTAAAGGATTGCATGACCAAGGTTGGATTCTGGAAGGATGATGCGTTGGTGGCATCGGAAATAACTGAGAAGTTCTGGGCAGATCAGCCAGAATTTATATCAGGATAGAGGAATTGTGATGAAGATAAAAAACAATGGCATTTCGTGAAGTATACAATCTGTTTGTGGATGTCTGGGAGCTGTATCGAAAATATGGTGCAAGAAGATTGATGATGCGGAGTGCGAAGCAATGACACGAGAAGCGGATGCGATAAACGAAAAATATCAATCAGACCTTGCGAAAGATATGTTGGTAAGTGTGATCAGGGAAGTGTCAAAAGATGCACGAATGAAGATAAAAGATACGGAGGAATAGATCATGGAAAGATTAACACATAAAAGAGAGAACGGTATAAAGCGAGGGGTACTGGTCCCCGAATAAGAAACAGGAACTGGTGGATAGACTGGCGATGTATGAGGACAGGGAAGATGCTAAGCACACAAATGTCCCTGGCAAATGGATTCCATGCAGTGAACGGATACCTGAAGAGCCAAAAGAAAATCCGGTGTTTGATGGAAAATGTCTTGAAGTGTATTTGGTAACGACAAAATACGGAAGTAGCGACCAAGACAAAAGTATATCCATTTAGAGCTTTTTGGAATGGAATTAATTTCACGGATGGATGGCGAATTTTGGATGTAATAGCGTGGATGCCATTGCCGTAACCATACAAACAAAACGACGAAGGAGCTGAGGAATGATTGAACAGAGGAAGAGACAGAAGACAGGTAAAGCTGGATGATCAGCAACACTATAAGGAGTTGGAAGAAAGTCATGATGCGAAAGCAAGTGAGAGATTTCATACACCACCAGCTTATCAGAGTTATTCGGTGGAGGATTACTTGCGGAAGATGGGAGTAGACATAAAAGAGGTGACCGGCGATGAGTGAATATGTCGAGTGCTATGAAAACTTAAAAGCAGCAGTAGTAAAGTTGGCAGCGGATGATTACCGGCGGGCATTGATCAGGTTAAGGCGACATCCAAAGGACACGAATGCAATTCATACTAAAATCGAATGCGAGCTGTTTTTTCGTAAAGGCATTGAGATGTACAGTGATATGGATGGAGAAGTGCTGATTAAAGGAATTCAGGGAAGAGTAAGGCGTGAGCATAATGAACAGAGAACAGTTAAGTAAATACAAAAAAATAAGCGGGATATTGAGAATCTGGATGGAATTATTGCCAAACTTCAGGAGAGATTGGATGCAGTACCGGTTGTATCGGGAAAGGTTACAAAGAGTTCGGATGATTTCCCTTACATCGAGGAGCATGTGCAGGTTAGGGTAGAAGAGCCGAAGGCAGCAACTGCATTGAAGATGCGGATCTGTGAAAAGGAGAAGAGAAAAGATCAGCTGATCCGGGAGAACGAGAAAGTAGAGAAGTACATAGCCGCAATGCCTGATGGAACGACCAAGGATATATTTGAAATGGTATTCTTTGGATGGGATGACGCAGAAAGAAGTTGGGAGAGCGTTGGATATACACAGTCTATGGTGTCAAAGGTTATTAAAGATATTTTGAAACATTCATAACATTCATATTTTGACTATGTTATTATTATACTGGACATGATGAAAAGACATATGATAGTCATTCGATCAGTTCCCCACACAACCTAATAAAACCGAGAGAAGACACCTGGCAACGCGGGTGTCTTTTTTCGTTGCGTAATGTCGAGAAATGGGATATTATGGGAGTAGGTTTATTAGTTATTAGGAGGAAATTAGAATGGCATTTGAAAACGGTTATAATATGTTTAATTATTGTGAAGATCTTTTGCAAAATATAAAGAAGATAAACTTATATTTTACAAAAGCACTTCAGATATTGTCTGTATTTGAAAGGAGAAATGACTATCCATATTGTACAGATGAACTATCAGAAGTATGTGAAAAATGTTAGGGTATGATTTGAATTGTGTAACAGATTTTTGTGGAAATACACTTTATCAAATCAAATAGAATGGAATGCGAGAAAAAAGTTCTGTCGTGCAAAGAAGATAAGGAAGTTAATTTGATTGAAGAATTTACAGAAGAGGAAGGAAATAAGATAGTAACGAATTTTAAAAATGAAATGGAGGCATTCTTTATTACTTTAACACCGTTATTTGAAAATTTATTTATGGGGGAATCCTCTGCTCCTAGAATTGATAGAATTGCACAAAAGCAAACATATGGAGAGGATAAAACAATAAGATTCATTAGAAAAAGACGGAGAAACGTTTGATTTTACGGCAACACCAAATGATATAAAGAAAATCATGGATGTATTTTCACATATGGAATAGTGGAGGTGCATAAAATGGATAGTGTAATTCCTATTTCGGATAGAAGAAATTCGAGTTTGGGAAAGAGAAAATCACTCGTATGGAAGAAGGAAAAAAACATGGATGATCTGTTAAAATCTTATATTGAAAAGTGGATAGGGATCAGAGTGAGTTAAGAGAAGATGTTCGTGAAAGCGAAAGGAGAACAGAAAAAAAGATATCCGAATTTGAATATAAAATAGATAATCGTTTAAATAAAATAGAACAGATATTAAATTCTCAAAACGACAAAATAGATGATTTAAAGCAGACGGTTAATGACAAGATGGAAGAAGAGAAGAAGTATAGGCATTCAAACAATATCGCAATAGTAATAGGTGTTGTATCTACTGTTGTAGCTATGATTGGAATATATTATGCAACTATATCGACGATTACAAGCATATTGGGAATAGCTAAGTAAATATTATTGAACTTATGGAAGATTACTAAATATAAATGGCACCTCCGGGGTGCTTTTCTAATGTAAAATAAACCAGAATTGAAGGTGGTGAAGTGGCGGGCTATGAAAACATAAGAGATGCAAATAACAATCGAACTCCGGAGGAACGCCGGGAGTTAGCAAAAATAGCGGGAAAAGCAAGCGGACAGGCAAGGCGCAGGAAAGCGAACTTCCAGAAGACGTTGAACCTGCTGCTTACTGCAGAAATAGATAACGAAGAATGGAAGCCGATTTTAGAGTCACTTGGAGTTGAGTGTACTTTGGAATCGGCTCTTCTTATGGCTCAGATTAAGGCTGCATTGGATGGGGATACACAGGCTGCGAAGTTTGTAGCGCAGTATTCCGGACAGAGTAACAGAGCTGAGGAAGATTTGGAGAACAAGAAGGCTGAAACAGAACTGATTAAAGCGAGAAAAGAATCCATCACAGGCGAAAACGAGAATAATGATGCACTTGATCGTCTGGATCAGATATTAAAAGAGGTGCAGGACAATGCAATTAAGCAAGAAACAGAATGAATATATTGTGAACGCAACTCATAGATGGAACATTAAATCCGGGCAGTTCGTTCCGGAAAGTCTTATGTGGATACAGCTTTGTGGTTCCATTCCGTATTCGAGAGAGGACTGGCAAGCCGGACTAAATGTTATACTTGGTGTGTCTAAGGAATCGATTGAACGAAACGTGCTGCAGCCAATGCGTGAGATTTATACAGAGGAACTGATCGGGCAGATCAATAACCGGAATATGGCAATGATCTGTGGTGAAGAAGTATATTGCCTGGGGCAGAAAGTCAGTCAGGTAGCGAAGATACAGGGAGCCAAAGATAAAATATTGTTACGGTGATGAGATTGCCAAGTGGAACAAAGAAGTGTTCCAGATGTTGAAATCACGACTTGATAAGCCTTATTCGTGCTTTGATGGAGCTTGTAACCCAGAACATCCAACACACTGGTTGAAAAGAGTTTCTGGATAATGACGAACTGGATATCTATTTGCAGAGATCCACAATCTTTTATAATCCGTTTCTTCCACAGGAATTTGTTGAGCAGCTGTGCAAAGAGTATGAGGGTACAATTTATTACGATCGTCTGATTCTTGGGTTATGGAAGAGAGCAGAAGGAGCAATTTATAAACGATTTGCAGACAATCCGGAGAAGTTCCGGTGTGAAGTACTGGAAGGACCTGCAGACAATCCGGAGAAGTTCCGGTGTGAAGTACTGAAGGACCTGCAGACAATCCGGAACATAAACAATTCAGGAAAAATGATATTGTATCGATAGAGATTGACTTGACTTCGGAGGAAATCAGTCCGGTCATTCTTTTGTGGCCAGAGGATATACAGACGATTACAGAGACGTGATAGGGATTATGTCTAAGCGAGTCATGGCAAAGACCAGGAAAAAGACATAGACAGCAATATGCGGATCAGTTGTTCTGCGATTTTGTTCAAGAGGTAATTGATAAATACAGTGTGATCAAAAAACAAGGCGATTATGTAGAGTACTGTAATGTGGAATCCGTTTACTACGATAATGCGGAGACAGTGCTCGGTAATTCCATCCGAAATGCAGTGGAAAAAGAGATTCCCTTGGATGATTGTAAGAAAAGCGAAGAAAGCATCTATCATTGATCGGATTCGCTGTACGATCCGATTGATGGGAGCTGGAAGGTTCTGGATTACAGAGGATTGCAAGTCCCTGCAGACAGCACTTTCGGATGCGGTATGGAATAAAGACGTGAAAGATAAAGATGAGCGTCTGGATGATGGTAGCACCGATATTGATAGCTTGGATGCATTTGAATATACAATTGAACGGGATATGCGAGATCTGATAGAAGAGGTGGAAAATGTTTGATGGATTAAAAAGACTATGGGGAAGGATAGTGAGCATGTTTAATTACACGACATTAAAAAATATAATTGGCAAAGATGTGGCACTGTCACAGACCATGATCGATGCCATCAATGAATGGAAAAGAATGTCCGGCCGGAAATGCAGACTGGTGTGACGATACAGTAGAATCCTTGAAATTGGAAGAAGGTATCTGCCGTGAGTTTGCAGATTCGGCTCTGGTGGAGATGGAAGCCAAGATATTAAATAATGACAAGATGGATAAGGTTCTCCAGAAAGGCCTGTCCGACATAAATAAGAAGCTTCAGACCGGTCTTGCTCTTGGAGCAATGGTTCTCCGACCGCTTGGTCCGGACAAGACAGAATATGTTGCTGCAGATAAATTCATTCCGATTAGTTTTGATGATAACGGAGTCCCAAATGATATTGCTTTTCTGGTTGTAAAGTGTACTGGTGAAAATGACTATTACACCAGAGTAGAGCGACATTATTTTACAAATGGGAATCTGACAATTGAGAAGAAATGTTATCATTCGCAGAGCCAAAATGATATTGGGCAGAGCTGCAGCCTGGAAGCAGTCGCAGAATGGGCAAATATTCAACCTGGGCCAATTGTTTATACCGGTATGACAGAAATGGATTTTGGATATTATCAGAATCCAATTGAGAATAAGGTGGATAGTTCTTCATGTGGTGTATCAATATATGAGTCGGCAAAAGGATTGATAAAGAAAGCTGATGTGCAGGCAGCACGTCTTGACTGGGAATATGATTCTGGAGAACGTGCGATTCACGTGGATCAGAGAGCATTAAAGAGTAAAGGCGGTAAGACTTACCTGCCAAGGCTGAAAAAACGTCTTTACAAAGGGATGAACCTTGAAGATGGTAAGGACAAAGAACTTTACAAAGAATATTCTCCTGCAATGAGGGATGAAGCATTTCGAAGAGGATTAGAAGAATACAAACGAGAGATTGAGTTCAATGTTGGTCTTGCTTACGGAGATCTGTCTGACGCACAGGAGGTGGATAAGACAGCCACGGAAGTGCTTGCATCAAAGACTAGAAAATACAACCGAGTTACTGCAATACAGGAGAAGCTCGAAGAATGTTTAAATGGATTCGTAAATGCGCTGGCTTTCTACAACGGTTCTTATATGTCTGGTGTGGAATTTACTTGCGAGTTCAATGATTCAATCTTGGCAGATGAAGAATCAGAAAGGCAGCAGGACAGGCAAGACGTGAGTATGGGTGTTATGAGCCTGGTTGAATACCGCATGAAATGGTATAACGAGGACGAAGCAACTGCAAAGTCAAAGATCCCGGAACAGAATCAGGTGATGGAGTAAGATGCGGGATGATTACAAAAATAAGATGGCCAGTAAGATCGCTGCCAGATATCAAGACCTGGAAGAACGGATCATGCAAGATATTGTTCGAAGGATCGTTAAAACTGGTGAGATTACCAGTACTGCAGATTGGCAGATCAACCGGTTGCGGATTCTTGGATATTCTTCGGGGGATATTGAGCGGGAAATCAAAAAGACGCTTAATGCTTCCTACCCGGAGATGTTTGAGCTGTACGACAAGGTAATCGAAAAGGAATATGTTCGAGATAATGATGTCTATGAGCAGATCAATGCAGAATATATACCGTATGATCAGAACGAGCAGCTTAATCAGATCACAAGAAGCAATTATTGATCAGAGTTGTGAAGATTTGGAGAATATAACCAATTCACTCGGATTCTATTTGGACTATGGAAACGGCAGGAAGGTGCTGACACCACTTGCACAAGTGTATTCGGGATATCTGGATGCAGCATGTTATGATATCGTAACCGGCGCGTTTGATTATAACAGTGTCCTGAGACGAGTAGTTACACAGCTCACGAACAGCGGACTTCGGAAGATTGATTATGCTTCTGGGAGAGCCGATCGGGTGGATGTGGCTGCAAGGAGAGCGGTCATGACTGCAGTCAGTCAGATTACCGGAAAGATATCCGAGTACAATGCTCAGAAACTCGGAACAGGAGTATTTTGAGGTTGAGTGGCATGCAGGTGCACGACCGACTCATGCAGTATGGCAGGGGCGTGTCTGGTCAAGGAACAGTTGTATTCAGTATGCGGTCTGGGGACAGTTACAGGACTTCTTGGGTAAACTGTTATCATACCTATTATCCATTCTTTCCCGGACTGTCAGAACGTAACTGGTCAGATGAATGGCTGGATGCCAAGAATCTGGAAGAGAGTGAACCGAAGAAATTTAGGGATAAGGAATATACCCTGTATGAAGCCAAACAAAAAGCAACGTCAGATGGAATTGGCGATGCGGTCGCAAAGAAAAAAGGTTCGACTGCTCCAGAAAGGCAAGGCTGATCCGGATGAAATTCTGTTGCATAAAGCAAAGTATCAAGGACAGTTAAATGAATATTCAGATTTTGCCGGAAGATGAAGCTTACTGAAGAACGTGAGCGTATTTATTTGGACACGAAAGGTCGAGTGGCAACGAATAGCAAACGACAGAATGCATTGTTCCCGCGTGAAATGATCGAGAATGCATCAAAGATGTAGCTCAGTATAAGCGGTATAAGGAAGTTTTGGGAGATTCTATTGGTTCGCTTGTTAATTTTGGCCAGATGAAATATAATGATAGTGAGAAGTGGAAAATTATCAGTGAAACATATACAGATGTAAAATGGCAGAGTCAAGCACTGAAGAAGAAACAAATAGGAGAAGTGCATTCTATCCCGTATAAAGGTACTCGAATAGCGTGTTTGATAATTTCAAAGATGGTGCCTTGCAGAGACGTAGATATTATGGAAATGATGGAAGACCAAGATTGGACATAGATATGACGGATCACGGAAATTCAAAAGAACATCCGGTTGTACCACATTATCATAACTGGTATCTTGATGAAAAGGTAACTTGAAACGTGAAGCAAAGCACGATAATCCACTTAAATTAGGGGCATAAAATTGCTAATAAAGATATTCTCGAGAAGAGGTGATTGAAATGATTGAGTATAAAGATTATGCAAAATTTGAGAACTTGTCTGAGCTGTCAGAAGCTATAGAGATAGGATTAGATATCGAGTTTATTCTTTATGGAGAAAGATATAATATTTCGTGGAGAGATGATGAGCCGTTTATATGCAGGTGTCCAGAAGGTGAGACTAATTTCTATACAGATGCCAAGGCAATGCTTGATAAACATAAAATAAATGATAGACAGTTAAAGGAATTATGGAATGATATGAAAGTATTATCCATGTAGCTACCACCAGTCGAAAGGCGGTGGTATTTTTGTACGCATTTTTAGGAGGTGATCCACTTATCTCCCTTTTGAGACGCAGGTTATGCGTCTTATTTTATGCCCTGTCATAAGGCTATAAACTGGACAATTACCGGCCGGAGGTCTAACCGGCTATATCCACACCGCTGAAAGAGCGGTCAATAAAACATTTCAGGAGGAATGTAACTATGAAAAATATCTATGAGATTCTGAAAGAGTATGGTATGGAAGTCCCGGCAGATAAAAGCGGATTTCGATAAGGCTTGGAAAGAAAATTATCGTACAAAAAGTGAGTACGACAATGCCGTTACACAGAGAGATAACTATAAGGCCTCTCTGGATGATGTGAATGCCAAGCTGAAGGAGTTTGAAGGTGTCGATGTAAAAGATCTGCAGGGACAGATCACAAAGCTTCAGGGAGATCTGAAAGCAAAAGATGATGAATACGCAGCGAAAGAGGGCAGATCGTGTATTCATGGATTCTATCAAAGAAGCAGTCAAGACTGCAGGTGGAAAAATGAAAAGGCTGTTATTGCCATGCTTGGATATCGATGCTCTGAAAGAATCAAAGAATCAATCCGCGGATATCAAAAAGGCTTTGGAGGATGTAAAGAAGTCAGACGGATATCTGTTCGGAGCAAACAGACAATCAACAATGCAGTAGGTGGAACCAACATTAGCGGTGGAGCGGATCAGGAGCAGACGATGTCTCCAGCTATTCGCGCTGCTATGGGACTGCCGGAAAGAAATAAGGAAAAAGGTAGAAAGATATGGCGAATACAATTACATTAAGAAAAACATATTCCACACTTCTGGATGAGGCATACAAGTTAGCATCATTAACAGCAGTGCTGGATGGACCGAATGATTTAGCTCAGGAGGGCGCAAATGCGAATGAAATCTTAATCCCGAAGATGTCTATGAGCGGATTAGCAGATATGATAAGCAGACAGGCTATGCCTTAGGAGATGTAACAGCTTGATTACGAAACAAAAAGTGTGACTATGATCGAGGTCGTATGTTCACTGTAGATGCAATGGATAATATTGAATCTGCAGGTATCGCGTTTGGACGTCTGTCCGGCGAGTTCTTACGTACAGGTAGTGCCGGAATTGGATACATGGAGACTTGCATGAAGTATGCTGGATATGCATCAGGAAACAATGTTGTTACAGGAGCGATTGCTGATGGAAAAGCAGGTATTGCGGCAATTCGTGCGGGCAAGACTGCAATTAAGAATGCGGAGGCTAAAACAGAGACTTGCTACCTGTTTATTTCGACAACGCTGAAAGGAATGATTGATGACCTTGACACAACGGCATCAAAGAAGGCGATGGAAGATTGGGCAGGAGTAATTGAAGTACCGGCAAGCAGATTCTTTGACAAAATCACACTGACGAAAACTGGTGCAGGTGGTTTGCAACCACGGGAGGAAAAGCAATTGATTTCTTGATTGTGGACAAAAAACGCAGCAATTCAGTATCAGAAACATACAGTTTCGAAGATTATCACTCGGAGCAGAACCAGACAGCTGATGCATGGAAGTTCGGTTACAGAACAGTTGGTATTGCAGAAGCGAAGGACAATAAGAAAGTAGCAATCTATGTTCACAAAGCCGGAGAGTAAGGAGTGATGTCATGAATGTGACATACAGAGTATTACAAATTCTTTTGGTGGTTCTCTGATTCCGGAGAACCGCTGGATTTCCTTGGAATTAAAAATGAGTGCAAGACTTAACCAGTATACATTTGATCGAATGAAAGAAGACAACTGGCCGGAACAAGCCAAAAACAGCACTTTGTGAAATGTGCGATTGTGCATATAAGTATGAGCGGCGTGACGGAAAGACTTCGGAAGATAATGATGGCTATTCCGTGTCATATGATACGAGTAAGCCATTGAATGTGATGTTATATGAAATCGCAGAAGTGTATTTGATCAATACAGGATTAATGAGTTTGGCGGTGGATGATGATGTTAACGAATGCAACGATAACTGTTTATAACCGTGGGTACGATCTACTCACCCGTTTCGATACCTGGCATAGAACCGTTATTGAGAATGTGCATGTATATGTTAATCACAAGGCATCTGTTGGCGATTCCGGACTAAACAGTGCAGAAGTATATAAGATCCGTATTCCTGCAGATGTGGAGAATGCGGATCAGTATCTTCCGCCGGAGGAATATGCGAAGCTAAAAGATCCGGAAGAACACTGGACCATTCAGACAGATGATCAGATTGTACTCGGTGAGTATGATCAGGAGATTGAAAGATCAGCTGATCTGAAAGACGTACGGTTGAGACATTGCAAAGTGTTGTCCTGGTCGGATAACCGGTTCGGCGGGTTGCCACATTGGAGAATTGAAGGAGAGTAAATGGCACAGAAAAAAGAATTTCGAATTACAACCCCTCGCGGAAGTGTGTTTACTTCAGCTGATGCGAATGGAAGCGTAACGGCAAAAATAGAGTGGGCACCAGGATTTGCACAGCGAAAGGCTGAGAGCTTTTCAAAAGCGCAACAGTTTGTTGATTCAGAATGCCTGAGGTATATGAATCCACTTACACCGAGACGAACAGGATTTCTGATTAAATCAGGAACACTTGGAACAGTGATCGGATCCGGAAGTATCGAATATTTAGCGCCTTATGCCCGCCGACAGTATTATGAACACAAATCACGGGCAAGGTGGTTTGAGACCATGAAGGCGAGCAAGAAAGACGTAATCAGAGAGGGGGGCCGAGAAGCTTGCTGCACGTTAAGAGGCCGATTATTGATAGTATCCGGGAGTACATTGCCACTTGCCCGTACGTCGATGATCGAAAGATTAATATTGATTATCTCGGTGATGGAATGGGTATTCCATTGATCCGATCGGGGCAGATCCCATCTACAAAAAGGTATACCGATGGAACCTGCCTAAAACAATTCCAGTTCGCTCTGACCAGTAAAGAAGCCTATGACGGTGATGCCAGAACTGGCATTGCTAACAGCGGATTTTACCAGTCGTTTGAAGAGTGGGCGGAACAGAACAACTTAGATGATATTTTCCCAGAGTTGGACGGGCACGATGCCATAAAGGTGGAAGTGCTGCAGTCCGGCTATTTGTTTGCACCGGATGTAGACCTGGGACGATATCAGATGATCTGCAGATTGATTTATAAATAGGGAGGTAGAACATGGAAGGAGATACAAATAAAAAAGAAATTAGTAGGCAGGCATAAGCGGGTAGCGTTTATGGATGTCGCCGGTGATGGTAAGACATTTACCAGGATGACAGGGTTCACATCAATGTCTGATTCAAAGAACTCTACAGAGTACAGCAGGCAGTATGTGGATGAAGCATCAGAACGATCAGACGTAGTTGGATATGCTCCATCTATGGATTATGAGTTTGACCGTTATACAAATGATGCGGTGCATGCAAAGCTGGCAGAGATTACAGATGATGAGATTCTGGGATCAGATGCACAGGTAACTGTTGTGGTTGTGGATCTTTTTGACGCTACGGCAGAAGATGCCAATACATGTACAGCTAGAAAGCGTGATTGGAGTGTTATTCCCGATTCAGAAGGTGATGGAACGGATGCACTGATCTACAAGGGCAGTTTGAAAGCAGCAGGAGAAATTGTAAAGGGTACTGCGACAACGACAGATAAGTGGCAGACATGTACATTTACAGCAGAGTAAAGATAGGAGAGTGAGCCGATGAGCCTTTTTAAATTTGGAGATCTCGAAGCGGAGATTGATTTTACAGATGTACTATTTTTGGAAAATCTTGAAGATGCGAAACAAGCAATGAAAGAAGAAGCTGCACGTGTACCCAAAACTGGAAAGACTGCAGATATTATTCGTGCACAATGCCAGTGTTACTTTAATTTTTTGACAGAATTATCGGAGAAGGTGCACATGAAGAAATGTTTCAGGGGAAAATCAGCTTGAATGCATGTCTTGATGCTGCGGATGAGTTGCTGAAATTCGAAAATGACGAAGCGACAAAGCTGAATGGACGATACAGTGAATATACCATACAGCAGCATGGTAACAGACAGCAGAGACGTAATTATAATAAGCAGCATGGAAAGAAGCAGAATAAGGGAAATGTTACTTATTACCGTAATGGTAACAGGTAGTATGCTATGAATATTTTGTTCGATAAATTTCCGGATACAGTTTTCGTGAATGGTGAAGCTTACCAAATTGAAACAGATTTTCGTGAATGGATACGATTTGCTAAACTGGTGGAAGACGAGGATATCCCCTGGCAGATAAAGTGCCGACTGTTGTTGCAATGGTACATAGATGGGATTCCGGATGATCTGGAAACAGCAGTTTATGCATTGGGTGATTTTCTGGCAATGAAAACAGAAAACGCAGAAGAGGATGAGAGTATTACCGGATCTGCACCGAAGCAATTGTATTCTTTTGAACAAGATGCAGAGTGTATTTACAGTGCATTCCGAGAGGTGTATGGAATTAATCTGCAGACGATTCCGTATATGCACTGGTGGGAGTTCCAGACATTGTTTGCTGGCCTTCCGGAAAAGACAGAGATCAAACAGAGACTATGTACCGGAGCATAGATCTCCGGACAATTAAAGATAAGGACGAGCGTAAGAGAATTAAAAAGATACAGGAGATAGTTGCGCTGAAAAAGAAGAATCAGAGAAAATGACAGATTATGAGATTGGAGATATGTTTGCGTGATGGAGCATATGATTAAGATCCCGACAGAAAGAAAGTGGTTCCGGTGTCCTTGTTGCGGTAAGAAGTTATTGATATACGATGATACAGCCAAGTGTGATGGTGTGTACATTAATTGTCGGGAGTGTAGGAGAGAAGTAAAAATAAAGATATAAAGCACATGTGAGCCGTTGAGCCGTGCTATCAGAAAGGATGATAGTATTGGCAGACGGCTATTTAAATTTTGATACCAAGATAAATGAAAAGGGATTTAATGACGGTATAAGTAAACTTGGTAGTCTTGGCAAATCAGGACTATCAATAGTCAGTAAGGCAATGACTGGAGCAATTGCTGCAGTCGGAACCGGAGCTGCAGCGATTATAAAATCGTCACTCGGTGTAGTTGCCAACATGGAGCAACAGGTAGGTGGTGTAGAGACTCTATTCAAGGACAGTGCGAATACGGTCATAGCAAACGCAAATAAAGCATACAAGACTGCGGGAATGTCCGCAAACAATTACATGGAAACAGTGACAAGCTTTTCAGCATCATTGTTGCAGAGCCTAGGAGGAGATACTGCAAAGCGGCATCTTACGCAGATCGGGCTATTGTGGATATGTCTGATAACGCAAATAAGATGGGCACGAATATGCGTGACATCCAGAATGCTTATCAGGGTTTTGCAAAACAGAATTACACCATGCTAGATAACTTAAAGCTTGGGTATGGCGGTACTCAGGAAGAGATGAAACGTCTCATTTCTGATGCGTCAAAGATGACTGATGTCCAGAAAGAACTTGGTGTTACAGTCGATGCAAGCAGCTTGTCCTTCGGAAATATTGTAAATGCTATTAGTGTTGTCCAAAAGCAGATGGGAATCACTGGGACTACTTCGAAAAGAAGCAGCGACTACAATTGAAGGTTCTGTGAATTCTGCCAAAGCAGCTTGGGAAAACCTTTTGAAGCTGGAGTTATAAGTGCAATGACCTTGTAGAGACATTCTGGACTGCAGCGCAGAATATTTTTACAAATTTAGGACAGATCATCCCAAGATTAGGAAAAAAACGGGGATGGATGTTGTCAGCGCACTTGCCGGGAAAATCGGCGGCGCTGTTCCACAAGTAAAAGGTTTTACTGATAGTATTTCCAAATTAGCCAATGAGCTAAAGGGGATGAATAGTGATCAACTGTTAAATCTTGGAAAGATGGCAGTTGTAATTGCCGGATCAGCTCCGGCGTTGTCCATATTTGGAAAAGGAATTGAAAATGTAAAAACTGCAACTGATGGATTTAACGACATTGTTGATGGAGTTGTCACATCTATAGGAAAAAGTACCTAAAGGGGCAAAGAGTGCCAGTGCCACGTTTAAAAAGATAGGTGGTGAGTTCAAATATCTCAGCGAAAGTATTGCGCTTCCGTTCCAGGATCTTGGGGAGAAAAATAGCTCCTCGTCTGAAAGATCTTGGCGGATTTATGGCTGAGTCCTGGGCGAATGGACCGGGAGGAAAAATCACCGGAGCTGTAACAAATACTGTTAAAAAAGATTGGTGGAGCTTTTGGACAAATCGGTCTAAAACTGGCTGAAAAGTTCCCGGGGTAGCAGAAAAGTTTGCAGAGCTTGGCACGAAGATGTCAGCCGTTTCGGCGAAGGCTTCCAAAGTTCTGGGAAAAGCCGGAACAAAGATATCTGAATATGCCGGTTTTATTGCGGATGCATTCACACCGATCTTATCAAGAGTAGCCTCTTTTGCACCGACATTCTTTAAGCTGATTAACATCGGCGCAGGAGCGGCAATCATTGTTGCTGGTATGGGATTGATCTACAGTCAGTTTGGTACACAGATTGATCAGTTGCTATTACTCGCACAGACCAAAGGACCGGAAGTAATCACGAACTTTGCTAATGGCATTACTGCAGCATTACCAGGATTGGTTGCTCAGGGCGCAACGCTGATCATGGGAATTCTTAATGCCATTACAGCAAATCTGCCGGCATTAGTCAGTGCCGGAGTGAGTATCATATCTACATTAGCAGGAAGCTTAGGGGCGCAATTACCGCAGTTAATTCCTTGTGCAGTGCGGATGATTATGACGTTGGTAAGCTCTTTAGCGGGCAACCTGCCAAAGCTGATACAGTCTGGTCTTAAGTTAATGAAAGGTCTTGCAAGCGGAATTGCCAATTCGATTCCGATAGTTGCAGCCAAAGCACCGGTCATCATAGGAAAGCTTGCATCGACAATTATAACAAATCTTCCTAAAATCCTGACTGCCGGAGTACAGATCATAACTAAGCTTGCTGTTGGTCTGGTGAGAGGAATACCAGCATTGATCGGAAAGATTCCAAGCATGGTAAGCCAGATTAAGAATGCATTTACCAGTGTGAACTGGGGCAGCGTGGGAATGAATATTATAAAAAGGTATTGCAAGTGGATTGGCAAATGCCGGAGGCGTGATTGTAAAAGCAGCCAAGAGTGCAGCTAAAGCGCATTGGACGCAGCTAAGAGCGCACTGGGGAATTCATTCACCATCTCAGTATTCCGTGATCAGGTGGGTAAGATGATGGCTCTTGGTATGGGAATTGGATTTGAAAGAACATTCCGATCAAGTCTATGAACGTAGGGTGTGCAGAAAGCGGTATCCGGATTGCAGAAATCCGTAGATCTTGCATTATCGGCGAGAACTGTAGATAAGACGGTTGGAAGAGTGAAAAGCTATCCGAGGATTTGACGGAGGTAAAGATATCGATTACGACCGATTAGAAAGAATCCAGATGAAAGCTGCAGATAAATTATCTAAGCGTCCGATTTATCTTGGAACAAAGAGAATTGATGAACCGTTACCGAAAGGAGCAGTACCGGTATGGTAAAAGCATATTACAAAAATAGCAGAGGGAGGTGCTTTGGCTTACCAAGGCACCTTTTCGTACTGTTGAGGCAGACTGGTTTGACAGTACCTGGGAAGAGAAAGATGGCGGGTATGAGAAGACAATAACAATAGATGTTGTTGGAAAGAGAAATGAATTTGTACAAAACATGGAGACGTTATACAAAATAATATCCGTAGATTCTGAAACAGGAAATTATGGCCAATTGTATGTAAATGATACTTTTCTTCCGTGTCAGATTTACGAGACAAAAAGACCGGGTGGAAAGGATATGTATATACGGAAGTGGAGCTTAGATTTGTTGCTCGGAACTATCTTGGATTACTGTTTTTAAACAAAAGATTTTTTCCCGCAAGAAGAAATAGCAGCAGATAGCGGCTTAGATTTTGATTACGATTTTCCGTTTGATTTTATGAATGAGAAAAGAGGATCTGCAGAATTTGAAATTAATCATATCATACCATCTGAATTTGAAATGATTATATATGGGCCATGCGTGAATCCAAAAGTGCTGATTAACGGATATCCATATGAAGTACTTACGACTTTGGAGAATAATGAATATTTGATCATCAACAGTATGGAACAAACGATTACAAAATATCTATCCAATGGCATGACAGCGAATTTGTTTAATGCCAGAGGATATGACTATTCTGTGTTCGAAAAAAATTCCGTCAGGGTTGATATCTGTAAGTTGGAGTGGAGACTTTGGGATAGATATGTATGTTTTCCTGAAGCGGAAGGAGGCAGCATGGTAATCTTGGCGACAAGAAATAAGGAGATAGGAACGAATCCGTTACTGGATGCGAATTGTACATTTGATGCAAATAGCGATCGAGAGTTCTCTGTTAAGATTGCGCGATGTAATGGACGAAAATATGACTTTTGGCAATTTCGTGTACGTACCGGATACGGAATTTGGCGGAATTATCGAAGATGTACTGACGGACACATCTTTGGATTATGTGGAACTAAAGGTTACACATGAGCGCGGACGTATGGAAATGAAAGTGATAGAGCCGCCATCCGGAAGTGATTACAAGACGGTATCGGGAGAATTGAATGCAGTCCTTAAAAACTGATTGAACCGGAATTTGGAGGATTATATGTTGTATCAGGGGAAAGTACGGGGGTGACCGTAAGCAATTATCAGTTTGACCGCTATTGCACATTGTTAGAAGGAATCACCAAGATGTTGAAAACTGTTGGATATAGATTGGATATTCAACACAAGCGAGAGCGAGGGGTTCCCAGATACATTCTGATCAGAGCCGTACCGATCGTGGATTATTCCGATGAGATTGAGCTATCAAAAGACTCGGGACTTAATTACACGATGGAAGATAAAAGAAATGGGGTAAATCACTTGATCGTGACCGGAAAAGGTGAGCTGAAGGATAGAAATGTATTGCACTTGTATGTATGGCCAAATGGTTCATTCAAGAAGACACAATATTATAAGGGATTGGCTGAAATCACTCAGGTATATGAAAATACATCAACAGAAACGGATGAATTAGAGAACCAAAAGCACAAAGAAATTGCAAGAACTATGTAGCAAAAAAGATTTTTGGTATGGACATAGCAAAGCTTGGTATTGATGTGGGCATTGGAGATATTGTTGGTGGCCGGGATTATCTTACAGGGATGTATTCCAGTCGTCCAGTAGCCAATATTATTTATAGTGTTACAAATAGAGTAGAGTCTAAAGAATACGAATTGGAAGGAGAAAATGATAATGGAGATAGTTAGTGGAAGAACCGGGAAACCCCATGTTACAAGCCAACAGTTTCGACAGATTATAGAAGGAATTATTAGTGATGAGAGTTGTATATTGCCGTCTGGAGAAAATCTGGAACCGGGCTGGTATCCAACAATTCTCTCAAGATCCGAAGCGGAATGATGTGCCATCATGGGAATGTGTCATCTGTAAAAATCGGAACTTATGATGAGGTGGAACTTACAAATGGATCGCAGGGAATGAAGAGGATAGATCTGATTGTTAACCGGTATACAAGAAACGAAGAGGATAACACAGAAAAAAATGAATGGGTTGTAATTATGGGAACCCCTGCAGAGAGCAATCCAGTAGTTCCGGAGTATACGCAAGGAAATTTACAAAAAGGAGATCTTTTGGATGATTGCCCGGTATTCGAAGTACATTTTGATGGAATTAATATTGTGGAAGTGACGAAGAAATTAGAGATCGCTAAGACAAATAAGGAGTTGGCTGCTAAATTACCGGTCTATGGAACCACACCAATCATCGAAACCAGGGCAAATTCTTACAAAGATACTTCTGTGAAATTCGGCAAAACATTTTCGAAAGCACCGTTCGTACTATTAACGTTATCTGGTGGCTCACAAAACACCAAAACTTTTGCAGTGCAGGTTAAAGATGTATCTACGACTGGAATGACAATACGAACTGTTAATGGGTATAGTTCAAGCGTATCAATGTTTATTAATTGGTGTGCTTTCATTTAGGTTAATCTATATAACCGACAACTACCGAAAGTGTAGCGTTATTCCATGCAGTATTAAGCCATAGCTGAACTATATTGCCTGATGTGATAACAAGATGCGCAAGCATTCCTTCATTATAAGCACTGGATGCTCCAACAGGAGATGCTTTGGAAGAACATGAAGATTGTTACTATATCTTAGGACTCCTTGAACGCCGGATATAGTTATAGCGTTATTAGCGCCTTTAATAAAATTTTTCGTAACCGAAAAACGTTTGTACTTTTTATGTTGGAAAGTTGCTCGGTCAAATCCTTATTTTACACAGAAAGGAGATATACATAATTATGAAAATTACATTCAATGATGCAACAGAGTTGACTGTCCAGTCAGCGAGCACCCGGCCGGACGGGAGCCTGCTGATCAAAACAATATCAGACACTGAAGAGAATCTAAAGACAATCTTTCAGGATGGCATGAAGACCAAGAAGATGATCATAAAAGAAAGAGAATCTACGATTGGCACTTATGAGAATTACACGGAACTTGAGGGAATCATGAAATACACAGCAGGAATCCTAGGAGTTGTATTACATAAAGTTGGAAAGTCGCAGCTAGAGCGAATTGACGCACTCGAGGTAACTACGGACGACATCGTATTAATGATGGCAGATTTAATAGGAGGAGATGAGTAATATGAAAACAATTAGTGGAATCAAGTTAAAAATCATGGTACGGGCATTCAGAATCCGTATTAAGAATGGAGAAAACTTCGAAGATATCGCAGCGGACTATCCGGCATTGACTACAGATGATCTGGAAGCAATCAGAGAGGCGCTGAATACTAACTAATTATTGGCAGCACTTCCATACCTATGGTATAATTCTCGTATAAATGTACGGGAGGAATACGAGATGGATAATATTGATAAAATTTTGGTCAGCATCCATTTATTTACCACATAAACGGAAAATACTATGCATTTGGAGCGGCGTGTGCGCAGAATGTGACGGAAAGAGTGCGTTATTAGAACGTAGATATAAAGATTTCGAAGATAGCTTAGGTATAAAGCTTGACGATAAAGAAGCGTGGGAGATATTCCACAAGCTTTCAGCAGAAGCGAGTTTTGCGGGAAAGAAAAGTGAAGAACATAAGAACAAAAGAATGCTTTGATAAGATGAATTTTAGCGAAGAAGATAAAACAAATCTTAAAAACAAATAGATCGATATAGAAAATATTGGAAAGAACATCATTTGAGCCAATTTTGTAATCGATAATAGAGATGTTTACCAACCATCAATACGGTGGTTGGTATTTTCATCTTGAGATGCCAGGTAATCATTGGCAGACACCTCCGTCTGCTGTATAATCGAGGTGGAAGGAGGGAAAATTGAATGGAAGAAAGGATAGAGGTAAACGATCAGTTTAAAATAGTTTTTAGTATTGTAAAGGAGATATCAGAAGATAATCTACCTAAAGCAATGGATTATGATATTACAAATGAAAAATTTGCCGATTTATTAGAAATCACTCAGGAAGCAGGACTGATAAAGAATGTTAAAATACATAGAGATGGTTCAGGGAAAAGTTTATAGTTTAATAACAGATAGGGCAAAGGTGACATTTGAAGGATTAAAATATTTGCATGAGAATTCCACTTTGATGAAGACTTATAAAGGTCTCAAGGAAATAAAAAGTTGGATTCCATTTATATTTTAAAATCTGAGGTGTAAAAAGTGAGTTTTGAACAATTTTGCAAACACATGACGTAGTTGATTTTGTATGGGAAATTTTTAAGGGCATATCTCCTACAATTATTGCATTATTAACAATATGGATTAATACAATAATAGGAAAAAGAAAAAACGAAAAAAAATTTTTGCAAATGAGGAAAAAGAATTACAATTAATGATTTCTAATCTCTTACCGTGCATTACAGAAACTGGAGAGTATTTACTTGAGGCTATCAAAATGCTGATGAAGAAAATTCAGATGAATTATTAAACATGTTTGTAATAAAAATAAATACTTGCTTAAAGAAGCTGGAAAATGTTTGGTATATATAGATATAAGAGCTGAAATATTTAAAAAGAGAGTATGAAATTTGATAAAACCCATGAAGCGATAAGGACATTTTCAGATGAATTACTTGATATATTGAATTGGTATAATCAAGAAGCAGTAAAAACACCGAAAAAAATATTTTGATACATTATGATGAAGTTCAGAAGAAGTTAATTTGTTCAAAGGAAAGAGTTGAACGCGAAATATTTAATTATTGCATTAAACTTGATGACAACGAGAATGTGTAAGAGAGGTTGATGCCTCTCTTTTTCTATGCAAAAATCGAGGTGAATATATGGAAATTAGAGCGAGACCGTAAGGTCTTATTTTTATACGCAAAATTAAAGAATCGAGGTACATAGAGTGTATGTAGACGTAAACACAATTATTACTCTTTGGGAAGCTTATTAACGGCCGTAGTGGTTATCTTTTCCGCTGTTTTCGCAGTATACAAGTGGTATTTAAGACAGAATGAGCAGGATAAAGAGATAGAAAGAATGAAATCAGAACAATGTTTGCTTACTTATGGAATTCTGGCTTGTCTGAAAGGTTTGAAAAGAACAGGGATGTAATGGACCTGTTACAGAAGCAATAGACAAGATTCAGAAGCATATAAATAAGCAAGCGCATGATCAGGAGGATTAAGCATGGATATTAGTACAATAGGAACAGTAGTAGGGATCGTAGCAATCTGTTATGTAATTGGACTTGGCTGCAAGGCATATGAGAAAATTCAGATAAATGGATTCCGGTCATCATGGCTGTATGTGGCGGAGTTCTGGGTGTTGCCGGACTCTATACAATGCCGGACTTTCCAGCCGGTGATGTGATCAATGCAGTTGCGGTCGGAATGGCCACGGATTAGCGGCAACTGGAGTAAATCAGTTGTATAAGCAGCAGTGTAAGTAGAGGGCGAATAATCGTCCTCTTATTTTTGAAAGGAATGAAGATATGAAAGATTATGTAGAAGTAAATGAAGAAAAAATGGAGAGGTACATAATTGTATGTGCGTAAAATCAGTCGATGGAAAAACATATTGCCGTGGATGCGGAAGTGTTATAGCGGAACATATTAACAGCACAAAGCATATGGAGAAATAAAGGATACGTGCGACGTCGCACAGAAAGGAGCAATTATGGCACATTTATTTTTATAGCCGGACACGGAGCCGGTGACAGTGGAGCTGTTGGATACGGTTACACCGAGGCAGAGAGAGTCCGTGCACTTGCAAGACGAATCGTAGCATACGGAGGAAGTAATGTTACTCTTGGAGATACAAACGTCGGAACTGGTACGCCGACAAAGGCATTAGCTCACTCAAAATTCAAAAGGATTGGCAGATTCTTGGAACTGCATATGGACAGCAATGTATCGACAGCCAAAGGTGGTCATGTAATTATTAAAGGAAGGATATAATCCCCAGGATCAGTATGACACAGGCGCTTGCTAACTTCATTGGTTTCCTTCTTCCCTGGAAGAGCAAATAAGATTGTAGGCAGAGCGCATCTTTGCCAACGTCAATCGCGCAGCTGCGAAAGGTTACAGCTACAGACTTCTGGAAAATGGATTCATTACAAACCAGGGGATCTCAACAAATTCAATTCCAAGATCGATGACTTGGCAAGAGGAATCCTTAAAGCATTCGGAATCTCGTCTGCAGCACCGGTAGCATCAGCCAAGAAAACAGAACCTGTCGATGGAGAGATCAAGTCCGGTGGAGTATTCCAGAGCAAGACGGATAAGTTTGGTACAATCTCATATCAGGCTTACATGAGAAGTGCTGGCTGGGGGAGCTTGGCAGTCTGACGGATTAATGGTCGGCTCAACAAACCAGAATCGTCGGATCGAAGCACTGCACATTAAACCAGCCGGTGAAACAGATGTTGTAGTCCACATGAAAGGAATCGGAAACAAAGAATACAAGAACATTACCAAAGACACGCTGATCGGAACCACAGGACAGAACAGAAGACTGGAAGCGATCCGGATCACCGGAAAGAATCGTTCTACCTGTATAGAGTCCACCAGAAGAGTATTGGCTGGTCAGAATGGGCCAACAACGGAGAATGGGCTGGTACGACTGGAAAAGGTCTGCAGATGGAAGCACTTGAGATCAAGAAGTCCATGTTCTCCGTCGAACCGCACGTACAGAGCAAAGGATGGCTGTCACCAAAAGCCGCAGAGAATGTGATTGGTATCACAGGCCATGCATTACGCCTGGAAGCACTCAGAATCAATCCATACGGAAAGACAATTAAAGCAAAAGCACATATCCAGAGCAAAGGTTGGGTGGATTACGGCATGATCACCGAAAGACACAATTATCGGTACTGTTGGCGAAAAGAAACGTATCGAGTGCTTATGTTTTGAAGGCGACTTTGAATACCGTGTTCATATCCAGGGTTCTGGATGGACAGACTGGACAAAGGCAGACGGAGTAGCAACTCTTGGAACTGTAGGACAGGAACTTAGGATCGAGGCTATTCAATTTAGATGATTTTTGCTAAAATGTAGCATATAAATAGGTAAAAATCCACTTTATAGGTTATAGCAAAAAGTCAACCAATTCGGACATTGTACCTGCCGTCAGTCACAATACTGCGTCAGTATCGGCTGCTTGACATTCGGTCTGGAAAGATAATCGGCAAACAATTCATCCACTATCACAGAGATCGTATCATAGATATTCCGTTCCGGAATCCATTTGTGATCAAATGCGGTTGAAGAAGTGATCGTAAAATCATATCCGCGGTTCCGGTAAAATTCTGTATATACCCGGTTCAGAGTAAAAGACATGATTGCCAGTACGTTTGCCCGGATGGTATCCTCCGGCCAGGTCGCATAGATTTCACTGGAAGCTACATTTTTGATATAATCCTTATACTTCACATAATAGTTTTTGGCAGTGGAGTCGCGTGGACTTCCATCATGAACTACGATGTATTCCGGGACCACGACGCGGCTTAAGACAATCTCTCCGGATTCGAAGGTCGGCTGGATCTCGTCTTCGGGAATCTTAGGCGGATAGGTGGCATATAATGTATGAGCTGGAATGACGAATACGGTTTCCTCGTCTTCGGGATTGTCGATTGGTTTCATGCTGACATTCTGAATGGCAGTGACATCGGCGAGAATTTCAGCACCGGCAATACTGACCGACTCGAAGCCTTCGGCGGTGATCTGCATGGTATATTCGGAATATGGCTGGACTTCATTTTCTGGATTCAGGCTGTATTCTAACGGTGGTGCCGCAAGATCAATCGTATCGGTCTGCCCGGAACTGTCGGTAGTAAGTTGTTCTAACTGAGCTTCTGGAACACCCGTGTAGAAGATGGAAATCTGAGCCCCTGAATCGGATAGGCAGAGATGTCAGATACAGAGATTAATCTGCAGACGGCCTTTGTCGGGAGTATCCTGAGTGGTTGGAGTCGTTCCGTTCATAAAATAGGACCTCTTTTAAGACTCTGTTACTGACAGAGTATGCAAAAATAAGAAAAATGTGAAGATACAGGGAATAAAAGAGACAGATTGTTACACAAAGTATGGAACATCTTAAAAATAACAGAAACAGGAGCGCAGAACAGAGCATGAAAAGAAGGTGTTTACGGATATATAGAAAAAGAAGAAAAAAGAAATTAATCATCCTGATTCTGACATGCATTCTCTTTCTTGGAACCGCAGCAGCAGAAAGGGGCGGATACCTGGAACTTGAACAATTTGGTTCAAATAAAAAACAAGATATTCCTTATCAGAAAGTATCCATAACGGAAGAAGAGAACACGGAGAAATATTATTATCAGCAGTTGCCGACTGAACAAAGGCAGGTCTATCAGGAAATTCTGGAAGGTGTCAGAAACCACACGGAGGAAATTTATGTACATAACGCGGATGTAGATGAGACAAATCAGATTTTTCAGAAGCTGATGAAGGATCAGCCGGACATCTTCTGGTGTGACGGGACAGCAACGGCTACGACTCATAAAGGAACAGAAAGTTATACCGTCCTGAAACCGAAATATTTTTACACAGCAGAAGAAAGCCAGAAGATGCAGACCGCGATTATGCAGGCGGCAGAGAAGTGGCTGGCAGATCTGGATGCCGATGCAGATGACTATCACAAAATTCTCTATGTATATGAAAAAATCGTAGATGAAGTAGAGTATGATGAGAGCGCGCCGGATAATCAGAACATCTACAGCGTATTTGTCAATCAGAAATCTGTATGTGCTGGATATTCGAAAGCAACGCAGTATTTGTTGGAACGGCTTGGCGTGTTCTGTACTTATGTGACGGGAAAGACGACGGAAGGCGGAAACCATGCGTGGAATCTGGAAATGTAACGGCGATTATTATTATGTCGACACAACCTGGGGAGATCCGGTGTTCCAACAGGAAGAAGGAGAAGATACATCCCGGGATGCAGAGCAAAATTCAGGTCAAGATGCAGAGGCTTCTGGTAATAAGGCAAATATCAGCTATGATTATATGTGTTGTGATGATACGCAGTTATTTCAGACACATATTCTGGATAAGGATACACAGATGCCAGAGTGCAGCAAGATGGATTGCAATTATTACGTGGTAAACGGAATGTATTACACAAAGTATGATGCCAAGAAGGTACTGGAAGCCATGAACCAGGCTATCTGGGCGAAGAAAAGTGCTACAATTTTAAATTCGCAGATACATTCGTCTACAGTCAGGCGCACGATGACATTTTCCAGAAAGAACTTGCAAAAGCAGCGCAGAATCTGGCGGATTACTATGGATTATCGCAGGTGAAGTACCAGTACATCGATGACCCGAGATTACACAAGATTGTAATATTTTGGCAGTATTCATAAAAAACAAAATATCCGTTGAAAATCCTTTATATGGACTTTGGCGCAAAGAAGAATATTGCAAGATCACTTAATAACAGAGGCTGTGAAGTTACAGTATATCCTGCATATACTAAGGCAGAAGAGATTCTTGCAACTAATCCTGATGGAATTATGTTATCTAACGGTCCTGGAGATCCTAAGGAATGTGTAGAGATAATTGAAGAGATTAAGAAGCTGTATAACAGCAATGTACCAATATTTGCAATCTGTCTTGGACATCAGCTTATGGCACTTGCTACTGGAGCTGATACTCACAGACTTAAGTACGGACACAGAGGTGCTAACCATCCTGTTAAGGATTTAAAGACTGGCAAATGTTATATATCATCACAGAACCATGGTTATGTTGTAGATGAAAGCACATTAGACAGTAAGGTTGCAGTACCTGCATTTGAGAATGTTAATGATAAGACTAATGAGGGACTTGAATATGTTGGTAAGAATATATTCACAGTACAGTTCCATCCAGAAGCCTGCGCAGGTCCACAGGATACAGCGTACCTGTTTGACAGATTTATGGATATGATGAAGAAGGAGGACTAAGAACATGCCAAAGATTGAGAGTATTAAGAAAGTATTAGTTATAGGTTCTGGTCCAATCGTTATTGGTCAGGCAGCAGAATTTGACTATGCCGGAACACAGGCATGCCGTTCTCTTAAAGAGGAAGGAATTGAGGTAGTACTGGTTAACTCGAACCCTGCTACTATCATGACAGATAAAGATATTGCTGATGAGGTATATATTGAGCCTCTTACAGTTGAAGCATTAAAGCAGATTATCTTAAAGGAAAAGCCAGACAGCATCTTACCTACACTTGGTGGACAGGCTGGACTTAACCTTGCAATGGAAATCGCAGAGACAGGCTTCCTTGAGGAGCATAATGTAAAGCTTATCGGTACAACTGCACTTACAATCAAGAAGGCAGAAGACCGCCTTATGTTCAAGGAAACTATGGAAAAGATTGGTGAGCCATGTGCACCATCACTTGTTGTTAACAACGTTGAGGATGGCGAAGCATTTGCCGCTAAGATTGGTTATCCGGTAGTTCTGCGTCCAGCTTACACACTTGGTGGAAGCGGCGGTGGTATCGCTAACAATGTGCAGGAATTAAGAGAAATTCTTGAGAATGGATTAAGACTTTCAAGAGTTGGCGAAGTTTTAGTTGAGCGTTGTATCGCCGGTTGGAAAGAAATTGAATACGAAGTAATGCGTGACAGCAACGGAACATGTATTACTATCTGTAACATGGAGAATATCGACCCAGTTGGTGTTCATACAGGTGACAGTATTGTAGTAGCTCCTTCACAGACACTTTCTGATAAGGAATACCAGATGTTAAGAACATCTGCATTAAGAATTATTGATGAATTAGGCATTACAGGTGGATGTAATGTACAGTATGCACTTCATCCAGACAGCTTTGAGTACTGCGTAATTGAGGTTAACCCTCGTGTAAGCCGTTCATCAGCATTAGCTTCTAAGGCTACAGGTTATCCTATTGCCAAGGTTGCAGCAAAGATTGCACTTGGTTATACACTTGATGAGATTAAGAATGCAGTTACAGGAAAGACATATGCAAGTTTCGAGCCAGCACTAGATTACTGCGTAGTTAAGATTCCTAGACTTCCATTTGATAAGTTTATCTCAGCTAAGAGAACACTTACAACACAGATGAAGGCTACAGGTGAGGTTATGAGTATTTCTGATAACTTCGAGGGTGGTCTTATGAAGGCTATACGTTCTCTTGAACAGCATGTTGACAGCCTTATGTCATATGACTTTACAGGACTTACAGATGAAGAGCTTCTTGAAGAGCTTGCAATTGTAGATGATAGAAGAATCTGGAAGATAGCTGAAGGTTTAAGAAGACACATTTCTGCAGCCAAGATGCATGATATTACTAAGATAGACTTATGGTTTATTGATAAGCTCCAGATTATTGTTGATATGGAGAATGCTCTTAAGAGAGGACCTCTTACAGAGAGCCTTTTAAGAGAAGCTAAGAGAATTGAATTCCCTGACAATGTTATCGGCGATTTAACAGGTCACACAGAAAGAGAAATCAAGGAATTAAGAGACAAGTATAATATACATGCAGCATTTAAGATGGTTGATACATGTGCTGCAGAGTTCGCAGCTACAACACCATACTATTATTCAGTATATGGCAGTGAGAACGAAGCTGTAGAGACTAAGGATAAGAAGAAGGTTCTTGTACTTGGTTCTGGTCCAATCAGAATCGGACAGGGTATCGAGTTCGACTTCTGTTCAGTTCATTGTACATGGGCATTCAAAAAAGAAGGTTTCGAGACAGTTATTATAAATAATAACCCAGAGACAGTTTCTACTGACTTTGATATTGCTGATAAGCTTTACTTTGAACCACTTACAGCAGAAGATGTTGAATCAATTGTAGATTTTGAGAAGCCGGACGGTGCAGTTGTACAGTTTGGTGGACAGACAGCTATCAAGCTTACAGAAGCACTTATGAAGATGGGAGTTCCTATTCTTGGAACTAAGGCAGAAGATGTAGATGCTGCTGAGGATAGAGAGCTTTTTGATGAGATTCTTGAGCAGACACAGATTCCAAGAGCTAAGGGACAGACTGTATTTACAGTTGATGAAGCTCTTAAGGCTGCCAATGAGCTTGGATATCCTGTGCTTGTAAGACCTTCATATGTACTTGGTGGACAGGGTATGCAGATTGCTGTATCTGATGAAGATGTAGTTGAATTCATGAACATCATCAACAGAATTAAGCAGGATCACCCAATTCTTGTTGATAAGTACCTTATGGGTAAGGAAATCGAAGTTGATGCTGTATGCGATGGTCAGGATATTCTTATTCCTGGTATCATGGAGCAT
>VOFB01001967.1_pt1 | contig 31956 bp, 38 predicted proteins | sample 5384141 | NCBI WGS metagenome assembly VOFB01 (sample SAMN12384721, study PRJNA508395) | human gut metagenome | isolation source: healthy gut A | host: Homo sapiens | reverse complement strand
TGGAACAGTACAACAGATAAATAAATGATAAATCATTGAACCGCTTGTAGAAATACAGGCGTTTTTTCATGTGTAAAAGAGTATAAAAATTCCATCATTTACGTCGGCTCCTCACTTGTCGCTCCGGTTTAGTTTGAATATAAAAAAATTGATAAAATATAGGTGAAAAGGATTAGTGATAATTACTATCTGTTTGAAAAAATTGACGTATAGTATAGAATTAATGTGGTGGTTTTTATGCATTCGTTAACAGCACATAAAACTACAAAAAATATGTAAAATTGCAAAAATAACTCGCAATTTTTGTGAACTTTATTCACACTTATTCGCACAATCATGATATTATAATAACCATGCAAAAACCTAATACATTATATATAGTTTTTGCTATACCCCATAGTAAAAAGAAATACCTTCTCCTAGAGGACAGCTGATCGACAGGCTGTCCTTTACTATGCAAAAATGGAAGTTAATGAAATATGAAGACACTTTAAAATGTGTAAAAAGTGGTATATTGAATGTAGGCAGAAATTTTAAGGAAAAGAATGTAAAAGAGTGGATCGTATTGGATCGTGTAATACAATGATTTAGGAGTTACATATTATGAAAAGAATCCGCCCGGATTATTACGATAAATTTACATGCATTGCAGATCAGTGTTCCATCACCTGCTGTCAGGAGTGGAAGATCGGCGTAGACGCAGATACAAACCGGAAATGGAAGAAGATTTTTCCGCCGGAGGATGTCCTGCCACAGAAAAAGAATCTGAGTGCCTATACAACGGAAAAAGACGGCGGACGGGTGATAGAACTGACCGGAGAACACAAATGTCCTTTTTGAACGAAAACAAGTTATGTAAACTTGTGACCGCATATGGCGACAACGTGTTAAATCGAACAGAAATCGGAGCAGACAGAAAATCCATTCTTGCGAGCACGCACGCTTTTATATCCGGGAAAAGCTGACAGAGTTATTTCTGGATGAGGACTATCGTGTGGAGGAATCCCTGCTCTGTGGATTTTATATCATAAGGGAATTTTTCGATAAGTGTGGGCAGGATGAAAAAATTATCAGCGCTTGCCGAAGATTATTTTTCCACAGAAAATCAGCAGCAGCTCAGGAGGGCAATTGCGGAGATAGAGCGTGATCCATTTGCAACGATGGGGGAACGGAATGAGCTGTTACAGGATCTTGCCGTCAATTACCGGAAAGAGGGATTATACCGGAATTATCTGAACCCGGTCATTGAGAAAGCGGAAGAACTTTCGGGTTTGTTTGAAAATATAGGAAATCCGGCAGATGCGGCAGAACAGAATGCAGACCTGGAAACTGAAATGGCAGACAGGATGCATGAGTTTGAAAGTGAATTTCAGGCATACAACCCACTGATGCGAAAATTCCTTATCAATGAGTTCAACGCAGACCTTTTGATGCCAGATGGAGATCTGGAGAGTCTGCTGGTGCAATATCAGTGGATCGCCATGGAGTACGGTGTGATCAGACACAGCATTTTCCTGCGCTGGCTGTTGGATGGACAAAAAGAGATTGCATATGAGACCGTCAGAGATTATATTGTTATTATCTGCCGTATGACAGGTTATGATGAGGAAGATATCTACGAATATCTGGAGAACAGTTTTGAGGAGTTAGTCTGGGATTGGGGATATCTCGCATTGGTTGTTGGATAAAAATTTCAGACAATTGTGAAACTTTTCGTAATATTCATAATGTAAAATTGAGTTTCGCAAACGTTGCATAAATGATAACAGGAGCAAGCTATGAGTCAGGAAAACCAGAATATACAGGAAGAACCGCACAAGAGGCGTGTGCGGTACAAGGGAAAGTATCCGAGAAATTATAAGGAAAAATACAAGGAACTGAACCCGGAGAAGTATCAGGATACGATCGAGAAAGTGATCCGAAAGGCAAAGACACCGGCGGGAATGCATATATCCATTATGGTGAGGGAGATCATCGATTTTCTTTTGCAGATCAAACCTGGGCAGACCGGGTTTGACGCAACATTAGGTTATGGCGGACACACAAAAGCGATGCTGGAATGCTTAAAAGGGCAGGGACATATGTATGCGACAGATGTGGATCCCATCGAGTCTGCAAAGACAAAAAAGCGTCTGGCGGATGCCGGGTTTGGGAAGACATTCTGACTATCAGGCTGCAGAATTTCTGCACGATCGATGAGATCGCAAAAGAAGCCGGAGGATTTGATTTTTGTGCTGGCTGATCTTGGAGTGTCGTCCATGCAGATTGATAACCCGGACCGCGGATTTTCATTTAAAGTGGACGGACCATTGGATCTCAGGGCTGAATCCGGAAAAGGGAATCAGTGCAGCCGCCTGGCACAGATCGACGAGGGCGAACTTGCAGGTATGCTCTGGGAAAAATTCCGATGAACCATATGCAGAGGAACTGGCACATGCGATTGTGACTGAGCGGAAACATGGAAAGCCGATCGACACAACAACGAGGCTTCGTGAGGTGATCGAGGAGACCTTAAGTTTTCTTCCGGAGAAGGAGAAAAAGGATACGGTTAAGAAAACCTGTCAGAGAACATTTCAGGCGCTCCGCATTGATGTGAACAACGAGTTTGAAGTGTTATACGAATTTATGGAAAAATTGCCGGGTGCCTTGAAACCGGGTGGAAGAGCAAAGAATCTTAACATTTCACTCCGGGGAAGATAAACTTGTAAAAAAAGCGTTAAAACAGGGATACAAAGAAGGTGTTTATTCTGAAATCGCAAATGATGTTGTGAGACCATCCGCAGAGGAATGTGCACAGAACGGAAGAGCGAGATCTACGAAGATGCGCTGGGCAGTCCGGGCAGAGTAAAATCGGGTATCCGGGCAGGAGAAGGAATCAAGGAAGCTTATTGTTACTGGAACGGGGTATGAGAAACAGTAACGCCGGAAGGGGGAAAAGGACATGAGAATATCACATATTGCAATGTATGTACGAGATCTGGAAGTGGTAAAGAGTTTTACATCCGCTTTTTTGGGGCAAAAGCGGGAGAGTTATATCATAATCCAAAAACAGGACTGAAAAGCTATTTTCTGTCGTTTGATGAGGGAACAAGGCTGGAACTGATGAATCTGCCGGAAATGCAGGATCAGAAGAAAGTGCTGGTGCGGATGGGCTATCCATATCGCAATTTCAGTGGGAAGCAGAGAGAAAGTGGATGCCATCACCGAAAAACTGTATGAGGCAGGTTACGATGTTTTAAGTGGTCCGCGTATCACCGGGGATGGCTATTACGAGAGCACTGTGTTAGGACCGGAAGATAACCAGATCGAGATTACGGAGTAAAGACAAAATAGACAATTGCGAAACTTATAGAATCACAATTGTCTATTTTTTTATGATTCCTTTTTACGAGTACCATGGCAGAAATTGGTTCCACGGAAACAGAACCGGAAACGGTTGTCAGTGCTTCGGTTCCGGCATGATCAGCGTTGACACATACATCCCATGCACCATCTGGCAGTGTGACAGATGTCTCTGTACTGTTTGGATTGAAGATCACAAAAATGCCGTCGGACGTTTCCCCATTCACGCCGCCGTTGATCCGGAATGCAAGCACATTTTCGTCGAGACCGTCCACGGAAGTGATGTTTGCGTTGACATCGTCTGCATTGGTAAGACGAAGCGCTGCATGGGCTTTGCGGAAGGCGATCAGTCCCTGTAATAGTTATAAACATTCTGATAAGTCTCATCTTCTAACGTATCCCATTTGATACTGTTGACAGAATCCGGGGAATTGTAGCTGTTTCAAAAAACCGCCGGAGGCATCGATCTTGGTGCGGAGCATTTCTTCGCCTGCCTGCAGGAATGGAATGCCCTGCGCAGTCATGTAAATGGCGGCAGAGAGATTGTTCATGCGGATGTGGTCTTCTTTGGAGGCGCCTGGCGTTGATTTTGTGATACGGTCTAACAGTGTCATATTGTCGTGGCAGGAAGCGTAGTTAATGCTCTGTGACGGTGTGGTGCACCAGTCATCTGCCTGACCTAAAAGCAGCCTTTGACGGTATCGGCAAGATCAGCGGCTCCCGAGACATAACCTTTCCTTGTGGTGTAAAGACGTGGCCTTTCAAAGCATCGCGGAGCGTATCGCTGAAAAATGCAAATCGGAACATCGGTGGAATTTGGGCTGCGTGGTCATTTATAGCCGTCTTTGGTCACAGCGGTATCCATGGTCCATCCCTCTCCATAGAAAATGACATCCGGGTGGGTTTGTGAACTTCTGTGACGACCTCGTTGATCGTTTCGGTGTCGATCAGTCCGACAAGGTCAACCCGGCAACAGTCGATGTGGTATTCATCTGCCCAGTATTTGACTGAGTCTACAATATATTTTCTCACCATGGAACGCTCGGGAGGCGGTGTCATTTCCACAGTCAGCCGTTGGGTATGTTCCATCCTCGTTTACCCGGGAAAAATAGCCCGGTACGATCTGATTTACACAGAAATCGACGCATTGTATACATGATTGTAAACAACATCCATGATCACGCTGATCTCCGGTTGTCGTGAAGTGTTTTTACCATCTGTTTCATCTTGGAAACACGGACGGCACCGTTGTAAGGATCGGTGGAATAAGAACCTTCAGGACATTATAATTTTCCGGTGTATAAGTGGCGCCTAAGTCACTGCCGGAGTAAGTAAATTCTTTTTCAAATTTTTCTGTAGAATAAATATTTGGCATAATAATTGGATACTCATTCCCTTCAAATAAAATCATATAACGTTTGGTTTCGATTGGCATATTTTTATAACATGAACTGGTTTTGGTGAAAGTGTAATATAATTAAAAAAATAAATAAATATATTTTAGCTATAATTTAAAAAATACGAAAAAAACGAAAAAATTAGCGAAAAATCATCGGCAAAGATACTTTTGTGTTATAATCATAAGGATTTTTGAAGGGAGCCAAATACCATGGCAAAAGAACATTCTGTATACGAATTAAACCGTATTCAACAATACATTATGCAGATGCGTCCGGTTTTGAAGAAGGAGGCGCTGTTTTCGGATGGAACAAAAAGATTACCGCGATCCGACGGAACCGGAGGCAGGAGAAAAGGTGACGATCCGTTTCCGCACCGGAAGGAATAACGTGGATATCGTCTGGCTTTGCACAGATTGAACATTATAAAATGAAAAAACAGAAAGTGACCATGAATTTGACTATTATACGGTTGAGATGACAATGGGAGAGGAGCCGTTTTACTATTATTTCGAGGTGGCTTCCGGTCTGCTTCGCATGTCTTTTTGACCGTTATGGTGTGAGCAAGGAGCGGCGGGATACTTACCGTTTCTGCATTATTCCGGGATTTTCAACACCGGAGTGGTCAAAGGGTGCAGTTATGTACCAGATCTTAGTCGACCGTTTTTACAACGGCGATACGTCGAATGATGTGCTGACCGATGAGTACTATTATATCCAGACACCGAGTAAAAAAAATGGAGGACTGGAATCAGTGTCCGTCCGATTTTTCTGTTGGAGAGTTTTACGGCGGAGATTTAGAGGGCGTGAGACAGAAGTTAGGTTACTTATCTCGCAGAATCTGGGTGTGGAAGTAATTTATTTTAACCCGTTATTTGTGTCCCCATCCAATCACAAATATGATATTCAGGATTATGATTATATTGACCCGCATTATGGAAAAATTGTGGTCGATGAGGGGGCTTTTGCAATCCGGGACAACGGATAACAGCAAAGGCAACACGTTATGTAAACCGTGTCACAAACCGGGAAAATTTAGAGGCAAGTAATGCTTTTTTGCGGAGCTGGTCAGAGAGATCCACGCCAGAGGAATGAAAGTTATTTTAGACGGTGTGTTTAACCACTGCGGTTCGTTCAATAAATGGTTAGACAGGGAAAAAATCTATCACGCAAACGGAGGTTACGAGGACGGTGCATTTTTGTCGAAAGAGAGCCCTTACCGCAGTTTCTTCGGTTTCCGGGATGAAAACGGCTGGCCGGATAACACCTCTTATGAGGGTGGTGGGATTATGACACGCTGCCAAAATTAAAATTATGAAGGCTCGAAAAGAGTTGTACGATTACATTCTGGCATCGCGGCAAAATGGGTTTCAGCACCATATTATGTAGATGGCTGGCGTCTGGATGTTGCGGCGGATTTAGGTCATTCTTCAGAGTTCAATCATAAATTTTGGAGAGATTTTCGAAAAGCAGTTAAGACAAGCCAACCCGGAAGCGCTTATTCTGGCGGAGCATTATGGCGACCCGAAAGACTGGTTAGAAAAAAGGTGACCAGTGGGATACAGTCATGAATTATGATGCCTTTATGGAACCTTTGACATGGTTTCTGACAGGAATGGAAAAACACAGTGACGAGTATATCCCGGAGAAAAAGGGAAAGGTGGATGATTTTGAGGGAGCTATGCGCCACTTTATGGCAAGTTTCCAGACATCCCAGTTGCAGTGTGCGATGAATGAATTGTCCAACCACGATCATTCGAGATTTCTTACGAGGACCAACGGAACCGTGGGACGTGTGGAAACCCATGGATCGGAAGCCGCAGAGTATGGCGTCAACTTTGGGATTTTCCGGGAAGCAGTTGTTGTTCAGATGACATGGCCGGGCGCACCGACGGTTTATTATGGGGATGAGGCAGGCGTGTGTGGATTCACCGATCCTGATAACCGCCGAACCTATCCATGGGGAAAAGAAGATGTGGTGCTTGTGGATTTTCACCGGGATATGATCCGCATTCATAAGGAAAATGAAGCCTTACGCACCGGTTCCTTAAAGCTTTTGCAAAGGAGAAAAGGACATATTGTGTTACGGCAGGTTTAACCGGACACAGCAATTTGTTGTGATCCTGAATAATAGCGATGAAAGAAGGAGATCACAAAGGAAGTATGGAGTATCGGTATTCCAAAAAATTGTAAGATGGAGCGTCTGATCATCACCACGGAGGCTGGCTATTCGCTCATGCCGAAAAAAGAATATGAAGTGGAAGATGGAAGGATCACCGTCACGCATGCCCCTCATTCGGCTGCGGTGCTGAAATATAAAGTGTAAAAAAATATAAAATCTTATCTTGCACAATGAAAAATGATATGTTATAATCAATCCTTGTCAGGACATTTGTGCTGACAAAATGGGCAGATTCCCGAGTGGCCAAAGGGGACAGACTGTAAATCTGCTGCAAATTGCTTCGGTGGTTCGAATCCACCTCTGCCCATTCTCGTATGTGCCGGCGTGGCGGAACTGGCAGACGCGCAGGACTTAAAATCCTGTTGTGGTGACACAGTACCGGTTCGATTCCGGTCGCGGGCATTAAAAAAGGAAGCGGTAACCGCTTCCTTTTTTTATAAATAGTCCTATTCTTCTTCTGCCGCTTCTTCACGCTCTGCACATGGAGCAGTAGATGCTCTTGTAATAAGCTGCGGACGCAGTAAAGTCATGCTGACGGAGACATGATTAATAAGGTTGCTCAGAGCAGCATATCCACATTTGCCGAGCTCGGTTCTTTCCTGACGGACTGTAGTCAGTGGCGGCTCTAAGAAAGAAGAAATCGGCAGGTCGTCAAAACCAACCACACTGATATCATCCGGAACAGAAAAACCTCGAAGCCGGCATTCTGTAATGACTCCGGAAGCAATCAGGTCATTACCGCAGAGAATTGCTGTTGCTCCGGCAGCAAGAAAATTCGGTACATTCTTCTTAATATAATTATCAAAAAGAACCGTCGGAATGGAGGTGAAGGCAAGCTGCCGCATCCAGTCATCATGGAGAGCAAAGCCTACCAGGAACCCACCGGAATAACCGTTCTTTAACATATAAGTATCATATTTTTCGGTCATCTGGAAAGCGGGAGTAACCGGAACTACACTGACGGACCAGCCATTCCGGAAAGCAGCCTGGCGGAAACCTAGGATGATTTCGTATCCGAACTGGTTGGCTGTTTCATATTCCATATTTTCTATAAAAAGGCAAAGCTTCTTGTTTTCATCCTTTTTCATCTTCTTGGACTGATATCCCATTTCTACAGCGGTATCAAGAACCATCTGCCGTAAATCTTCGCTGATATCACTGGCGCCGTTTAATCCTTTGGAAACAGTGCTGACGGAAATGCCGAGCCGGTTGGCAATATCTTTAATTGTGACCATAACAAGCCTCCATAAATCTGGTATATTTTAAGCAAAATTATATCAAAAACTTTTTATATTCTGTATTATATAGAATTTGCATGACAGGTGCAAGTACTGCAAAATATTATTTTTCGAAAAAAAACAGGGTTTTGAATAGCAATATAACCAAAAAAACAATGTGAATTCCGTCAAAAACGGCAAAAATAATGTTAAAAGGACCGTTTTGTTTGACAAAAATGTTAAAAAGACGTAAAATAACCTCAGATACGAAAATTAACGAAAAGCAAAAAATAAAAACCGATGTGGGGGAAAACATTGGAGGCAAAGAGACTAACCAGAGGAGCAGGAATCCTGATGGCAATAACAAGTCTTCCGTCTGATTATGGAATCGGAACTCTGGGTGATGCAGCTTTCAATTTCGTAGACTTACTTGTAGACCTGAAACAAAGATACTGGCAGATACTTCCAATTGGTCCAACCAGTTTTGGAGACAGTCCGTATCAGTCAATATCAGCATTTGCAGGAAATCCGTATTTGATAGATTTAGATGACCTGGTTCGCGACGGTCTGCTTATGGAAAGCGAGATTCGAAGCTATAACTGGGGTGCAGATGAGAAAGATGTTGATTATGCCAATCTTTTTGAAAACCGCTTTCAGATATTAAAGAAAGCATTTGAACGGTTTGATACCGCAAAGCCTTCTTTCCGGAAGTTTGAAGAAGACAATGATTGCTGGCTGGCTGATTATGCATTGTTTATGGCAGTCAAAGGAAAAGAAAATAACCGGGAATGGATGGCATGGGAACCGGGAATCAGAAACCGTACACCGGAGGCATTACAGGAATACACAGAAGTATTAAAAGAATACACAGAATTATTAAAAAGAAGAGATCCTGTTTTGGAAGTTCTGCCAGTATAAATTTTATGAACAGTGGAACCACTTCCTTGGAGTTGTGAGGTATTATACGATTCCGTTTCAGGAAAAAGATTGCTGCAATGGAAAATGGAATAAGGGTCCTGGAAAGAAATTGACAGATGTGATGGAAGAAAGTGCCGGTGACTGCAGAATCATAGCAGACAATGCCGGAAGTGCCATCGCCGGAAGCAGAAAGCTTCTTGCAAGAATTGGATGGCCTGGAAGTAAAATCCTGATGTTTGCATTCGATGGAAATACAGGAAATGAAAATCTTCCACATAACTTTGAAGAAAATAACATAGTGGTATATACCGGAACACATGATAATGATACTGTTGTTGGTTATTTCCGGGATAAGACAGAATATGAACTGGCTTACCTCTATGAATATTTGAATATCGGCTCGAAGGAAGAAATTCCGGACGCCTTAATCCGTCTGGCTTATTCAAGCATAGCGGATGTGGTAATTATTCCGATGCAGGATATTTTACAGCTTGGCAATGAAGCCAGAATGAATCAGCCATCCACAGTCGGACAGAACTGGAAATGGCGGGTGGGAAAAGATACTCTGAGTGAAGAACGAAGAGCATGGATCCGCACCATTGCGGCAGTATACCGCAGATAATTTCTATATGATATAGAACGGATTACCGTTTTATATAAATGCTTAATCGAAATCACATTTTTAAGGAGGAAGAAAATGAAAAAGAAAGCATTATCATTATTTCTTGTAACAGCTATGGCAGTATCCATGGTAGGATGCGGTAGCAAAGACGCAGACAAGAACACAGACAAGAACACAGACAAGAAAGATACTGAAGTAGCAGCAGCAACAGAAAAAGAAGCTGCAGCAGAAGATGAAGCTTGGGAGGGTGACTTAACAGTATGGAGCCCACAGGAAGATCAGGATACAAACTGGCTTCAGGATCAGTGCGAAGCATTCGCAGCTGAGCATCCAAACTGGAAAATTAACTTCAACTATGGCGTATGTCCAGAGGGTGAAGCAAAAGACAACGTAACAAAAGACGTTGAAGCAGCAGCAGACGTTTACATGCTTGCTAACGATAACATCCCGGATCTGGTATCTGCAGGCGCATTATCAGAGCTTGGTGGAGATTATCTTGGATATGTAACATCTACAAACTCTGATTCTATCCTTGCATCTGTTACATACAACGATTCAGTAGTAGCATTCCCATTTACTCCTAATACATGGTTTATGTACTACGATAAGAGCGTATTCTCAGAGGATGATGTAAAGAACTTTGACACAATGTTAGAGAAAGCTGGAGAAGCTGGAAAGAAAGTTTCTTTCAAATTAACTGATTCCTGGTATATCGAGGCATTCTATGTAGCTAACGGATGTACATTATTCGGTGATGGAACTGATACAGATGCTGGTATCGACTTCGGTGGAGACAAAGCAGCAGCAGTTACAGAGTACTTAGTAGACTTAGCAGCTAATCCTAACTTCTTAGTAGATGCTGATGGATCTGGTCTTGCAGGATTAGGCGACAGTGTAGCAGCATTATTCTCCGGAACATGGGATGCTGAAGCAGTTAAAGAAAAACTTGGCGACAACATGGGTGTTGCAGCTCTTCCTACCGTTACAATCGACGGAAAAGAAGGTCAGATGAAATCCTTCATCGGATCTAAAGCAATCGGTGTTAATCCTAATGCTGAGAACCAGCAGGTAGCTATGTCTCTTGCAGCTTACTTAGCAGGTGAGAAGGCTCAGACAGCTCATTATGAAATGAGAAACCTCCTTCCTTCAAACATCAACATCTCTTTAGCTGACGATCCAATCGCAACAGCAGTTACAAATGTTATGACAGATACATCTATCATGCAGCCATTATGTAAAGAAATGAGTAACTACTGGTCACCAGCAGAGAATATGGGTAAAAATATCCAGTCTGGCGAAGTAACAAAAGACAACGCTGCTGAGAAGACAGAAGAAATGAACACAACTATGAATACAGACGTTGCTGAATAAGCAGAAGATGTAATTGGAAGTTCATTATAAGAATTCCTAAAACAGCGGTTTGGAAAAGAACCGGGGACTCCAGGATACCGGCAACGGTACCCTGGATGTCTTACTATAGAGAGTATAGGAGGCCCATAGCGTGAAGAAGGCTGCTACAAAAAAGAAAAAAGCAAAAGAGTTCCAGACACCATATACTGTTACTGGTGCGTTAGTTAAGGGAAATGCAATTACTAAGCTCTCCATGTTGATCATGGGCTTGGGCAATATTGCGCATAAACAGATTGTAAAAGGTCTTATGTTTTTGGCAATCGAGGTTTGCCGGAAAGACAGATCTTCTTGTCACATGGCTCTATAAGCTGACGGTTGATAATCAGTACTACAACTTAGGTGCTGTTATAGGTATCATGACATTCATAGTTCTCGCTGTTGTGTCACTGGTAACTTACCACAACACCGCATCATATAAAGATGAGGAGGGATTTCAGTAATGGCTAAATCAAATAACAAGATTAAAGCAAGAAGCAAATGGACACTGGGAGACATCGTGGTTCATATCATACTGGTAATCCTTTCGGTTATCTGGGTACTGCCGATTGCATGGATAATCATGATAAGCTTCAGAGGAGAGAAAGGACAGTATGTTTCAACTCTGCTGCCAAAGTCTCTGACTCTGGCGAACTATACAAAGCTTTTTACAGACACAGGTATTCTGAACTTCATGCAGATGTTCAAGAATACTTTGATAATAGCAATTTTCTCATGTATAATATCAACAGCGTTCGTGCTTGCAGTTTCATACTGTATGTCAAGAATGATGGATGATTTTACGACGCTTGTAGATGAATGCCATAAGCGTGGAATCAATGTGATCATCGATTTTGTCATGAACCACATCTTCACAGCATGAGTGGTTTCCAGACTGCGTACAAGTATATCCAGAGCCTTCCGGAGGGAGCAGAACCGGATGCGTCAGAGTGTCCTTATGTAGATTATTATAATTTTTCCAAAGAAAAACTGGGCGGTTATTATCCGGTAGATGGAACCGACTGGTATTATGAAGGACAGTTCTGGGCGAGATGCCGGATCTGAACTGGGATAATGAAATGTTAAAGACAGAGTTTGAGCAGATCGTACAATTCTGGCTGGATCTCGGAGTGGACGGTTTCCGCCTGGATGCAGTAAAGGAATTCTATTCGGGCGCAGATGATAAAAATATTGCAGTCCTGACCTGGTTTAATGATGATATGGTGAAATCCAAAAGAGGATGCATATCTGGTCGGAGAGGCGGGAATGATTACAGTGTCTATGCGAAATATTATCAGAGTGGCATGGACAGTTTCTTTGATTTTACTTTTGCGGATAAGGACGGTATCATCGCAGACACAGTAAAGGGAATCAATGGCGCTTCCGCTTACGGAAAGAGTCTTGTCAATACGCAGGGAGCTTTACGCAGCTACAGTAATACTTACATTGACGCACCGTTTTACACCAATCATGATATGGCGCGGAGCGCAGGTTATTATTCCGGCGATTATAGTGAAGCGCAGACAAAGCTTGGAAATGCAATGAATCTTCTGATGTCGGGAAGTGCATTTTTTGTATTATGGGGAGGAGCTTGGAATGAAAGGCTCCGAAAAGATGAAAATAAAGGTGCTCCGATGTACTGGTCGACATGGTAATTCCATTTTATAACTTTGTGAAACAGACGATCGCATTGCGAATGAGTATCCGGTGATCGCCAGAGGAAAGGTCGCATTTGATGAGGGGATTTCGGATGATACGGTATGCGTGATCCTAAACCTGTGATGAGGACAATTGACAGCTGGTGTTCAATACTTCAGAGAAGGCACAGACGGTCGATTTTGAAATCAGCTCTCGGAGCAACGGAAGACAGGAAATATCCATTGCAGATCAGGGGAGCTTCTGACAGGAACGGAAGGCGCGTTCTGGATGAAGAACAACACCATACCTGCATTCAATTCGTGATCTTAGAGTAAAAGATACTTTTTAGGATAACAGAAATCCCAGTATGGACAGGTCTATCAGGGATTTTACTTGAATCTGTGCTTTTGGTATATAATAGTAATATCAAAGACGGGAAAATACAGGTGTTGTGTGGAAATGCGTGTGTTTAAGAGAAAAATCTGGAGGGAACAATAGATGAAGCGGAAAGTCAGAACAAGCTGGGATCAAATTTAAAATACTGATCCCGGTATGTGTATGTGTACTCAATTGTCTGTGGTTATGGGTAAGTTACTAGAACATATCAAGGGCGGCATGGTTGAGATGGGCGTTCGGGGAGGCGGGCATGGCGGCAGATCTGACCTTCGTATGTTGAATTAGCGACGAGGTGGAGCCAGATCGTTCAGGGGCAGAAAGCGGTGCATATAAAGGTCCTGGCGACCTTAAAAATATAGAAGGACAGCTGTGGGATTGCATATCTATTGTAGCACTATATTGGACAAATGTTTATTACAGGTAGATGGGCTCATTCGAAGATGTAAGTTATCTCGGTGATCCTTTTTGCTACTCTTATGAGGAGTTAAAATCTGTATTTGAAGGACGAGGAATATGTGCAGGATTATATTGATGAGACGGAGGATGGAACCTGATCACAGTCTACAAACCAATCACAAACAGCGCAGGAAAAGTGGTGGCAGTTCTGGGGTGGTGCGATTATATGCATCTGATATTACTGCCCGGCTTGAGGCATCACTTGTGGGAGTGATCAAGATCAATTGTGGTCTGCATTGTTCTTGCAGTAGCGGCTCTCAGTATCATTATTTCAACGATCACGAGAGGCTTCAGAACGACAAGATTTATGAGAGATCGTGCATAATGAGGAGATCTGACACAGAAGCTGGACATCCACAGTGGAGATGAGATGGAACTCATTGCAGGGAATGTCAATGCTTTATTGGAATACATACAGGAATCATGTTGAAAGATCTCTCCGACAATTCAGAACATTAAAATGGTTCATCACAAAAGATCGCACAAAACCTTGCGGCGGCAAAGGTGAATATCACAGATGTTTCCGCAACTATGGAGAAATGGAAGTGCGGCAATGGAGAGACAAAACGCTTCTTACTGGAGCAGATCAGCACCTCAATTAGGACAGGTTTATGCATCCATTGAAAACATAAAACAGGAGACATGGAAAAAGAGTCTTCAGTGGGAAATGAACGGACGGGCAGACAGGTAATCCACACAGAAGCCTTAAATAAACAGCAGGAGTTACTTAAGACAGACAGCCAAAATGGCACGGACCATTGGATGGGAAGATCCAGGCAGTTCAACACCGGGTGCAGAAGATAGCAACTTACAGCCAATGTATCCGAGATCACCGATCGAGACTAATCTGCTGGCATTAAATGCGAGCATTGAGGCGGCAAAAGGGCAGGAGGCAGGAAAGGATTTTGCAGTCGTGGCAGATGAGATCAGGAAAACTTGCCAATTCGGCAGAAGGCTGCCAGAACAGATACAAAAGTGAGTCTGACAGTAGTTGAGGCTGTGAATGGTCTGGCACTTGCAGAAAATATGGTCGAATTTGGGAATAACTGCTGTGGATGGTTATCAGCAGTTAGTGGAAATGAGTGAGTTTTACAGCAAAGATGCAGGTGATATGAATCCATTGAAGATTTTCACAATTGCAGAAAGCCATGGAAGACAAGAATCGACTACAGCAGTCAGTGCTGCTGTCGAAGAGAGCGCAAAGGGCATTGTAAATGTGGCAGAAATGTCCACAGATCTTGCTTAGAAGTGTGGGAGATATCCAGAAAGCGGCTGATCATAACAATGAGATCGCAGATCTGCTTGATACTGGTGAAACGGTTTAAGCTGGAGTAACGGAGATTGTAAATCATAATTGAAATAAAAAAATCGTGCGAACAGAAACGTATCATGTTTGCAATGATTTTTTTATCATAGGTGTTCAGTTCATAACATAATGAAAGAAATCAACAGCATTCCCTTTGTTATCAGTTGCGTATGCAATGCCGAAGCAGACCGTTCCGGTGTAGTAACTGTAGTCAGAAAGCCATTGGTTGTCGTTCAGTTCCAGACCGCAAGGGAGTGTCTCACCGGTTTCGGAATCTGTTGCATAGACGATCATATCTTTGTACTGTTCTAATTCATCCGCTGTTAAATAATCCGTAAGAGGCATAAGACTTCCGGCATCAGCGTATTGCTGGAACACAAATTCCGGTGCAAAGAACGTCGGCATCACCGACAGAAAGTTTTAAAGTCAGTTTCTGGTTACTATAGTAGTTTGTGGAGTAATTATCGTCATCAGAAAAAGTGATGGAGGTATCTACGGTAACTTCTTCTTTCTTTGTAAAGCCTTCCTGTTCAAAAAATTCATCTGTGGAAGAAACGCTTTCTTCATAAGGATTTAGGTATTTACCATCACTATATCTAAAACACTTTCCCTATAGGCGAGATAATGTACGATCATAGAAAATGACAAACGCCACAAGGCAGATGGCGCAATGATGTTGCCAGCGGTAATAGTCCCAGATATATTGCACCTTTTGTTTGGGGAAAGGTCTTTTGAATGCTGTTTTTTTCCATAGAAAAACCTCCGTAATTCTGTGCGTTTTTCTAACGCGATAATGATAGGATAACATAGAAAGAAGCAGGTTAAAAGGGAAAGTATTCACTTTCATATAGGCATGAAAAAATCACCGAGCAAAAAGCGGGCAGTTCCACGATGGTAGCAGCGTCCCTCTTTGCAAAACACCACCCAGTAGAAATGCCATGGTAGTCCGGATGATGGGGTGCGAGGGGAGCAGAGAGTCCACAGCCGACAAACAACTCTTTTTTTCCACAAAAATTACAACTGCTTTTTTCCTGTTCCTCCGGGGAGCAGGGAAAATGGAAAGATCTCGGCATAAATTTGGTTTGGACGGATATGGTCGTCCGGCTCGTCACCATCCACAACATCAAACAGACACTGGTTGGCGGAATCCCAGAACTTGGCATTGAAGGATTCTTTTACCTGTTCAGCGCGCGTGTGCGGTAGGCAGAAGCATCTTCGTCAATTTTTCGCAGAGTGATTCCATGATCCGTAAAGCGTTATACCACAGCGTTGATCTCCACCGGTTTTCCGTGGCGCGGTGTTTGCTACCCAGTCACCGACGCGGACATCCATCCAGGTGATCTGGTCAGTCCGCTTCCGGCATGGATCAGCCCGTCGTCTTCCATATAAATGCTGAAATCCGTTCCTTTTTTCATAGGCGGAGATGATCTCTTTTTAAATGAGGAAAATCTGTTCTTTTACAAAAGCTTCCGCCTCAGCGACCGGGTTATAATGAAGGTACTGATAGACCGCATAAAAGTACCAGAGGCGTCCACCGTGTTATAGAGCGGCGGCATATTGTCGTCCGGGAGCATATTCGGCACAATTCCGTGGCGGATATATCGGCAAATGTCAGAAGGATCTCTTCAGCTTCTTTGAAACGTTTCGTGCAAAAATCAGACCGGTAAAGGCGATCATTGTGTCTGCCCCAGTCAGTAAACCACGGAGTCCGGCGAGAACGGTCATCATTTCGTGGACTCGCGGTAAGTCAAAACTGGTCGCTGGCAAGCACCAGCTGGTTTAACAAACGAGTCGTGGTATCCGGCTTTTTCAAAAAGTTCTGCATGGCGCGGGCATTTTCACTCTAAAATGGAAAATGCTTTCGCGCCAGCCGAACACGAAGGGCAGGACGCTCGTTCGTTACCGATACTGCAGGATGGAAACTTTTTTGGTTGTGTTGGCAGGAACTGCAATGGACAGGTCAACCGGGCAGTAATGGCAGTCAAGCCCATCTGTCTCAAGATCCCTTCGATCTGTAACTGCATGTCGACGTCATAAACAGTTTACGTTCGGAAAAAGTTCCTTCACTTGTCTGAAAACAATGGCAATATCTTATTTTTCCGGAACAATAAAATGTCATCTTCTGTAAATGTCTCAAATTTTAAAGTGTCAGGGTGCTGCTCTCACTGTGCTCGCGGTGGTTGAAAGCGGTGTGAGCGGGCAAGGTACAGTCCGCTGTCCCCGGCGGTCAGTTCATAGGCGACTGCGCAGACATTATGCTCCTTTTAATGATGTGCTTTTCAAAGAAAAATTGTTCATCTCATAGGTGTAGTATCAAATGCTTCCGTCATAGATAAAGGAAGTGAGAAACTTCTGTCCCTCTGTGTAAACCGTTTTTCCGAAGCACAGTGCTGGGAAGTCTCAAAGGAAACCGTGCTGGTTCCGACAGTAGGCTGTTTCGTTGATCTTGGAAAAACGAGATAGCGCCTCAATTGGTGCATGGAGGCTGGCAATCAGGTAACCCTGATGTGTGCCGCCGTGTGCGCCGATCATCGAGCTTCCCCTGCGTATCCGCCAATGCCATTGGTGACCGCCCACCACGTTTGATCCCTTCGAATGTTGTCCAAATTAGTTCATTCTTTCCTCCTGAACGAAAAATACGAAAATTTCTATTATCTTATTTTACATGATAAAAAAAGAAGTTGTACATAAGAAATTTTGTTTGAGGAATGATCGCATTTTTGTTTTAACCCGCCTTTTGCTTAGTACTTAGTATGTTTGTATCACCGGTTATGTTTGAAAATGACGATCATCTTTGGTGTGATTCGGTATCTGTTTGCATTTCGCAGTGAAGTGGAGTATGAGTATACATATTATGATGGCGACACTTGAGATTTGCGAAGACCAGGAATAAAGCAAAGAGAAAGAAAATTGCCTATCTCTTAGTATGGATGATGTTGCTGACCATTGCCCCCTAAGGGGTGACCGCATTACAAGCATGAGAATGACAGGTCGGTTACAGTGAAAAACATTGCGTCCGGCAATGCAGGTGCAAAACTTTATGAGGCAGTCTGCAAGGGCGAAAAACGGTATCACAAGATATGAATTTGAGCCGGATGAGGACATGTTAAATGCCATCATGGTAAAGTATCCAAGAAGCGTTATAAAGTAACAGATCTAATTGTAAAAAATACTGTGGCTTATCGGCTGCACAGTGGAGGATTTATGTTAGAGTTAAGAAATATCACCTATGAAGTAGATGATAAACAACGAGAATAAAGAGATTTTGAAAAACGTCAGTACATTGACGATCATTTTGTGGCGATTACGTGACCAAACGGCGGTGGAAAATCCACACCCTGCCAAGATGATCGCAGGAATCATCCGTCCGACGCGGTCAGATCTTTTAGATGGAGAGGATATCACCGGTTTAAACATTACGGAGCGCGCCAGAAAAGCAACTGGGTTTTGCATTTCAGCAGCCGGTACATTTTAAAGGACTGACCGTAAAGACACTCATTACACGTCCTTTGCAGGCAAAGAGATGATAGAATGAGTCTGCGATATTTTATCAGTAGGTGTGTGCGAGAAAATACATTGACCGTAGAATCAGTCTTTCTGAAAAGATCGAGATCGCAATGATCACTGCAAGGGTTCAAGCTTTCTATTTTTGATGAGCCGGAGGCAGGGATCGACCTCTGAGTTTTTAACAGCCTGGATCAAAGTATTTGAAAAAATGAGAGATGAGATCAACGGAACGATTCTGACTGCTATCCCATCCCGGAACGGATCCTTGACATTGCGGACAAGATCATCGTCATTGCAGACGGACAGGTGCGCAAGACCGGAACCAAAGCGGAAGTGCTGCCGGAACTTTGAATACGGCACAGACCCGCCAGACGTTGATCGATAAAGCATAGCCGCTGCAGCAGAACAGATTTGTAGTGAGGAGAGAGCCAGCTGAACGGATGATGATCGACAGAAAACAGCAGCAGGGAGAATGAGGAAGAAACATGGATTTAGTACAGAAAAATTTATTAGAACAGGTGGCAGGGACTTCATGAGGTTCCGGAAGGTGCCTATAATATCCGTGCCAATGGAAAAGGCTGCACGAAACACCACCGCCAATATTGATATTGTCACAAAAAGAGACAAGGACGAATTGACATCATTATCAAAACCGGGAACGGTCAATGAGAGTTCATTCCGGTCGTTTTGAGCGAAACGGATTGCAGGAATGTGTGTATACAATGATTTTACATTGGGGAGGCGCAGATGTCACGATCGTTGCGGGATGCGGAATCCTAACTGTGGCGTCAGACACTTCAAGCATGAGGGGATCCACACATTTTATCTGGAGAAAAATGCAAAAACCATTGAACACCACTAGGTGAGGCATTGGGAATAGTGAAGGAATGTCATGAATCCACAGACCATCGTGCATTTAAAGAGACACATGGAGATGGAGACAACCCAGATCAGGGAATCGACTCCACAGTCCGTATCACCAAAGAGATCTTGCAGGCGGAGCTTCCTTAAGAAGTGCATGAAGATCATGACACAGAAAACAGTATGCCAAGACAGATTTTGCAATCGATATGAACCGGAAAAGACTGCAGCTGCAAATCTGATGGCAAAGGGAGAATCCCGACAGGAATTCTTCTCTATTATGAACGGAAACGCAACCTATTACCCGTCACAGTGAGTGCGATGCGATCATTATGGATCATGGATGCGTGACAGCAAGCCACAGCTTACCGCCAACAATATTGATGCAAACTCATTCATGAGGCAGCTATCGAGCCAAAATTGCAGGCGAGCAGCTGATCAAACTTTATGACACTTGACTTACGGAAAAAAGCCGAGAACAGATCATCAACGGATTTTGAAATAACAGACTGCCATGGCAGACAATGGAAACAGTTGTCTGTTGTGGCTTTTTCTCTGTAATAGGAAACGTCCGGCGAGCAAAAAGGAGAGGAACATGAAATTTTTCATTTGTCGGATCTGCATATTGGAAGCAGCTGCATCATTACAATATGATCGCAGAACAGCAAGGATATATTAGGAAAATCGTGGCGTTGGCAAGAACGCGAGAAGCCGGATGCGGTTCTCATTGCAGGGGATATCTATGATACGCCGGTGCCGTCTGCGGAGGCAGTGTCAGTGTTTTGATGAGTTTCTGACAGCACTGAACGATCTGGAGCCGGAAGTGACAGTCTGCATCATTGCGGGAATCACGACAGTGCGAAACGGATTGATTTTGCGAGCGACATTCTGGCAACACATAGGGTGATGATCGCAGGTATGCCGCCGGTTACCCGGGAGGAGACCATCAGAAAAGTGAGTTTTTTTGATGCATACGGCGAGGTATGCATTTACCTGCTTCCTTTTGTGAAGCCTTCCTATGTGAGAAATCTGAACGATAGCGATATCACGACTTATGATGAGGCTGTCCGGCTTGTCATAGAGCGGGAGAATATCGACACTGCAAAGCGCAATATCCTCGTAAGCCATCAGTTTTATACTGCTTTGCGGGCAGGGAGCCGGAGACTTCAGACTCGAGATCCGCATGGTTGGAGGATTGAAAATGTGGATACAGCGGTTTTAGAACCGTTTGATTATGCAGCACTTGGACACATTCACAGAAAACAGAAAATAGGGCGTGTACAGAACCGTTACTGTGGAACACCATTACAGTATTCCGTGAGCGAGGCAGGCGATGAAAAGACCGTGACGATGGTGGAACTTTTGGAAAAAGGAAGCGAGCCGCATATCACAGAACTGCCGCTTACGCCGATGCGCAGGGTGCGCAAAATGATCGGACATCTGGATGAGATTTTAAATGCAGCGGCAGAGGACAACGGTCACGATTATGTGAGCATTACATTGACAGATGAGGTGGAAGCGTACCAGCCGAAAGAAAAAGTTAGAACAGGTCTATGACCATATTCTGGAGATAAAAATAGACAATGAGCGGACAAGGAAGATTCTGGAGTTTTCGGAAGAGGAAGTGGAGAGCCTCGATCCTTATGATGCGTTTGTGACCTTTTTCAGGAGATGAACGGAAGGGCGATGACGGAGAATGAGGACAATATGATCCGCACTGTGATAAACGGGGAAAAGGAGGTGGCAGAATGAAGCCTTTGAAGCTTACCATGTCGGCATTTGGTTCGTATGCGGGAAAAAATGTCATTGATTTTACCGGGCAAAGAAGAGGATTTTTCTGATCACCGGAGATACCGGAGCAGGAAAACGACCATTTTTGATGCGATCACTTACGCACTTTACAATCAGACCAGCGGCGGTGAGCGAAACGGAAACATGATGCGCAGCCAGTATGCCCAGCAGGAGACGGAAACCTATGTGGAACTGGAATTTTATACCGGGGACAGACATACCGCGTGCGCAGAAACCCGGACTATAAGATTACGAAAACACTGAAAACGGCAAAATCAGGGAGCAGAAAGTGCCACACAGTGTCGAACTCACCCTGCCGGATGGAACTGTTTTCCCGGAAAAGAAAAAATGCTACCGATGCAAAAATTATTGAAATACTGGGGCTTACCGCAGATCAGTTTTCACAGATCGTGATGATCGCACAGGGAGATTTTTTAAAGCTTTTGTATACAAAGTCGGACGAGCGGAAAATGATCTTTTCCAAATTATTCAGGACAGACATCTATTGGAAGATCCAGAAAATCTTAGAAGAAAATCCATGGAAATGGATGAGCGCATCCAGAGAACGACCGGGCATTTGAGCAGGAGAAAAGCAGGATCATTCCGCTTACTGAAAGTGAAGAATTACCGCTGGATGAACTTGTGGAGCGATTGCGGGAACGGTTAAAAGATGCGTTAAAAGAACAGAATCTCCGCAGGGCGAATGTGGAGGAACTGAATAAAAAGATCACAAAGTATGAGGAGATCAATAAACTTTTTTGTTTCTCTGAAAAATCAGGCAGACTGGAAAAGAGCTGGAAGCAAGGCAGGCGGAGTCGAAAGAGCGCAGACAGCAGATTGAAAATGCGCTGAAAGCGGATAAAGTGCTTGTGGCAGAGCAACAGAATCTCAGACAGCAGCAGGAAGTGGAGCAGTCGGCACAGGCGATCGCAAAATGACAGAAACACTGGCGAACAATCAGGAGATGTTCGAGATCATTAAAGACGCAGCAAGCAGAGGAGGCGGAGGCAAAACAGAAAAAGAGAAGCGGCAGATATCCAGAAAAAATGCTTGTTAGAGCAGTCATTCCGTCTTATGAGGCACTGCAGAATGCAAGGTCAGAGGAGCAGCAGGGCCAAAAGGTGTGGAAGACCTGAAAAACATCAGAGGAGTCATTCCATAAGAAAAAGGCTGGGATTGCTGATTAAAGAACAGCAGAAGCAAAGCAGCAGGTTGTGGAGCAAACGAAGAAAAAACTGGGAGCAGACATCTCAGCGCTTCGAGTCGGCAAAGCATTATGAACACATGTATGAAGCCTTTTTAAAGAGCAGGCGGGGATCCTGGCAGAAAATCTGAGTGCCGGCTGTCCATGCCCGGTCTGGTGGTTCAACGGTTCATCCGGATCCGGCGAAGCTTTCTGACCATGCGGTGACAGAACTGAAGTGGAGCAGGCAAAAGACAAGGGGTTGCAGCGGAAGAAAAGCGAGATATGGCGTGGCGTCGCTTTTTGAGGCAGAGAAAACAGAAAAACAGAAGCTTGCGCAGGCAGTCGAGAAAGAGGAAGCAGATTTTGTACTGGCACAGACGATTGCAAACAGTAGAGAAAAGAAGCAGAGCAAAACTATGTCAGTCTGGCAGAAAAAAGCGGAACAGATCCGTGAGAAGCTTGGTATCCATCTCTTGCCGAAGCAAAAAACAGTATGCCGCAATGCAGAAAGCATTGAGGCGGCAGAGCAGGGAGATAGAAGAAACAGCAAAAAGTGTCGGAGCTGGCAGAAGCGATGAACACGTTAAAAGGACAGAAACTCGCAGAGGAAGAGAAAAATCAGAAAACAACAAAAAGCTTGCAAAGTAAAACGGAAAAAGAATATGCAAAACTTTTGAAAATCCAGGGTTTGTTTCCGAAGAAACATACCACCTTGCAATCCTGCCGGAGCGGAGCAGATCAAAACTGGGCAGGAAGAGAAAAGAGTATGAGTCTCAGTGCTTAAGACAGCAGAGTGAGCAAGAAACTTTTGGAGAAACAGGTCAGCGGGAAAAACATATACTGATACGTCAGGTTAAATGAGCAGCTGAAAGCAGAGCAGGCATTAAAAGAGACGGAAAAAACGTATATGGAGCTGCACACAGCATATGAAATGACAGGTCAGTACTGCAGAATTGTGCCGTCTACCTGAAAAGGGAAAAAATTGGAGAGCGAAGACCAGGTCATCAAAAGTCTGTCTAAGACAGCGAACGGAAGACTTTCCGGTTCTGCGAAAATCGATTTTGAAACTTATATCCAGAGGCAGTATTTTAAACAGATTATCCATGAAGCAAACAAGCGGCTCTTGACGATGAGCAATCATCAGTTTATTCTTAAATTAAAGGAAGAGGCGAACACAGGAAGAAAGACAAACGAGGGACTGGATCTTTCTGTTTACAGTCTTGTGACGGACAGCGAGCGCGATGTGAAGACACTGTCCGGCGGGGAATCATTTCTCGCGGCACTTGCGATGGCACTCGGATTGTCCGATATCGTGGGCGGAGCGCCGGGGGCAATTCACCCGGATATGATGTTTATTGATGAGGGCTTTGGCTCTCTGGATGCGCAGTCGAGACAGCAGGCAATCGAGGTGCTGGCGGAACTTGCCGGTGACAGCCGCATGGTTGGGATCATCTCTCATGTGACGGAACTGAAAGAACAGATTGACCGTAAACTCGTGGTGAATCGCACAGATAATGGAAGCAGGGGCGGTCTGGGCAGAAATAAGATATCGATAATGCCAAGTTACGTGTGAGTGGACAGATAATAGTAAGGACAAAGTGTATCCAAGACAAGTATGAGCAATCAGAAATATTGGGAAAAATAGAAGAAAGCAGGAAATCGTAATATGGACGAGATGCAGAGACCAATTGGTGTATTTGATTCCGGTGTTGGTGGAATCAGCGTACTTCAGGAATTGGTGGCATTGATGCCAAATGAAAATTTATATTTTATGGGGGATTCAAAAATGCGCCCTATGGAACAAAGACCTTAGAGGAAGTGCGGAAACTTACACTGGCAGATGCAGGTACTTAAGGTCGCGGAATGTAAAAGCACTGGTTGTCGCATGCAACACGGCGACAAGCGCAGCGATTCACATTTTAAGGGAAAAATATCAGAAAGAGATTCCGGTCATTGGAATTGAGCCGGCATTAAAACCGGCGGTGTCTGTAAAAGAGAATCCAAGAGTGCTTGTCATGGCAACTCCTATGACATTGCGTGAAACAAAGTTTCATAACCTTATGCAGAAGTTTCAGGATCAGGCAGAGATCATATCACTGCCATGTCCGGGGCTTGTGGAATTTGTAGAGCGCGGAGAACTTTCGGGGAAGCACTGGAACATTTCTTAAAAAATCTGTTTGCACCGTACCAGGAAAGAAAAGTGGATGCAGTTGTTCTTGGCTGTACGCATTACCCATTGGTGAGGGAAACCATTCAGAAGGTACTCGGCCGTGGGAGTAGCGGTTTTTTGATGGCGGTGCAGGAACTGCCAGAGAGACGCTTCATAAATTAAAAGAGTATGACATGGTTTCGGATGCTGTGACGCCGGGAACGGTACAATTTTTATAACAGTGCAGAAGATCAGAAAATGATCGGACTGAGCAAAATATCTGCTGGAGCAGAGGCAGATGTGATAAATAAAAATGGAAATGTTATGTATAAAAGGAAAAATACCGGGCAGACTATAATCATACAAAAAAATCTAAACAGAAACAAATAAAATATTAACGAATTATAAAATAATTTATTTGGAATTTTAGAAATGTTTTCGAAAACCGACATAATTCGTACACATTTATTTTGTATATTACTATTATCAACAAGAGAACAACAGACAAGCACTTGTTGATGTAAGCATTCAGAATGGTGCTTACTAAAAATGCCAATTTTCCTTTATATAGATTAACATTTTCATAACTAAACTCCTCGAAAAACAGTCCGCAAGGGCTGTTTTTTCATTGAGAGAAAAGATTCTGTTTCTTGTTTATTTGGGATATCTGAGTTATCATTGGATGGATAAAATGGTTTCGATTCCGAATAAGGAAGTTTTAAATTAATATATGAAAGCATGGATTGAAAGATTATCATGGAAATCTGATACTTGTTGGAATTAATTATGCGAAAGATTCCAAGCAACATACATGCATCATAGAAAAGTTTGAAAAAATAAAGCAGGAAAAGGAAAGCAGTAAGTTCCAGAATGCTGGAATTTACTGCTTTTTTCGTTTAAGGAATTTAAAAATATAAGAAGATTATCTAATTGTTCTGGAGATAATTTGTTTGTTGCATTAATAAGTTCTATTTGTTTTTACTAATAAGAGTTGAAGAAGATACCATAAAATTTTTGACTAGAAAGCTTTCAAACGGAAATAATAAAAGGTAAAAGAAAATACAAAATGTATTTTCTTTTACCTTTTTTTTATGATGAAATCATGGAGGTGACAAAGAAATGAAACCATTATTTTATTTATTAAGTTTTGAAAATATCAGGAATAAAAAACATTGAAGTCCCAATTGAATTGAATTTTACAAAAAGACAATTAATAACAGTGATTTTGATCCAGAGAAATATAGAATAAAAGGCTATTTATGGGGAAAATGGTTCGGGGAAAACAAAGCAATTATAACGGCAGTGAAAATTTTGCAGAACTTTTTGACGGATAAAATTATCTGATTGATAGTGATAATCAGAAGATATTAATGGAAACGATCAATAAGAAAACGTATTCAGGATTTATTGAGTGTGAAGTTTATACAGATTTTGGGGGTAAAAAAATATTTTAAAATATACCATATCATTTGAAATTGGAATAGACAACAGATGTCATATTTTGAGTGAAAAGTTAGAACAAAAGAAGGAAATTATACCAAAACAGTTATAATCTGGTATTTGAGACGGCGGATGGCGTACTATTGCAATTAGGAAATGATGAAATGTTCCATGAATAAAGGAAAAAAAAGCTTAAATCTGCTTGGAATGCAGACATTGGCGGTAAGTATTTTACAATGAAAAGATTTAAAAAAAGAAAAATACAGGCAAAATGATGAAATGTACTATATTTCATTATTGATTTTTGTTTGGTTTGTCATTGAATGTAAGTATTGATGAAGCGGATGACCATAAGAATTATTTTTTACGTGAAGAAATAAAACACTCGCATTAACAGAAGCCGGAAAGGGGAAGATAAATTATATTATCATTTAACGGACTGGGGAACAGTGGTCAGATCAGTGCGAATCTTATTTTAAAAAATAAGTTTGAAAAATTTGAAAAAAAAATCTCACGTATGTGTGCATTCGTTCAGATTTTTAAACCGGAATTATGTGATATTGCCATTGAAAAAAAAAAAGATTATGATCAATTTTATAAGTATAATTTACGAATGATTTATAAAGATTATACTCTTGACCAGAATTTGAGAGCCGTGGTATAAAAAAAGATTATGGAACTTTTGAGTATCTGGATATGTCTGCGGATGGACAGATTACATTTATTGATGAATTGGATGCAAATATAAACGATGTATATCTGGATAAATTGATTGAGTATTTTATTCTTTATGGAAATGGACAGCTTTGCTTTACGGCACATAACTTATCACCGATGAGCTTGCTCAAACGTAACAAAAGAATCTATTAATTTTATTTCAAGTATTAATACGGTTCACACTTGGGCAAATAATGGAAATCAGACACCCGCACGTGCTTATAGAAATGGCTTTATCGAAGATTCACCATTCAATGTAGATGCTTCGGATTTTCTTGGAATACTTGGAGGTGATGATGAGTAGGCAGATACTTCTTTGCGTAGAGACTAACTCCAAAGCGAGAACGGATTACCAATATATTAATGAAACAATTCATAGATTTTATGTGAATGATCCAAAAATCAGTTATAAACCTATTTTTTTAGAGTCAAAAATCAATGTATGCTTCACCGAAGAAACAGAGAGAAATAGGAAATATATCAAAGCTTATCCAGAAGATACAACGGTAATTTATTTTATAGATTTGGACGATTATGATACAAATTATGAAACAAAAAATTATTTGAAGATATAAAAAATATTGTGAAAACGCATGCATATGAACTGGTATTTTTTTGCAGAGACGTAGAAGAAGTATACCTTGGAAAGCGGGTGAATGATAAAGATAAAGTAAATGAGGTAAAAGAGATTTAAGAGCAAGAAAATGATAGAAGCGGTATTACCACAGAATCTTTCATAAAAAACGAATATAAAATAAATGGTAGTAATATACTTAATGTTCTGGATAAGTTTTTGGACAAGGAAAAACTAATAAAATTTGTTCAGAGCCAGTTTTTTTATGATAGCTGGCTCTGATATTTGTGGTATAGAATATGAAATAATGATAGTGACAATTTATAAAAACCAAATCTTCTCATTCGTTGAGGAAATGCTGACCACGCCAGCCTGAAGCAGTGCCATGACATCTTCTTTATCGGAAACCAGTCCGCCTGCAATGACAGGAACAGTGGACAGTTTGCAGACCTTAGCGAGTACTTTTGGCATGAGACGGAAGCACTTCGATCAGGTCAGGTTTGGCGGTTCGAAGCTGGTGTTCAATGTTGGAATAAGCCATGGAATCAATGACAAACAGCCGAAGGATTGTATACAATCCTAACTCCTTTGCACGTTTGATCAGAGCAGGCTTGGTGGTGATAATGCCATCTGCTTTGGTATATTTTTGGATAAAGTCGACCGCAATCTCTTTTGGAACTTAAGCCTGCGATCAGATCAATATGAACCATTGCAATTTTTCCAGAGGATTTCACGGTCTCAACAATGTCTGGAATATTGCATATGTCACCATATAAAATAAAAATGACACGGCTTTCACTTGTGAGACATTTTTTTTAACCCTTCATCATCCTTAATAGCTGCAATAATCGGGGAATCTTCGATTGCTTCTTTAAATTCTTTTTCATAAGAAATTACTCCATTTCGTTTTTATCTATCTATAATTATACAGTAATATTTCAATTTAAACCAGAATTTAACTTGTGAACTGCCGCCTGCAGGTGGTGTTACGGATTTCCAGAGCTACTGTATTGCACGCATAACAACTTTATAAAATAAAAAATAGAACTGTTTGTTTTCAGGAGCGCTTCCGCTTGTTGTCGCTGGCAGTGGTACTAAGAAAGTATCCATCGTGATTTCAAAATCCAATTGACATTGTCTTTTGAAATCGCAATGTTTACTTTCTAAGGACCGGCCGCTCCCAAAATCCTGAAAACAAATCAGTTCTATTTTTTATTAAGCCAAGACTGTGTGGCATGCAATATCCAGATTGTGAAAATCCGTCAATCCAGAATACGAGCAGCAGAACCCAATATAGGTATTATTCCATAACCGTGAGTTCCCTAACGTAAATTACAGATTTTGTGGTGCGATTCATGATGTTGATTGGGCAAATATAAGCGTCCTCTCACAAGTCATTCACAGCGTAAATGAAAGAAAAACGGTACAGACAAATATGATTTCCTTTGTGAGCCATGGAGATAAGACTCTTTAGAGGCTTATCGGAATGCCCGGCGAACAGGAACATCATATTTCGTCTGTACCGTTTTTTTCATAAACCGATAAAATCACGACTTGCGAGAGGACGCTTATATCTGCCCCTCACATCCTATAAAAAGCACCACAAAATCTGCTGCTCTATGGTAAGTTAAACTCCGGTTTACTTTGCAACAATATTTTTGCAGCCACGACATCTACCCCGGTTCCGGCAACATTGGAAAGCACAACATCCCCGATTTTGACAGTGCAGTCACAACGACATTTTTCAAGGCACTGGTACATTCAAAATTTTGGCTTTTGGAATGTCACTGGCTGTTTGACATTGACCATCGGTGATATTCCGCCTTCCACACGGACAGTGGAAGTCACGATACGTGTTGGATTTGTGACTTCTTTTCGGGCATAGGCATCACCTCTTGGACGGTGTTTCCGGTAACGGATACGACATCGGTGCCGTTCATTGTAACAGTAATGGAACATCCGAGCGGACATCCAATACAGGTAAGTTCACGAGTTGTTTCGCTCATAATTACGCCTCCTCAATTTTGATTGTAATTTTACTTAAATCAGGATATTCGCCCAGTTTTTCTTTGTCTAAGATGACTGTTCCATTTCGCCGGGAGCCATGACCGGACGTTTGCGTTTGGAAATGAGCTGGTCGTCAAAATAGGTGGCGATGGCGCAGTTTTTGTAAATAGCGCCAACACGAAACGAACGGTTAAAGTATCATCCATTTCTGTTGGGCGGATGTATTTTGGAACAGTGTAACGGACACCATCGACGGAAGTATCTTCAACAATTTTGAATCTTTTTCCTTGCCGTTTTTAATATAATTTGCAGCATTTTTCCGGCCGCAGATGCTTCCCCGGGAAACATAATCTACCAGATCATGAACGTGAAGCACATTACCGCAGGCAAAGATTCCCCCGATGTTTGTCTCTAAACTGTCATTTACAATTGGACCAGAAGTTACCGGGTTTAAGGCAACACCGGCGCATTTACTCAGTTCGTTTTCCGGGGATCAGACCACAGGAGAGCAGCAGTGTGTCACAGTATAGCGTTCTTCTGTGCCGGGGATTGGTTTGCGGTCAGGACCAACTTCCGCGATCGTAACTGCCTCGACACGGTTTTTTTCCCTTCGATATCTACGACTGTGTGGCTTAATTTTAACGGAATGTCAAAATCATTTAAACACTGCACAATTTTCGTTTTAATCCGCCGGAATAAGGCATTAATTCTGCAACGACTTTTGCTTTTGCACCCTCCTAAGGTCATGCGGCGCGCCATAATAAGACCGATGTCACGGAGCCTAAGATCACAACTTCTTTTCCCGGCATATAGCCTTCCATATTGACAAGACGCTGGGCAGTTCCGGCGGAATAAATGCCGGCAGGGCGGTAGCCCGGAATATGTAAGGCACCTCTGGATCGTTCGCGGCAGCCCATAGCGAGAATGACAGCTTTCGCCTGAACTTCAAACATGCCATCTTCACGGTTCATGGCGGTTACTTTTTATCAGCAGAAATGTCCATGACCATAGTATTTAACTTGTTTCGATTCCACGATCTAAGACCATATCGATAAAACGGGAAGCATATTCCAGTCCGGTCAATTCTTCTTTGAAGGTGTGGAGGCCAAATCCGTTGTGGATACATTGATTTAAAAATCCCACCAAGTTCTTATCACGCTCAATGATTAATATGCTGTCGATCCCATGATCTTTTTTGCTTGCAGCAGCGGCAAGTCCGGCAGGACCACCTCCAACGATAACTAAATCATATGTATTCATGGCTAAACCTCCTTATTATATCCAACAACAATATTGGAACCAACGCCGTTTTGGTAATATCAAACATACTCATTGGTACTTCGCGCTCTAAGATCTCCATGGTACGCGGGGAGCAGAAACCTGCCTGGCAGCGCCCCATGCCGGCTCTTGTGCGGCGTTTTACCCCGTCGAGAGAGCGGGCACCGAGCGGACGGTGAATGGCGTCCATGATCTCGCCCTCGCTGATCATCTCGCAGCGGCAGATGATGTTGCCATATTCCGGATGTTCCTTGATGAGTTTATTTCGTTCTTCCAAAGATAGTGTATCCGGGCGGAGAATTCCTTTTCGTGTTCCAATAAAATCAGGATTTTTCTCCAATGGAAGAAGCCCTTTTACAATATCAGTGACCATCTCTGCAATCGCAGGGGCGGAGGAAAGACCCGGGGATTCGATTCCGGCAGCATTGATAAATCCCTTTGCGTCTTTCACTTCTCAATCACAAAGTCATCGCTATCCTCATGGGCACGCAGTCCTGCAAATGAGGTGATGACCTACGTGGAACATTTTTCACGCTTCGTGCGGCAGTGGCAGCGAGTGAGTCAAGTCCGGAAGCCGTGGTGTTGACAGCCTCTTTGTCGTCTACGTCAACAGCAGTTGGACCGACTAACAGATTTCCATGTACGGTCGGTGTGACGAGAACACCTTTTCCCATTTTGGAAGGAAGCTGGAAATCGTGTAAAACATGGGTTCCGGCATCTTTGTCCAACAGGCAGTACTCGCCTTTTCGTGCGGTGATATGAAGTTTGTTTCACTTACCATATTATTGAAATCATCGGCGTAAACACCGGCGGCGTTAATTACAACTTTGGCTTCAAAAAGTTTCTTTGTTTTTTCGTATCTGTGTGGAGCGTGGAAATACGGTAACTATCTCCGTTTTTTCAATTGTATCCACTTTGGTATTCAGAAAAAATTTTACACCGTTTGTGCAGGCATTCTCTGCAAATGCCATTGTCATATGGAACGGGCAGACGATTCCGCCGGTAGGGGCGAAGGGAGTGCAGGTGACATCGTCGCTTAAATTCGGTTCCATTGCAATCAGTTCTTCACGTTCTATGATGCGGAGATCCGGTACGCCGTTGGCGTTTCCTTTATCCAAAAGTTTTCCCAGCCCGCTTCGATCCTGATCTTTGGTACAAACTACGAGGGAACCATTTCGTTTAAAAGGAATGTCGAGATCCCTTGCAAGTTCATCCATTAAAAAGTTCCTCTGACATTTAATTTTGCCTTGAGCGAACCTGGTGTTGCGTCAAAACCACCGTGGATGATATGCACTGTTTTGCTTTGGAAGTACCGTTGCACAGACATCTTCTTCGCGCTCAATGACAATAGACGTTTACCTGATATTTGGAAAGTTCTCTTGCAATTGCACTGCCGACAACCCGGCACCGAATAATTGCTACATCATACATATCAAATCCTCCTTGTTTGCGAAGCAAATCCAATTTCACAAAGTAGTGAAATTTTGCTCCTCCCTGGGCGAGAGGGATTTAGCCTCATGATACAAAAAAGAGCAAAGAAACAAGGCGATTCCTATCGCCCTATTACCTGCTCATCTCTCTCAGTA
>VOFB01002744.1_pt1 | contig 31999 bp, 58 predicted proteins | sample 5384141 | NCBI WGS metagenome assembly VOFB01 (sample SAMN12384721, study PRJNA508395) | human gut metagenome | isolation source: healthy gut A | host: Homo sapiens | reverse complement strand
TGCCTTTTTCACTTTCAGAAGATTCCACCGGATAAATTTCAGGTATCCATACCTTTATTATATGGCAGGCATCCTATCTTTCTCAAAAATGAACGATGATGGTATGGCAATGGCAAAAGCGATATTGAAAATGGGCGGTGGCACAGAAGCGTCACCACCTTCAGACAAACAGGTACAGATGGCCCGTGTTATGGGAACTTATAAATTATGTAAAGTTCAGGCTACTAATCGGTGATAAATAGCGTCGTATCAATACCCCATAATTAGACATACTTTCCATTATAATTCATATTAATATAAAACAAGACCACAGATATACATAGGTTTTATGAAGTAGTTCGATTTAACGTCCACGAAAAAGGAAAATATTAAGAAAGACATAGTTCAAAAAAAGCACTACGCTCTTTGCTTTTTACTGTTATCTTCTCTTTCCCCTTTTTCTCTTTGAAAAAGTGCGCTTGCTGCAGCAGTTTTACTTTGCAGCACTTGTCCGTCCGTCTCTTAATACTTTTGAAGCGGCACTGGCAGCGGCTTTACCTGTAACTTTTTAACCATTACCTTAAAGTTATATTTCAATCCAAACAATACAGGTGGATTGATTCCTGTCAAAATAGTTCTTAAATAGCGAATTTTCTTATACCTGTTTAATATTAAAACAATGCAGCCCAGCCAGGGGATTTTCTTGGCTAATTTAATCGCTGAAGTACCTAAACTTTTTATTTTCGATATAAGTTGGGCTTGTGCCAAATTATCTTTAGAGGCTTTCTCTACAACTTCCACTAATGCTTGATAGGTTTGCATACTGTTTGATGCAGGTACGATTGCATTAATTTCCTCCTTTGATAATCCTTTTTAACTGTCTTAGTTCAGAACTATACATGCCGTTAAACACTGCATCTGCATTGGCAAATGATTCAGAAAATCTGTTTGTTTTCATTTTGTTATTTTATTAGTTAATTCTTTGATTTTATTTGCTATATCTTCGATTTGCTGTTGGGCTTTGTCACTTTTAATGTTAATCTTTTCCCCTTTTGTCAAGAATCACATCTACAAAACTTGATAACTCGACCAATTGATTGGTAACTGTAGTATCTAAACCATTAAGACCAGCAATGGAAAGTGCTTCGTTTTGGCTTTCTTTGATTTTACGAACTGATACAAGATAAGCAGTTAGAGTTGTATTGGCATATATCGTATTTTGATAGGATTGGTCTATTGCTCAATACTTCTCTTTCTTGCTGTAGTATAGGAGAAAGCAATTCATTTTTTTCGCATTTATCTGTCGATTTGCTGCCTCTTGAAATTCCAACATAACATTCAAAGGCTTCTTCCGTCTCATCTTTACCACCCTTTTCCCCGGCATTTTCTATAATTCCGTATATTGACGATTCGCCTCTTTTATGCTTATTTAGCTCTATTTCTAAAACATGATGGATGATAAACGGAGCATACACATCGTCGATGAAAAGCATTTATGTTATGCTTTATTCCGTTATAATATAGTTGTACCATATTACGCTGAGAATTATGCAAAATTTGCAAATCGAGCCTATCGTTTTCGACAGGGTTACGGTTTCTTTGGGTATTGAGGCACACGACACCAGCAATAACGAAGAAAAAAATAACAGCTAAAATTTTATTATTCATATTTTTATAGTTTTAATGTATTCCACCACCATGCCAAATACCTGTGGCAACCCTAGATTTCATAATGAAGTAACCATTCACTTGTCCAAGGAATAATTGTATCTGCAATAAATTGAGACTCATCCCATTCTTTTTGCCCTTTTATAATATATACACAGGTGTTGTTTTTCTGTGTTATACACATGCTTAAGTCTCGTTTCCCCCTTTGGCTAATGTCAAAGGTTTTGGATCTAAAACATAGACATTAGGATGGCTTTCCCGGTGGTAAACAACTTTAATCAGATATTTGGGGCTTAAGCAGGTTGGTTGTATATGACCTTTCCAAACAAGAGTATTTAACCCTAATTGAATATTTAGAATCAGGGAAGTAAGACTGAAGCCTAAGAGCTTGTATCATTAGTGAAATTTCTTGTTTTTAATCATTACCATGAAAATTGTGTGCAGCAGCGGTGACACTACCAACTGTACTAAGAATCCCTGTACCTATTGCCATTTTTAATACTCCATTTTCCCGAAGATTAAAAATTTTTCCTACCCAATGCTGAAAAAACCTTTGTTACAATTTTTTTCGCCAAATGGTTTCCCATAGATTCAGAAATATTATGCAATCCCCCGTTGTTGAACTATAGTTTGAATGTCTTGTTCAACCTGATTGAGCCACTTATAAAAAGTTCTTTTCTCGCTGCGGATGTTCTACCCATTTGTCAGCAAAGTTCTCTTCGGGATTCACCGGATTTGGAATCCATTTAATAGTTCTGCCTATGCTTGAGTCATAGCGACTCTCGATATAATTCCGCATATTGGTACCCACATTCGTCAATGCATCTATGATAGACGTTTCTTTGTTGTATGCCCTTTTGAAGCTAAAGTTGTAATAATAATGGATATCGGTTTATCTTTCATCTCCGTCAAACATCATATCACGATGTCGTTTCAGAATTTGAACAACCCGCTGAAGTGGTAACTTCTTTATTATATTTCGAACAGGACTTACAGCTTCCGCCAACATTATGGATTTACGTAATGAGGCAACATTAGCTGCATTGAAAAACCATCTACCATAACCGAAGGGGTTGCTTTTCATCCAGTTTTCAGCAATCGTGTCGGTATAATAGTTGTTTTGTTTATTATCTGTTATACGTATTGCTAATGATTCGTAATCTTTCCCCAATGCTGTATCCGAAAAGGCTTTTTCAAGTACAATATTATATCCACTACAAACAAGGCTCGGAAGTATATCCATATGATAATTGGCACTATCAGAATACATCAATGTCCAACATCTTCGTCCTTCTCTATCAAGCATATTTTTGTAAGTCTCGTTTGCTTTAAGTCGATTTCCGACCACTTGTTTGAGATGATATTGTGTCCACTGTGGATTTTGCCTGTTAGTTCACACACTAAGTCAATATCCAAATCATCATCTGCACAAATGGGTTTGATCATTGTTCCAAGCATGAATGAACCTTTGCGGGCGAACGACCGGTTTATATGGAGCAAGCGATGATTCAGGCTTTGCCAGCCATTCACCTACTGCACCATAACTACTAACTGCGGTGTTATATTGGGTTTCCGTGATGTCCAATGTTTCGCCGAGTGTTTCTAAAATTTCACTGAATTGCTTTTTTTTTCTTTTGTGTCAGCATATCTGTTTATTTAATTATTATTGTCTTATAAAAATCATTTTTAACTTATTCGCATCATAGATTGCCATAGGCATATCAACTTTGGGCATCCACACTCTACCCAATTCAACAGATGCGGAGACTGGCATAGCTGGAAAACATGTAATTCTGTACAACCATGATGGAATTTGATTTTGTCAAAAGCATTTCTGACCGTACGACGAAAATCAGATAATAATGCTTCTGTTTTTAAGAAATCATTGTTAGGTGTACCACTTATTGTGATTTCCCATATACTTGTATTTTTTCCAAAGAGCCTTTTGTATTCTATCATGTGTCACTGTTGCACTCAAACTAAATACGAGTACGGGAATTTTCGTTTTATTAGCAGGTTCATGTAGAATATATTCTATATCATTGGATATCATCGACTGCCACTTCCACGTAAAAGGTTCCCTGTGTCTTTGATATACTTTTACATCATTCAAATCGTTCAATAAAACTCCCAATTTTATAAGTAGTGGCTGCGGTGCGAGTGCAAATACAGAATAATGATCAGTATTTCCTTGCATCAATCGTGGCTTTATTTGTAGCTTAAACTGTTCACAAAGATTAGCTTCTTCTATCACCCAATAAGTGTCAGTATCATCCGTAAACGGCACATTCTTCATCCTTAATTCTATGGCATTATCGCTTGCCGGATAATAATCATATAACAATGCTTCACATGCAGATTGGTAAGATAAGGGAGAATTGTTACTCCCTATATTCGCTCCATATAAGATTATTTCACTGGACATATTGGGGGCTATGTCCGTTATTCGTCTAATACGTTCTTCATGTTGATGTTTCATAACTAATAACCGAGATTCAGGATGCCCTTCTACGTCCACTTTATCTATTAAATTATGATGCTCATTACATAATAGCATCAAATTGCTTATGTCATCACAAAGTAGTTTGGAACGTACAGTATCACCTCTTGGACCATCTGGTTTGTCCGCTACTATGTGGGCAATATAGGCGCTATTATATTTTTCTTTGTCAATATATCTGTATGCAATATCCTATTGCATCCTTCATATTCACATCTCCCACCAGAGACTGCCCATAGGAGATTCTGTTTTTTTAATAGTAATGTTTGTTACGCTCATTCTGTATCTATTTTATTCACCACCATTTTATTATATACAAATTCCGTTAGGATAAAATCCCGTTATTCTATAATATATATCTATATTTGCAGAATAATTGGTATCCCCTTCAACAATATACCAATTCCGTTAGTAACGCTTTTAGTATATATATGAAAAGTGACGTAATGACAGAAAAGATAGATTTTGAAAATATGGTTGGTTCTGAATTGTTGGAATATATCTCATTCAAAGATGAATTTCCAATGAGGCAGAAATGGCATTCTATGTATTCCAAGCTCGATATCAACGAGATATATTGCAAAAAAATCCGAGGTCTTATGTTCTAAATTTGAATATAATGAAGCTATTGCTTTTTAGCAGCAACATGTACTTTTGATAAAGTATGGAAAAACGCTCATACTTTTAACATGAAAAAAAGCAAATACTAAAAATGTTGATAAGGCCATTCTTTTTTATGGATGTATAAAAAATACTATTCACCCAAATATTGCTTTTTAAGAATAGGGACACTTGCGCTCAGCCTACAAAAAGAGGAAGATTTGTCATTAATTAATGATGTGAACGGACTTATTAAGGTGCATGCTCCAGAGGATCTTGAGAAAACAAAAGGAATTAAAAGAGAATTTAAGTTTTCTGGAAAGGGCACTAGGGCTTTCACCAAAACATAAATAATCTATTTCACTTATTTAGCATACAAACCAGATAAAGATAAAAAAACATTCCACGTTCTGTAAGTAATAAGTTACAAGAACAATTGAGTTGACACAAGCTTCCATCAGAGTATATAGAAAAGAGGCAACCGATCTTGTCAATAATTATATAAACAAAGTTAATGGGAACAAATAATAAACATAAAATCAACAATCAGAATTTGGAAGAGTGGTTCCGTTCTACTGGATTTTTATTTCAACAAATGAATTGGAACTTGCAAGGTTTGATAAATTGTATGCTGATTATGACTTCAAATTAAAAGACATTTCAATTGATGCGAAGTCCATAGTTGAAGGGAAAATTTGTTCTTGCGGTACAAAAGTGCTTCATATCGAAAAACCTGATGAACTGAAAAATGAAATAGAAGGATTGAGAATGGTTGCAAGAAAAGGGCAAGAAGTTCCTAAACATATTCTTGATAAAATGACTAAAAAGCATCGCAAGAACAATGATAGCGAAGAAGAATAGATTAAAAATTAGAAATTAGCAGAATATATTGCTTTACAGTTCGATGAAAAAAATAACGCCGCTTGAAAAGATTGTCGGTGATGAGAACTTAGATGTATTTTATGATAACTACGAAAGTAATACTTTTGATGGAATGACTATTTATGATAATGGGAAGTTTTATATTCATATTAATACATACAATGGTAACCTAGCCGATACAGATAGAGGAAGATTTACTTTAGCACACGAACTCGGTCATTATTTTATTGACACACATAGAATTGGTTTGAAAAAATGGATTATTAGAACCACATCCATCTCTTACCAATAAAAGCTCAATATTTTCTATTGAACGTGAAGCTGATTATTTTGCCGCCTGCTTATTAATGCCTGAAGAACGTTTTCGCAAAGACATTGGGAATAAGAAATTCGGCATTGAGGTGATAGATTACTTGAGGGCTGAATATAAAATAAGTAGAACAGCTTGTGCTTTGCGATTTGCAGATATTGGAAATTATCCTCTTAATAGTATATGCAGAAAATAATATTATAAGATGGTCCTATTCAAGTGAGGATTTTCCTTCAAATGGATGATTAATGACAAAATCAAAATTACGAAACACAGTAATGGGAGATTATTTTAATAATAATCATGTTGCAGAGGTTTTTCGAACGGAGCAAGTCTGGGCTATAGATTGTTTCAAATACGTTAAAGATGAAGATCTACAAAGAAAATTCTATGAACATTGCATCACTCATAAAAATTCTGCTTTAAGTCTATTCTGGGAGGATTGATCCATAAATGGCATATAGGAAACATAAACAGCTACTTTCATTTTAGGAAAGTGGCTGTTTTATTATTGCTATTAGTTCAGATAATTACTTGAAGTTTTTCAACCAATCTAATAGATTATCGTTTCCAACCCATATTGAGATTCCTTGTTAATCACATCTACATAGGCGTTTTCTATTGCTTCCCGCTTTTGTTTAGAATCAGCTCTTGCATAGATTTCGGTAGTCAGAACAGATTCATGTCCGAGAATATCACGGATATAAACCAAATTGACACCAGCTTGCAAAAGATGCATCGCTTTTTGAATGCTTTAGAGAATGTGGAGATAGTTTAGGATTAATGTCGAATCCTTAACCCTCGCAGCGTTGGCATAAGTTTGTAAAATATTTGCAATCCCTTGCCTTGTGAACTTTTCATTGCGGCTATTGGAAAAAGTGGACTGAAATTTGCATGGCTTTCAAGTAATTTATTCTCTACCAAATATCGTTTCAAATGGATAACTTGTTTCTCCATTAACGGTACTATTCTTGGTTTATTACCTTTTCCAATAATTTTTATCGTATAAGGCTTTGTCAAGCGTATCATAGCCGGTGTTAAATCGATGATTTCTTGTACTCTGGCTGCACAATCGTACATTAAAGACAGCATTACTAAATCACGTCTGCCTTTTTTAGTTGACTGATCTGGTTGTTGCAACAAAAGTTGAATACCATCGACAGTTAGATAGTTGACATTCTTCTTGATGTTTTTTTTTTGCCTTGATAGACAATATTTGCTGCCATTCATTCAGGTTTTCTGGCATTTCATATTGAAGGTACCGGAAGAAGGAATGTAATGCTGCAAGACGTACATTTCGTAGCAGTACTACAATGTCTTTCAGATTGTAACCATTCTAAAAAGCAATAATATTTTCTTTAGTGATGTTTTTATTGCTAATTTATTAACTGCTATATTTTTCTTTTCTTCCATAAAAGTAATGAACAATATAAAGGTTGTTTTATACGATTCTATGGTATTTGTGCTCAGACCTCGTTCACAGGGAAGGTATTTGGATAGAAAATCAGTGAGCTTTTTAGCAAAATCTGTTGGTTTCATATTCTTATCGTTTATAAATTTCGGGGAATAAATAAGGAAATAACTCATTGGTTTTCTGAAGTATTAACGGAAACATTTCTGCTGTTAATCTTACGTACTTGTCAGTTGATGCAACAGACTGGTGTCCGAGGTAAGCAGATAGAATAGGTAAAGAATAATACATATCCAACCCATTTTCTGCCATTGAGGCAAGTGTGTACGCTAAACGTATGCCGGAAATCATGCAGTCTTGGTCCGATGCCCCTACCTTGATAGGAGATCCCAGCTTCATATATCAATTTTCTAAACCATTTATAGGCAGCTTCACTACCGAAAGGCTTTCCATTTGGTTTTATAAAAAAAGCGCTCCGAATTGTAGTTGATGCGATATTGTTCGCTATGCTTTTTAGGTATTCTTCACAAACGATAGCAAGAGAATCTGAAATCGGCACTATACGATCCCTGCCATTCTTGTTATCACGTAAGACAATATGATTATCTTTAAGATTAACATCTTTACATAATAAATGTAATGCCTCATTTATCCTTATTCCAGTTCCATAAAGAAGTCTGAACAAACAAGGAATAGCAAAAACCGCAGAATTTGGGTTATTCTCTGCTGGGCGAAGAAAATTACTCGCCACAAATATCTTTTTCTACCTCGTCCTTTGAAAATATATAAGGTATGAACATACTTTTTGCACGAGGAATCTGTGGTATGAGAAGGATAACCAATGCAACATAAATATGCAGAGAATGCTCTTATAATTTGAACTCTGTTACGGCGAGTTTTAACAGATTCATTTGGCCTCTTGCGCACCATTGAATTGCCAATTCTTTAGATATACCAATAACTTTTTCGTCGTTATCATATGCATACTTATCAAACCGGGCACATTCTGTTCAACCATTGCATATTTATACCCAAAAAATTCTTTTGCTCTCAATAAATTGTTTGATTAAAGCACCATAGATGCTATAGTAATATCGACTCATCTTGTATCCTCCTTTCTTGCGCATAAAGATGCTGGAACTGCGGGAACATTAAGCGCACATTGCTTAAGAGTAATTGTGTCGATCCGCAGATAATACATTGTTGATTCTGTGTACGAATGCCCTAAAGCTCAGATATAATTGGCATAGGAGTTTTTTCTTTTAAGAGATTATCAGCAAAACTATGTCGCAAAGCATGAGGACCATGCTTCCTATTTGTACAATCTATTTTTTGCTCTCTTTATATTGAAATCGACTATTTTAGTAAAACTATGGGAGTTATCCCTTGATATGGGGCATGAGCTTGAAGAAATAAATAACTCTCATCTGAAATAGGACGGCCATATTTCATGTAATTAATTATCGCATTACCAATTTTCTGGTAAAAGGGGAAGAGACTGCACTTTCCCCGTTTTTTGCTGAGATAGTTTTATGAGTGATTCTTCCCATAAAATATTCTCAAATTTGAGTGCTACTATATCAGAAGCTCTTAACCCTAATTTTGTTGCTAAAGTATCATTGCATAATCTCGCTTACCTTTACTATCCCCCTGGTCAATGCTTGTAAGTAAAGTTTTTATTTCCTCTTTGGAAAAAAGGTTGAAGGCAGGCGAGCCTGTCGTTTATAAGTGCATTGTGGCAAATCTTTTGAATAATCGATGCTTAATAAATGTTGATTATATAAATATTTCAAGTAGCATTTGATAACTTGTAATGCATGACTTTTTGCCGAAAGTTGTAATGGGTTAAGATCCTTGAAAAAACTGAAGTACTTTTTGAGGGATGAATTTGCTTAACATCAAACACTTCTCCTTGAACTAAAAAATGTAAAATTTATACAGATATGCTTTGTATTTTGTTACTGTTTTAAATTTAAGGTCATTAGTTTGTGTAATGTCGGAGAGAAAAATCCATCATAGTGGTTCCGAGCATATTTTCAAACATTTTCGGCTTGATATCTCTTGGCCCTGTTCTTTTTAAAAACTCCTGTTTCCTGAAATTTCAAAAGAATCGACCATATTAACCAATTTTTTACTTAAACGAGGAAGTTTAGTGTATTCAAATTCACCTAGAACAGATGAAAAGATAACGATTTCCTACTGTTCTGTCATAGAATTCTATCTGGATGTAATGACATAAATCTTTTTATTCTTTCCCATTCATAACGATAATGTCTGATATTATCGGCGCACCGATTTATACTTAATAAATAAGTGTGATACTGTTCAATCAAATTATCGAACGTTTGCTGTTTTGTTTCCATTTCTTTATTCTGTTAGTTTGAAGCACCATTGCCAATACTAATGTAATATAATATAATGGAAAGTATATCAGACTAAAAATACAGATATTTAAGTATTTGATTCAAATTAGTAACTTGAACTTTACATAATTTATAAGTTCCATAACGGGGTTATGTAAACCGCTTAAAACAGATGCTTTCGACATAACCCTGCCTGCGAATTGGGGCTGAATCCCGACAAGTTCGGCAAGATAGACAACCACAGGCAGGAGTCCTGTAAAGCTCCGCTTCCAGTTTATCGAAAGCATCTGTTTTAAGCGGTTCAAGCGTGAGGAACCGAAACGGTCAAACCGTTGAAACAGATCATGGCGGAAATGAAAGCCAAGAAAAGCTGTAAAAGAGAAAAAGGAAAGAGAATAATAAAAACGGGTGCATATGAGAAGAACGGCTAAAAGGAACATAAGGTGAATTTTCCCTATGACTTCAACTTAATTGAATAGGACATTTATCACCAAAATCAATGATGAGATGCACTAGGCACTATAAAATATTTCTGTAACTTTCCAAATTGTGTATAGATCATAGTTTTACAAGTAATCATAAGTGTAATGATTACTTGTAAAAACAAATTTTATAAACTATTTTTAGCGACATCTATAGAACAATCATTTGCATTTTATTACACACAATTCAAGCTTATTTCATCAAGGGTATGCGTTCTGGTATTGTAAGTTCTTCAAATTTCAGCGTTTTTTCTCATGCTTGTTTCAGTTTTTCTACTTGTAAAGTTGCCCAAGCACTTACTTGGTAATTGATGGTTAACCAATGTCTCCGTAAGTTCGATTCGTGAATCATAGATTGGCAAAGCAGAACCTGTTGATGCAAACGAGCCAAGTTTGTCTTCAAGTGCCAAGCACAAAATTTCTGTTACCATAGAGATTAATTATTTGAATTACTATGTCAGAGAAATTATCGCCATTTTGTATTGGTGCGATTGACATGGCGATATGCGTTGATATCTGGATTTTTGCACACAAATCGAGCAAAGCCTGTTCATGTTCTTTCTTAAAAATTAGGCTTGGGAATTTGTTGTGTATTGACATGCTTCCAAGTACCCAATAAAGTTTAGAAAAATTGACCTTCTTCATCTTTCTCTGAGGACATAGCATTTGCTAAAATACCCCATGTTATATCAAAAGTATTTTTCAAGTAAGACAGAAAGAATGTCTTCCACATTGTAGTTTATCAGAAACATTTTGATTTGCAACAATATGATTGATTATTCCTGCCATCACGCTTTTCGCTAACTGGTCGCGCTTGCCGTTTGCCAGCAAAGAACAAAGCACTTGAGTATAATGTGGATTCCGCATCAGCTCTTGTATCTTGTCTATCGACCTAAGCGCCTCTTGTTCAAATAAATTATCAAATCTTGGGTTATCTCTGTCTCTTCCACCTAAATACTGCATTGACACCATGTGCAATGCGGTTTCGTATGAGTCTGGTAAACTCAACAAACGAGCGAGAAAGACTACGGCTTCATCGGATGTTAGCGTTCTAATTGGTGAATGGTTCCAGAAACTTACAAAGTTTGAAATCTCTGTATCATGGTTAAGTACCAAATCAAATAAAATATCAATATATTTACCATGAAACTTGTAATCTCTGATAGCTACAATCGGGAAAAGAAGATTGTAACGCCCTTGTTGTTTGATAATATCAAACGCTTGTGCAAAGACATTTTCACTAATCACTGCTATAAAGTCAACAATGATGTTGTGCATTTTTCAGGTATAACCTCCAACGAATTCTTTATAAACTCCAGTTGATCTTCTTCGCTTAACAGACTGGCAAGCTTTCTACCAAATGGCTGAGCTTGATAAATTTCGCTGTTATAGATAACTCGCAGAGTATCTTTGGTGAAGAGTTTTTCTCTGCCATTTCAACTGCCAATGCTTCATTTGGCATTCCTCTTTTCATATTCTAATTGAGTATTTATGTCCTTAAAATCAAAATCAGAAGCATAGAACTTCTCAACCATCGAGAATCTAGCTTCGAACGTATCCTTTGTGAAATTGTCTATTAGTGTTTTCAGTTCATCTTTTATTCTATCACAGTATGCTATCTTTTTGGGTCTTTTAGAGCTAAGTATAGGTTTTCTTTCATGCTTTCCCATTCATATCCAAGCTTTTTAGCCACCCTCTCTTGACATAAGGTATCACTATGTCAAACTCATCGAAAGCGCTTAACGCTCTGAAATTCTTACTAAGAATGTCAATGCAATAATCGTGATACTCCGTACTTTGCTCTATCTCATTATAAATAATATCAAGACAGCCACGTGATGTATTCTTCCACTTCATCGCGAGAGATTGGCCTATAGTTCCAAGTTTGCGTTGACCTTGTATTTCTGCACCACTAAAGTAAATGAAACTGCTAGTATTGAGAGCGCGGTCTACAGCTCGCAAAACAAGTTTTTCTGTTCTTCATCGTTAATTTCTCGATACAAAAAGTAATGCGTTCTTTAAGAGACTGCTGTTGCTGGCAGATATATTGGGAACAATGCCAAATTGACCAGTTGCATTGTTCGATATATCCCTATCTCAGCACATCCGAGACGCAGCATAAGTTTTGCCTTTTGAATGTAATCGGATCGAAGCAAAGTTTCGATAGTCCAAACAAGATTGCGTCTACCTTCGACAAAGCCATACAGATCTATAATTTTTTTATTACCTAAAGCACTATACAGACAGTTTGCTACAGTTTGTGGAACCACTTCAACAAATGAGCGGAAGAGACGTGATCCCACTTCTGTATTTATCACTTCCGCTTCAGAAAAAAGGGCTACCAACACGCAGAATTTCATTCAACAGAGCAACAGCCTTTACCATTCTTAGACATATCTTTTAAACTGAGCACCGAAAGCTGGGGGCTAACGAAGCTGAAACTTCTGAAGTCCGAATATCCTCTAGTACCTTACGTAGTCTATCCTTCGAACAATCTGTTAGCCATTCGCACATCAAATACCAAGCGATTGGGAGGGGTCGAATAAAAACAAACCTTCCTCTGCGGTCAAGCAATTTTCTTCCCAAGATAATCACGTATCAGTGTGTCAAATTTACGCCCTTTATCTCATCATCACCTTCTATGCTGGTAATACTTTATTGGTAGCAACAAAGACCATTTCTTTACGAACATCGTCTTCTATACCAAGACTATTAAAGAGCGAAAGAGACTGAGCTATAATGCGATTTTCACTGGTTTCAGCTCCAAGCAATTTAGTTATGAGTGTTCGATTGATATATTTCCAAACTCTTTTTTTTTTGCCATCCTTCAAGTAATAATTCGGCAATAAATGGTATTCCACCAGAAAACTCAATTACTTTCTTTTTTTATTTTCAGGCGAAAAAAGTCTGCATTCTTAATAATGATATCCTCTACAATCTCATCCGATACTTCAAGACGATAGGGCTGATAACGCAAGCTGTCTATCGTTTCGTTCGGGTCATTGCAGATGGCGACTATTGGATTAGAGGCTTTCTTACCACGTCGCATATCGTAAACTCTTTCTAAAAAATAATATGGACAGTTATCCAAACTATTGTAGCCCTACCATAACCATCAAATAATGACTCTATGGTCTTGAATACCTCTCCTTTCTTCATTGTTTGCCATATTGCAATACAGCTTGTGTGAAGTGTCTTGATTTGCGAGTAATGCTTCCAGAACGAGACGTGTCTTTCCAAGTCCCGACAATCCAACAATACGCATTATCTCTTTATTGTTTTGTATTGCATCTTTTATCTGAACAAGTTCATTAGTCCATTTAAAATCTGTTCTATAACTAGACTCGTTGAAAAAAGCTTTTTCACAACTGATAAAAGGTTGAAAATGATTATATATATTTTTTTGATTGCACTCCTTGCTGCAAGTTTTATTGCACCAGCAAGTTCATCAATAAGCCGCTGTTGTTGTTGTTTAAAATCGTTATACTTTTGATCTTCCTTTTCGTTTTCTTTGAAATTAGTTTTATTAATTTCAAAAAGAATGGGATTACGATTTTGACGACAGTCGTAAGGCAATAAGTCTGGAATCTTATTAGGATTTCCGTTAATTGTGTTCATCACCAATATCACGCTATCATCACCCAACATACTTTTGCATGACCGTATTCAATAAGTACACTGCCATTGACATTAGATCTTAAATCAAACTTACAGTGTTTTCTTAACAAGTGACGCAAGTATGTAAATTTAGTTTCAATAGTAAAATCTGCAACATAAATATGGCATTGCTTTATTTTCTTTCATGCAGGTTTCCGCTACAGGTTTGTCTCTGCTTCTTTGTAAACCTTCATCTGGAATAAACTTCACTCCTTGAAATTCTCCCTACTTAACTTTTGATGCTTTTTCCAAACGTTCCACAAAAATATTTTGTTATTTACTTTCTTGTTACAAAGTGTGTGGTTGCCGAACTACAGCATCGTACACAAGCAGGACTTCTTCATCGAAGAGGGATATAAACCGGATATCTGCAAGGAAGACCTGAGCTTTCTGAGCCGCAGTTTCGAACGCCATTTCAACGAGCGGCCGTATTTGCAGCATACCTGTTACCTGTTCTCACGAAAACCACGAAGGAGCACAGCGGACAACCAGCAGTTTCAATGCACTTACAAGGGGATTCATTATCCCCAAGGAAATGACGGACAGGGAGACCGTCACCCGTTTCATGGAGAGTTGTGAGCAGTTCGAGCGTATCGTCAACGACAGCGGCCTCCTTCGCATGACACGCCTGACGGATGAGGAAATCATCGGGGAGCAAAAAATTCCGCCGGCATCATCGAGAAGTATTTTTCCATGTCGCAGGAAGATGCTACCTGCTTGCAGGATCTGTCACTCGGTGCCGGGGAAATGAAGGTGGGCGACAACTACCTGTGCCTTCATACGCTTTTCCGATCCGGAAGACCTGCCGTCGAACGTGTCAACCGACTGCCGGTATGAAAGGCTCTCCGACAGACCGGAGCGACTGTCGGCTGTCCTTTGCCGCACCGATAGGCATTCTGCTTACCTGCAACCATGTGGTGAACCAGTACCTCTTCATTGATGATTCGGCGGAAATTCTCAGGGAAATTCGAGCAGACTGCACGGAACATGCATTCGCTTTCCCGTTACAGCCGTTCCAACCAGATCAACCGCGAATGGATTGAAGAGTACCTGAACGAGGCGCACAGCAAGGGGGCTGACCTCCATCCGCGCACACTGCAATGTCATGGCCTGGAGCGATGACCGGGAAAAAGTTGAAGCGCATCAAGAACGATGTAGGTAGCCAGCTGGCGTTGATGGAAGCGAAACCGCGTCACAACACGGTGGATGTGCCGACTCTGTTCTGGGCGGCAATACCCGGCAATGCCGGAGATTTCCCGTCCGAGGAGAGTTTCCACACCTTTATTGAGCAGGCCCTATGCCTGTTCATCGGGGAAACCTCCTATAAGTTCGCTCTCTCCGTTCGGCATCCGTATGGTGGACCGCCTGACCGGAAAGCCGGTCCATCAATATGGCGAACAATCCGTCCAGAAAGTACAAGGAAGTCTGATTGGTCATGGGCGGTACGCAGTCGGCGGTCTATGCCACGGAAGTCTCACTTGAGGAGTACATATGCTACACTACTGAAGAAACCGAGAAACTTGAACTTATGCGGCTTACGGAAAGAATCGGTGGCAACATCGAACTTGCCATCAAGCAGTTGGCAGAAAGCAAGCGAAACAAGTGATAGGGATTGAAATCATATGGAAACCGAAAACAATCATGAATCATGGGAATGGAAGAATGGATAAAAGAACAGCAACGCCGCTATCTGGACGAGCCACGCCTCAAAGGAGTTGACGGAAGTGATGAAACAGATAAGAAAGTTCGTCCGGGAAAAGGGAGCGCCGGAAGCTGACGGAACTGGTCAGGCGGTACAGGAAGTCCGAGGATGTGATTACCCAAGTTGCCTGTTTGTCAAACTCGCACCTGTTCCCGACACCGGAAAAAACGGTGGAAACGGACAGGTCATGGAATTGTCACCCGAAAAGCGATTCCGTCCAAAAACACGTTCATTTCATGGTATATCTGAAAGCAAGCAAGGGCAGCCGTCACTGGAAGAAGTACGGTCATCTGTACGGATTCTGGATTTCCATCGGAAAGAAGTGACGTGTGGGAACTCTGCAACCTGGCTGTGTATCTTATGCCGCCCTCACGGTATGTGGCACTCAGGTACGGGCTTGCGGATGATTATGACAGGCTTGATGAGACTGCACGTTCCGGACCGGAACCGGCATAAGACGAGGGGGTGGCATTGGAAAGCCGCCTGTGCAGGAATGCGGAAAAGGCAGCAGGCATCAGGGATGTCCGTCTGCCGGATTTCTACCTGAACAGAATTATTCACAATTAAAAATAGGAACATCATGAAAAGAAAATTTTATGCTGTGTATGGGCTGTTTCTTCATAAGCCTCACAGCGAAAGCGCAATGGGTCGTGAGCGACCCCGGCAATCTTGCCCAGGGTATCATCAATGCCGCCAAGAATATCGTTCATACATCTTCCACCGCCGGCAATATGGCGAATAATTTTCAGGAAACCGTCAAGATCTACCAGCAGGGAAAGGAGGAGTATTACGACGGGCTTCGCAAGGTCAAGAACCTTGTCCGGGATGCCCGCAAGGTGCAGCAGACCATCCTGATGGTCGGTGACATCACGGACATCTATGTGAACAGCTTCGAGCGTATGCTCAGCGACCCTTACTTCACGCCGGAGGAGCTGAGTGCCATCGCGATTGGTTACACGAAGCTGCTGGAAGAGAGCGCACACCTGCTGAATGACCTGAAAACGGTGGTCAACGAGAACGGCCTGTCGATGAACGACAAGGAGCGCATGGATATCATCGACCGGTGCTACACCGACATGCTCCAGTACCGGAGTCTGGTGCAGTATTACACCAACAAGAACATCGGCGTGTCCTACCTGCGTGCCAAGAAACGGAACGACCTGGACCGCGTGATGGCACTCTACGGCTCACCGAACGAACGTTATTGGTAATTATTCCTAATCCGCTTTCATTATGTTATTGTTGGCTATAGATTTTGACAACCTGCATCAGATTTTACAGAATCTGTATGTGGAAATGATGCCGCTCTGCTCAAAGATGACCGGTGTGGCAAGAGGCCTTGCCGGTTTGGGGAGCGCTTTTCTATGTGGCGTATCGTGTATGGCAGGCTCTGGTCCGTGCCGAGCCTGTGGATGTCTTTCCGCTTTTGCGTCCGTTCGCCTTGGGGCTTTGTATCATGTTCTTTCCGACACTCGTTCTGGGTACGCTGAACAGCATCCTCTCGCCCGTCGTGAAAGGGACCCATACCATATTGGAGTCTCAGACCTTCGACATGAACGAGTACCGGGCGCAGAAGGACAAGCTGGAGACTGAGGCGATGAAACGGAATCCCGAGACAGCCTATCTGGTCGACAAGGAGACTTTTTGACAACAGGCTGGACGAGCTGGGCGCGTTTGACGCTATAGAAGCCTGCGGAATGTATGTGGACCGTGCCATGTACAACATGAAGAAGGCGGTGCAGAATTTCTTCCGCGAACTGCTGGAGCTGATGTTCAACGCTGCCGCCCTTGTCATCGACACGCTCCGGACATTCTTTCTGATAGTCCTTTCGATTCTCGGTCCCTTTCCTTTGCCATCTCCTGTTGGGACGGTTTTCAGGCCTCGCTCAGCCAATGGTTCGTCCGCTATATCAGCATTTACCTGTGGCTTCCGGTGAGCGACCTGTTCAGCAGCGTGCTGGCGAGAATCCAGATATTGATGCTGCAGAGGGACATCGAACAGCTTTCCGACCCGGATTTCATCCCCGACGGCTCCAACGGGGTTTACATCACTTTCCTTATTATCGGAATCATCGGGTATTTCACCATCCCGACGGTCGCGAACTGGATCATCCAGGCAGGAGGCGGTGCGGGCAACTACGGCAAGAACGTGACCCAGACGGCATCCAAGACAGGCTCTGTCGTGGCCGGTACTGCCGGTGCAGCGGTGGGAAACATTGCCGGCAGACTTATCAAGTAATAACAGTATAAAACATTTACAGAATGGAATTCAAATCATTGAAAAATATCGAGAGCAGCTTCCGACACCTGCGTCTGTTCGGAATCGTCTATCTGTGTGTATGCACCCTGCTTGTGGGATTTTCCGTATGGAAGGCTTACAGTTTCGCGGAAGCGCAACGGGAGAAGATCTATGTGCTGGATGAAGGCAAGTCACTGATGCTGGCCCTTTCACAAGACCTGGAGCAGAACCGCCCGGTGGAAGCAAGGGAGCATGTCAGACGGTTCCACGAACTGTTCTTTACGCTCTCGCCCGACAAGAATGCGATTGAAGGCAATATCCGGAGGGCCATGTTCCTCAGTGACCGTTCCGCCTATGCCCATTATGTGGATCTGGCAGAGCAGGGATATTACAACCGGATAATTTCGGGTAACGTGAACCAGCGTGTAGGGATTGACAGCGTCAAGTGCGATTTCCATACCTATCCGTATGAGGTCGTGACCTACGCGAAACTCTCCATTATCAGGGAGAAGAGCGTGACCGAGCGCAGCCTCGTCACGCGTGGCAGGCTGCTGAACTCCACCCGCAGCGACAATAATCCGCACGGCTTCATCCTCGGAAGCCGTGTGGTGGAGAACAGGGATATAAGAGTGTATGACCGTTAAAATTCAGAATGTATGAAAAAGATGTTTGTAAAAATCAAGGAATCCGTGGAAGAAAAGCTGCGGAAGCTGTGTGCCGGGCTTAGCCCGGAAAAGAGAGTGCCGGCAATTGTCATGCTGGCTGCCCTGTTTGCCATCGGAAATTTCTATATGATTTTCCGTGCCATCCATGACATCGGACGGGAGGATGTACGGCCGGAAATCATAGAGATACCCCCGATAGAAATTCCGGATGTCGTTCCTGCCGATACACTCCCGGATAAAAGGGTGCAGGAAATGGAAGAGTTTTTAACCGATTCAATCAGAAAGAAAATGAGTAATGACGTCAATAAATTGAAACAGAAGCAGGAAATCAGGAAATACCTGGTTTTCGCCGGGATGTTCCCCCTGTTCCTCGGAGCGACGTGGCTCATTTTCGAACCGTACCAAGAGGAAAAAAAAAAGAAAGGAAAAAATGCGGGATTCAACACCGAGCTTCCCGATCCGAGGGAAGCGGGCATAGAAGGGGGACAAGATTGCCGCCTATGAGCAGGCTGACATGAAACGCAAACAGACGGAAAAACTGCGTACGCTGGAGGATTTCTCCGGGATGGCAGACGGGAACTCCGGGACTGTCGTGGAATTGTCACCGGATGCGGATGCCAAGGATGGCAGTTCTCGTGAAGGTGACAGAAGGAATGAAGCCTGTTCTTCATCCGTCTCCGCCTACAATGACATCAACAGGACGCTCGGCAACTTTTACGAGTCACCGCAGGAAGATCCGGAGAAGGAGGCGTTGAAAGCCGAGGTGGAACAACTCAAAAGCAGGCGGTCGCCGCACAGAACGCGCAGCCGGGTTACGAGGAGCAGGTAGCTCTCCTGGAAAAAGCCGTTCCCGTGGGGCTGGTTTCCACACCGGTGGTATCATCGCCAATCGGTCATAAAGAAGAGAGAAATGTGAGGAATACCATCCGGGCCTGCATCCACGGGGACCAGACCGTCATCAGCGGTCAGGGAGTGAGGATGAGACTGCTGGAGCCAATGCGTGTAGGGAAGCATATCCTGCCCAAAAACTCCCTGCTTACCGGAGAAGGGCGCATACAGGGTGAAAGGCTTCACGTCAATATCCTTCAGGTGGAATATGGCGGTACCATCATCCCGGTGGAACTTGCCGTGTATGACAATGACGGACAGGGCGGGATCTTTCATTCCGGGATCCAATGATGGGCGAACGCGGTCAAGGAGGTTGCCGCCAATCATGGGGCAGAACCTCGGCACGAGCATCTCCATCACCAACCAGTCGGCAGGCGACCAGCTACTTTCCGAACTCGGGAAGGGTGCCATACAGGGTGTTTCACAGTACATCTCCCGGAAGATGCGTGAAGCCGTGAGGAGACCAACATGTCCGTGATAACCGAAAGCGGAAGTTTCTATACATTCAATGTAAAGTATGCGGAAGAACCGTTGTTGCTGAACATCGAGATGAAGGATTTCATCCATGACGGAAGCGAAGTGAACCGTCCCAACAACGCCCTTGACATTTACCTGAAGGAACTCGGCAGCGAGTCTCCGAAACTGGTATATCTCATCTCGAAGTCCGTCCACAAGAACAACAAAAGGCACATCAAGCATATCGGGAGCAAGGCGTTCGGCATCCAGTACCTGCTGCGCGGTCTTTACACCCATAACGGGCTGCTGTACTTTCATACACAAATCAGGAACCGGTCCAACGTACCTTATGAAGTGGATTTCGTGACATTCAAGATTGTGGACAAGAAGGTGATGAAACGTACCGCCATCCAGGAACAGGTGATATTTCCTTTGCGTGCTTACGACTATGTAACAACTGTCGCAGGGAAAAAGGACGGGCGCACCGTCTTCGTCCTGGACAAATTCACCATTCCCTCGGACAAGGTGCTGGTGGTGGAAATGCATGAGAAAAGCGGTGGAAGGCACCAGACCTTCACCGTGGAAAGTGAAGATATCGTGAGAGCCAGAGTTATAAACGGACTTAAAGTAAAGTAGTCATGAAGAAGTATCTGTTCCTATTCGTTACAGCCGTGTCGCTTGCCCTGTTCCCGGGGCGGGCACATGCCCAGCGGTACCTGCCCGGGATGAAGGGCGTGGAACTGCGCGGAGGATTTGCGAACGGCTCGAAATCCCCCTTGAATCATTATGCCGGATTTGCCGTTTCAGGATATACCAAAAGAGCCGACCGTTGGGTCATAGGTACCGAGTATCTGATGAAGAATTACGGGTACCGGAACGTGAATGTGCCCTGCGCACAGTTCACGGCAGAAGGCGGCTATTACCTGAAATTCCTGTCGGACCCGACCAGGACGGTCTTTCTCTCCATCGGCGGTTCCGCACTGGCCGGCTATGAAACCGTGAATTGGGGAGACAGGATGCTGTATGACGGCTCAACGCTGCTCGCCAAGGATGCGTTTGTCTATGGCGGTGCGATAACCCTGGAACTTGAGACTTACCTGACAGACCGCATTGTCCTGCTTGCCAATATCCGGGAACGTGCCTTGTGGGGAAGTTCCCTGGATCTGTTTACAACCCAATTCGGATTGGGAATCAAATTCATTATCCATTAAAACTGTACATCTATGACTATAGAAGAGATAAAAGCTATCCCTATCGCCGCTTTTCTGGCAAGGATGGGATATGAACCGGCAAGAAGACGGGGTGGACGAATACTGGTATCTGGCCCCGTACCGGGAGGAACGCACCGCCTCGTTCCAGGTGAATGTACGAAAGGAAATCTGGCATGACTTCGGCACCGGGCAGGGAGGTGACATATTCAATCTTGCCGGGGAGTTTATCGGCAGCGGGGATTTCAAGGCGCAGGCCAGGTTCATCACAGAGACATGGGGCGGCCTCGCCCCCGAGCACAAGACCGTTTCCCGCACTGATGGGAATAACAGGGAGGATCTCCTCAAGAAGGAGAGTTTCACGGATGTACGCTTCGGGCCTCTATACAACAGAGTCCTGCTCCGATATCTGGCGGAACGCGGCATTAGCAGCGATGTGGCTGTACCGAACTGTCGAGAAGTCAGATATACCTTGCACGGAAACGGTATTTCGCCATCGGATTCAGGAATGTCAGCGATGGATACGAGTTGCGCAACCGGTTTTTCAAGGCCAGCCTGTCACCTAAGGACATTTCACTGATGGATAACGGTTCGGACACATGCAACCTCTTCGAGGGGTTTATCGACTGCCTTTCGTGGCTGGAACTCGGTCTGGGATATGGAGACGACTATCTTGTGTTGAACTCGGTGTCATTGCTGGAACGCTCGTTCCCTATTCTTGACAGGTACGAGAGGGTCAACTGTTATCTGGATCGGGATGAAGCCGGACGGCGCACGCTGGAGGCACTCCGCAAACGCTATGCGGATAAACTGGTGGATTGTTCCTCTTTGTATAAAGGCTACAAGGACCTGAATGAATACCTGCAACATAAGTTCCTGTAAGTGTCGAATAAAGTATAACGTATTAAAATCTGATAGAATATGAATGCAATGAATAAAAAAGAGGATTGGCCGGAATGGTGGCAGTCCTGTTCCTGGTCTGGCGGTTTTGCTGTTGTCCGCCTGTTCTGATGAAATGGAAGTACAGCAGTCTTATCCGTTCAAGGTGGAGAACATGCCTGTTCCCACACGTATAATAAAAGGCGAGACGGTGGAAATACGCTGTGAACTCAAACGTGAAGGACATTTTTCCGATGCCCGCTACACCATCCGCTATTTCCAGCCGGACGGCAAGGGTACGCTCCGCATGGATGACGGGATGGTGCTGCTGCCCAATGACCGCTATCCCCTTGACAGGGAGGTGTTCAGGTTATACTACACTTCTGAATGCGAAGATCAGCAGACAATTGACATCTATTTTGAGGACAACAGCGAACCGGCACAGCTTTACCAATTGACTTTTGACTTCAACACCGCCACGGTCTTTTTCCGGGTATGCCTTCAAGGGCGGAGAATCCGGTAAAGGCAAGTCCGGACAGGTTCAGTCTTGCGGTCGAGTGTGTCAAGCGATTCGAGGGCTGGCATGGAGAGAAAAAAGCATTGGCCTTATGTCGGATGGGGTCACAAGGTTCTTCCCGGGGAGAGGTTTACCAACAGCATCTCCAAAGCGCAGGAGACTCCATTCTGAGGGAAGACCTCCGTAAGCTGTGCCGCATGTTCAGTTATCTGGGGCGTGATTCTTTATTGGCAGCAGTCCTTTCATATAATGTGGGACCCTACAGATTAAAAGGATATGGAAAAAGACCGAAAAGCCGTCTGTTAAAGAAGCTGGAGTCGGGGAGACCGCAATATTTACAAGGAATATGTCTCTTTCAGGTGCTATAAAGGAAAAGTGGTTCCGAGCATCGAACGGAGAAGGAAGGTGGAATTCATGCTGCTTTTTGAAGAGTAAATGAAAAAAGGGAGAATCTTTCAGTTGTTATCACTGTCAGGTTCTCCCTTATTTCTTTGGCTTGAGAAGCTTGCATGTCAGTTTATCGGAACGGCATCCTGTACTTCCACCTCTTCAGAGAGACGGGAAAGCAGGAGTTCCGCCATGGCTCCGTTCTGTGGAATAAGGGCCGGGAAGTCTGTCTTTCCAGGCTTATATATTTCAGTGGCCACGTTGTACAAATCCCATGCGGTAATCTGTCCCTTGCTCATGGCCAGTTTCAGCACCTCTTCCGTGAAGATGGAAATCTGGCTCTGGTTCAACGGGTAGGTTTCTACAGTGGATGACAGGTTTCTGTCCGAACTGTCATGGGAAACGCGCAAGGCTGTCAGCAAGCCGATGTACAGGTAGATTTCCTCCATCGGGATAATCCGGCGTTTCAACCGCTGAATCCTTGCAATGTCCTCGTTCATGTTCACCTCGAAATTGGCCAGCCAGCCGTCCACGGTTTCGAAGAGCTCATCGGTTGTCACCTTCTTTTTCCCGTAATTGCTGATGCTCCGCTGCGGTGAGAGGATGCACTGGTTATGGCATATCTTCACGCAGGGGCCTATGGCTGCCTGTATGCCGTCCTGGTGGTAGGCGACGACCAGTGTGGTTGTCAGCTCGTCCGTCTCCCAATCCCTGATCCGGATAGTAGCGAAAATACGGCGCAGGATATGGGCTTCCACGGCTTTTTCGCCATGTGTCTGTTCCACCTGCGGGAGGATGCTCACTCCTGGCTGTGTCTTGTTTCTGTTCTGGGCAGCGAAGATTTCTTCCACCTCATAATCGAGATTGTATTTCTCGCAGATGTCCATCATGCGCCGGATGACCTGGTAATGGTAGATGCCCTGCACCGGATTGTTGTAGATGTCATTTTCTTTATAGGTGCGTTGAAGTGTCTCGAAGTTCATCACTTCAATTCCGTTTTTCTGGAAGTCAAACTGCTGTTGTCTTTCCATTACTGTCAATGTCGTTTCCATATTGAATTGAATTTTATAAAGTTAATACTGTCGTTTGCCTCTCATCAGGTGTGTATCTGCCATCCATGGAACGGCTGTAGTGTCACGGCGAAAGAACGGTCCGGTATTCCGTGATAGAGCAGACCGCCCACGATGCCTGTCCTTCCGTCGGGATAGTGTTGGGTGAAGCCGAACGAGTATGGGGCATGGTCATAGTAGAGTGAAATTTCGCTGGGACAGTCAGGATTTTCCTCCCAGCTCTTCAACCGTTCCAGGCATTTCCGGAGTGAGGTGTCACCGATGGATTCGGCATAACGCTTAACATTCTCGAAATGTTCTTCATTCAGGATTTTCATGATTCATTGTATTTTATCTGTTAAACACGTCCGGCTCCGGGAGCCGGTATTTTTATTTCTCACCTGCCTGACTGTCCCGTGGCAGTACCCGCAAGGTTTGGCGAAAGAAAATACCGCAGCCGTCAGGCGAGGATGATTTTCTTTCAGCCAACCCCGCAAGGGGCCTGACCTTGACAGGGTACACCGGACACGGGACTACCTTTGCAGGGTGGGAAATAAAATACACGGTAGTGTGCTTTGCATGGTCTGTGGCGATTCTCTTCCTGATTTGTTCGCCATTGCCGGACAAAAGATGTATTTTGCAATTCTAATTTCAGTTTTATGGAAAACTATATAAAAGAAAGCGGCGGATGCTTTCCTTGTGGAGCGTCCGTACGGTATGCGTGTGGATTACAGGAAGAAAGGATTCGTGCTGTTTAACCGAAACTGACGGTGTTCAGGCCCTCACATGCCTGTTGAATGTCCTCTGATATGGATAAAGCCGTCCCTTCGGACGGAACATTTCTCCCGTAATCAAATTTCGTTTCTGTTCATTGAGCAGCCACTGATATTTGGCTCTGCGCTCTTTCTTTCTCCTTCTGCTCCCTGCGTTCTGCTCCTGTATTCTTTTATACTCCTCACGGGCTTGCACCAGGAAGTGGTGTGGCGTATCCACGGACGGAGATCAAATTGACGAGCTCCTCTTTCCGCACTGAGCGTATCCGCAATCCAGGCAATGGCGGCTTCCTCTCTGCAACCTTCTCCCTTGAGAAACCGGCGTGAATACTGCCCGCTGGAAAAATAAACGTTTTCAATCCGGCAGACCACATGGGAAACAGTCATCGTCTTCATTCCCGTCTTCGTTCTTTCTTGACAGGGAGATATACATTCTTCATACGGCTCCAGTTCCATATAAATACGACGGTATTCCCGTCAGACTTGTACTTGAACACTTTTGCTTTCATTGTTACATTTTTTTGATTGTCCGTTCATATAATCCGTAATTCTCATTTCAGTTCATCGTATATCCAGGTTGAACAGTTCTGGTACTCTTCAGAAAAAGCCCCGTCCGTATCGCACATGTCTTCGAGTGTCTTTCCATTTGCACGGCACAGCTCCGTATCAGCCAGCTCTGAGACAATCTCGCTGAGCATCGAGCGGTCCCTTGTCTTCGGGAAGCAGCCCTCCTTTTTCAGGAGGCAGTAGTTACGGATATTGATTCGCAAATACAGGTCCATACTCTTTCCACCCAAATCATCGGGAAAAGAGAATGCCTGTTTCAGTCCGTCGAGCATCACGCCCCACCATTCGTTCGATTGTTCGGTTCCATATTGATAAGTTTAATTGATTACTGTCTGTTTGGTTTGCCATTGCCGATGGGCGGTGATGTATTCCTGTCGTTCCTTCTCCAGTAACACGCTTCTAGCTTCGGGGTGTGCCGATAAAACAATGTAACCGCCGGTATAGCCTGTAGCTTGCACCGGACTACCGGCTTTCTCAATTTGTCGATCCGTTTCTGGGCCAGTTTCGCTTGAATAATCCTTCGGCCAGAAATAATGCTCTCCGTGTGAGCCGTAATGGTCTTCTGTCCTTCCCCTTGCAGTCAAGTTTCGGCACACTCATCAGTTTGATGTAAATGGAATTGTAGTTCTCCCCGTCTGACGGAGAACTTATATCTCGGATAGGTTTCCTTTGTGCCAGATTCTCACAAGTTCTACGATTTCAGGGGTGTTGCCCTTTGTAGTTGCGACCTTTCCAACGGTATTCATTATACACGTACTCGGTATATTCCTTTGCCGTGACACCCGAATAGTCATGTTCATACCCGGTTGATGCGGCAGAGACATCCGGTTTGTCTTTCCAGACTTCAAAGAGCCTTTCAAACTCGGTGTTCACCTGTTGCATGATGGCAGTGTCACCACCCTTGTCCGGGTGGTGCTGCAATGCCAGACGGCGGTATTCCTTCTTCAGGTCCGCCAATGAATGTATGTTATGAAAATAAGTCATAGCTATAGGTATTTATGCCCTGCGAGGCGGTTGATAAAATATTCCTGGTTGTCAAGGTCAAGTCCGAGGTTGCTGCACGCCATTTCGATGTCATCTTCCCTCAGGTCGTCCGCCTCCTGCAACTCGCGCAGGTACCGGATTTCAGAATCCAAGTATTCCTGCGCTTCCATATGGCTGCAACTGCATGAGTTGCTAATCTGTTCAATGATGTTAATCTGCATATTATTCGTTTTTAGAATTATACCTGTTGTAAATTTCCCGTTTATGTTCGTAGTCCCGGCTGTTCCACCATTGGTCTGCCGCATCAATGAATGTCTGCGTGTTTTCGGAAGGCGGAGAGTCACAGACTTTCAACCCTGTGATTTGTTCCTTTGTTTCAAAACCGCACGACTCCCACCAGCCCTGCATCTTTTGTGTGAACTCCGCCTTAGTACAGAAAAAGACCTGAACGCCACATTCTTCGCACCATTTCCCATCGCACCACAGCCCGTTATTGTCATCATGCACATAGCTGATACGTTCATCCGTATTGGCGTTTATCCATGCTTGATTTCCAACTGCCGTGAACCGCATTCTTTACAGACAAGGATGTCGGAATCGTCCGGCTCTTTTTCTGAAAGCCCTGCCGTCATAGAGTGTAACGGCACGTTCCACGAGTAGTTTCTGGTTGTTTTCCGATAACTCGGCAAAGAACCGTTCCGCCGCGCCGAATATGGACTTGTCACCCTGCATTCATATGGGGCCCGTTCTTGCCAAACCATATCACCCAGACCGGGTCATAATCCTCTTCCGGAAACCGTATCGCGTTCGCGCAGTGGTCATGGAGCAACTGCCGTATCGCTTCGATGATGTCTTTTCGCAGTTCTTCGATCCTGTCTCTGAACACCGACATGGGGGTAACTCCTTTTTCCGCCTCTTTCCTGCAGAGAATCCTGTTCGATGGATACAGAAATCCCAGTCCAACACTTCATCGTCATCCCGCGTTGTGTGGATGTTGCCGCCCAATACCAGGCCGCAGTCTTCCGCCACCATCTCTGTCAAGATTTTCTTTACTTTCTCGCCGGATTGAGGTTCGGGCTTACCTATGTCCCCGAAGTAGGTTCCTCCGCAATGATTGTCAAGATTGTCATTGTAGTCCGTCCATATTAGTGTATAGGCCGGTTCCATCAGGGATTTGATGATCTTGTCATATATTTCCTTTGCCATTTCCGTATTCCGGTTGAAGTGGAAATAAGCCGTGTATCTGTATCCTGTTCTTGGCACTCCTCCGCACTGCTGTATTGCCCTGTCTATCTCCCAGTCGATATCACCTATGCCAAGAGATATGCTTGTGCCATGCAGCATACACCGTGCGAGTTTCAATGCGGAATCTGTCTTGTCTTCCTTGCGCAACCGGTCGAAAGCCATCAGTGCGATTTGTCTGTTTGAAATCTTTATCTCTTCCATATATTTTGCATCTGTTTGGGTCAGACAATCCCGGTAAGTTGCCTGAATCGCGCAACTATTTCATTGCATTTGCTTTGGGCAAGTTCCTCATATTTTTGCAAATGGCACAGTATGCCTTCCAAGGTTGGCCTCTAAGCTCGTGCTCGTATGAGGACCTGACCAATTCCGGATATTCTTCAAAAAGTGTCTTGAATGCTTTACGCCATTTGCGCCCTTGCCACAATCCGTTTGCTATCAATGTTATGAATTCAAACATCTGTTCGTCTGTTTTCACATCCAATGCATAAAAATGGTCTGTTGTCGGCCACACGTTGTTGGAATGCTGCCAAGTTTCTATCTGCTTGGTTTTGGCATTGTATGCCATTCTTGTAATTACCTGGTGACTCATATTGATATGTTTTTAGTTCATTACCGTATTGTCTCTTTTCCTGTCACGGCTTGCCAGCATCCCGAAATGGATGCTGAATATGCGCCGGCTGAAGCAGAGCGGCGAGTTGTATTCCACCCGTTGCCACAGGGTAAAGTGGTTGTCAGAGAATGACCATCTGAAATATCCTGACAACGAGCCGAATAGCGGATTGGCATTCCTGTTTATCAGGAACCTGTTCACATCCACGATGTGCCCTGCCGTCAGGAGAATGTTCAGTATCTCCACAAACGCCATTTGCGAATAGGGGTCAACCGGCATTACCGGTCCTTTGAAGTTGATTTCCATCTTGTATATGTTTATACGCTTTAATCGTAATTGTCATCGAATACCTCGAAGCGGGGAATACCCGTGTCGAAATAGTTGCTTGATATGCCCGGGTAGTACGGCAGGCTGTCATCCCCGCTGGTATGTTCACCGAACTGCTCAGGCTCTGCTGCGTGCATACCAGTATGCCGTTGATGGTGGAATCGAACTCGTCACGATGCTTTGCCGTTTCTTGAACGCCACGTCGCCCTTGACCACAAATACAGGACGGTCAGGAAAACATTCGCGGAGACGCATCTCGTAAAGGTCGAATGCGGCTATGGACGTGCAGCCGACAGCCACTTTGCCGGGTATCTTCCGTACCAGCCTTTCGATGTACCTTGTCTTGTTCGGAATCCTGCCCGGAATAGCCCTCATCAGGTGTGGGATTTGAGCAGGCCTTTGATGAGCAGCTTGATCTGGCGTACATAAGCTGGAGTCCGGCATCCTTCTTTGCATCCCCTGTGCTATTGTAATAAAGCCTGCAGATGCGGCAGAATCCCTCGATGATGACGACGGCAAACCCTCAATGCCTGCCGCCCGGACGGCTGACGGTACGTGTCCGTATTCTATTTTTTCTTCCAAGTAAGTCCCCTGAAACCCTCCTGATAAGTGTCGGCCAGCTCCTCCTTGTTATACATCCTGGTTTGCTTCATAATGCCTGAATGGTGGATTTCCCGACAGCAAGGCAGGCACGGAAAAAGCACATGCCCCCGGAAAGCGGGGAACGGCACCATAGTGCGGATTGTTATCTTCCTCCATCTCTTGTCCCTGTTCTCGTGGTACACACGACTGCTCCAACAGACCATGTTTATGGAATTGTTATAACAGCTCAAACTGGCTGTACAGTTCGGCGATGTTGTTGGGGGTCGTACCGGGTGTCGAGTATCTTGTATTTGAGGCGGCGGAAGAGACCGAGGATATGCCTTGTACGTTGCATGACGACGGGTTGGTTATCTCAACCGATTCCGTCGAAAACAAGGCACAGTTTTCTTTGAATTGCGTTTGACGAACCTTGCCATGCCCTGTTTCAGCTTTGACATGGTGTGGATAGGACGATGAACACGCCTTCCGGCACAGCTTCCAGGTCGGCATTGTTCCTCGCCACCCGAACTTTGTTTATCGAGAGGAAGGGTATTGTCATATTGGTGGCGACGGAGTGTATGATGACATTCCGTACTTTGCGGCAGGTATTGCAGATGGCTTGTCTGCCAGTTCAGCCAGTTCAGCGCGGCGTTTCTGCAAGACGAGGTTCAGGTCGTGTTTTGGAGCGTGGTAAACTCGCAGGTCTCGCCGTCCTTGTTGATGAATGCACACCGGTCCAGGTATTCTTTCAGCCTGTCATCTTCTTCCATTCCGGGAACTGCCGGTTCTGCATTTCGTACTCTCTCCGCTTGTCGGATCAGTTCTCCGCCGCACGGATTTGACGCATGTTCTTTCTGTCGGCACTTCCGGCATGGGCAGTTCAGTACGTTCCAGCACGAGGTCGTTGATGCTTGCCGCCTTGTGCGGAACTTTGTCGGGAGTCGCGGAGCATTACTTCCCCAGTTTGAAGCCGGAGGTCTTCACCAATGCCACTTTGCGAGGGTACGGTATTTTTGCGAGGTGATGTACCTGCATGACGGCAAGCACTTCTTCGGGGGCCAGTTTGTTCACCATTGCCCCCCGCGTGGCGTTCCTGTGGCGGTTTCTGTTGGAACTCGTGGACCAATGCCTCCGCCTTTGTCATATGTTTGTTCAACTTGGCGTGCGCCTCAGCTCGTACATGTATTTGCAAGTTTGTACTCGAAACAGCTCAAGTTCTTCCTTGTCGATCCGGTTGTTTACGGAGAAATACCATGATTTTCGTATTGAAGTCATGGACTCCGACTGCGGCAAAAGGCTGACGGGGCCAACTGATCTGACCGACAAGGAGAATACTGTTTATGCCGGCTATCCGTGTCTTTTCCCAGAATCCGCTCTGCATGAAAGAGCCAGGCACGATTATCATCAAGTTCCTGCCGGATTGAGCACATCATAAGCCTTGTCCATATAGTATTCCTGCGACAGTTTGGTCGAACTTCCAGGTTAAAGGAGGATTGCCGCAACTTTCGGCTGCCGCATGTCCTTGAACCGGACATCGATACGTCCGTTCTTGTAGAATCGGATTTGCTCGGCATTGGTGGTCGTAAGGTCGTACCAGTCTGTGACAGAAATGTCGTTGTCATCAAAACGGATAATCATCTTTGAATTTCCATTCAGTATGTCATCCGCACCGTAGGCAATGCCGGCACACAGGGTTTCCAGTTCTCCGCCGTAGTTGTAGGAGATTCTGTTCCTTTGGTTGTATTGCATGGAAAAATCGTCGAAACGGATGATTTCGGGAAAGATTATCTTGTCCTTCTTCAACTCCGTCTTGACTTTGCTCCAGTATGCCGGTCTGACAACTTTGCTCAGGCGTGCGAGCAGTTCTTCCACGGCCGTTTCCCGGAAACTCTTGCCGCCCAAGTGTTCGATGACTACATCTACATATGTGTCATAAACAGGACGGAAGCCCATCGGAAGGGTCTTTTCGTCTATTTTATACTCAGGAACCGACACTTTGTAAGTCCTGTTGAAATAAGAAATGATGCGGTTCGCAAAATTCGCGTTGGCGTTTCGGTTCTTATCTACCAGATCGTTAATCAGGTCAAACGGTTTGAACTCGTTGTGTGAATAGTCTTCCCTGTCGTTATGGTAAGTGTAGAAATCACGCATGGAAACCTTGCCGTTTTCTTCGTAATGGAACTTACGTTCGGCTTGGTATTGTTCGGCTTCTTCCTTGAAGACGGCGTACCAGCGGTCAATCTGGTCGAGTGTCTTGTAAAGCAGGTTTTGCTGCGTCTGGCAATAGACACGGTCCTGTTCCGTAATCTTGTCCTCGTTTCTCACTTGTACGCTCAGAATGCCTTGAAGCAGGTCGGGAGCGTTGCCGGCCTTGGGTGCTGTTGTCGTTTGCATATCTGTTAGGGTTAAATGTTAAAAATTATCCGGTTTAATCCGGTAGAAATAAGTGATGTGCTTTTCCATGTCCTTGACTATCTTGACCTGCTCGGGATGGAAGTTGAGCTTTCGCTCTACGGCAGGGATTTTTATCTTTTCCCATTCGGCGGAAGGTAAGAACACATATTCCCGACGGAAACACCATAACACGATTTGATTATCCCAATTTCCCTTGAACACCGTTCCTTCGTAGTCCTTCAGGAACTGCCGGAACTCGGCTTCGTCCCGAAAAGCGATGTCAAAGCCTTGATAGAGATTGCCGTTTTCCGATTCCTCCCTTTTTGTGTAGGTAGAACTTCCGGTAGGTCTCGGTCGTGAAATCTCCATACCTGGGATTGGGTTCGGCATAAAACCATAACGGTACCTTTAGCCAGAAATGACACCGAACCGTTGGCGCAAGCACCGCAATGCCCCCAGTCCTTGAACACCCTTCCGTCCATTTCAGGAATTTCAATTCCTCCGGATTCACGGAATGGAATGCGCCTCCGCTGACACTCAGACGGATATTGCCGTCCTCTTCCCACACGAAAGGCACATACGGCTGTTCGCATACGGAAAGATATCCTTCCTTTGCATTCCTGCTGTCAATAAGGGCGTTTCCGTAATAATCCCCGTGTTCGGTTACATATACCA
>VOFB01001125.1_pt1 | contig 32000 bp, 46 predicted proteins | sample 5384141 | NCBI WGS metagenome assembly VOFB01 (sample SAMN12384721, study PRJNA508395) | human gut metagenome | isolation source: healthy gut A | host: Homo sapiens | reverse complement strand
TGGTCCACCAACGATGCGACCCGTGATTACCCGGGCTCCGCGGCCATTTACGATCAGGTCATCAACATGTTGCGTGATCTCGACAACGTTGACGCTTCGAATGTTGGCATTTACGCGACTTCCGAAGGCACATGGATTTCCTCATATCTGCTTGGGCGAGATCCTGATGTGGCGTTCCAAGTGCTGTTGAGTCCAATGGTGTATTCGCCACGATATTCGTTGGGATTCCTTGCGGCGCAGGATTTCGCTCTGGTCGGAGCGCATGATGGATACCAGTCCATTGTGCGCCGCGCGTTCAACATCGATGCGGAATTGTTCGGCCTGACCAATCTCGACCTCGACACGTTGAATCCCCAAGCCTATTCCATTCCCACGCTTGTGGCGTACGGCACCAAAGATGTGATGACCGCGCAGGTGGAAGGCACGGAGGAAATCATCGACATGGCGCATAAGGCGGGCAATTGGGACGTGACCGTGCGCACATATCCGATCGCCAACCATGTGCTCCGACTCGGCGATGAGTCCAACAGCGGCACCCGTTCGCCGATGCCTACGTGGATGATGTGATCAGTTGGGCCGGCGGCACCACACGCAAGGACTGGAGCAGACCAGCGAACGTGTGGCCGGCACCAACCTGTACCAGTCGATCGCGGTGCCGTTGGAATTGCGGGCGAATAGTGGGCTGACCATCTATCTGGTGGTGTTGCATGCCAGCATGGTGCTGTTGCTACTGGTGATCGGTGTGCTGTGGTTGATTGTGCTCGTGCGTAAGATTTGGGCGCGTGCGCATCGATGCCGATATGTGCTGGGGCTGAGACCTGTGTTCAAAAACGCGTTGATTACGCTTGCCGTTGCCACCATGGTCACTTTTGTGCTGTTTGGTGCAGGATTGGGTGAAGTGGTTATGGGCGTGGTCAAGCTTAGCGTGGGGTGGCGCTCCCGCCGAGGATCCGGGCATGATGTATTGGAGTTGGCCGGTTATTCAAATGGTGTGCGTTGTTGTGGTGTGGGCGTGGTCTCGCGTGTTCATGCGTCTTATCGAGGAGGCGACGAATCGTGGCCTTGCACAATGGCCACCGCGTAAGGGGGCTATAGGCGCGATTGTGAGTGGCCGCCAGCCGGTGCTCGCGTCGACGAGGTTCGGCCGTGTGATGTTTTGGATCACGGCGGTCACCATGCTGTATGTGCTGTTGGTGTTCGCGTTCTGGGGATTGTTTATTTACTGATATCGCGGGAGAGTGCGGCTGGCGCGAGAACGTGCGGAAAGCATAGATAGTTCAGTTAAGAAACGAGTCGAGGCGAAGGAGGTGTGTGAATGCCGTTGTATCAGGACGAGGGCGTGGTCTTGCGTACCGTCAAACTTGGCGAAGCTGATCGTATCGTCACTTTGCTGACACGTGACCATGGCAAAATCCGTGCCGTCGCCAAAGGTGTGCGTCGAACCAAATCGCGTTTCGGAGGTCGTTTGGAGCCTTTCATGCGCGTCTCGTTTATTGCGGAAGGGCGTTCGCTTGATGTGATTTCCCAAGCCGAGTCGGTGTCGGCGTATGCGAGAGGCATCTGCACCGATTTCAAGGCGTATACCGCAGCGAATGTGATTTGCGAAACCGCTGACAAGCTGGTAATGACGGAGCAGGAGCGTTCCGTGGCACAGTATCGGCTGGTGCTGGGGAGCGTTGAATGCCCTTTCCAAGCATGCGCATGAGGCTGCTGCGATTGGCGATTCCTACGCGTGATGCGTGCTCTTGCGATCGCTGGTTGGACGCCACGTTTGCGTGCCTGCGTGGTGTGTGGAGAGCCGATTTCTGCTGATCGTCCATGGTTCTTTTCGATTTCCGCGGGTGGCCTGATGTGTTCGACCGATCATATTCGTGAATCGTTTGACGTTTCGTGGAATGCGATCTGCCAGTTGCAGGCGCTTGTAGACGGCGATTGGGGAGAGCTGGACGGGCACGGCGTTGCTTCCGGAAACCCGACAAATGGTGGAAAAGTGGGGTGAATACTATTTGGAACGTCCGATTCGTTCGCTGCGCTTGCTAGATTAGCGGGTATGGCTTTTGAGAACGTGGACTACAAGTCGCTTGATTCCGGCGGCTCCTTTTTCCGATCCGTCGATTATTCCCGATTTCCCGAAGAACAAGGTTCCGCGCCATATCGGCGTGATCATGGACGGCAATGGTCGTTGGGCGCAGCAGCGTGGGCTGATTCGCACCGACGGGCATCAGGCTGCCGAACCGGTGGTGTTCGACACCATCGCAGGTGCCATCGAAGCCGGTGTGCGTTACCTGTCGCTGTATACGTTCTCCACGGAGAACTGGAAGCGTTCCCCGCAGGAAGTGCGCTTCCTGATGGGCTTCTCGCGTGATATCATCCACCGTCGTGTGGAGCAGATGAACGCGTGGGGCGTGCGCGTGCGCTGGTCCGGCCGACGTCCGAAACTATGGAAATCCGTTATCGACGAATTGGAAAAAGCACAGGAACGTACCAAAACAACACGACCATCGACGTGGTGTTCTGCCTGAATTACGGCGGACGTGCCGAAATCGCGGATGCTTGCGCTGCAATCGCAAAGGAAGTGCGTGACGGAAAGATCTCCGGCGATCGCGTAACGGAAAAAATGATTTCCGAACACCTGTACAATCCTGATATTCCTGATTGCGATTTGGTGATTCGTACTTCCGGCGAACAGCGCACGTCGAACTTCCTGCCGTGGGAAGCGGCATATGCCGACCTTGATTTCGTGCCGGAACTGTTCCCGATTGCGGTCGAGACGTGCTATGGCGTTCGATCGACCACTACATTCACCGCGACCGTCGTTTCGGCGGCGTCAAAAAAGTAGTTTTTGCTGAGTTGATTAGGTTAACTGCGGGAGAACATAATGTTCTCCCCTGTTTTGTTTGTTACAACGTGCGGATTCGGGTGGCGAAGGTGGGGACGAAACGGGAGGAGTCGACTTGGAAGGCTACGTGATGCAGGGGTGCGTTGGAGTCGATCAGTCCGGCGAGATCGCCGATGGTTCGGCCTCGGGTGCCGTGGAAATCGCCGGTTTCGAGTTCGACTTTCATTGGTAGGTCGATACAGGTCACCAGCGACGGATCCACAGCAACGGCGGCGGCCAGCGGATCATGCAATGGCATGCCCTGTGAAAACAGTCGCGCGTCGGCGAGGTTTGCGGCAATGGAAAATCAGCCATGTCGGCGAGAAATACGCGCACATCGGAAGCAGATGGGCTTGCAGCCACACTCGAGGTTCGAGCTGAAGCTGCATTTGAACTACCAGCTGAACCATCAAGTGAATCAGCGACATGGGATGCGGTCGAGCTGGTAAGTGTGTCAGCATTCGCCGCTTCACGCCAAGCACGGGTCACGTCCAGAACCCATCAGGCATTGATGCGTTACGTCCAGGCCGACCATGGTGATGTCGGCACCGGAATGGAACACGCGATCTGCGGCTTCCGGATCCTGAATGATGTTCGTTTCCGCAGTCAGATCCCAACAGTTGCCTTCCTGCGTCAACGTGCCGCCCATCATCACCAGTTTGAGTTTGCCGGCAATATCCGGTGCGGCCGCGATCGCAGCATCAATATCGGTCAGCGGACCGGTCGCAACCACAGTGACGTCGAAACCATAGGCGCGAACCTGATCAATAATGAACTGCACGCTTTCGGAAACCGAGTCAGTGGAGGAATCATCTGCACCAGTAGTACAACATGAATCCGTACTAAGGGACAATTCAAACGAATCAACCGCAGGATTCGCATGAACATCATTCAACGCATATCCGCCAACGGAAATCAGACTACGATAATCACGAGAAAAACAGTATCAGAACCGGAATTATCCGAAAAAATATCTGAAAAAGTAGTATCCGAAGACGAACTATCGCAAGCCGGGCCGAATCCTCCCAATCCGTCCGTGCCGTGAAACTGCGCACAACCTGCATCCGGAATGAAACACCGAGCCCATGAAGGATGTGACGATCCACGTATCACTGGAATGTGCCGAAGCCCCAACCGTTCCAGCACATACGAAGTATTGCGAACCGCAGTGTCGACGGAAACATTGCCGTACGTGCCGATCACGCCAAGCACGTCAACAGTGTCGAACGTCGCAAGGTATGCCAACGCCAGTGCATCGTCGATACCGGTGTCCACATCAAGAATCAGTCGTGTCATATTTGTATTTAATCAAACTCGTGCAATGAAGCCAAATGCAACGCATAATGGTGCGGCATCCCACAAACCATGTTCAACCCGAACTGAGCAAGCAGTGTTGGGCATGAAATAAAAATGCAGGATGCCGTATTCCAATATTTTCGATTATTCGCACCCTAAACGAGTTACAAACCTACTCGTTCAAACCCGATTATTTCAGGAATTCGTCGGTGGCGAGATCCTTGGCTTGCGGAGCGTCGTGCACCACCTTGTCATGCGAATCGGTGTAGGCGTTTTCCTGAGCGAGGAAGTCGAAATACTCTTGGGCGCCTTCAACGTCGTTCGTACCGAACGTGAACGAACCATCCTTGATCTTGGCGGGATCGCCCCAATACTGGCCGTCCACAATGGTTTTCATGCTTTTCTTGACGAAATCAAGCTTGAGATTCGCGTCGGGAGCTTCCTTCACAAGGATCTTCGCTGCATCGTCAGGATTCGAATATGCGTACTCGTAGCCCTTCTTGGTGGCTTGTACGAACTTCTTCACCAGTTCGGGATTGTTGGAAATCGTCTTGTCGCTGGTGATCACGCCAATAGTGTCGGCATTGCCGGGAACGCCGTAATCCGGTTCGGTAAAGCAGTTGAGCTTCGGACCGTACATGTCGGCCTGCACACCCTCCCAAGTAGCATAGAAACCACCGAAATCAGCCTTGTTGCTGGACAGCGTTTGGAACGTGGACGTGCCGACGGTCACCTTGTCGAATTCGCCCTTACCTCCGTCCGACTGAATCATGCGACGGATCACCGCATCGGATTCGTTGGATCCGAACGTGGCGAAAGTCTTGCCGTCGAAATCCTTCGGGGATTTGATTTCAGTGTTGGAAGCGAGCGAACACCAGATGGCGCTTGGCTTCTGCTGTACCTGCAGCACCTGCTTGATGGTTGCGCCCTTAACAGCGTACGTGCACGTTGGTGAGGTTCGACAATGCGAAGTCGGCCACGCCGTTGTTCACGGCCTGTTCGGCACCGGCCTGGGCCACGGCCACGATATCCACGTCAAGGCCGGCGTCCTTGAAGTAGCCCTTGTTTTGGCCACGTACACGCCGATGTGGTTGGTATCGGGTGCCCAGGAAAGCATGAAGGTCACTTTGGTCAGATCGCTGCTGCCAGATGCTGTGCTTGTTGCGGAATCGTTGCTTTGTCCGCATGCGGTAACGCTGAACAACATGGCGATTGCGCTGAAGAGTGCGATTATTGTGCTTGCGATGTGAGTACGTGCGGTGGCGTCATGCCTGCTGAAGATGCTCATAAAGCGATTTCCCTTGAATCTGTATTCTCTATCGTTTTCTAGGGATATGCTGCGAGCGGAGTTCGGGCAGAAAACGATACGAAGGGCCTCAGGCCCCCGCTCGTCCAATGCCCCCGACATTCCTTACGGTGCCTAGTGAAAGGCGTGGAATATTGCCGGTTTGCCACACATTGGCTTAACAGCGGGTTTTATTATACGTAGGCAGCGTGACCGACATGCAATGCGGAGTGGCGGAATGCTGCGAATGCTGCGTTTGCAGAAGGCCGATGATGTTTGGCGTGTTTGACTTACTGGTCTGCATCGGGATCGGCGTCGGCATCAGCTGGGCCGAGCAGTACGCGTTCGCTGAGGTTCACCAAGGCACATCAGAACGCCGGTGATGGCGATGATGACAAGCGTGGCCGAGAAGATCAGCGGTGTGCGGAACGAGTTGTATGCTGCCTGTAGCCAAATGCCAAGACCTTTGCGTGCGCCCAAATACTCGGCGGTGGCGGCGGTGGCGAAAATGTATGCGGCGGAAACGCGGATGCCGCCATAAATCTGACGAGCGGCCACACGCAGCTTCACATGCCACAGTGTCCACGCTTTCGTGGCGCCACAAGTCAGCGCAACATCCGAATAAAACTGGGGGACCGCTTCAAGTCCACGAATCGTCTGCACTGCAATCGGGGAATAAGCCGAATACTGTTACGATCACGATTTTTCCGGAAATTTCAAAGCCAAACCAGATCAAAAATAGGGGCGATGGAAATCAACGGCATGGTCTGCGCAGCTGAAAGCAACGGGAGCAATGCGGCGTTCGCAATGCATGAGCAGTACAGCAGTATGCCGATGAGAATGCCGAACAGTACGGCGAACAGGAATCCGACGGTACCTTCAAGCAAAGTGACTTGCGTGGCAGGCCATAACGTCGGCCATGTTTCGACGGTGGCCTGTGCGATTTCGCTTGGCGCGGCGATCATGGTGCTGGGCACATTGCCGATGCGGACCCACGCCTCCCATACCGCCAGCAACAGCACTACTGCAATAACCGTGGGAATACGGCGTTTGCAAACGTGAGCAAAGGCGGACAAAGCTTCGAGAATTTTTGCGACAATGCCGGCTTTTGAATTCGTGTTCGCAGCCATGCCTGAACCCATGTGCGAACTCGTGTTTGAGGGTATGGATCCTGTTGCCGAATCCCTGCGTTGAACGTGCGAAACCGCCATCGTTCACCTTGCTTTCTGCGCCATAGTGGGCGCGCACGTGACCGGTGGCGAGAAATCAGTAAGGTGAGGAGCCTGCCCGCGTTCCGGTCAGAAAAGTTCATTACCGGGGGTGCCAGTATAAAGCACTCCTAAACCACGTTCCAAACCAAAACGAAAGGCGGGTTTCGTATCTCATTCGACACGAAACCCGCCTTACTTCTTTACCCCTTGCTACTGCCCTGGATTAGCCTCACTCCAGTCCGATGGACTTCATGTGGTGGAGCTTCAAGGACTTGACCTCAAGCGTGCCGGATTCGGCAACAAGTTTGATGGCTCGTGGGCCTTCGGAAGCGTAGCTGAAGGAGCTCATGGCCTGACGGCCGTCGTTTACGTACACTTCCACGCAGCCGCGATCCACAAACACGCGCAGCTTGAGCTCGCCGGAAGCCAGTTCTTCGGCGGAAAGCGGCGCGGTACGGTAGCCACGATCGCCCTGAGCTGCGGCCTGACGGTCGATCACCACGCGGCCGATCTGATCGTCGAACGCCACATACGTGTAAGAGCCATCCTCAGTCGCGTGAATCTTCAGACCGGCGCGTTCCGCGGTGGAAGCGTTGAGATCGATGGTCATTTCGATTTCAACGGCTTCGGCATCGTCGGCAATGGTCTGCTCGCCATTGACGTCCAGCGAGATCGCACCGAAATCGGTGGTGTTCTCGCGCAGGCCTTCCATTTCGGCGACCGGCGCGGTGACCACGTCGCCGTCATCGCCCAGGGTGATCTCGCGCGGCAGGGTGAGCTGGCCACACCAGCCGTCATCCTCCATGGGAATCGGCTGCACGAACGGGCTCATCCAGCCATAGACGATCTGGCGCTCGCCATCGTTGAAGGACTGCGGAGGCGTAGTAGTTGTGGCCGCAATCCCACAGGCGGAACTCGGTTTCCGGCTTGAATTCGCCGCCCGGCTCCCACGTGCCGATCATGTAGCCGGCGTTGCTGACGTTGCGGTTCATGAAGCCGCTGGGCTTTGGACGCCCATGGCGGAGAAGCCAATGACCCACTTCTCGTTGCCCTCGGCGTCCTTGATCGGGAAGAAGTCCGGGCATTCAAGCATGAAGACGATCGGATCCGGGTGTTCGAACAGCACACGCTCGTAGGTCCAACGAACCATGTCATCGGAGGAGAACAGCCACATCTGGCCGCGCTTGTCCGCGAGGAGACACCGAAGGTCATGTACCAGGTGTCGCCGGTCTTCCAGACCTTCGGGTCGCGGTAGTGGTGGTCGACCTTGTCGGTCGGGCAGTCGATGATCATGCCCTGCTTGGTGGCGCTGGTCAGCTCGTCGTTGTCTGGCACCGCGGTCATCTGCACCTGCCAGTCGCCGCCGGTGTTGTCGTGGCCGTTGGCCCAACGGTGGCCGGTGTAGTAGAACTTGAGCTCGCCGTCATCGCCGATCACTGCGGAACCGGAGAACACGCCGTCCTTCTCCTGCTCTAAGGTCGGCGCGAACATGATGGGCTCGCGCTTCCAGTTGAGCATGTCGGTGGAGGAGACGTGGCCCCAGTGCATCGGGCCCCACTGGGTGCCGTAGGGGTGCAGCTGGTAGAACACGTGCCAGCGGCCCTTGTAGAAGCACAGGCCGTTCGGGTCGTTGATCCAGCCACCGTTGGAGGCGATGTGATACTTCGGGTACCAGCGGTTGTTGCGCGCGGCGGCCATGGCTGCAACGCCCGCCTCCGCCTGTGCCAGAGCCTCGCTGTGGTTCTTGATTTCGTGAAGGACGGGTGCGTCCGGGGTGAAGCCAGTCATCGTTGAATAGCCTTTCTTGTGATTGTTGAATTGCTGCTTATTGAGTTTTGAGTAAAAGTTGTAAGAATGCTGCCCGAAGCGGAAAAAGGGGAAACGCTTCGAGCAGCACGATTCAGTTATGTTCTTGGACGGACTTGCGATTGCGTTCAGGCGTTCGCTTCTGCAGCGGCCTGGGCCTTGAGCTGCTTGTCGGTGTAGAACGGGTCGCCGCCGACTTCCTGATCATCGCGCTTGATGACGAAGAAGCCGTAGATCAGCGCGCACAGCACGATGCCGGAGATGGTGAAGAAGGTCGGGCGATCGCCCATGGCGTCATGCAGGGCGCCCATCGGGGTGGAGAAGATCACCTGGCCGATTTGGGAAGCGATCTGGAAGCCCACCATGTACAGGGTAGCCGACAGCCTGGTGTCGAAGTGCAGAGTGAAGTAGCGGAATGCCGGCAGGCAGAACAGCGGCACTTCGATGGAGTGGAACAGCTTGACGATGGAGATGGTGATCGGGTCGTGGAACACGCCGCACAAGCCGATGCGCAGGAACATCACGGTAGCGCCGAGCAGCAGAGCAGTTGCGCACGCCGATCTTCTTCATGATGATCGGACCACGCCCATCATTGCGGACTCAAGGAAGACCTGGAAACCGTTCAGGGTGCCGTAGGTGGCGTTGCCGATTTCTTCAGTGGGGAAGAGGGGCGTAGTAGGTCGGGAACATCTGCTGATCGAACACGGTGTAGAAGGTGTTGGTCAGCAGCATGAAGACGATGAGCACCCACAGGGTCGGCATCTTGAGAACGGCGACATCATTTCCTTGAGGGACGGGTTGGTGGGGGCTGCGTTCGGGTCGGTTTCCTTCTTGAGCTCTTCCTTCTGCTCGGCCGGAACCCAGAAAGCGTAGATGCACAGCATGCCGAGGCCGCAGATGGAGCCGACCCAGAAGTTGATCAGCGGGTTGATGTTGAACAGGAAGCCGGCGCACAGCGCCACGATGGCGTAACCGAAGGAGCCCCAAGCACGGGACTGGCCATATTCGAAACCGAATTTACGGGAGTAGCGTTCGGTGACGGCCTCGAACAGGGAGCAGCCGGACATGAAGCCGGCAGACAGAACGATGGAGCCGATGAGCACGCCGATGAAACGGGTGGTGCCGCCGGCTGTCAGCATCGGGGCATACACGAACTGCACGAACGGGCCGACGAGCGCTGCGATGGCGGAGACGAAGATCACGAGCTTACGCTTGATGCCCAGTTGGTCCTGGATGGCGCCGTAAGCGAACATGATGACCAGGGTTGCCAGGAGTTGATGGAGTAGATCTGGCCCTGCTCGGCGGAGGTCATGCCCAGACCGTGGGTCGGGTCGGTAAGCCAGCGGGAGAAGAAGGACCACCAGATGCCCCAGGAGCAGAAGAACATGAAGATGCCGAAAGAGCTCTGCAGGTAGGAAGGATTCTTCCATGCAGATCGAGTTGTACTTGCCATGTTGTTGTTTCTCTGTTTCTCTTTGTTTGTGCCGCTGCCGCGCGGCACCTCGGTTGTGTGCCGATGTTGTGTTATGCCGTCATTCACCCAGCTGCCGTGCCAAGTGGATGAACATGGTTAAATAATAGCGCGTCAAATGATTGACGTCAATCGATTGACGTAAAATTCCAACGCTTTTCGGAAGTGTTGGAATTAAGCCGAAATGGGGGATAAAAAGGCCTCTCGGCGTGTCGTAACGGACACGTCAACAGGCCTTTCATGTGGTCTTAGATCGCGAAACTTAGCTGCGAACCGATCCCTTTTCTATCAGCGCGCAATGGATCTTCGCAGGAATCGGCGAATCCAACGGCGGCATGGGAGCGGTGGTATTCGGCCAAGACGAACTGTCGACGGGCTTGCGTTCGATCATCGAAATAAGCTTGCATGCGGCCCAATAACCCATCTCATAGTGGGGCAGTTCCACCGTGGTCAGCTGCGGTTCCAGCGTTTCGGCGAGCACGCGGTGGTTGTCGACGCCGACGATGGAAACGTCCTGCCGACGGTCAGTCCGCGGCGTGCCGCACATTCGTACACATACCATGCGCGCGCATCATTGAAACAAAAGAAACCGTCGGGATTGCGTTCGTCAAACAGTTTGTCGACGGCACGCAACGCAGGACCATTATTGAGCACATTGCATACCAGTGAAGGATCATAGGCGAAACCGGAATCCTGCAATGCCGCCTGATACCCGGCAAAACGGCCATCCTGCGCAATCATGTTTTCCGAGCATCCGATGTAGGCGATACGCTTGCAATCGGCCTGAATCAGCCGTTTCGTGGCATCATAGGCGATTTGGAATTCGTCCGGCTCGATGCTGGGAATCTGGTTGTCGGCATCGGTGGCATCCACCATCACCACCGGATAATCGCCGAGCGAGGCTGGCACGCTCGCAATGCGATTCGACATCTTCGAATAGAAGAAACCGTCCACGCCATACCGTTTCAGCGTGGCGATTTCGTTCTCTTCGCTCGCCCCTGCCATCGGTGCTGACCGTGATGATCATGTACCCGTAGGTGCTTGCCGCGTCTTGCGCGCCCAGAATGATGCCGCCTGCGTACGGCGTGGTGGCAACTTCCTCGCTGATGAAGCCGAGAATTCGCGTGCGGCAAAGTGCGTAGGCTGCGCGCCAGAGGATTGACCGTGTAGCCGAGTTCGTCTGCCTTCTCGCGTACGAGCGCGGCCAAAGGGGCTTTCACGTCCTTCACCCCTGCCGTTAAGCACCAGGGAAACAGTGGAAATGGACACCTGCCGCTTCGGCAATTTCCTTCATCGTAGTCATATTCGCTACACTATACCCAAATCAATAAGAAAAGCGCGCCATTCCTTATAAATAGCGCGCTTTTCGATTTTTCTGACGATCTAACAGTTTATTGCCTGATTTATTCCGACAGGATTTCGTCCACAAGTGCCTGCTTGGCGTGGATCTGACCTTCGAAACCTGGGCGAATGTCGAGACGGATTACCACGTCGGTGCGATAGCCCTTACCAGCCAGCTTCATGGTGGCGTCGCGAATCACCTTGACCACGTCGTCGATGTCGCCTTCGATGTTGGTGAACATGGCGTTGGTTTCACTCGGCAATCCGGATTGACGGATCACGTCGACCGCCTGCGCCACGTACGTGGACTTTTCAGGGCTTGCGCCGGCGGGGAGATGGCGACTGCGGCAAGCGTGTTGATATACGGTTTGCCGGTTTCCGGGTTGATCGGCACTTCCTGCTTTTCCGCATTGCGATCAAGGGTCATGTTCGTTCCTTTCGTTACGTTCCTATCGGCCTGATACGACTTGGATTGGCTGGTGCGGATTTGGCTGTCAGCGCCATTTCCAAGCGTGATCCATCGGTCCGGATCCGTGACCGAGGTCAAGCTGCGCCTCCAAGGCGCCCGTCAGATACAGTTTTGCACTATCGACGGCTTCCGGCAATGTCTCGCCAAGCGCCAGATGCGATGCGATCGCCGAAGACAGCGTGCATCCGGTGCCATGCGTGTTCGGATTATTGATACGACGCGCGCGGAACCAAGTGACTTTGCCGCTCGGTTCAACGAGCACATCGCTGGCATCCTGCGTGCCATGACCGCCTTTGACGAGCACCGCGCAGCCGAAATGGCCGGCGAGCATATGGCCTGCCGTCACCATGTCATTCTCACTGGAGATGCTTTCGCCATTCTCGTAGTCGATCGCGTCGGCACCCTGTTCGACGGCCAGCTCGCACAACGCCTGGGTCTCCGGCATATTCGGCGTGATGACGGTGGCCAGCGGGAACAGCTTGGAAGTCAGTGCCGCAATCGCGTCGCCTTCGATAAGCTTCGCACCGGACGTTGCCACCATCACCGGATCAAGCACAATATTCGTGGCATCATGCGCAATCAGACGGTCGGCGATCACGTTGATGAGCTCCACGCTCGACACCATGCCGATCTTCACCGCGACCGGCGGAATATCTTCAAATACTGCGTCGATTTGCGCGGCGAGCATTTCCGGAGGAGTGTTCGTGACCATGGTCACGCCTGTGGTGTTCTGCGCGGTCAGCGCCGCGATGGCGGTCATACCGAACACGCCATTGGCAAGCATGGTTTTCAAATCCGCCTGAATGCCGGCACCACCGGAGGAACCGATCCCGCGATGCTCAATACCGGTGCCAAAGTGCTGGTCATGAATGACTCCTTACTTGCTTTTTGCTTGCTTATGATGCGAAGTTCTGAAATATTCGTGATCCGTGATTGCTATTTGCGCAGTACGTGCCCATGCTTTGCATCACCGCGCACTGCCTTCCATCGCGAAACCATATTGCGGGTCGCCTCTTCCGGATCGCTTGCGCCGGCAATGGCTGACACCACAAACCAGCCGGCCGCCTTCGAATGTGCGAGCATCTCCATATCGTCGGCGGTCACTCCACCGCCGACCACAACCGGAAAATCACTCGCATCGCAGATCGCATTGATCTGCGCCTCGGCGAGCGTATGCCCGAACCATCGTTGCCACCAACGGAAGCTTCCGGCTTGGTGGTGGACACGTGCAACGGGCCGGCCCCCGATGTAGTCGATGCAGCCGGCAGGCAGCTCGTTGATCAGCTTCACCAGGCTTTCCGTTTCGGCAGACAAGCCCACAATGGCATCTTCCCCAAGCAACGCGCGGGCTTCCTGCGGTTCCAAGTCGGTTTGCCCAATATGCACGCCGTCAACTTTGATGCCCTTGTGACGTGCCTGCCAAACTACATCCACGCGATCGTCGATCACAAACGCCACGGAATCGGATTTGCCGTTGTTCTCGATAACCTGCGCGATATCGCGTGCCATGCTGGTGATGTCTTTCGCGTCGGTGTTCTTGGCTCGCAGCTGGATGAACGTTGCACCCCCGCGCAACGCATCCTCAATCACACCGGTAATAGTACGGCTCTTGCAATCCTGCGGGCCGACCACAAAGTAGGCGCTCATATCGAATGTATCGCGCATCGATGCATATGAATAATTGTTCATATAATCAACCCTTCTCGGTAAGTGATTCAGAAAGCCTACAATGTGAACCGGCAATCGTCCATATTTTCCACTATACGCAATTGCCGAACCCTGCATGATATGCCGAATAACATGCAGGGTCCGGCAAAGCCTAGTCGATGATGATTTCGGAAGCGGCGACTTCCTCGGCGGTGACGTTCCAAAGCGCGTCAAGCAGCGCCACTTGGAAAGATCCGGGACCGGACGATTTCGCTTCGGCGATTTCGGAAGCCCTGTTATACAGCAATGATGCCGAAATCGCGGCGACAAGCGGTTCGGCCACGGCCAGATACGTTGCGGTAACGCCACCGAGCGAACAGCCGGCGCCGGTGATCTTCGTCATCATCGCGCTGCCGCCGGACAAACGGAACACGCGCTCGCCGTCAGTCACCAGATCGACTGCTCCGGAAACGGCCACCGCGCCGGCTCCAACAGGGGAGTATTTCGCAAGATGACGAGCCACTCGTTTGGCCGCGTCAACGGCGGAATCAACTTCGTCGACGGCTTCCACGCCTGCCGGGCGAGTGCCGGGAACGGTGGAATCATGCTGTGCCAGACCCCACATCGCATCGAGCGCGATGATTTCGCTCGCATTGCCGCGCACAATGGTCGGCGGGTATGTGCGGAACGATTCGAGAATGGCGGTACGGGTTTTGCCGATGCCCGCGGCGACCGGATCAAGTACCCACGTCTTGCCGTTCTTGTGCAGTTTGTAGGCGATTTCCGGTAGCGCGTCCTTGAAGAACGGCAGGAGTGTGCCCACATTGATGTAGTTCGATCCGGCGATTTCCGCGGTGTCGATCACGTCGTCAGGCAGGAAGCTCATGGCTGCGGTGCCGCCGGCGGCCAGCTGCGCGTTGGCCACAAGATTCATCGTTACGAAATTGGTGAACGACTGTGCCAGAGGTGTGGTTTCGCGTACGTCGTTTACTGCCTGCGCAATCTGTTCACGCAATGCAGCTGCATATGAGTCATCGCTCATTGTCTGCTCCCTACGTTGGTCCTAACCAACAGGTTCAAAAGGGTCAGGCATTTGCCTATCTCAGCTTCCGCTTTCGCCGGAAGCCCCCTGCATGTACATAACATGTCCAACCTATACAAAGGTGCTGACAGTGGCACGTTTTGCATAAACGAACAATCGACACGTTCCAGTTGGATGCCGGTCCACTTGTTATCTGCGCGTTGCGCCGTCGGGCCAGTCGATTCCAGGATCGGGCGAATGCAATACGTTCTCGTAAATGTCGTTGCGCACGTAAATTTCGCAGGCGCCTTCCGACCATGTGCTTTTCCAAGGTGTCTTGGTTTCGGCGATTTTGATTTTCGTGTAATGGTTTCTGTCGTAACCAAGGTCGGAGAAGAAAAATGGCTGATACAGAGTGTCGTAGAATTCCGGGCTCGCCCCACGATTTCCATGTTTCGATGTCTTTCTTTCCCGCATAGGGGTCAACGCACCATTCCCACGACGAATAGCTTCGTCCCCTGTATGCATTGGCAAGAAGCGTATGGTCGAAGCAGTAAGGGGCTGAATCGATAAGGGGTGCTGCCGTACCAAGAAGTGTAGTCGATGCAGTCGGTGCCGCCGCAATATCCGCCTTTGTCGATGATTTTGTTGATTTCTGGATTGGAAGCGGTGTCGTTCTTGCTGACGCGTGTCCAGCCTGCCATCCAACGGTATTGCTCCAAATGGTTGGTTTTGATAAAAGACGCTACCGCCCGGGAAGACGAATAGTCGTACCGAATATCGCAAATACTGGCGCTTGCCGTCCAATACACGCTGACAAGCATGAAGCTAAGACCGAGGATTTTGAAGAAACGGAGATGCCGTTCCGTTTTCTTCGGTCCAAGAAGAGTCATAACACGGTTGTTGAGATTACGGATCCACTGAGGCCAATCGTTGGAATTGATTTTTTCGATATCGCAATCGATGGCGAGAATGGCGATGAAGAATCCCAAGATGATTCCCGCATGATGCATGGAAAGATGCGCGGTGAACGCAACGCTTATACCCAAGTATGTGGTGAGCAGCAATGATGCGGTTTTCCGGCGTAGGCAAATCTGAATAAGAAAACACCACATCAGGCATGACATTACGCACGGCATAAACAGCTCGCTTGGCGTGAGAGCGATGAACTGCATATTGTCATCCGACAGGGTTGAAGTGAACAACGTCTCGGAAGGCATCACCAGTAAGGTGTTGAATACGGAAACCCATGCGGGTGATGTTGTTGCAGTGCCATGTATGTCAAAGTCACCGTGGTATGTGCCGGGTGCGGGGGAGTACATCGAGGAGCAGTATGATGGCGAATACCAGTAGCAGAACAAGTCCCGCGAAACGCTGCTTGTTTTTTTATAAGAGAGCGTTCGCCGCAGAGAAATTGAATCGTCCAATTCAAGGCAAGCATGCCGGCGATTGCCAATCCGTAAGAGCTCGTGGCGCATAGCAGCATCATGCTGAGTATGACCGGCCATGGCTTGGTGTTGCGGTTGTTCCAATTGATGGCTATGAGCAGCATTGCGGCGATCATAAGCGCATATGGTCTGGAAGTTACGCCGTACTGGTAGCAAAGAAAATAGGAAAATGGCAGTATTACCTTTAGTAATTCGGGTAGTTTCGTTTTGAATTCCAAAAGCCAGATCATCAGCGCGGCGCACATAAGATTGAGGGATTTCAATCCTATTTCGTAAGGCATGCCAAGTTTGGCGGGAATGGCAAGCAGCATCCACCAAAGAGGTGGGTGTCCTTCGTAATGGGTGCGTACGGTAAGCAGTTCCTTCCATGAGCAATCACGTGCGATCAGCCAAGCTTGCGCCTCATCAAACCATGGTTCGTGAAAACACGACACGGTGACGGTCACTGTCACGTAGGCGATGAAGACAATGCAGTGCAGCCGTTGTTCGGCGAACCAGGTGAAGAGTCTTTTTCGAAGGTTCGTCGCGCGGTTCGCCGAAACGTCGGGCTGGATGATGGTTGGTGTTTCTGCTGTGTTGCTCATGATAGGTGTAAAGATGGTGTATGGTTACGGCGAGGTCAGAAGGAGGAGCGGGCGCCGCAGAGTTTTTCGAATTCCTCGAGGACCTGCACCTTGGCAAGAGCGTCTTCGAAGGTGATGACGCCCTTGTTGACGAGTCTCGCCAGATCTTGGTCAAGCGTATGCATGCCTTCCTTTTCGCCGGATTGCAGCACGGTACGAATCTGATGCGCCTTGCCTCCGCGAATCAACGCGGCCACGGCCGGAGTGTTGATCATCACTTCGGTGGCAGGAGCGCGGCCATGCCCGCTGGCGCGTGGAATCAGGGTTTGCACGACCACCGCGCGCAGAGTGGAGGCCACCTGCACGCGAATCTGCTGCTGCTGATTTTCCGGGTACACGTCGATCAGACGGTCCACGGTCGAACCGGCGTCCTGCGTGTGCAGGGTGGCGAACACCAAGTGGCCGGTTTCCACGGCGGTCAACGCGGTGGAAATGGTTTCGAGGTCTCGAAGCTCGCCCACTTCGATAATGTCGGGATCTTCACGAAGCGCGCGTTTAAGCGCTTCCGCGAAACTTTTGGTGTCGGTGCCCACTTCACGCTGGCTCATCACGCAACGCTTGTGTTGATGCACGAATTCGATCGGGTCTTCAATGGTGATGATATGGTCGGCGCGTTCGGCATTCGCTCTGTCGACAATCGCGGCGAGCGTGGTGGATTTGCCGGAGCCGGTCGGACCGCATACGAGCACGAGTCCACGCGGCAGCAACGCCAGATCGGCGATATGCGGGTCGAGACCAAGCTCCTGCGCGGTTTTGATTTCCGTGGGAATGGTTCGTAATGCCGCGCACACGCCCAAACGGTCGCGGTATACGTTGACGCGGAATCGCAGCAGATCGCCGATGGAGAATGAAATATCAAGTTCCAAATCGTCTTTGAACCGTTCCATCTCCAGCTCGTTGGTCATCACTTTGATGGCTTCATACGTGCGGTCCTTGTTCCACACGCTCAGCCCTTTGGCGGGGCGCAGCTTGCCATCCACGCGCAGCATTGGCGGATCGTTGACCACCAGATGAAGATCGGACGCGTTCAATTCCACCAGCTGGCATATGGCAGCCACGAATTCCGGATCCGCATCGGGATGTTCGGCATGCAATGTTTCTTTGACCTGTTGCGCTTTGATTTTGCGTTGTTCGGGAACAGCGTCCTCGTCAGAATCATTGGTTTCGGGCACTATGAAATCCACGATTAGCCTGTTGTTCATATTGGGTTGCGGTATGGCATCGGGCGCAGGCTGCGCAATATGGTTGATGGCGGAAGGCTGCATGGTCTGCGTGTTTTCTTCGTACGCCGCATAGTCGTCCGGCTGTTGCGCGAACGGCGTGCCGCCTGGAATGAATGATGGCGGATCGCTGTCGATTTGCTGGATCGGTCCATGATACTCGAATGCAGGGGTGACTTCCGTCACGTCATCGTCGAATTGCGGATTCTGCTGATCCACGGCTTCGTTTTCCGGGGTTTCCGGAAAAGCGGTGTCGTAGGAGAGTTCCTGTTGTTCTGCAATGAGCAGTGTTTCCGCAGACCGTGTCGGAGCGGGCTGCTGTTCCGCTACAGATTGTGATGCAACGGCTTGCGGGGCAGCTGACTGTTGCATAGGCTGCCGTTGTGCGCTCTGTTGAGACTCGGCCGCCGGCTGTTGCTCGACCGCGGCCTTAGGCATGGGATCGGGAACGGTAACGGAACCATGCTGCAACGCGGGCATGGCGTCAAGCGACGCGAAAATACTGCGCAAACTGTCATCGTCAGCCTGAATCGCATTGTCGGGTGACCAATGGCGTCCCCTACGCGGATCCTCGTTGAATGAAGGAGCGGTACTGGGAATGGTCACACCTTTCAAACCAGACAAATCGGTGTTCGCATCCCAAGTCGGCTGCGCATCGGGATCCGTCGCGGTGTTCATTTCGGTTTTCAGCTCGGGTTGCTGTTCAATATTGGTCATCATTGTCCTTTATGTATGTTGAAAACGCAGTCACACGATTACACAACTACACGGTCACGCGAAGCACTTCATCCACGGAAGTAATGCCTTGCAGAACCTTCTGCCAGCCATCCTCACGAAGCGATGTCATGCCTTTCGACTTGGCCGCTTGCTCGATTTCCAGCGACGTGGCGCCACGCGCGATCAAATCCTCCATCTGCGTGTCCACGCCCATTACCTGCTGAATGGCCACGCGCCCGTGATATCCGGTGTTGGAACATTCGCGGCAACCCATCGCACGGTACACGGTCGGCAACGGAGAGCCGGGCGTATATGGCACCCCATCATCTTCAACTCCACGGGGTGGCCGTATCGGCCTTCCGGCATTTCTTGCACAGGCGCCTCGCCAGACGCTGTGCCATCACCGCAGCCAGCGACGAGCTCACCAAAAACGGTTCCACGCCCATTTCCGTCAAACGCGTCACCGCACTCGGAGCATCATTGGTGTGCAACGTGGACAGCACCAAATGGCCCGTCAGCGAAGCCTCGATCGCAATGGTCGCCGTCTCCTCGTCTCGAATCTCACCGATCAGCACCACATCAGGGTCGGCACGAAGAATCGAACGCAACGCGGCGGCGAAGGTCATCACCCGCCTTATTGTTCACCTGCACCTGATTGATGCCCTTCATGCGGAATTCCACAGGGTCTTCAACCGTGATGATGTTGATTTCCGGGCGGGCCACATCGCCCAACGTCGCATACAACGTGGTCGACTTACCCGAACCGGTCGGACCAGTCACCAACACCATGCCGTACGGGCGGTTGTACGCTTTGGAAAACATCGAAATTGCGTTCGCTGAAATTCAGATCCTCCACTTTGAGATTGCCCGAAGGCGTGCTCAAAATACGCATGACGATTTTCTCGCCCCACACCGTAGGCAATGCCGCCACGCGAAGATCAACCTTCTGACCGTTGTGACGTACGGTAATACGGCCATCCTGCGGCTTGCGGCGCTCGCCGATGTCCATTTCGGCCATGACCTTAATGCGGCTGATCACGCCTTGGGTCATGGCGCGTGGCGCTTTTTGGAAGATATGCAGCACGCCGTCGATGCGGTAGCGTACGAGCAGACCGTCTTCCTGCGGTTCGATATGGATATCGGAGCAGTGGTCGTCGATGGCCTGGTTGATGAGCAGACTTACGAAGCGTGCCACGGGGAGGCGTCTTCGCTGTCGTCTTGTTCAAGGCCGACTTCTTTTTCGCGGTCGCGGCGATCTCGTGCGATAGTTCGGTCAACTCCGCATTGGCGCGCAGGAACCGGTTGATGCAGTCGCGTACCTGCGATGGTATGGCGACCATGGCGATGACGGGCATGCCGGTTGTTGCGGAAACATCGTCTACCGCGGCGAAGTTTTTCGGATTCGCCATGGCTACGGCGATGCGCCCGTTGACGATGGAAAGCGGCAGAAGCTGGTTGCGTCGGCACAGATCGTCGGGAACCATGCTGATGACTTCTTTGTCGATCTGGTATTCGTTGAGGTCCACGAACGGCAGGCTCATGCCTTGCGCCAACGCCATGGCATATTGGCGTTCGGTCTGTTCGTCCATGCCTTCGGTGGACGTTGGCATGGCGGGAAAATCTCCGGTGACGTCGCTTGTCGTTGCCGCATGGCGTGGTGCTCGGCGCGAACACCTGATGGATCTCGCCGGTTGTCGGCGCGATCGGATCCATACTTTGCGGGAAAGTGTTCGGCGTGTCGCTGTTTTTGTTTCGCCTGAGGAAGGGGAAACGGCCTCCCGAACCGGCGTCGCTCATAATGACCTCCTGCACCGCATGCGCGCTTATGCGCCTGTCATACGGCATAACATGAAACCCCCAAGCAAACGGCAGCATTTGTGGGGTGGCTGATGTTCAGTTGTTCGAAGTCATGTGAGCTACAACGATTGCAGTATTGTGTACTGCTAAATCAGCATTGTAGCCGCAAAAACAGGTAAAAGCTAATCGGGGCAAAGTTTTTGAGAAATATGTTGCTGTGAAAACGTTGGCAGAATATCGTGATACAGTAACTCATGTTTATGGCACCGCGTTTGGTTGTGTGCCGAATTCCTGCCGCTTCCAATGATGGGGTGGCATCTTGTGAAGGAGCTGCTCATGGAGTACAGCTTGCGCACAGCGGGAGACGCCCCCGATTCAGGGGTTGCGGCGAGTCGCGTCAATCGATTGCCAAAACGTGGCGAGTCCGGCTTCACGTTGGTGGAAGTGCTGGTGGCGATCGTGGTGTTGAGCATTACGGGACCTGCCGCCGCACAGTTCGCCATTACGGCCATTCGCACGTCATATGCGCAGCAGCAGCGGTCCACCGCCGTGTCGCTGGGCGATGACGGCATGGAAAGAATGCGTGCGCAGATCGCCAATGTAGACGCCAACCAATATCTCGATGAACTCATCAAAGGTATGGGAAACGTCCGTCACCGCCGCGCAGAAGAATCTTTCCGACGTTGGCGCCATCACGTCGCAATTGGCGGATCTGAGCTACACCAGTTCGCCTGATCCAGACAAGAGCAAGTATATTCAGCCGGTTCGTGCCACTGCGGGCAAGGACGCCAAGCATACCGAATATACGGTGAACACGGTGGTGGAGCGCTGTTTCCGTGCCAGCGGCGAGATCTCGTGCAAAACCGCATCTCAGCTGGGCATTTCCCGTAGTTCCGCAACGAGCTATACGGCCAATACCTCAACAAGCGCCACGGCCGACATTCTGGATCCGGGCAAAACGGTATCGGGCGCGTTCACGTTCGGTGCGCACACGTATATGCCCATGATCCGCGTGGTGGTGGGCGTCACATGGGACGACAACATGCATCAGGGCAAAACCTGCCTGTACACCACGTCGGAACTGCTGGATATTGGCGTCGACAACAAGCTCATCATCTAGTGAGGGGTTGCAATGAGCGGAACAACAAGCGGAAAACTGCGTATTCGCGCCGTCGCGCAACGTATGGCGCGCGGTGAAAGCGGCGTCACCTTGGTGGAGATGATGGTGTCGCTGTTCATCTTCGCCATCGTCTCCACCATGTTCACCACGGCGATCGTGCAATACCTGCATTCCACCAGCGCGGATGCGATACGAAGCAGGTCTTCCACGGAAATAGCCACGTCGGTGCAAAGCCTCGACCGGTATGTGCGCTACGCGGAGGGTGTGGAGTATGACGCCACGAACCATACGATCACCATGGTCACTCCGGGGGATTCTGGTGCGAAGCAGTGCGTGGTGATCACGTACCAGGACGCCACGTGGAAGAACGGTACGGTAAGCGATTACGGCAGCGTGAAGGTAAAAACGAAGCCGTATGATGCGTCCGTCACGTCATGGAGCACGCGCGCGGTGTTGGGGTCGGTAATGAACAACGAGTCGGGAGGCACGTCTGATGATTCGCTGTTCGCCTCGCAATTATTCACGGTGGATGGCACCAACGGGTGGTGCGTTATTCGCCGGTGACGGGGTCGTATGTGAGCGGCAAGCCGGTCACGTCGAATACGTCCACGTCGTTCACCGCACGCAATGTGAAATCGGGTGGAACTGCAATCGATTTCACTCCGTGTGTCTGAGTGTTCCGCTAGGTCTTGCGGCAGACGGCTGGTTCCTTATGGAGCCAGCCGTTTTTGTCGCCCCGTCAGCACCCCTGCGACACGCCCGAAAAGGGTGGTTATTCCAGTTTTTTCAAAAAACGTGACTGCAAAGATTTGCTGAGCGATTGTACTGAAAAACAAGCTATTTGTGGTGTTGTATTTTTTGTTGCACGATTTTGGTTTTGTGTTGTACCTTTTGTGTCCGCTTGAAAAAGTGTGATTTGCTTGATGGTTGTGAAGGGGGTTGTGGGGTAAACTAAAGCGCTTTTGTGCGGATGAAGGATGAGGGGAAAATGAATCGAAAATGAAACGCTCGTAAAACGATTGACGCCGGAATAATGGTTCTGCAAACGATGTCAATGCGGATAAAAGTTAGGACTGTTGGTTATGTGAGCCAGCAGCCCCCACAAGGGGACGATCGATAGAAGAACGCCGCGAAGCTCCATCGTGGGATGCGAGCGGCGACCTTTCCCGAAGGAAAGAAGGATTCAATTATGAAGAGCGTGCGCAACGCACTCAACCGCCGTGCCAAGGGCGAAAAGGGCTTCACCCTCGTCGAGCTGCTCGTGGTGGTCATCATCATCGGCATCCTCGCCGCCATCTCCGTGCCGATCTACCTGAACCAGCGCAAGTCGGCCTGGAACTCCCAGACCGAGTCCGACGTCAAGAACGCCAGCCTCGTGGTTGAAACTGCGTCCACTGCCAACAATGGCAAGATTCCTACTCTGCCGAGCACGGATTGCACTCACACTAGTGCCTGCGACATTGATGGTAATAAGGTTACCGTCACGGAAGGTGTGAAGCTCCATTTCGACACGACTGCAAATGGTGATGGATACATCATTACCGGAACGAACTCAAATGGACAAACAACTTCAACATTTGTCTACGATTCAACCAATGGCACCGTCTCTGAAATTAAGCCTGCGAAGAATCAAGGCTAAGTGAATTCAGAAGTCAGAGTCTAAAGGTATCGGAGCGTATGAGGTATCGCTCCGATACCTTGTTCCATATCCATATTCGTTCTATTGTTCGTCAATCATTCCATGGGGGAGTAATGGCCAAAGGGAACAGGCGCAAGTGACATTTCAAAACGGCACCAAGAAGTGGCGTTACAAGGGTGTTTCCGCTGACGGCCGCACCAAGCAGAAGGGCGTTATCGAAGCGCAGACGCGAGATCAGGCTATCGATCGCGTGAATAAACTCGGTCTGATTCCAACGGAACTTGTTGACGTGAACGCAGGCACCGGTCTCAATACCAATATTGAAATCAAAGCGTTCGAAAAATATCCAAGCAAAAAAAGACTTCGCGGTTATGTCACGTCAGCTTGCCACCATGGTGGCGGCAGGCGTCTCCCTGATTCGCGCACTGAATATCGTTACTGAACAAATCGAAAATGTGAAACTGCGCAATGCGGTACGTGACTGCATGCAGCAGGTTGAGGCGGGATCATCGTTTTCCGAAGCAATGGACAATAATCCCGACCATCTGTTCCCGCCCATTATGACCAACATGGTGCGGGCCGGCGAAAACCGGCGGCTTCCTTGACAAATCCCTGATTACCGTGGCCGACAGCTTTGAAGCGGACGTGCGTTTGCAAGGTCAGATCAAAGGCGCACTGGCTTACCCGGTGGTGGTGCTCGGCATTGCTGTGCTGCTGGTGGGCGTGATGCTGCTGACCATCGTGCCCATGTTCGACAGCATGTATGCGTCGATGGGCGCGGAACTGCCATGGGTCACGCAGATCATGGTTGATATGGGCAAGACCGCACCGGTTGGCATTCCCGTGATCATTGTGTGCGCGGTGGCGTTCGTCATGTTTTTGGAAGCGCAATCGCAACAAAGACATCATTCGTACCTGGTGGGATCCGTTCACGTTGAAGGCACCCGTGTTCGGCAAACTGACCACCAATGTGGCATTGGCGCGATTCTGCAACAATTTCGCATCCATGCTCGCTTCGGGCGTGCCCATTCTGCAGGCTCTTGACATTGTCGGATCCACATCCGGCAATTATGTAATCGACGAAGCGTCCAAACGAGTGTCTCGACTCGTGGAACGCGGCTATAGGCTGGCGGACAGTATGGGTACCGAAAAAGTGTTCCCGAACATGATGGTGCAGATGGTGGCGATCGGTGAGGATTCCGGCGCCATCGACCAGATGCTCGCCAGCGCGGGCAAAGCGTATGACGAAGAAGCGCAATCCATCGCCAAACAGCTCACTTCGCTGCTGGAACCGTTGATGATTCTGGTGCTCGGTAGCGTGGTCGGCTTCATGGTGGTGGCATTGACATGCCGATGTTCTCCATGTTCGACGCCATCAACGGGCAAGCGTAAAAAGCGGGAAGGTTGAACATGAAGAACGGATTGTGGGCCGGACTCAACCGCAGGTATCGTGCCAGATTACGCCAACACATGGGGGAGCAGGGCGCGGCCATGATGCTCGCGGTACTGTTCGTAATGGTGGTGCTCACCACGTCGGCACTGGTAATGACCATACTGATTTCGCAAGCATTGCCGTACAGGAATAATAAGGAGAACGCGCAAGTCGGGTATGCCGCCGAATCTGACTCGAAGTGGCATTGAGTTTCCTGCGCGAAGCGGAAGCAAGCAAGGACTATAAGAAACTGCTACCGTCGACCGCATCAAACACTGGCAATGCCAGCTTGGATGAGACCTTCACTACAGCATCGGACGGGTCGGTGCTGCTCAACAATGCGGAAGTCAACAACGACGTGTCGGCAACGGGCGTGAGCTCGTTCACTCCAGACGATATCTCGTACCGAGTGCAAATCGGATATTATGACGACGATCCAAGCTCATCGCCGGCCAAACGACTCACATCCGAAAGCGAGCTGAAGAACGCGAAATATGCGTGGGTGCGTTCCTACGGGTATATCAACAGGTATCCGAATGGGCGAAGCGCGGGTACGGAAACCAGCGCGCGCCGAGCCATGAGCGCCATCTACCAATTCGAGACAACGAGCGGTGATGACAGCTACGTGATCTCCACCAAGGGTGGACGTCTCGGTATGGGCTTTACGCGGCAGCGCCAAACAACGAGCGCCGTACCAACCAGCCGACCTTGGGGAAATCGCCTCGTATGATGTCGATGAGAACGGTGATCCGACCGGCATGGTGGACTATGTCAACAAGCCTGGATCCAAGAATGCGGCCGACGCCATGAGCAATACCATCACTATGAATCCGGCAAACCAAACTTGCATGCTTGCCACCACCAAGCCTGTAGACAAGGTCGAAACGCTTGACGCCATGCTTGACCCGAACGGCAAGCCGGTGGAAGGATCGGCGTTGGTGATTCTTATGCAAGCGCATAAGAAAGACTCCAGCAGCGACGACCTGTATTACACGGAACAGTGCAAAGCCAACGGCGCCTACAAAGACCTGAACACATGGGTGTATTGGAAGGATGATTCCATTCGCCCCGCATCCAATCTGACATTGTGCGTTACCGGAGCTGACATTACGCATGTTGGCGGAGGCACTGCAGGAGCCGCCACATTGCAGAAATGCGGCGAGTCGTACGGACCCAACTACCAAAGCGACTATTACACCGATCCTGACAAGAAAGCGCAGCAAGACGAAAAAGAACAACCGTCAAGCCTGCTCAACAAATACCAGAAGTGGGCGTTCTATAACGGTTTCATCAATGCGGGCTACTACAACGAGCTAGATAGCGCGCGATGAGGCGAACAAGTATGATGCGTCTCTACCGGAATCGCAAGGCTATGCCGTCGGCGGTGTGCAAATGCAGAAGAAGACCCGCTTCCAAGTGCTGGAAGTTTCCAACAAGGCGAATGTGGGCGTCACTATTCAATATCTGAGCGGCGGTCACTGGGCGTCCAACGTCGATGATGCTGCCGATTTGACTCGCATTTCCTGATGGTGTCGAAGTGGAATTATTCGCTCACCGACGTGAAATCCTGAGTTCGACGTGAACGGTGATTTCGAAGACGCCACCGCATCGTTCGACAGGCGGGAGAAGCCGGCTATGCCACGAAGCAGATCGTCAATGAAACGTCCGGATTCTGCATTTCGTCATCGCAAAGACGGATTCGACGCATACACGTCAACCTGCCGAGTGGGTGGCGGTGATTTCAACCCATACTGCTACCACAACACCATCAATGGCAATCCGGCGCAATCATCTTCCGATCTGCATCAGATCGACTACTGCGGGGTGTCCGATTCCACCAAGCGTAAAAACCGATCAGGCCGAATATGTTGAAGACACGTCGAGTGACGGCAGTGGCGTGAGCACGCAGATTTGGACGATGGTGAACGGGTCGAAGCGTTGCTATGGGTTCGGCGGTTCGGGTAAATTCCAACTTATGGAATGCTCGGCTGCGCCAACATTCACCCGATACAACGAAAAAGCGTCTGACGAGCACAGTAAAGGTACGTTCCAACTCAACGGTCAATGCCTGACGGAAGTGTATCCGGGAGACAAAATCGACGGCAATCCCTCATACTCCGGACGTATCGACGGGCATGCCGACGTGATTATGGCCAAATGCGGATCGTCACGAGACTTTTTGAACCGAGAAATCAAATCGCAGGTGTGGAATGCCTCGGTTAACCTCGGAACAGGCGGCTCAGGCGGCGGCGTGATTTATGGCGGTGGTAGTTCTACCACATTGGAGCCATCCTCCACCAAAGGCTACGTGACATCCAAAGAACTGAACCCGTCCACTATCGCATGGTGAGCGCTGCGCGAGATGGATGTGAACATGAGCATTGTGAACGATACGCCAACTGTGGTGCTGCTACTCGTGGCATCGCTGGTAATCGGCTGCATTTTCGGATCGTTTCTGAACGTGGTGATTTGGCGCGTGCCCAACCACATCAGCTTGGTAAATCCGAAACGCAGTTTCTGCCCGAACTGCGAAGCCCCGATCGCATGGTATGACAATATTCCCATCATTTCTTGGCTGGTGCTCGGCGCGAAATGCCGGCATTGCAAAGCCCCGATCGCCGTACGTTACCCGATTGTGGAAGCGTTGGGCGGACTGTCGTTCCTCGCCGTCACCTTGGGGGCGCTATTCGGCGCGTATTCGCCATGGATATTGCCGGAACTCTACGTATTCGCAGCGGTTTCGATCGTGATCGCATACATTGATCTCGACCATCATCTGATCCTCAATGTTGTGCTATTGCCAACGCTGATTGCAACACTGGCACTGCTGGCTTTGGCATCACTCGGTACGAATGAGTGGAACAGGCTCGGTCGCGCTGTGATATGTGCGATAGTGCTCGGCGCGTTCTACCTCTTGCTTTCCATCATATGGAAAGGTGGCATGGGCGATGGCGATATCAAACTTGCGTTCATACTTGGCTTGATTGCGGGCTGGCTCGGATGGTCGCAATTCATCATCGGGGCGTTCGCAGCCTTCTTTATTGGAGGATTCTTAAGTCTTGTGCTGATTATCGGCAAAAAGTCGATATGCATGGAGGCATACCGTTCGGACCGTCCATGCTGCTCGGCATATGGCTTGGCATATTCGTCGGGGCTCCGATCGCCACACTGTACTTGCAAGTGACGGGACTCGCCTGAACCAATCCCCAGCCAACCTGCAACACGTTATATATAAGGAGAGAGCATGAGATCAATAACGGCGCTGTCGATCGCGAACGACGCCATCCGTGCGGCGGTCATAGCAGACCCGTATTCGGATCTGCCCACCATCAAGCATTTCCAGGCGATCCCGTTGCCGAACGGGAGCCGTAGTGGATGGCGAAGTGGTCGACCATGATGTGGTGGCCGGACTGCTGAACACACTGGTGAAGCGATTCAAATTCCCCCGCGAGGACACGGCTCTCGTCTACTCCAGCCGACGCATGGTGTTTCGCGAGGCGGACTTTCCCTACATGTCGCTGAACGATCTGAAATCCACCTTGCCTTTCCAAGCCAAAGGCATGATTCCGCTGCCTACTGAGGAATCCGGAGCTCGACTTCGTGCCATTGAACGTCATCGACAGCGAACAAGGCAAACAGTTGCACGGCATACTCGTGGCGACATTGCGTAACGGATTGAAAAACCGCGCGCACAGCCGAAGACGCGGGATTTGTGATCACATCGATCGATGCGGGCCCGTTCGCGCTTGCCAGACTGTTCGCCGACACCAACCAGCAGCAGACCGAAGCGGTGGTCAACATCAGCGGCAACGGCACCGACGTGATCGTGCTCGAAAACGGGCAGCCCGCCTACATGCGCGTCGTGCCATCCGGCGCGGATGACGTGACTGACGCCATCGCCAACGCGCTCAGTATCTCATTCGAAGACGCCGAACGCATCAAAAACCAGATCGGCCTGCAAAACGTGACCGGCGACGAACGACTCGAAAAAGCCGAGGAAGTCATCCGCGAAACCACGGCGCAGCTGATCGTCGGCATCCGCAATACACTCAACCTGTACGACGTGGACCATGCGGGCGGCACCATCAGCGGCGTGGTGCTTACCGGAACCGGCGCACGGCTGATCGGACTGCCGCCGGTGTTGGCCAGTTCCATCAACAAAGTGGTGCGGATCGGCGACCCCCTTCATCCGTTTCCGGCTTTCCAAAGAAGTGGAACGGCAGAACATCATGGCGCACGCGATCGATTTGGGCGCAGTGCTTGGACTGGTAATCGGAAAGAAGCCGAGGTGAACGGACGATGAGCAGAAAAAACAACGGAAGCATGAGGCAGATCGGCAGCTCCCACCGCGGTCGACGCGGCAAAATCAAGGATAATCCGAATCCTGAAACCAGTGATGGCGAGAAAACCTCGATTTTGTCGATGAATATTTCCGACATCGGCAAAGCGCTGCGTGCGAGCAGTTCGAAAAACCTCCAAAAGGCTGATCTGCCCGCCGAATGGAATGTGCGCGCCAACCTGCTGCCACGTTCCATCGTGACGCTCAACCGTGATCGTGCCATCAAATACTTGCTGTCATACGTGCTTATCGTGGTGGTGGTTGCGGCCATTGCCAGCAGCGCGGGCATGGCGGTGCGCGTGAGCTGGGCCGACCATCGCGAGGAGGAGGCACAGGCGAAAACCCTGTCGTTGCAGAAGGAAAAGGCGGAATTAAAGACGTGGAAGACACGTTGAACTCGCTGTCCGATTCGCAAAGGTCACGTATCGCCGCGCTCTACGACGAAATGGATTGGATGAAGGTGGTGGATTCGCTCAATGGCGCGCTGCCAGCCGGAGGCCAGTACACGAACCTGTCGTTGAGCAGCTTCCAGATTGGCGGGTCTGACGCTTCTTCGCATAGCGCTACATCTTCAGTATGGTCTGGGAATGGTGTGATTTCCGTTGATTTTACTGTTCTTTCTCCAGATTTCATATCTGCAAAAAGATTTTATCGGTAATTTTGCTGCAATTCCTACCTATAAAACAGGCTATGTGAGTTCCATTACCGAAAACAGCGATGAAAAACGGCACCACCTATACATACACGGGAACGGTGTCGTTGAAGATGGATACCAATACCACGTCACGAAGCGACAACGCGGCCGGTGCTGACGAAGCCAACCGAGCATTGCAGCAGCAGCTACGCGACAGCCTGAACAAAGCCGCGGCAGGGGAGTCGACTGATACTACCGACAGCGCGACCGCAACTGACGAAACATCCAATGAATGATCGGGAACAATCATGAACAAGCATAAAATCGCATGGATCGCATTGGCCGCAGGTATTGTCTTCGTCATCATGCTGACATGGCTGGTCGGCGTTTCCCCGCAAATCAGCCATATCAAATCATCCGACGCGCAAACTGCGCAAATCGATGAGAACAATAAGGAAACACGCGACGAAATCGAAACATTACGCATCGCCAGCGAAACGATCGGCCTGCAGAAAGACCGTTTGCGCCAGTTGCAGCGGCAGATTCCAGACGGCTATAACCAGCAGGAATTCATCAATTCGTTGGATGCGTCCGCTGGGGAACCGGCGTCGCCATCAAATCGGTGAATTTCGATGATGCGGTCGAGGTCAGCTGGTGCAGGTGTCGGTAAGTATAACCGCCACGGGAAGCTATGATGCCATGCGTAATTTCGTGGCATCCGTGCAGAACATCAACCGTATCGCCGTGCCGGAAAATGTGACCTACACACTTGACAGAAACGGTGACGAAACGAAAAATGCCGTGGTGATCGATTGCAAGATCTGGTCGCTATTGCTCGACAACGACACGGTTGAAGACGAGAACGCCACGAAACAGTAACGCGGGTGGCGTTCTGTCACCGCGTGAAGGTAGGCTTTGCGCTTGTAAAGACCCCAAACCGTTCAAACCAGAAGGTGCATTGTGGCTCAATCCAAACTCGATGAAGTCGTATCCCTTGCGAAGCGTCGCGGCTTCGTGTTCCCCGCCGGCGAAATTTACGGCGGCACCCGTTCCGCTTGGGATTACGGTCCGCTCGGCGTTGCGCTGAAAGACAATATCAAGCGCGAATGGTGGCGTTCCATGGTCGTCACCCGTGGCGACGTGGTGGGCGTTGACACGTCCATTATTCTTCCGCCGGCCGTGTGGGTGGCTTCCGGTCACGTGTCCGTGTTCAACGATCCGCTGATCGAATGCCTCAACTGCCACAAGCGTCACCGCGCCGACAAGCTTGAGGAATCCTATGCCGAAAAGCATGGCGACAAGCTGCCGGAAAACGGCCTGAAAGACATTGTGTGCCCGGATTGCGGTACCCGTGGCAACTGGACCGAACCGCGTGACTTCAACATGATGCTGCGCACCCACCTCGGCCCGGTCGAGGACGAGAACAGCCTGCACTACCTGCGTCCGGAGACTGCGCAGGGCATCTTCGTGGACTTCAAGAACGTGATGACCTCTTCCCGTTCCAGGCCGCCGTTCGGCATCGCCAACATGGGTAAGTCCTTCCGTAACGAGATCACCCCGGGTAACTTCATCTTCCGCACCCGTGAGTTCGAGCAGATGGAGATGGAATTCTTCGTGGCTCCGGGCACCGATGAGGAATGGCACCAGTACTGGATCGACGCCCGCACCCGCTGGTACATCGACCTCGGCGTCAAGCCGGAGAACCTGCGTCACTACGAACATCCGAAGGAGAAGCTGGCCCACTATTCGAAGCGCACCGTCGACATCGAATACAAGTTCGGCTTCCAAGGCTCCGACTGGGGCGAGCTCGAAGGCATGGCCAACCGTACCGACTACGATTTGAGCGCCCACTCCAAGCACTCCGGTGAAGACCTGAGCTACTTCAACCAGGCCACCGGCGAAAAAGTACGTGCCGTACGTCATCGAACCGGCCGCCGGCCTGACCCGCTTCCCTCATGGCCTTCCTTGTTGACGCCTACGATGTCGACGAGGCGCCGAATACCAAGGGCGGCGTCGACAAGCGCACCGTGCTTCGCCTTGATCCGCGAAGCATACGTTACCCGCAGGTGCCGGTTGAGATGGGCTGGATACTGGTCCGTCAAGATCGCCGAGCCGGTGGCTTGCATTAAAGCTGGATACTGGTTACCATAGCGTTCTTATGCATTGTGACTGCTACGAGGAATCCGACGTGCCGACCCGCGTACCGACGCGGTGAGGCCGTCGGTTCCTCCGGTTATGAAGCCTGTTGATTTAGGGCCGGTACGTTGAAACCCCGGTGGTGCTTTCGCCTATGGCGGGCGTTACCAACTGGCCGTTCCGCGTGATTTGCGAAAGCTACGGACCGGACGGTCTATACATGCGGCCGAAATGATCACCGCGCGCGCGTTGGTCGCACGCAATCCCAAAGCGTTGCGGTTGTGCCATTTCGCGCCGAGCGAGAAAACCGTTCGCTGCAACTGTACGGTGTGAACCCGGCGATCGTGGAACAGGCCGCGAAAATTGTCATCGACGAAAACATGACCATGTCGATCTGAACTTCGGATGCCCCGTTTGAAGTGACCCGACGTGGCGGCGGATCGGCTTTGCCGTGGAAGACGGATCTGTTT
>VOFB01001055.1_pt1 | contig 32000 bp, 45 predicted proteins | sample 5384141 | NCBI WGS metagenome assembly VOFB01 (sample SAMN12384721, study PRJNA508395) | human gut metagenome | isolation source: healthy gut A | host: Homo sapiens | reverse complement strand
CTGCGGCGTCCGGATGCTGGGCATGGACCTGCCCTCGCCCGACAGGCCGCCCCACGCGCTGCACAAAGCGCTGCTCGGCGCGGGGATTCTGCTGCTGGAAAACCTGACCGGTCTGGATAAAAATCGGCCGCGAACGCGGATTTTTCGTGCTCGCGCTGCCGCTGAAGCTCGCCGCCGAAGCCAGCCCGGTCCGCGCCGTGGCAGTGCTGGATGAAAGCGGGGCGGACGCATGAGCGCGCCGCTGCGTCCGGGGAAGCGGTGGGCGTGCTCGCCTGTTCCGACGCCGCCCCCAGCCTGACCGTCTGCACAGCTTCTGCGGCGCGCGCTGGAGGATGGGCCTGCGGCCCCTCCTTGCCGGAACACTGGAGCGCCGCCTCGATGCGGAGAGCGCCGGGGCGGACGCGCGCCCATCCGCGCCTGCACTGCCGCCCGCGCCTGAACGGGCGGCCGAACTCATGGGCTTTTATGCCGACGCGGACGTCCGCGCGGTTTTCGATGTGTCGGGCGGCAACCTGTCCAACGAACTTCTGGACCGGATCGACTACGCGTTTCTCGCCGCGCACCCCAAGCCCCTGTTCGGGTACAGCGACCTGACGGCACTGCTCAATGCCGTCCATGCCCGCGCCGCGCGCCCCGCCGTACTCTACCGGCCCTCAACCTGGTCCGCAGGACGGCGCGCGCCAGCAGGCCCTGTTCCGGAGACGCTTGCGCGGCGGGAACGGGCTGTTTTCGCCGCCCGTATCCTTTCCGCCGGGGAGCGCATGTCCGGGCCCGCAGTGGGCGGGAACCTGCGCTGTTTTCTGAAGCTGGCGGGGACGGGGTATATGCCGGACCTATGCGGAAAGATCCTGGCGCTGGAGAGCCTGCACGGCACGCCTGCGCAGGTGCTCTCCGGCTTTTGCCAGCTCGGCCAGCTCGGCGTTCGAGGCCGTGTCCGGCGTCCTGCTCGGCACGTTCACCGCGCTCGGGCCCGGCCCGGAGCGCGCGTACGAACTGCTGTGCCGCGCGCTGGACGGGCGCGTGCGTCCGACCGCGTTCTGCCCGTCGCGGCGACGGACAGGCTCGGCACGGCGCCGACTCGCTCGCGCCTCGTCCTCGGCAGGGAATATACGCTGGAGCAGGCGTAGGCGCACGGCCCCGGTTCCGCCCGCATAGACTGAAAGCGGGGTGATCGGATTGAAAGTCGTGGATTACAACAGGGGAACACGCGGTTACATACGCAAAAAGTGGGCGAACGGCCGCAATCCGCTGTTCTATAATTTTACCGGCATCGGGGGCGATTGCACAAATTTCGTGTCCCAGTGCATCTATATGCCGGAAGCTGCAAGATGAACTTTACGCCGACGTTCGGCTGGTACTATACGTCGCCGAACAGCCGCGCGCCCCCGCGTGGTCGGGCGTGCCGTACCTGTACAATTTCATCGTGAACAACGCCGGGCGGGCCCCTTGCCGTGGAGACGGACGCGGGCGGCCTGCAGCCCGGCGATTTTGTCCAGCTCGGCCGCGCGTCGGGGCATTTTACCACACGCTGCTTGTCACGTCCATAACCGGCGGCCGATACTATGTCAGCACCCATACCTTCGACGCGTTCGACCGCGCGCTCGACACGTATGTATACGAGGCGATCCGGTATATCCACATCGAGGGCGTGCGCGTTCCGGACGACTTCTCGCCCGGCTGTTTCGCCGCTCTGTACGAGGGGCGGCGCATACTTTAATATTTGGACATTGTATATCTGCGCCGTGCGTGATATAATAAAAAAATAAACGGCCCGCCGCGGGCGGGCACAACGATGGAGACAGGTGAATTATGGCCATCCACAATCTTGCGCGTATGGTGCTCAGGGCGCTGTCTTACCCGGATCTGGACGTAAAAAGACCTACCGGCTGGAGCGCTCGGTCAAAAAGGGGATCAAAGCGCCTTTAAGCCCATGTACCGGCTGTGGGACCATAAAGTGTATGTGGACGGGCGGCAGATTCTGGCCCGCATCTACCCGCCGCAGCAGGACGACGGTACGGATACCCTGCTGTTTTTTCACGGCGGCGGCTGGGTCACCGAGAGCGTGGACACCTATAACGCCGTGTGCCACCAGCTCGCGGAGCATATGCGGTGCAAGGTCATTTCGGTGGAGTACCGGCTCGCGCCCGAACACCGGTTCCCGGACGGGCTGGAGGACTGCTATGCGGTTGCGAAAACGCTGCTGCAGGACTATGACGCATGGCGCGTGTTCTTCCCCGGCAAGATCACGCTTATTGGCGACAGCGCGGGCGCCAATCTCGCCGCCGCCGTATCGCTGCTCGCGCGCGACCGGGGCGAGTTTTCCGTCGCGCGGCAGATTCTGGTATATCCCTCGACGTATAACGACCACAGCGAGAACTCACCGTTTGATTCAGTGCGGGAAAACGGCACGGATTATCTGCTTACGTCAAAGAAGATTCAGGACTATATGGCGCTGTATATGCGCAGCGAAGCCGATCTGAGAGCCCCTATTTCGCGCCGCTGCTCGCGGAGGACCTGCGCTGCCAGCCGAGAACGCTGATTTTGACGGCGCAGTACGATCCGCTGCGCGACGAGGGCGAGGAGTATGGCCGCCGTCTTGCGCGCGCGGGCAACCGCGTGCGCGTGTACCGTATGAAGGACGCGCTGCACGGCTTTTTCAGCCTTGGCCCGGGTTTGCCCATGTCAAGTGCGCGTACCGGGCGATCCGGGCATTTTTGTGATGAGGATGATGACGCATGACCCAAGACAGGCACGTGGAATGGATGCGCCTGGACAATGCGGGTAAAATATTTCCGGCCACAAGCGATAAGCGGGACACCGGCGTGTTCCGCGTCTCCTGCGAATTGAAGGGAGTATGTGGATCCCGGCTGTCTGCAGCGCGCGCTGGACGCGGCGCTGCGCCGGTTCCCGTATTTTCTGTTCGTATTGCGCGTCGGGCTGTTCTGGTATTATCTGGAGCGGGGGACTTTATCCCGCAGGTGCACGAGGAGGACCGGCCCGTCTGCTCTCCGCTGTACAACCGCGGGAAAAAGACGCCGCTGTTCGATATCTCCTATTATGGCCGAAAAATCAATTTGGAAGTCTTTCACGCCCTGACCGACGGGGCCGGCGCATTTGAATTTATGCGCACGATTATCTATTACTACGTCACCTACCGCCACCCCGCCCAGTTTCAGGACGAACCGCCCCTGCTCGACTACGACGCGTCCACCTCGCACCGAAAAGAGGACAGCTTCCCGCCGCTACGGGGAAAAGGGGAAGAGCATGAAATTCCGAAACCCGCGCAAGGCCTACTGGCTGCGCGGGTCCAGGCCAAGCCCTACCGCTACCGCGTCATAGAGGGAATCGCCTCCCTGCTCCGAGCTGCTCAAGATCGCCAAGGCGCACGGGACGACGCTCACCGTGCTGCTCAGCGCCTATCTGATGCAGGCGATTTATATGGATATGCCTGTGCGTAAGCGCAAATACCCGGTCGTCCTCAACGTCCCGGTCAACCTGCGCAAGGAGTTCCCGTCTGCCACAGCCCGGAACTTTTTGGCAACGCCTTTACGCAGTATGACTTTCAGAACTGTCCGGCCGAGCTCGACTCGATCATCGCGAAGGTCGCCGCGGACTTCCGCTCCGAGCTGTCCGGCGCGCGCGGCTGAGCGAACGGCTCAACAACCAGATTGCGCTCGAACGCAACCTGTTCCTGAGAATCGCGCCCTTGCCGCTGAAGAATTTTGCCATGCGCCTTGCGCGCAATTCCGCAAAAGAGCGAGACAATGGTGCTGTCCAACGTCGGCCGTTTCCCGTTCGACGAGAAACTCAGCCCGTATATCGAACTTGTGGACGTGTTCGCGGGCACGCCGCACATGCACCTGTCCATCTGTTCCTATGGGGACAGGCTGGCCATGAGCTTTACCTCCATGATGGCGGAGACCGACGTCCAGCGCAACTTCTTCCGGCTTCTGACCGGGCAGGGGCTGGATGTGGAAATCCGCAGCAACTGAAAAGAGGCGAGAATACCCATGCAATACTGTCCAAAGTGCAAAGTATCCGTTACCGGCGCGCAGGAGGTCTGCCCGCTCTGCCAGGGAGATCTGCGCGGCGCACCGGACGAGAAAATATATTTCCCAGCCTTGCGGACCGGCCTGACAAGAAAAACGGGCTTTATTTTCCGGCTCATGCTCTTTATCGCGATTACGGCGGCAATTGTCTGCGTCGCGATCAATATCATGGTCCCGACGAGCGCTTGGTGGTCGCTGTTTGTGGTGTTCGGCATCGGCAGCGCCTGCATATCGGTCGGCGTGGGGTATTTGAAAAAATCGGATATTATGAAAAATATCATCTGGCAGCTCTGTATCATGCTGGCGCTTGCCGTGATCTGGGACGTCGCTTTGGGCTGGCACGGCTGGTCGATCGACTATGTATTTCCCATCCTCTGCACCGTCGCCATCGCGTCGATGTTTGTGGTCGGCAAAGTGATGAATATCCCGATCAACGACTATATCATCTACATTATTGTGGACGCGGTCCTTGGAATCATCCCCATTATATTCCTGTGCACCGGCATTTTGCACGTGATTTATCCCAGCGTCATCTGCGTGATGTGCAGCGTCGTCTACGTTGTGGGGCTGATACTGTTCAAAGGACAGAGCCTGCGGGACGAAATCACGAGAAAACTGCACCTGTAATCCCGCCTGCGCCCCCGGCTTGCGGCAGAAAAACTGCGCCGGATTTGTTGACATTTAAAAGTACGTATGGTAAGATAAAATGGCTGTGCTGTCTGGGCCATTAGCTCAGTTGGTTAGAGCGCCCGGCTCATAACCGGTAGGTCCGGGGTTCGAGTCCCTGATGGCCCACCATTCGCCAATAAGTCGAACACCATATTTTTTTGTGGTAAAAGACGTATTCGGCATAGTGTTTGATATAGAAGGCAAGATATGAATCTTGCCTTCTATATTTTTATAGACTAAAAAACGCCCCGTCTTTCGTCACCGGAACATGGAGGACTACTCAGACGGGGCGTATAAAATTTTTAAGGTATGGTTATTTTGTCCCCCGCATAAATCAGGTTGGGATTCTTGATCTGCGGGTTGGCGGCAATCAGCGCATCAAGAGACACGCCGTACTTCGCCGCAATGCCGGACAGGGTGTCGCCATCTTTAACGGTATAGGTCTTTGAACCACCGCTGAACACGGAGGCAGCAACCCAGCCCGTTACCTGACCGGCCATGCCTACGCGAACAGCCATGTTGGTGATTCGCACGCGGCCGGACACTACCTCCGTATCCCAAAGATAATATCGACCGCTAATAAAGTTTGCCGGTTCCGTTGCCTTAGCTGACGCGTACAGCGGGACGTGTGACAAGTATTTCTGCGTACCAGCGGGCGGCAGAGAAGCAGGCTTTGCCTCTGCGGGCTTGTCCTCGCCGGTATAGGTCTGCACGCCCTTTACAGCGTTCACATTCGCGGACAGCTTCTGATCGGGAAACCGGTAAACATACTTCTGCGGATCAACCGCATATTTCGCCTTGTCCTTAAGCGCCCAGGCATTACCTCCGGGCATACCCAAAACTCAAAATGCAGATGTACGCCGCTGGCATTGCCGGTCTGTCCCATCACGCCGATCTTGTCCCCCGCGCTTCACAGTGTTCCCCTTGCCCACATAAAAAGAGGACAGGTGCCAGTACAGGGTATACACCCTTTTGCCCGTTATCGCGTTGTTGCCTTTTTTGATGGCGAGCAATTCACGCCGCAGGTTTTCGGCTTCCTGCGTTTTTGTGGCCAAGTCCTGCTCTCGCTGCGCTGCGCGCTCAGACTCGGTCTGCTGCTGCGCGCGCCAATCCCGAAACGCTTTCAGTTCGTCGGGTGACGGCTAGTTTTTGCGTTTACGCGGGCAAGGCGTGCCTCGACGATTTGGTCTACCTCTGCCTGAGTAAGGGTTTTTTTCTTCCTGCGTGGTGCCGGCGGCCGCAGTCCCCGCCTGTGCCTGCTGCCCGTTCTGAGCGGCAGTGTTTGTATTCTCGGTCATAAAACTACCTCCGTTTTTTGCCCGTCGGCATTTTGGTATAAAAACAGCGCCTACTATAAGGCGCTGAATTTAACGGTATGTGGTTTAGTTAGTTTACTGGAATGCACTCAGTAGATTGCGCCCTCCTCCTCTTCGAACGGCTCCCATTCCTCATAAAACAGGTTGCGTCCTGCTTGCTTGCTTCGCTCTAGGCGGTCAAGAAAAACGGAATCCTCCTCATCTTTATTCTCACGTGGTATAAATGAGGTCCCATCGGGCAGCTCTATCATAATGTTTCCCGTTTCCTCCGCATAAAAACAGTGATCCTTCGGATATTGTTTTCTGTATAAATCTACGCTTTTATCTGTCACCATTAAATCATTCCTCCCAGTAGTTTCTCAAATTCTGCCCATGCGGTAGGCAGATATTTTCTCATCAAGTCTGCCTTTTCGGGGTCAAATGACGCTTCAAACATGTGTGCAAAACCCTCAATCATCTTTTTTCGAGTAACTTGAACACATCCAGTTCTGACACAGGCACATCGCCGCCCGGCCTCAATGGAGGATCGTTAGGGATCATCTCCGTCAAAATTCGTTTCAGATCTTCAGGATCATCTATGAATTCAGACCGTCTGTTTTTTTCATAGTTTTGCATACTCCTCTTCAATTATTTTTCCTACGGCTTGCGCAAGTGGGCGCGCTTTTTGGGTGTTGACATACTCCCTCCATGCCTCGGCACGAATTCACGAATAGGATTTTTGTTGCCATTATCCCACGCATATCTTGATAACTGCTCCGTTATTTCCTCCTTTGTAAGTCTGATATACATAGATACAATTTTTGAATTATCGGATATATGCAAAAGATCATCTAACTGATGTCCTATTTCATGGTCTAGTATCGCTTTAGGCGTATCCGTGCCAACGGGATGATACTTAAGCTTTACATCCTCTAAAACTGATTTTGCAACTTCCTTGTGCTTTATTAATGGAAATACCATTCGCTACAGGACTTCCTGTTACAGATTGAGCATATACATTCTTTTTTTACCTTAGGAGGCTTCTTTTCATTTAGAATCCACAACCGCCCATATTCGCCTGTCTGGCATTTTTACGGGGGCCAAACGCCAAGCCAATGGCGTTATAAAGATGGATATCCATCTTTTCATGTTCATTTCCGGCACGCAAATACTTTGCGTCCACAGCGTAAAAATATGCCATATTTGCGCGGTAAAAATCCATATGAAAAACGTGCCTGCAATGTTACAATAAACGCAGGTGCTTCAATATCCGGCGCGGAAAGACTGCTGGTACTGCGACGGCGTGCAGCCCATGTGCTTTTTAAACTGCTTGCTGAAGTACATCTGGTCGCTGTAACCGACAGCCTTTGCGGCAAGTCCGATGCTGGCGCCGTCCTGTGTGAACAGCCGGCACGCCGCGAGAAGCTTGCGCTTGATCACATAGTCAAGCGGCGTCTGATTAAAGTGATCCCGGAACATTTTTCGCATCGTCTGTTCGAAAGCCCCGAAATATCGAGCAGTTTCCGCAGGGTATACGGTTCGTCGAGGTGTGAGTTGATGTGGGACAGCAGCTTGAAAACCCGGAGTCTATGCCGAAGGGAAGCGAATCGGTAATGGGTTTGCAACGGCTGAGCAGCAGGTCGCAGATCTCCATAACCGCCTGCTGGGTGCGTATGGTATTGCCGAGCGCATGGTAGACGTTGTCGTCCGGGTCCTTGAAGCAGATGTTGATGCTGGTAATGCACTGCAGCAGCCTTGCTGCGTCTGCCCCGTTCACAACGCCGGAGCTTCAAAAGGTCCATCAGCGGAATCCCGGCCGCGGTAATGAAAATGTGAATCCAGGTAATATGCCCCGCCCGCGGCATGCAGAAATCATGCCTGACATTGTGCGGGAGTACGATCCCTTCTCCCGGCTCCACCTGAAACGTCCGGCTGTCAACGGTAAGGTTGCAGCGGGAGTCGTGCGAATACAGCAGAATCGCGAAGGGCAGCGTCCGCCCCAGCGCCTGGTGCGGCGCGCGGAAAATGCTGTTTTCGCCGTCGTACAATGTGAACGAAACGGGCAGAATGGTGCTTTTGAGCAGGCTGTAGGAAGAGTACTTCATCGGCGGTTCCTCCATGGTCCGTATACCTTTTTATATAACACAGCCGGTTTGTAAATTCAACATTTTTTTTGAATAGGAGAATAAAAATGAGCAACATCCATGCAGAATCAGTTATGCAGTACGATTGCGACGTCGCCGTAATCGGCTCCGGATCCGGGGGCATTGCCGCGGCGGTGGCGGCCGCGCGCGCCGGCTGCCGCGTCCTCGTAGTGGAGAAGAACGGATATGTCGGCGGCATGACGACGGCCGGCCTGCCCTACCTGGGCTATCTGGACGTGCAAAAGCGCACCACAGTCGGCGGAATCGCGACAGAATTTGTCGAGCGTCTCCGGCAGGACAACGCCTCTTTCGGGGTCCGGTACTGTCCCAAACACTGCTCCATCGCCGCTATCGATCCCGACAGGGTCAAGCTCACCGCGGCAAAGTTTCTGGAGGACAGCGGCGTGGACTTCCTGCTGCACACCCACGCCATCGCCGTAGAGGTAGAGGGACGGCGTTTTGAGGAGCATTCGCTGCGAATGCGCCGGGACGCGGATTCAGGTCCGTGCGAAAGTGTTTATTGACGCAACCGGCGACGGCGTGATCTCCCTACCTGGCCGGCGCCGAGTATGAAAAAGGGGACGGCCGGCGTGGACCTGCAGCCGCCCTCCATCCTGTTCACCATCGGCGGCGTGAATAAGGAGCGCTTTTTCGGGTGGCTGGAAGAACACCCCGAGGAAGTGGAGCCCTATACGATGGAGTATCTGCGCGCCGCGCCTGACTTCGTGTTCGTAACGCTGCAGAAGCTGTGGGAAAACTCAACCCCATCGGCGAGTGGCCCATGGGGATCTGGGCGATGATCTATATCAATCGCTTCAACGACTCCGAAGTGTGCATCAACGGCCCGCGTATGGCGGCGACCGACGCGACCGACCCGCAGAGCATAACCGCCGCGGAGATACTCGGCCAGCGCCAGGCGGCCGCGTTTATTGAAATGCTGCGCAAATACGTTCCCGGCTTTGAGAAGGCATTCCTCTCGCATATCAACGATTCCATCGGCGTCCGGGAAACCCGCCGCATCGTGGGCTATAAAACGCTCCGCATAGAGGATGTCAAAGCCGGCAGAACCGGCGAGGACACGATCGCCCTGGGTTCCTACCCGATCGATATCCACGGCAGCGGAGATTACAGTTCCCAGTTTATCCGCGTTGACGAACCCTATGGAATCCCGTACCTTGCCACGGTGTGCAAAACCGTGGGCGGGCTGATGATGAGCGGCCGCTGCATATCGGTCGACCGGGAGGCCTACGGTTCGTGCCGTGTGATGGGCTCCTGCTTCGCCGTGGGCGAGGCGGCCGGTATCGGCGCGGCCCCTGTCCGTGAAACAGGGCTGCCGTCCCGAACAGGTGAACCCTGCTGAAATTCGTGAAATCCTGCTTCGCGGCGGCGCAATTCTCTCTGTGTGACAGTCCGCACCGCCTGACAGGCCATGCCCCCCGCCCAGCGCTTGTGCGCGGGGCTTTTTCCTGGCATGCGCAGCTTCAACGCGCCTGCCGATCGCTGCACCCGTTTCCCGGTGCTTCTGGCCGGATGACGGCAAGTCCGCCTGCGATGACGAAACGAATCGCCCGACTGGCGGGCGCGCGGCGCATATGACAAGAAGCGTGCAAAACAGCGCTTTTTGGTATAATTTGCATTATATTCTACGTTTCGTATATTCATATGGGGATGTATGTCATTCTCTGCGCATGGCGTCGATGCGGGTCGTTTTGTCTATTCCCCCTGTTCGATCTGTCGACCGGAGCGCGCTTTTCCCGCACCGCTGTCGATTGCGCGGACATTATCCGCAAAATTCAGTAAACCGGGGAGGAAATGTCATCAAAACAGAAGGAATGAACCTTGAGCACTTGCCGCTGTCGCCTTATTGCCCGCGCTGTTTGCGCGGTTTTTTTGCGCGCCGATTGGCAAATTCGGTCCGCGGGACATAGGTTGTAGTATACTGCGTTTAGGAGAATGAAAATGACCATCAGCCTATGTATGATCGTAAAAAATGAAGAGGCGGTGCTCGCACGCTGCCTGGACAGCGTCCGCGGCGCCGTGGACGAGATCGTCATCGTGGACACGGGGTCCACTGACCGCACAAAGGAAATCGCGCGCGGCTATACGGATAAGGTGTTCGATTTCGAGTGGGTCGACGACTTCTCCGCCGCCCGCAACTATGCGTACGCGCAGGCGACTATGGACTACCAGATGTGGCTGGACGCCGACGACGTGCTGCCGCCCGCCGAACGGGAGAAATTGCTGCGGCTGAAACAGACCCTGCCGGACGACACGGACATCGTGACCATGAAATACCACACCCATTTCGATGGGAACGGCAGCCCGGTGTTCACATCCACCCGCGAACGGCTCACAAAACGCAGCCGCGGCTATCAGTGGCAGGATCCGGTGCATGAATGTATCCCCTCACGGGCAGGATCCTGCAGAGCGACATCGCGGTCTGGCACCAGAAGCCGGTCCCGCAGGAGACGTCCACGCGCAACCTCCGCATCTATGAATCCCTGGAATCGCAGGGGCGGGCGTTTACGCCGCGCCAGCAGTATTACTTTGCGCGCGAACTGAAGGACCACGGCCGCTATGCACAGGCGGCGTATTACTTTTGAACGCTTTCTGGACGGGGGAAAGGGATGGTCGGAGGACAACATCGCCGCCTGCTTCAGTCTCGCCGCGTGCTATACCGCGCTGGGCGAACCGGAAAAAGGCGCTGTCCGTCCTGCTCAGAAGCTTTTTTGTACGACGGCCCGCGCGGCGAAATCTGCTGCGAACTCGGCTATTACTATAAGCGGCGCTCGGACTACCGGAACGCCCTTGCCTGGTTTCGGACCGCCGCCCAGCTCGACCCTCCCGACTCAATGGGCTTTTGTCCTGCCCGATTACTGGGGGTATATCCCCAATATCGAATGCTGCGTCTGCTGCTGCTACCTGTCCCGGTTTGACGAAGCGGCGCAGTTCAACGCCCGCGCCGGCGCCTGCAAACCAAACAGTCCGGCCGTTCGCCAGAATGAACAGTATTTGGCGTCTTTGCGGGAATAATGGCGAAGGCGGTAACCCTGTGGAGAATCAGCGCGTATTATGGTATTGGCGTATGCACTGATATGTTTTTTGAAACAGGGAGGATAGAATGGCTAGCTTTTTCAAGACAACTGTATTGGCAGCGGCTGCAGCGCCTGCTTTGGCGCATGCGGCTGTAACAGCGGATGCCGCTGCTGTTGCTGCAATAACGGCATAACAGGTCCTACCGGTCCCACTGGCCCGACGGGCCCCACGGGTCCGACGGGTCCCATCGGCTTCGGCGCAACCGGCCCCACCGGCCCCACAGGTGCCACCGGCCCGACCGGGGCAAACGGCATTACCGGCCCCACCGGCGCCACCGGCGCGACGGGCGCGACGGGTCCCACCGGCGCAGAGGGGATACCGGCCCTACGGGCGCGACGGGTGCCACCGGCCCGACCGGTCCCACCGGCGCAACCGGCCCCACCGGCCCCCACAGGTCCGACCGGCGCGCCCGCCCGGCCTGACGGACGCCACGGAGTTTGTGCCCGGCACGGTGTACCAGGAAGGCGATCTGGTACTGTTTAACGGATCTCTCTATCGGGCGGCGGTGAACGCGCCGACCGGAACGCCCGGTCTTCGGCTGATTATACGTTGCTGACCGCCACGCAGACCGGCCCCACGGGTCCGACCGGCGCCACGGGTGCAACGGGCGCAACAGGCGCCACGGGCGCGACCGGCGCCACGGGTGCAACGGGCGCAACAGGCGCCACGGGCGCCGACGGATCAATCGGCCCGACCGGTCCTACCGGCGCAAACGGCATTACCGGCCCGACGGGCGCTACCGGTCCCACGGGTCCGACCGGCGCAACGGGCCCCACGGGTCCGACCGGCGCGGACGGCGCGACAGGCCTTACGGGCGACACGGGCGCGACTGGCGCAACCGGCGCCACCGGTGCCACCGGCCCGACGGGTCCTACGGGTCCGACAGGTGCGGACGGCGCGACCGGTCCTACAGGCCCCACGGGTCCGACAGGCGCGGACGGCGCAACCGGTCCCACAGGTCCCTGGCTGGCCTACTGGCCCGACGGGCCCCACGGGTCCGACGGGTGCGGACGGCGCGACAGGCCTCACGGGAGACACCGGCAACCGGTCCGACCGGCGCGACAGGAGCGACCGGCGCGGCGCCCGAGCTGAATGCACTGTACGCTACGAATGATCCGTCGCAGTCCCCGGCGTCGGACGGCGCTGCGCTGACGTTCGACACGAACCAGGTAACGGAGGGTACGGCCATCAGCCACACGGCCAGCAGCGGCGATTTTACGCTGAATGAGGCGGGAATCTACCGTATTTCCTATTCCGTGGTCGGGACAAACACAAGCGGAACAGGCAACGCCACCGTAGAACTGCGCAGCGACGGTACCGCAATCCCCGGCAGCAACAAGTCCAGCACCATTGCAACCGCATCGGATGTGGTGACGCTTGCGGCCGACGTCCTGGTAGACGCGGCGGGAACGGAGACCATTACCCTGAATATGGTCGGCACAGGCTTTTCCTTTACCAATGCGGCGATTGTTATTAAAAAGGAAGACTAACGGTTGCAGGCATTTCACGGCGGCGGACAGGGACGCAGCGGCTTTTGGCTGTTTCCAGCGAAACACCAAAGCTGAAAACGCTTTCGCCGCCGTCGCGGAGAAAGACAGAAAAAATGGGAAGCGCGCAAAACAGGTGCAGCGCCGTAATCCATGCCGCTTTTTCATAACCGCAGGGCCGCGCCCGTTTCGGGCGCGGCCTGGCTTTTTGCGCATGACGCATATCTGAAAAAGACCCGCAAGGGGCGTATATTCGATACAACGCGCGCAGTTCGCACTGTTTTTGAGAAAAACGCGCGCGGGCCGGAACCTAGCGTCGGCCAACCGTGTAAAAATAGTAGGGGAGAACATAAATCTAAATATGCAAAAGGAGTACACAATGGCAAGATTGAATCAGAATGATTACAGATGCAATAGCTGTAACGCGCCGTTCGGCCAATGCAGCTGTAACGCAGGATTTCACTGCTGTCCCAGCCCCACCCCCTGTCCCTGTCCTTTGCGTGGTCCGACAGGCCCGACCGGCCCGACCGGCCCGCCAGGCCCGACAGGTCCCGCCGGTTCAGGCGCTACCGGCGCGACAGGCGCGACAGGTGCAACCGGCCCGACCGGTCCGACCGGCGCGCGGGGCGCAACGGGACTTAACGGCGCAACGGGCGCGACCGCCCATAGGGCAATACCGGCCCGACCGGCGCCAACGGCATCACGGGCCCGACAGGCGGCACGGGCGCGGCAGGTCCGACCGGTCCGACCGGCCCGACCGGATTTACCGGTCCGGCGGGTGCGACCGGCCCCACAGGTTCCTACGGGCGCCACCGGCCCTGCAGGTGCCACAGGCGCAACGGGCGCGGCGGGTCTTTATTGGCCCGACAGGTCCGACCGGCGCGGACGGCGCAACCGGTCCTACGGGCGCCACCGGCGCAACGGGCGCGGACGGCGCGACGGGACCGACAGGCCCCACAGGCTTTACCGGACCTACGGGCGCGGGGGTCCGATCGGCCCAACCGGTCCTACGGGCGCAAACGGCGTTACCGGCGCGACAGGGCCGACCGGCCCGACTGGGTTCACAGGCCCGACCGGCGGCAGGCCCCACGGGCGCGACCGGCGCCACCGGAGCAGACGGAGCAACCGGCCCCACCGGCGCAACAGGGCCGACCGGCGCGGACGGCGCGACAGGCCCGACAGGTCCAACCGGTCCCACAGGCCCCACAGGCGCGACCGGCGCGACCGCCACAGCCAGCAGTATGAGCGCGCTGAACACCGCCGGCTCGACAGTCGCCGTCGAGGTGGACGGCACACTGGTGCCTCTTCCCAACGACCAGGTTCTGGATGGCTTTACAGCAGACGGAGCCAGTGAAACGTTCACCGTTCCCGCCACGGGCAACTACCTCATCGCCTATGCGGTGCGGACGACGACCGACCTGCAGATGTCGTCCCGCATCATGCGCAACGGCGCCGAACTGGCCGGCTCTGTCGTTACGCCGGCCGCCGCGGCGGATTCCTTTACCAATATGCAGATGCCCAGTTGTCCGCAGGCGATACGCTGGCGCTGCAGCTGTTCAATCTGTCGGGTTCTGCGGTTCTGCAGGCGGGAACCGGCGCGAGCTTGAATGTAATCCGGCTGTCCTGACCGTGCTGCCGGGCAATAATCTCCCTGCGTCCGCAGCGCAAACAGGCCGCACCCCGGCGGGGTGCGGCCTGTTCGCATGCTGTTTGCCGCGTATGCCCGCCCGCAGTTCTGGGAATGCCCGCAGCGGCCCTTTTCCGGATTTTTCGACAGCAGCCGCCGCCAATACAGGAAATTCTGTCTCTCCGTTCCCAAATAACGGCGAGAAGCACGCCCTTTGGCGCGGCTGTGTACAATATAAGGGAGGCGAATACAAATAAAAATGGAGGACGCCAATGTCAATATACAATCAAAACGGATTTAACTGTAACTGCTGCAATACGGGCGGTTCATGCGGCTGTCCCTGTCCGATTCGGCCTTGCTGTCCCACTGGCTCGACTGGCCCCACCGGCCCGACTGGCCCGACCGGCTCGACTGGCCCCACCGGCCCGACCGGCCCGACCGGCTCGACTGGCCTGACAGGCCCAACTGGTCCTTACCGGTCCTACCGGCCCTACCGGCCCGACGGGTATAGGCATCACCGGCGCCACGGGTGCAACGGTGCAACGGGCGCTACCGGCGCAATGGGGCCTATGGGCCCAATCGGCCCGATCGGCTTTAGCGTTACCGGCGCGACAGCGCGACAGGTCCGATAAAGGTCCGACGGGCCCCAGCGCGGGCCCGACCGGTGCAACGGGCGCCACCGGCGCCGACGGTATACCGGCGCAACTGCGCGCGCGGCATTACGGGACAAACGGCATTACCGGCGCGACTGGGCCTATGGGAAACACCGGCCCCACCGGCGCGACGGGCGTAACCGGCCCGACGGGCGGCACGGGTGCGACAGGCCCCCACCGGCGCGACGGCGTAACCGGCCCGACGGGCGGCACGGGTGCGACAGGCGGCACGGGCGCTACGGGCGCTACCGGTCCGACCGGCCCCACGGGTTTTACCGGCCCCACGGGTTTTACCGGCCCCACGGGTGCAGACGGCGCCACTGGTCCCAGGGGCGCTGACGGCGCAATCGGTCCTACGGGCGCTACCGGCGCAACCGGTCCGACCGGTCCGACCGGTCCCACAGGTCCTGCCGGTCCTGCCGGCGGTACAGGCGCCTTCTGGTCCTACCGGCCCGACTGGTCCCACTGGATTTACTGGTCCCACGGGCGCGGCGGGCGCCACTGGTCCTACCGGCGCGACAGGAGCGACGGGGTCGACCGGCGCAATCGGTCCGACGGGTCCGACGGGCGCAGACGGCGCCACCGGTCCCACGGGCGCGACTGGCCCGACCGGAGCAGACGGTGCAACCGGTCCGACCGGCCCTACGGGCGCAGACGGCGCCACTGGACCTACCGGTGCAACCGGCCCTACGGGCGCAGACGGCATTACCGGCCCTACCGGGGCCACCGGCGCAACCGGAGCCACGGGCGCGGACGGCGCGACGGTGCCACCGGCCCTGCCGCAACCGCCGCGGACTGCGCCTGCGTCGCACAGATGCGCAATGTACTTCAGCAGATTATCGACCTGTACCCCACGGACAACATTGAGGTATCTATGGAAAGCGGCAACAACGCCTCCGGCAGACCTGGAAGCCTGCTGCCCGGCCCGAATACCAACCCCAACGCCGGGCTGCTGCAGCTCACCAATGCGCAGGGCGTGCCGCAGGAAGCGCTGTCTATCTGCCGAATCGCCGCGGTCCGATTATAAGTGCCGAATACAACGATGCAATCACCCATCTGCCGGGCCCAGCCCCGCGCCAAGCGGCTGCAACGCGGACTGCGAGGCCGCCGTCCGTTCCCTATCTGCCGGTCGGCACGACGGGGCGAATATCAACGCCGGCGGCCAGACGGTCGCCAACGGCAGGGTTCTGATCAATGAATTCGGAGTCGTCGTCATCGTCGGCAATGAAAACAGCAATCCCACGTTTGTTTCCACCTGTAAAGCGGAGGTCATAACCACCTGACCCCAATACAAGCTCCGGCGGGAGATTTTCTCCCGCCGGAGTTCTTACGGCAGATATGCGTCCCAGCCGCCCGCCCAGTCTGCACAGAATTTCATTGGAAATGGTGCCGCACCAGCCTGCGAAGTCCTCGCAGCGTATTTCGGTCGAACCGTCCCCGGCCGATGAGCGTGACGACGTCGCCCTGCTTCACGCCTACGATCCCGCTCACGTCCGCCAGAAGCTGATCCATGCAGATGCGCCCGATCACCGGCGCACGCTGGCCGTGTATGAGCACATGTGCGCCGGAGCCGGACAGGCTGCGCGGAATCCCGTCCGCATAACCGGCCGTCACCACGGCCGCCGCCATATCGGTGCGGGCGGTATACGCCCTGCCGTAGCCTACGCTTTCGCCCGCCGCAACGCGCCGCACCTGCGCCACCCGCGCCCGCAGCGCCAGCGCCGGCTGCAGATCGGCCTGCGTCCGCGTTTGTCCCTGCTGGCTCAGCACGCCGTATAAGCCGATGCCGACGCGCGCAACGTCGCCGCTGAACTCCGGGTAGTTCATCAGTCCGTAGGTGGCCTGCGCGTGCGTCTGAAAGGCGTGCAGCCCGCGCTCCCGCAGCATTTCGACCGCCGCGCGGAACCTGGCCGCCTGCGCGGCGGTGAACGCGCGCGCCTGCTCCGTCAGCTCATCGGCGACGCACAGGTGGGTGAACACGCCGTCCACTCGCAGCCATTTGAGGCTGCAGAGCGCGTCGAGGGCCGCGCCGTCCATCGCGTCCGTCCCCAGCCGGTGCATTCCGGTGTCCAGGGCCAGGTGTACGTGCAGCCGTTTTTCTGCGCGTCGAGCGCCTGCGCATGCGCGGCGTCCACAGCGGTCTGCGCCAGCCTCCACCGCCAAAGGGCCGCGGCTTCGCGCGGATCGGTATACCCCAGCACGAGGATGCGCCCGCGCGCCATGTCCCGGCGCAGGCGGATTCCCTCCTCCAGGGTGGCGACGGCGAAGTCGCGCACGCCGCAGCGGTACAGGGTCTGCGCCACGCGCACCCCGTGCCCGTACGCGTCGGCCTTGACCACCGCCATGATCCTGACGCCCTGCGGCGCCAGGCCCGCGAGCGCCCGCGCGTTGTGCCGGAGAGCCGACAGGTCCACTTCCGTCCAGGCGCGGCCTGCAAAAAGGTGCGGCCCGCTAGGGTGCGGCCTGTAAAGGTGCGGATCATACGTATTCCCTCCAGACTGTTACAATAAACCCGTCCACATTGTTGCCCGAAACCTGATAGCACCCGCACGCCGGCGCCGTATTAGGGCCGAACTGCTCTTCCGGCACAAAATAAATCTCGAACCGCCGCGGCTTTTCGGAAAACCATAGGTGCTCGCCGTTGTGCCGGTACTGCCGCAGCAGCCCGATATACTCCTCCAGGCACAGACCGTATTCCGCCATGATCCGCGCGTGCGGATGCCCCACATACCGGAAATGCCAGGGCTCGTGGGCAATGCCCGTCACATGCTCCTTGCCCGCGGGATACCGCTCAATGAACCCGTACTCCGCCGCCAGCCGGCGAAACCGCCCGCACGCGCCCGTATCGGGAACAGCGGCCGGATCGGGTCGATCTGCGCGGCGTTCTGCGCCAGGTCGACGGCAAGCCCCGTCTGGTGCTCGCTGCCGCCGGGCGGGGCGACGAATGCGCGGGCGAAAGCCTCGCCGTGCTCGGCCCTGGCCGTGTCGTACAGCCGCCGCTGTTCGGCCGCGCTCCGGTATCCGTCCGCAGGCACAATCGTCCCCGCTCCGGATGTCGCCGAACAGCCGCAGCAGAAGATTCGCCGTGCGCGCCTCCAGTTCGGCCGTCCGCCCGCCGATGGTCACGGGCACGCGCGGCGGCCCCGTTTCCGTCTGTGCAATCGGGTGCGCCGCGCTCACCAACACCAGCCCGCCGGCGTGCATGCGCGGCGCGTATGCCGTGCGCGCCCTCATCTGCGCAGCCCCGTGCGGATCAGCGTGTCAATAAGCTCTGCAAACGTCATGCCAACACCGCGCATCATATTGGGAAACCGGCTGTGCGCAGTAAAGCCCGGAATGGTGTTTACCTCGTTGAATACGACCCGCCCCTCGGGCGTCAGGAACATGTCCACGCGCGCAAACCCGGAACAGCCGAGCGCCCGGTAGACCGTCTCCGCCGCGCTGCATATGCGCGCGGCGGTCTCATCGTCTATGCGCGCCGGCATGTGGATTCTGGAGCTTTTGAGCGTATACTTTTCATCAAAGTCGAAGAACCCGTCGGAAAGCTCAATCTCATCCACAGCGCCCACGGTGAGCTGGTCTTCGTTTCCGATCACGGCGCAGCCCACCTCGAACCCGGGCACCCCCTGCTCGACGATGACCCGGTCGTCGTGCTCAAATGCGGCCCGCACCGCTTCCCAAAAGCTCCCGCGGTCCTCCACTTTCGTAATCCCGAACGACGACCCGGCCCGCACGGGCTTGACAAACAGCGGGCAGGCGAGCGCGGCGGTTTCCCGCATCAGCTCGCCGGGCGTGACCCGTGCGGAGAAAACGGCCGCGGCGGGCGTGTCCACGCCGGCCAGCGCCGCCAGCCTGTGCGCGGGTCCTTGTCCATGCACAGCGCCGAAGCGAGCGTGCCGCAGCCGATCACCGGTACCCCCGCGAGCTCGAACAGCCCCTGCACCGTTCCGTCCTCGCCGTTCTTGCCGTGCAGAACGGGAAAGGCCGCGTCTATGCGCGTGCACTGCACGCCGCCGTGCTCCGGGAACTCCAGCAGCGCCTTTGCATGATAGTTCTGCGCAAAGGCGGCGGGCACGCAGCGGCCGGACTGCCGCCACCGGTCGTTCAGGATGTCCGCGCGGTCGCCGTAATAGCGGAACCAGTCCCCCTCTTTCGTAATCCCGATCAGTACCGGCTCGTACCGCTGCGCGTCTATGTGCCCGATCACGGAGAAAGCCGACTGGAGCGAAATGTCGTGCGCGCTCGAACGTCCCCCGAACAGGACGGCGATTTTCGGTCTGTCCATATTTTCCTCCCAGGTATTTTTAAAAATAAAACTTCCTGCTCTATGGTACCAGAGCAGGAAGTTCTGTTTTTCAGGATTCAAATGCAGAAGCCTGTTTATTTTCTTTCGGAATTCTTACGATTTTCTGACAGGCTCGCTGGGCAGGAATATGGTAAAGGCCACCGCGTCGTTGGCGCTCGTGGCGGTAATAGTGCCGCCGTGCAGCTCCACTATCTCCTTCGCAATGGCGAGCCCCAGCCCTGCGCCGCCCGTCTTGGTGGAACGGGATGTGTCCAGCCGGTAGAACTGCTCGAAAATGCGCCCGAGCTTTTCTTCGGGTATGGTGTCGCCGTCGTTGATAAACTGGATGTATACGCCCTCGTCTGTCCGCACGGCGCCGACGGAGATTTCCCCGCCTTCATAGCTGTAGCTCACGGCGTTGCGGATGAGGTTGTCGAAAACCCGTTCCATCTTGGCCACGTCGCAGCGTATTTCAATGCCCGGCTCCATGCGCAGCGTATAGCGAAGCTGTTTCTGGTCGAACAGGGGCCGAAACTCGTAGCAGATCTGTTCCAGCATGCGCGAGAGGTCCACCCGGCTCGGCTCGAGCGTCAGCCTGCTGAGATTGAACCGCGTAATCTCAAAAATTCATTGATAAGCTCTTCCAGCCGTTCGGCCTTGTCCAGGGAGATGCCGAGGTATTTTTCGCGCAGCTGTTCGGAAATCTGCGGCTCGTCCCGCAGCAGGGTCAGGTATCCGATCACCGAAGTCAGCGGCGTCTTGAGGTCGTGCGCGAGGTAGACGATCAGGTCGTTTTTCCGCTGTTCGGCCTCTCGGGCGAGGCGGGCGTTGCGCATTGCGTCCTGTTTAACGCGGTTCATCCGGTTTTCTATGTCCTTGAGCTCCTTTGGCAGGCGGATGAACTGGTCGTCGTTGGCGACGAGCTGGTCGCTCGCGGCTGCGATCGTCGCCACAAACCGCTGGCTCTTGCGCCAGTAGTAAATGATGAGGCAGAACACAAGGATAATCCAGCCGAGAATCAGCACGACGATACTGTTGTCATAGAGGATCTGCAGCGGCCGGTACAGCAGCTCGTCCCCATGCCAGGTCATGGAGGAAAGGGAGAAGTACATGCCGAAAAACAGCAGCAGATACCCGCCGGTAAACAGCATAAGCGAGAGAAGAAACCTGGTAAATACGGTGCGCGCCAGGTCGGAACCCGACCGCGCCCAGTCCTGCTTATTCAATCGTATACCCCCCACTCCCCACACAGTCTTTACAAATTTCGGCCTGCGGGACGGCTCGTGCATTTTGTCCCGCAGCCGGGCACGTGCGCCATTACGGTGTTGTTGTTGTCCAGGTATTTTTCGCCCCATACCGCTTCAAACAGCTCTTCGGAGGAGACGACTTTGCCCCTGTTCTGGCACAGGTGCCAGAGTATGGAAAAACTCAATGGGGGTCAGGGCGAGCGGTTTGCCGTACAGGGGTGCACTTTGTGCGTTTCGCTGTTGATGACAAGCCCGGAGAAGTCGTACTCCGTCACTGTCTCGTCCGCCTTGTCGCCCTGGTTGTATTTCGTATATCTCCGCAGCTGCGTTTTGACCCGCGCGACAAGCTCCAGCGGATTGAAAGGCTTTTTGTGACATAGTCGTCCGCGCCGAGAGTCAGGCCCATGATCTTGTCCATGTCCTCCACCTTTGCCGTCAGCATGATTACGGGGAAGTAGTGCTCCTCCCGTATTTTCCGGCACACGGAAAAGCCGTCCTCGTCGGGGAGCATAACGTCCAGAATCGCAAGGTCGATCGGCGTGTCCGCCACGCATGCGAGCGCCTGCCTGGCGGTGTGAAACTTGTATACGTTGTAGTTTTCATTTTTCAGGTATAGTTCAATGAGATCAGCAATGGGCCTTTCGTCGTCCAGAATCAATATGTTGGCGCTCAACTAAGTTCACCTCTCAGCAGGGAATGCTCCGTTCTCTGTGCATACGCGTTCAGCCGTCCCCGCCGCGAAACCCGGCGGCGCTTCGCGCTGCAAACCGGCCGCTGTGCGGGACAAGCCGCCTTTCATTGTTGCAGTATACGCCGAACGCTCTCAAAAGTCAATAGCCGGCCCGTCCCGGCGCCCTTTCCGCCCCCTGCTCCTGCCCGCGCCCGCAGCGCAAGCCGCGTATTTCTCCGCCGTACCACGCCGCGCTGCGCACTCCGCTCCTGCCCGCGCCGCCCCGCGCCGCCGCGCATTTTCCGTACAGATAAAACCGCCGGTGATGGGGTCAGCATCACCGGCAGTTTATAAAGGGAGATTCAAGCAAGGCAATTATTTGCCCGGAGAGTGTTTTCTCCGAAGCAAAGCGCTGGCCGCCGGTGCCGCTGGCAAAGCAGCAGGAGGGCAAGCATCCAGGCTGGCTGTCTCCGGTGCTCGGGTTTTGGGAATCGGGCTTCGGCGCTTCCGGCTTCGGCGCTTCCGGCTGCTCCGGTTCCTCCGCAGCGGTATTCGCGCGATAAGTGTTGGTGAACTCAGCGGCGGTATATTCGTATTCAGTTTTGCCCCAGAGTTCCTCCTCGGCGCTCAGGGTTTGCGAACCGGACGCTGATTTCGCCGGAATTGTCCATGTAGGAACAACGCCCCACACGGTCTCGTCATAGGTCCAGTCCGCCGCTTCACCGTTTACTTCGGCAATGGCAAAGCCCTCGGAGAGGTTCCGGAATGTCTCTTCGGAAACGCGGATGGAATAAACCCCTCGAAAGTCCCTGCGCCGGTGGTCTCGATAGTATCGTTCAGTATTTCAAATGCAGCCGGCGTGTCGCTTTCAATCATCGCAAACTGGAAAGTCTGCGCGCCGGGCGCGGCACGCTGCCGTCCTGCACGACCGTTTTAACGATGGGAACGTTGATGGTGTAATGCACTTCAGTGGCGGCAATCTTTTTCCACAGCGCTGTCAGCACGACGTTTTTTGCGCGGCATGCCGAAAGTGTCGTTGGCCTGGTGTGTTTCGCTGTCCAGATCAAGCTGCCAGCCGAGGAACTGATAGCCGTTTTCACCGATCGTAGCCGCTTCGGAAAGCGCGCTCGCGCCGGGGGAGGCGACGGTGACGATGGCGTTGACTTTGTACGACTTCGTTTCGGGAGCCGCCGTCAGGTCGTCCGCAAGCTCGCCCCAGTTATAGGTCACGCTGTACAGCGTCGAATCCGCCGCAAGCTTGAGAAGGAGCCAATAGGGGAGCCTTTTGGCTGCTGTGTCCGAACGCGGCTTTTGTAATGCCGTCGCTTTCGCCGAGTGTGATGGATGCAGTCGTCGCCCGGACATTACATTGCTTTTTGCTTACGGCCTTGCCGCTCGCGTCCGTCCGGCAGCCATACTTGTCGCCGCAGACAATTTTGTAGCTGTCCAGGTAGTAGCCCTCCTGAAAGCCGATGGTCACGCCGTTTGCAACGGCGGCTCCGGTAGTGGAGGCCGCGCTGTTTCTCGTCAGGTTCGCCGTGCCGACGGAAACGGAAGCGAGCCCGTCGAGTTCGCCGTTGTTCTGCCCGCCGGAAGTCAAGGCGTCATAGCCGAAAGACTGGGCCGAGTTGTAATACTGTTCGCTGAGTCCGCCTGCGCCCTGCTGACCTTTAGCAGATACCGTCATCGGCAAGAGAGTGAGCGTCAGTATGAGACAGACCATCATGCTGAATAACCGTTTTTTCATCATCCATATTCCTCCTGCAATTCAATTGCTTTTATGGGACGGAATATGAAATACAACATAATAGGAATTATGTGATATGATTGCGACCGAATTCCAATATCCAGTCGCAATCATAGGCGAATTGGGCCCTGCCATAGCGCTTCCCCGTGGGCAAAAAAAAGCAGGCATAACAAACTCAGCCGAGAATGCAGAATCACTGTCGGCCGGATTTGTTATGCCTTATTTTGTATTCATGAACAAAGTTTTTATCGCAGAAAAGGGGAATCCCCTATTGCCACGCTATAATAAAGATGCTATAATAAACCTGTCATTATGTAGTGGGTAAGAATTTGAAGTACGACATAATTCCTATTATGTTGTAAACAGGATTTGACCAACTGCATTCAGGCCTTCACGGTGTCTGACGCCCGGCTCAATGGTGTAAATTCTCGTGGTTTCCACGTTGCTGTGCCCAAGCAGGTCGGCCAGACGTACAATGTCTTTTTCAAGCTGGTAAAACGTCCTTGCAAACAGATGGCGCAGGTTGTGCGGAAACACCTTGTCCGGGTTCACGTGCGCTTTTCTGCACAGCATTTTCATCTCGCGCCATATATGACCTGTTCAGCGGTTTCCCGCCGTTTGTAACGAATACGCAGCCGGATTTGATGCCGGCTTTTTTATATAATTTTTTAAAATGCGCTGGAGCTGTACCGGTATGAAAATAATCCGGGTTTTGTTTTTGCAGCTTACCACGGCGCGCCCATCCTCTACGGCTTCTGCCGTAATATACTGCAGCTCGCTGACGCGAATGCCCGTGCCGCAGATGGTCTGCAAAACAAAGGAAATGCGGCTGTTCCCGGCGGCGTTAACCAGCCTTTTGTATTCCGCGGCCGTCAGTTCGCGCTTTTCGTTGGCAAACATCTGGCGCTGAATTTTTATAAAGTTTCACGCAGCAGTCCTGCCTGCCTGTAAACTGCAAAAATCGGTTGATAGCGACCAGCCTGCTGTTTACGCCGGCGGGCTTGAATTTTTCGCAAAGCGCCGCTTTGTACTTTATAACGAATTCTTTTGTCAGGGGACGGTTGTGCAGCTCCATACAGAAAGCGCCTGCGTCGCGGACGTATTTGTCCACCGTCGACTTGCATTTTTCCTCACCCCATAGGTGCTTTTCAAAATCGGATATAGCGCCGGTCAATGATTGTGTCCTCCATTTCTTTTTATTCATTTATATCCTTTGCAGCAAAATGATTTTACTCAATTGGAGAAACTTTTTCACAATTGACATTATTTTCTAAAGCGGATATAATAGGTTCCGAGGTGATCTATACATGAAAATACTCGTAACCGGCGGCGCCGGTTTTATCGGCTCCACAATGGTAAACCTGCTGGAGAGCAAGGGCCATTCCGTGGCGGTAATCGACAACCTGTCTACGGGAAAGCTGGAGAACCTGGCGACCCGGCGGCCGGATACGGCGTTTTTATCTGCAGGACGTAAGGAATGCTGAAATTGCGAAGATATTTGAAATCGAACGTCCGGAGCTTGTAATCCACTTTGCCGCGCAGGCGTCGGTCATCGACTCGGTGCTGGACCCGGTCTACGATGCGGACGTGAATCTCATGGGGCTGCTGAACCTGCTCAAAAACAGCAGGGAATACGGCGTGCGCAAATTTATTTTCATCTCCACCGGCGGCGCGATCTACGGCGATGCGGACGTAATCCCCACGCCGGAGACCTATGTGCCGGAGGTGCTATCCCCGTACGCGCTGACCAAACGCCGTCGGAGGGCTATTTGAAGATATACAACAAGCTGCACGGGCTGTCCTACAGCGTGCTGCGGCTTGCGAACGTATACGGCCCGCGCCAGGTCCCCAAGGGCGAGTGCGGGGTTATCCCCATCTACTTTGAGCGCTGCCTGCGGGGGAGGACGCGAAGCTGTTCGCCTATGCCGACATGCCCGACGGCACCTACCGCGACTATGTCTATGTGGACGACGTGTGCGACGCCGTGCTGCGCTGCCTTGACGGCGGCGACGGGGAGATCTTCAATGTCGGCACGGGCGTGGAAACCTCCACGCGCGGCGTGTTTTTTATGATAAAGCGCCTGACCGGCGCGCGCAGCGGACTGCTTGTGGAGGGCGCGCGCGCGGGCGACGTCCGCCGCGGCATACTTGACGCGGGCAAGCTGCGCCGTTTCGGCTGGTCGCCCACAGTGGACATTGAGGAAGGCCTGCGCCGCACCTATCTTTGGCTTAAGGGCGAATAAACGCAAAAATGCGGCGGCGGAAGTCCCCGCCGCCGCAAATAAGGCGGGACATAAGATTTATGTCCCGCTTTTTTGCTGTATACAAAAAATATATTCGGCTGTAAGCGCCGGGCAAGCGCTCCCGTCAGAGCGCGCCTTTCGTGACCACACGCCCGGCACGCGCTGCTCCGCGGACGTCGCCATATCAAGCGCTTTGGCGAACGCCTTGAAGCAGGCTTCGGCGATGTGGTGGCTGTTCTCGCCGCTGAGCAGCTTGAAATGCAGATTCATCTGCGCCGTGTAGCTCACGGCGTAGAAAAATTCGCGGAAAAGCTCGGTGGGCATGTCCCCGATCGCTTCGGTGGCGTAGCGCACGTCGCTTGCATAGTAGGGCCTGCCGGACAGATCCAGCGCGCAGAGCACGAGCGCATCGTCCATGGGCAGGATGCACTGTCCGTAGCGGCGGATGCCCGCCTTGTCGCCCGCGGCCTGCCGGATGGCGGTTCCGAGCGCGATGCCCACGTCCTCGACGGTGTGGTGCTGGTCCACGTGCAGGTCGCCGTCGCAGCACAGGGAGAGGTCGAATACGCCGTGCCGCGCAAAGCCGTCCAGCATGTGGTCAAAAAAACCCGACGCCGGTATGGCATTCGCATGTTCCGTGCCCGTCCAGGCAGAGCGTGAGGGAGATATCCGTCTCCTTCGTCTGCCGCCGCACTGTCGCCGTTCTGCTGTCCATGGTCCGCACCTCCGTTTTTCCCTAAAAGAATACCACATTTTTTCGCCTGAATCAAGGCCGCGCGAATCCTGGGACAGCCTTTTTTAACAATTTTTGCCCGGTTTTTGCTTGCGTCCTCGACACGGGCGCGCTTTTATAGTAAAATATGTGTGAATAACGAAGTGTATTTGCGGCGTGGTATTGCATATACGCCGCCCTAGCGCCGCATGTCCGCGCCCGCGCGGCGCATACTATGAAAACCGGGGGTGCTTTGCATGCGTTCTGAATTTACTGAAAATATCTATGCTGCCGTCCGCAGAATCCCGCGCGGCCGCGTGGCCTCTTACGGGCAGATCGCCGCCATGGCGGGCCGGCCCCGCGCGGCGCGCATCGTCGGCTACGCGCTGCACAACAACCCCGACCCCGGGCAGATTCCCTGCCACCGCGTCGTGTTCCGCGACGGCTCTACCTGTACGGGCTACGCTTTCGGCGGCCCCGGCGTGCAGCGTGAACTGCTGCGGGCGGAGGGCGTGGAGTTCGACGAACAGGGCAGGGTGGACATGTCCCGCTTCCGCTGGGACGGCGCGGACTGAGCCGCCTGTGCCGTTTACGGCTGGCGGTACGAATGGAGTAATGGAATGAACCGTAAAAAATGGAAGGCGAAGCTGATCCGCACCTTGGTGATCGCGGCGCTGCTGCTGCTGATTATAGGCGCGTTTTATCTGATCCTGACAAATTACCTTCCCGATTTAATCCCCGTCCCGCCGCGGCAGCCAGGAGGAGATAGAGGCGTATATCAAGCAGACCACCGGCTTTCGCGGCGTGATACTCGTCGCGCTGCTGCAGTGCCGCAGGTGCTCAGCATCGTGTTCCCGGGCGCGCCCATCCAAATTGCGGCCGGCATCGTATACGGCGCGCCCCTGGGCGCTGCCGTCTGCCTGCTCAGCTTTGTCGCGGTCAATTTCGCCATCTTTTTCCGTTGCGCGCCGGCTCGGCAAGCTCAACGACTGGATCGACCTGGAGCCGCCTCAGTCGGGATTTTTCCGCGACCAGTCGCACCCCGCTTTTAAAGTGTTTATCGTCAATCTGCTCCCCGTCATCCCCAACGGGATTATTCCGTATCTCGCGGCGAGGACGCAGGTCACAAGCCGCGGCTATGTGCTGGGCACGCTGTGCGGTTCTTTGCCGAGTATTCTTTTCATGTGTTCTGTCGGACACACAAATCTTAAAAGGGAATTTCAGGGCGGCAGGCCTGCTCTTCGCGGGCTTCTTGCTGCTGGTGGTCGTTTTGTGGTGGAAGATGGAGCCGCTCATGTCGTGGGCGGAACGCCGCCGCAGGCGTATTGCCGCCCGGTTCAGAAAATAAATCTGCAGGAGGGCTTATTATGCTTGTAAACACATATCCGATCCCGGTCCAGGGCGGGGGAGGGCAGCCTCACCGTCTATCTTCTGGACGAGCGGCATCTGGCCGCGCCGCCGCCGCGCCCGATGGTGGTGGTCGTACCGGGCGGGCCTACGGCGGCATTGCCCCGACCGAGGGCGAACCTGTCGCGGTACAGTTGCTCGCGCGCGGCTTCAACGCGTGCGTACTGCGGTACGATGTCAAACCCGCAGTGTTCCCGACGGCGCTGCAGGAGCTGGCGCTCGCCGTCGCACTGGTGCGGGACTGCGCCGCGCAGTTCAATATCGACCCAAACCGCATTGTCGTGGCGGGCTTTTTCCGCGGTCGGGCACCTGACGGCTTCGCTCGGCGTGCTCTGGCACCATGCTTTCCTCAGCGAGAAGTGCGGCATGGCAAACGAGCGCTTCCGCCCGAACGGCCTTGTGCTGTCCTATCCGGTCATCACATCCGAAAATACGCGCATCAAGGCAGCATACGCAACCTGCTCGGCAGCCGTTACGGCGCCCCGGAGCTGATGGAGCTTGTCAGCCTGGAAAAACAGGTGACGCCGAACATGCCGCCGACGTTTTTGTGGCATACGTTTGAGGACGAGGCCGTTTTTACCGAGAACTCGCTGCTGCTCGCCGCCGCCATGCGCCGGGCAAATGTGAAGTTTGAAATGCATATTTTCCCGGAAGGTCCCCACGGATTCTCTGGCCACCGCAGAAGTGGCGGGGAGAACGAGCGCATGATCAGCCCCGTCGCCGCCCAGTGGCTGGGCCTTGCGGCCGACTGGATCCGGCGTCTGCGGTAAGGGGGCGGGCTTTGGTTACATACGCGCTGCTGCAAAATCCGGGCCACAACCGCGTTTACTATGAACAGTCCAGGACCATGGCGCTCGCCGAGCTTCAAATCGCGGCTTCCGGCGCGGGCTTTTCCTGTGAAAACGCGCGGGTCGAACCCCTTGCCGGCGTGCCCTATTTCCTGTTTGATACGCAGTCTCCGCTGCCGGCGCCTGCGCTCCGCCGCGTCTGCGGCCTTTCCTTTCTATACGCCGTCTATCAGGTGGAAGACGGCGGCGCGCTTTTGCGCCCCGTTGCGCGCACCGACGTCCCGTATGCGGACGAGGGAATCGGCCGAATCCTGAAATATACGGGCAAGACCAACGAACTGTTCACCCGTATGCTGCTTCATCTTGCCGTGTCCGCCTCTGATTTCGGGGATCAGCCCCCGTCCGAGCTGTGGCTGCTCGATCCGGTCATGGGCAAGGGTACAACCCTGTTTGAAGGGCTTGTACGGGGGTATAACGGCTGCGGAATCGAGGTCGGCGAACTACCGGTCCGGGAGGCCGTGCAGTACCTGAAAAAATATCTGGAGCATGAGAAATACAAGCACAGCTATCACATGCGGCGGCAGGGCGGCGCGGCGGCGCAATGCGCGCCGTGCGGCACAGCTTCACGCTCGCCCCGTCAAGACGGATGAAGGAGGACAGCCGGTCGCTGGAGTTCGTCTGCGCAAACTCCATGTATGCGGACAGTCTCTTCCGGAAAAACACCTTCCACATCCTAGTGGGCGATCTGCCCTACGGCGTGAAGCACGGAAACGTGACGGCGGAAAACCAGAGCGCCATGACGCGCAGCCCCCAAAAGCTTCTGGAGGCGTGCCTGCCAGCGTGGTACGGCGTGCTCCGGCGCGGCGGCGCGCTCGCGCTGTCGTGGAACACGTTTGTACTGCCGCGCGCCGAACTCTCCGCGCTTCTGGCGTCCGCCGGCTTTCACGTGATGGACGGCGGGCCGTGGCTGGAACTTGCGCACCGGGTCGACCAGTCGATATACAGGGACGTGATCGTCGCCCGGAAAGGGTAGGGTCCTGTCCGTTTGGGAACAGCGGCCCGGGGAAACCCGGGCCGCTTTCTGGTTGTGTTCCGAGCGCCGCCGCGCCCCGGCCCTGCCGCCCGCGCTCCGGCCCTTGCCGCCGCGCCCCGGCCCTTGCCGCCCGCGCCCCGGCTTTGCCGTCCGCGCCCCGGCTCTTGCCGTCCGCGCCCGGCCCTGCCGCCGCGCTCCGGCCCTGCCGCCCGCGCCCCGGTTCTGCCGCCGTGCCCCGGCCCTTGCCGCCGCACCCCAGCTCTTGCCGTCCGCGCCCGGCCCTGCCGCCGCGCCCCTGTCTACACCGGAATACATCCTGTTGCCGCCCGCGCTCCTGTTCTGCCGCCGCGCCCCTGTTCTGCCGCCGCGCCCTGTTCTGCCGCCGCGCCCCGGCTCTGCCGCCGCGCCCCGGCCCTTGCCGCCCGCGCTCCGGCCCTGCCGCTGCGCTCCGGCCCTGCCGCTGCGCCCCGGCTCTGCCGCTGCGCCCCGGCCCTTGCCGCCGCGCCCCCGGCCCTTGCCGTCCGCGCCCCGGCCCTGCCGCCGCGCCCCGGTTCTTGCCGTCCGCGCCCGGCCCTGCCGCCGCGCTTTAGTTCTGCCGCCGTGCCCCGGCTCTTGCCGCCGCGCCCCCGGTTCTTGCCGCCCGCGCCCGGTCCTGCCGTCCGCGCCCCGGTCCTGCCGCTGCGCCCTCTTGCCGCCGCGCCCCAGCCCTGCCGCCGTGCCCAGTCCTGCCGCCGTGCCCCGGCCCTTGCCGCCCGCGCCCGGCCCTGCCGCCGCGCCCGGTCCTGCCGCCCGCCCCCTCGGCCTTTGCCCTGCTGCGCCCGGCCCTGCCGCTGCGCCCCGGCCTGCCGTCCGCGCTCCGGCTCTGCCGCCGCGCCCGGCTGCCGCATAAAAAGGGCCGAAGAGTTCCCTCTTCGGCCCTTTTTAAATGCTGCGAATGCCGGGAAGTGTCCTGCGCTCGTTTCCGCCTGTTCCCTGTGCCGCCGCACAGGCTGATTCTGCAAATCGCGGCGCCGTTCGCGCCGGCCTGTTCTGTCCGCGGCGATAAGGGGGCATATCCCAAACCCTCCGCAAACCGGGAGATCAGAAAGAGCACTCATATAAAAACATGTCCGTCCCGTTGTTTTCAGCAATCACTTTGTCGTAAGACGAATATACATGCACTTGCGAAAACCCTATATCCTTTAAATAGGGCTCTATTTCGCCCAGTTCATAAAGATGTGTCTGAAACTCCATCCGTTCCTGCTGCAGCAGCGTCGTACCGTCGTACAGCTCGTAAATACTCGGTGCGTACTGCGTATGCGTTGTTTCATCATAATAGTTTTTTTGAGAATAAAGGGTGAAGCCCTTGAGAATAAGGGTGAAGCCGTCCTTGTTTTTACGGACACGGAAGTCCTGTACTCCGCATCGTCGGGCATCTGTCTTCCACCGTATCCACCGCAAAGACGAACTTCCCGCCTTTTCGCAGCAGACGCTTCATTTTTAGCAGAATTTTTTTCTGCACAGCTGCATGTCTGTAAACAGGGATACGGATCCGGAGGATATAAAGATATAATCGAATTTTTTTTCTGGCTCATATTCCAGCACGTCCCCTTGGACCACTCTGGCGTCCGGCGCTTTTTCCTTTAATTTTGCAAGCATTTCTGTTGATAGATCCATGCCGCATATATCATAGCCTCTTTCCAGAAAAGGCACCAGGAACCGTCCGCTGCCGCATAATGGCTCGAAAATGGACATTCCCTTTTCTGCATAGGAGAGATAAAATTCCAATTCGTCCTGCGGCGCTTCCTTTATGCAGGATTTCATACATTTCCGTACATAAGCTTCCATAGTAGTTTTTGGTCATTTCGTCAGTAATCTCCCCTTGTGAATCGCATTTTTACAGATTCCTGCCCGCCGCATCGTGGGCAAACGGTTTTCGCAGTGCCTTTACAGGCAGTCCAGAATCACGCGGTAGTCGACAAGCGCGGGAAAAGCCGCGCGGCAGTTGGCGGGGCTGGTCGAGGGCAGCCGCACGCAGTCCCGGCCCTGTCTCGGCCCTGCAGTATTTTTCATAGAGGGCCGCCGCCTTTTGCCCGTTTGCGAAAATCCCGCGTATCTCCGTGCGCGCCAGCAGCCGGTTCAGGTCGTTCGGCGCCGGGTTGCGGATACTCGCGTCGCTCGCGCCGTCGATTTCGCACCGGTACAGCACGTCCCATTAGCAGTGACTTCTGTGCGCCAGCGCAAAGGGCGCGGCGCTCCTGCGCGTCCCCACAGGCGCTCGCCGAACAGGGCGCGAGCACGGGCCAGAATCTGTTCTGCGGGTGTCCGTAATAAACCCCGCCTGTCTCGACTTCGGCGAGGGCATCGTACCCAGAATGAGAACTCTGGACCGTTCGCGAATACCGGGTCGAACGTGTGTGAACCGTCTCCACTGTTCGAGTGCGCCTCCCTTCCGCAGCCTCCGCATCCCCGCGCGGCCGCCCTGCCGGCGGTATGTTTTCGTGTACGGCGGGAATCCGCTGCCATTGTAGCACAGCCGCCGGAAAGCAACGCAGCCCCGCCGCCGAAACGGGCGTGCCCGCCTCTGCGTCCCGCGCCCGCGCCAAAGACGGACAGACGGAGGTCCCGTCTGTCCCGTGCTGCAGGCTTGAGAAAAAGAGTTATTCGCAGCAGCCCCTCGTAGAACCAGATCGCGCCGGCGGTGGGCAGGGTAAAAGCGGTGACGCCGTTCTCGAGGGGTTTTCGGCGACGAAGTTTCTCACCGTCTCCTCGTTTGTGAACGTGTACTTGCCGGCAAGCTGCCCGGGATACACGGTAATCGACCTCCGGCGCCTGGCTGAGTTAATGACGTAACCGAACCAGTTACCTGA
>VOFB01000987.1_pt1 | contig 32000 bp, 38 predicted proteins | sample 5384141 | NCBI WGS metagenome assembly VOFB01 (sample SAMN12384721, study PRJNA508395) | human gut metagenome | isolation source: healthy gut A | host: Homo sapiens | reverse complement strand
GCGCAGATGCGCCATCCATCGGTTGACAGGTACATAACACGCGGCCTTGTGTTGTGCCTATCATAGCACCCGGAATTGCCCTAAAATTTCATAGGTGAAATTCCAGCGAAATTTTCCAAAAAAATTTACCGCCGTTCCCCTTGCTGCCGGGAACGACGGTATTTCATCATATTTTCGTCTCTATCAATGGGAAACCGTGGTCTTGTAACCGATAATTAAGGCGGACAATACCTTCTCTGTTTTCCAGTGCCGCATCATAGCAGACAAGTTCGGGATAGATGGCGTAACGCAGCTTGTCCCGTCCCTGCTTGCCCCATTGCAACACTATAGAAATCTTGTTTATATCCAGTTCTGTCCACTCAAAAAGAGTCTCCAGGTTCCGTGCTGTCTCGCATGATCCGGCTGATCTTGGCTTCGGATATACCCGTTTCTCTGCCAAAATTTTTTGTGTCATACCGAGTTCGGCTTCATGCGTTTCCTTATCAACCTTGCCGGGTTGATGTTTCATCTTTATAACCAGAGCTCTGCTTTGGCAGTTTCCATGCCAAAGCCTGTTCCTCTGGTTATAATCTAATTATGGGGCTTATTGCCGGAGGTGGTCTGTAAGTGTTGATACCTCCAAATACTATGGGCAATTATACAAGTATAGTCCATAGCCGCCACCTCCTTTTGTGAATACGCTTTTGGTGAATAGTTACTATCCACCTCCGACGCAAAGCCCATTCACTAATCAGTTGTCTGGCCAGTTCAAGCTGCGCCGTTCAGCTGTCCCGCAGATATTGGGTTGGCAAGTGCAGCAAACTTTTCCCATCTGCATCCTGGGAGTAGTTGGGGCGTTTCCACCTCCGCATGAAGTTTCTCATGCCGTCCATAGGACGGCGTCTCGTTCATGCGCCGCAAAAGCGGCTCTTCATTCGACTGCTGGTTTCAATTTCAAGAAACATTCTTTTTGACTGCAATTATACATTATCACATTTCTTCCTATATATCGATGAATAAAGTGTGAATAAATCTATATCTTGTAGTTTCTGCTTCTCTCATGCCAGTAGCCCAGGGCGCCCCCCCCTGTCAATGGTCAAGATAAGCGGCCCATGTGCCGCCATTGACAGGGGTGTGCCCTGGGCTTTTTTAATCAAGGGTGTCAGCCGCAGGCTGGCTGACACCCGCAAAATATTTTTTCAAACCGAGCATTTACAATTATCTTGATTTGTGATATTTTAGATTTAATAGGAGGGATATTTTATGGAGCAGATTGAAAAGCGTCTCCGAGCCTTGCGTGAGGGTGTCCGATTAACGCAGGTGAACATGGCGCAGATTTTAGGCGTCCAGCAATCCCGCATCAACCGATTTGAAACCGGACCAATCCACACCGTCACCGGAGGTCTTTTGAAATATGCGGATTACTTCGATGTGTCAATGGATTATCTCTATTGCCGCACAGACGACCCGAGGGGCAAGCTGTATGACTACCGGCCGGAGGCGGCTGAAAGGCAAAACATATTCAGAATCAAGAGTTGCGAGATTTTATTGAAATGTGCTTTGACCCAAAGCCCCAGTCAATAAGCGTCTGAAAGAGGCGTTGTTCCGTATCATGGAGGAGGGGCAGGAATGAAAGCCGTGATTTATGCCCGCTATTCCAGCGACAACCAGCGGGAGGAGAGTATAGAGGGCCAGCTTCGGGAATGTACGGCCTACTGCAAGAAAACAATATAAGCATCCTGCGGACATACATTGACCGGGCTATGTCCGCCAAGACTGACCACCGCCCGGACTTCCAGCGCATGATTAAGGACAGCGCAAAGGGCCTCTTTGATGTTATCATTGTTTGGAAACTTGACCGTTTCGCCCGCAACCGCTACGACAGCGCCCACTATAAAGGCCCAGCTTCGGAAATATGGCATTAAGGTGCTGTCTGCCACGGAGAACATTTCCGAGGGCCCGGAGGGCATTATTCTGGAAAGTATGCTGGAGGGCATGGCGGAATACTACCCGCCGAGCTGTCCGAGAAAGGTCATACCGGGGCCATACGGAGAACGCTCTGAAATGCAAATACAATGGTGGTACGCCCACCTTTGGCTTTATCATCGACAAAGAGAAATGCAGTATCAGATCGACCCGCACACCGCCCCTGCTGTGCTGGAAATGTTCACCATGTATGACAAGGGCGCAACGATGAAAGAAATCGTTGCATATATGAGCGAACGAGGCGTTACCACGGTGCGGGGAAAGAAAATCGACCTTAATTTTATGGCCCGCCTACTGAAAAACCGAAAGTACATCGGAGAGTACAGCTACCGCCATATCGTCACGCCCAACGGGATTCCCGCCATTGTCCCGCAAGACCTGTTTGACCGGGTACAGCAGCGGCTTGAGTAAACCGGAAAGCTCCAGCGCGGCACAAGGCCGAGGACGATTACCTTTTGACTACGAAGCTCTTTTGCGGCACCTGCGGGGCTATGATGGTAGGCGAGAGCGGAACAAGCTCCAGCAAGGGCCGGAAGTACCATTATTACCGCTGCGTGAATACCAAGAAACACAATGCCTTGAAGCGCCAAGCACAAGACTGTCCGTAAACTGCCGTTGGAAAACGCCGTGGTAAGCGCGATGGCGAAAGTGATGAATGATGATTTTGTGGAGTACATAGCGGACGCTGTGATGGACTTGCAGGGTAAGGAAAGCAGCGAGCTTCCCGCCTTGCGCCAGCAGTTGGCGGAAACAGAGCGGGGCATAGAAAATATGCTGAACGCCATCCAGATGGGGATTGTCAACCAATCCACGAAACAGCGCCTTGACGAGTTGGAGGAACGGAAAAAGGAAATCGAGCTGTATATCATCCAGGAGGAAATTAAAAAGCCCATGCTCTCCCGTGAAGATGTGACATTCTGGATTTGCCGTTTCCGAAAATTCTGATGTGAGCAAACTGGAAGAACGGCGGCGGCTGATTGACAGTTTTGTAAACTCCGTCACCATCTTTGATGATTACATTTTGATAACGTTCAACTACAAAGATGGTGAAACAAGGCTTGATTTTAAGGATATTGAAAGTTCGGATTTACAATCGGTCGGGGACCAAAACCGCCTCAAAACGGATGTTTTGAGGCGGTTTTTACTACTTTTTAACAATGGTTTGCTTGATGTTCTGCACAAATACAATCTCAAATGTGGTCAACGCATTTTTTCGATTCGTTCAAAATTTTCGTTGTAAATACGATTTCTTGCCTGTCTCTGTCGTGATTCGTTCTGGAAAAGAGGCAAAGGCAAACTGTAGGAATATGTGGTCATGACCACCCATTCACAGCCGCCGCACGCGGCAGAAGCCTTATCTTTGTATCTTGCGCCGCAAAATCTGATAGGCCCCTCTGCCCTCCCGGTTTTGTTCCGCCCGACGGAGCCGTGTATAATGGCAGTTGAAAGAAATCAGAACCAGTAAGGAGCAGTGCCATGCGGATCCTCATGCTGGGCAACAGCTTTACATTTACCAACAATATGCCACAGATGCTTGCCTACCTGATCGGGGCGGAGGTGGTCCACCACACCCAGGGCGGGGCGCGGCTGTCGGAACAGCTGAACCCGGCAACCCGCCTGGGCGGCCGGACCCAAGGGCGCTGGCGGAGGAGCGGTGGGACTATGTGGTGCTCCAGGAGATGAGCCACGGCCCCATCACCTCCTGCGCTTCTTCTCCAGCGTGGAACGGCTCTGCGGGCAGATCCGGGTAAACGGAGCGACGCCCGTTCTTCGCCACTTGGGCTTACCAGAAAGGCGGGCCAAACTGGCGGCCAAGAGCTGGGGCTACGACGGATGGCCCATGATCTGTCCGCGGCCTACCAAAAATCCGCCCAGGAAAACCATGCTCTGCTGGCCGATGGGGCAGCGGTTTTATGCCCTGGCCAATACCGGGACCTCTCGCCGCCGACGGAGTCCACCCCAGTGCATTGGGCTCCCGCATCGCGTGGAGACCATTGCAGCCGTGATCCGACAGCACAAGGAGGAGCAGCTATGACGGCAGAAACAAAATCCCGCCGCCATCTCAGCGGAGGAACAGCAGGCGCAGACGGTGGCAGCCATCACGGACTTCATCGCCCGGCAGCGCGGATGAAAGAATTGTAGTATCCCACTCTCCATTCCTGTGATATAATAGTCCCACATAAGGAGGGATTTCTATGCGCAAAATTTTGGAGCCAAGCCCTGACCTATCCCCAGCCGGTCTTTATTCTGGCCGCCTACGGCGAGGGACGGCACGCCTAACGCCATGAATGCGGCCTTGGGGCGGCATCAGCGAGGACAGGAGCTGAGTATGTGCATCAGCGAAGGCCATAAAACCACCGCCAACATTTTGGCCCGCAAAGCCTTTACCGTCAGCATGGCCACGGCGGATCATGCAGTAGCCTGCGACTATGTGGGCATTGAGTCCGGCAACAAAGTGACGGACAAGGTGGTAAAGGCTGGATGGCACACCACAAAATCGGAATTTGTGGACGCGCCCCTCATCGACGAGCTGCCCATGGCGGTGGAGTGCCGCTTGGTGAGCTACGACCCGGAGAACTGCCGTCTGGTAGGCGAAATCGTCAATGTGAGCGCCGACGAGTCCGTGCTGGACGAAGACGGGAAGATCGACCCGGACAAGCTGCGGCCCATTACCTTTGATCCCATCCACAACGCATACCGGGTGCTGGGCGAGAAGGTGGCCAACGCTTTCCAGGACGGCGCAAAGCTGAAATAATTTCCCAGGTATGAACGAGGGACGGAGGTGACCTCCGTCCCTTGTTCGTTTTATCGACCACTCATCGCCGCTCGTTCTTCTTCCGTTTGCGGAAGCCATCCTCGATGGCACCCTTCCAATGCCCACCCAGGGCACGCTGCACCAGATAGCAACCGTAGGTTGCTGTCTGGTGTAACACTCTTGCTGTATGGTCATCGTTTTTATTATATAGTAGCAATATCATAAAAATCCATTGAATTCTTGATTTCGTAACTGGGGAGGCAATTATGGTCAGATTGATAAAAGGCGAAAATGATTTGGCTACTTTGAATCCCACTTTAGCGAAAGAATGGCACCCAACAGGAAACGGGAATCTAAAGCCGGAGGATGTTACACCCGGATCGGGCAAAGAAGTTTGGTGGCTATGCCCAAAGGGGCATCATTATCTCATGGTAGTCAATCAGCGGGCAAAAAGGCTACGGATGTCCATACTGCTCTGGTCATCGGGCGCTCAAAGGGGTAAATGATTTAGCAACGACACGCCCCGACTTAGCCCAAGAATGGAATTATGAAAAAACGGCAATTTAACGCCGCATGATGTAACTGTCGGCAGCAACAAAAAAGGTATGGTGGCTGTGTGAAAAAGGCCACGCCTATGAGCAACTCATCATTAAACGAACCAAACGGGGATATTCTTGTCCATATTGCTCGGGACATAAGGCGCTAAAGAGGATTTAATGATCTTGCAACTGTAAATCTCAGCTTAGCCAAAGAATGGCATCCAACAAAAATGGTGATTTGAGTCCGTTTGATATAACTGCTGGAAGCGGGAAACGGGTATGGTGGCTTTGTCCATTGGGACATGCGTATCGGCTACAATTCACGACAGAAACAGCGATAATACCCAATGTCCTATTTGTAATGCAAAGAGTCAGACTTCCTTTCCCGAACAGGCCATTCTTGTTCTATGTAAAAACTCTATCCTGATGCAATCAGCCGGTATATAAGGAAATATTTGAACGCTCCATGGAATTGGATATTTACGTTCCATCCATTCGTTTGGGGAATTAATTCGATGGAGCCAACTGGCATAATTCCGCAGCGCAGTTCAAACGTGAGAAAAAGAAATTTGACATTTGCAAGGCAAATCACATCACGCTTATTAGGGTGAAAGAGAATGTGGAATCACATAGGAAAGATGTTGCAGATGATTTATTATATTCCGAAAGGTACATACGTATACGGAATTTAGAAGAAACGATCAATGCAATACTGATGCGATTGACCGGAACTCAAACATGTGGACAAGAAAAAACCTCTGTGTTTTCATAGTGCAGTCAGAGCCAATTTGGAACGGGATAGAGCGGATATCCTCAGCCATCTAAGCGAAGTCAAAGACTCCCTGGCAGAGATTCGCCCTGATGTCGTCAAATGTTGGGATTATTCCAAAATGGAAATTTGGCTGAATATGTTCACGGTCAGTTCCAATCAAATTGTACATTGGAAATGTCGGACTGTGGTCACGAGTGGCAATGCAGCATCAACAGCATGACCCCGGCCAGGGAGATACGGCTGCGTGGAGTGTTCCAAGCGCAGGCAAGGTGTTTCTTTCACGAAAAGTTGTAAAGCGAGGGCTCACTTTGCTGAAACAATGCCTGATTTAGCAAAAGAATGGCACCCCTACAAAAAAGGAACACTGACTCCAATGATATTTCATTTGGGCGATTTCAGGCGGCCTGGTGGCTATGTCCCCCGATGTGGGCATGAGTGGGAAGCAAGCCCCAGTAATCGAAAAAGAAGGTCTGGCTGTCCATGCTGCAGCGGGCGTGTTCCCAAAAGCGGTGTGTAATGACTTAGCAACCTTACTACCCGGAATTGCTAAAGGAGTGGGATTATCAAAAAAATACAGACTTGGATCCGCGCCAACTGCTTCCCTGGAAGTGGGAAAAAGGCATGGTGGAAGTGTTCTCGGTGACATGAATGGGAGGCTGTCATTTCCTGGTCGAACAAAAGGACATGGCTGTCCCAAGTGTTTCCCGACATAAAAAGTTATAAGTCAAATGCCGCTTTATTTTTCATTTTTATAAGATGTGGTTAGTATCATTTTTGATACCAACCACATCCATCCAACACTACACTCAGCCAAGCATCCCCTTATCATCTCATACCACTTGGCCACCGTATGCCGGTTCACCCCGGCCCCATCCGCGATGGTACTGTAATGGTCTCTCTGGGATGAAATTTCATGTACAACCAGATCTGCCGCTGCTTCTTGGTAAGCGCTTCCGGCGGCGTGATCCCTCGCATCTGGTCCAGGAGCCTTTTTCGCTCTGCCTGCATCTCTTTGATGAGTTCTTTCAGCTTTTCCTCACCTCTTCCCGAGTTGTAGCGTATACGCATTCTTCAGTGCCGCTTCCCCATCCGGCCACACCGGGGAGTAGCGTCCCTCGAAGAGGTGGTCATTAATCTGGGTGATGCACCCCTTGTCCCGGATCGGCGGATCTGCCCGCCCACAGGCTGGAAGTCGGTCATCTGCGGCGGCTTTGGCTGGGAGACTTTCTCCTGTACCTCGTACCCCAGTCCCCGGTCGATTTTGGCCGCCGCTTCCGCCTGCATGTCCTCCGTGATGTGGGTGTAGATGTCCAGTGTAGTCGCCGCCGATACATGGCCCAGCATCGCCGAAAGGGGTTTTGACATCCATACCGTTCTCCAGTGCCAGGTGGCAAAGGTGTGCCTAAGTCATGGAAGCTAAATCAGCTATTATGTTGCACTATTTCGTAATTTATTGAAATTAATTGCGGAATAGTGCTTCCTTTTATTTATGATTGCATGCTATAATTAAAATTAACAAAATAGCCACCGAGGAATAGAGATGCATCCATATACAGGAGATTACACCGAACAGCGTAAAAATGAAGAATTTAATATTACATACTATACCTTCACACCTCGTCCATTGAAAGGTGCTACACTTTTTAAATTGGATGATGAACTTGCCGCGCTTTTGGTCGAGGCACATCACAACCTTGGCCGATTAGAAGGTTTGCTTCAGTATGCGCCAAATAAAAACTCGTTTTGTGAATTAATGCGCTTAAAGGAGTGCACCTATTCCAGAATGATAGATTATGATGCACCAGATTTTAGTGATATATTAGTTAGAAGAGGCACCAGTAAGGGTGATATAGAACCTATAAACAATTTGATGTCAGCTTATAAAGTAGCAGCTGATATGCAGTTTGTAGCTCAAGATTATAGCAAAATATGTGGCATCACGTTATATGGTGATAAACCAGAGCAACAAATAGGTATCCGTGAAACCCAAACATTTTTGCAACGTGCAGTATCAAACTTAAAAAATCTATAACCCAACGGCTCCAGAGGCTGTTTTACCGTCATTGGCCGACATTTCTGCTTATCTCTATGACAGTGAAGATGATCCCCTGATTCAAGCTGCGTTGGTACACTATCAGTTTGAAATGATACACCCATTCGAGAAGTATAATGGGGTTGTTGGACGTATCCTAATATTCATGGTTCTGCAAAAATCGCAAGTAAAGCGTTGCCTGGACTGTGTCTATCTGAACACCTGTTCTTCAATAAAAATGAGTATTTTGATATGCTCCGCACAACACAATACAGCGGCGGTTATATCCGTTGGATCAAGTTTTTTATTCGGATTCTCAATGAAGCTGCTCAAACCAGTGTGGCGCTGCTCAAGAAATATGAAGAAACAATTAAGCTGGACGAGGAAAGGTTAAGGGCTGAAGTACCACAAACAAAGAAGTTTTTGGAACGTGTATGAGTACATAAAGGCTTTCCCGGTTACAAATATTCCTATTGCGGCAAAGCATCTAAACTTATCATACAATTCTATTTCTAAAGCATTTGCTACATTGCAAAAGTACAATCTAATTATGCAAGAAAGCGATGCCACAAGAAATCGGGTATGGAAGTACGCCTGTCTTGATTTTATATATACATTCCCAAGCATCAATCAAACAATATGTGACTAGTTTTGAAAAATAATTAATGCGGGGGCAGAAACATGAGTAAATGGCTAGATGGCATATTTGAATGTCTTGATATAAACAGCAGTACTGGTTTGGCTACAGAAGACAGCGTGCAAAGCATGAGCCCCTTTCAAAGACTATTCTATACACAAGTTCATGAAAAGATAGGAATTGACGCCGTATATTTTCTTCGTGATACAAATGGAATTGCCAAAGTACCGCTTATTTATTTTTCGTTCATACAAAAATATGATGCAAAACAAGTTGCAGAATTGCATCGCCTTTCGTGGAATCTTGGAGAGGCACCGCTACTATTTGTAGTCACTCCGGATGAGATTTTGATTTATAATAACTACGCGACCCCTCAAGCCACTGAGAACGGAAACCTTGCCCCACCGCAGGAATAATTGAAACATTAAAGCTTGACCAATGGATTGGCTTCACAGCGACTTGCATTACAGAAATATCATCGCTCAATGCTTGAAAGCGGCGAATATTGGCGGCAAAGCATGGACTAGATTTGACGCTCAAGGCCGTGTGGATACCACATTGATGTCAAATTTGAGGATAATGCGAAGAACGCTGATTAATCAAATCAGCAAAAGATGTGATGAGGGCAAGGAAACGATCACTAGTGTGGTTCACTCCTTACTCAGTCGTTCTATTTTTATTAAGTACCTGGAAGAACGAAAAAGATTCAAACGGAGAAACTGTATTTCCGCAAGGTTTTTATTCCGATTTTTTGGAGTCAGCAAAACAGTATACCGATATTCTTAGCAGCAAAGAGGCAACTTATCGCTTATTTAGCTCGTTAAAAGAGAAGTTTAACGGTGATACACTTCAAGTAACAGAAGTAGAAAAAGAAATCATTACGCAAAAAGACTTGGATGAATTACGCACATTTATTTTAGGTGATAGCGAACTGGAAAGTAGGCAACTTGCGTTATGGCCATTTTATAGTTTTGATATTATCCCTATTCAATTGATAAGCAGTATCTATGAGCTGTTTTTCACCTGTCAGACGAAGATGATGAGAAGGGCACGTATTATACGCCTCTCCATCTTGTCAACTTGGTCATGGATGAAGTATATCCGTGGGAAGGCGAGTATAAAGATATATCCTTTTTTGATCCATCATGCGGTTCAGGCATTTTCTTAGTTGAGGCATACAGAAGACTTGTCTGCAGATGGATGAATCAAAATGATGTTCATACAATCACTTGCGATCAACTGAATCTTCTGTTGGGAAACAGCATTTTGGTGTAGATATCAATGAAGAAGCTATCAGAGTTGCTTCATTCAGTCTTAGCTTAACTATGTGTGATTTTCTTAATCCGCGAAGCATCTGGAATAGCTTTCATTTCCGCGTCTACGCGAGAGCAACTTGATTACAAGTGATTTTTTCGACAAGGATAAAATCCTTTAATAACAGAAAATATGATGTCATTGTCGGCAATCCGCCTTGGCAGAGTAACATTACTGGAAAAACAAAAGAATACTTGAAAAAAGCAAATCGCGTAATAGGTGACAAGCAAATTGCGCAGGCATTTTCTATCAAGTGTTCAGAGTTGTGCAAGCAAAACGGAATTATTTGTCTCCTTATGCCTAGCAAAGGATTGCTTTTTAATAGGTCAGATAAAAGCAGGACGTATAGGGCAAATCTGTTTTCCGATAACAACGTCCTAGCGATTATTAATCTATCAGTATATAGAAAATTCTTATTTGATCACGCTAGTGGCCCTGCTGCTGCCATTATCTATACTCCTAAAAAGGAAGAGAGCAATCAGCCAATAGTTTATTGTACGCCAAAGCCAATTTACACAATTGAAGATATCAGGAAGTTTTTCTATTGATCCTACCGATATATGTAAAATACCCCGTGACATTATTGATGACGATAGGATCTGGAAAATTGCAATGTGGGGAGCGCCTAGAGATCTTGAATTAATAGGAAAACTGCAAAGTACTTTTGCACCTATGGCATCATTTATTAAAGAAAATCACATGACAACTGCCGAGGGGTTCAAAAGAGGAAATAAGAAACACCAATGTTATGACTTCAAAGGTCTTCCATTGGTGGAAGCCAAATCCTTTAAACCATACTATATTTCATCTGACAAACTCCCAACGGTTGATTTTGATGATTTTGAGTGTATAGTTAAGAATGCTAGAGAAATTTTCAAAGCTCCACACCTAATAATAAAACAGAGCCACAAAAATGGGCAATTCCTTTCTGAGGTACTAGATTACGATGCTGTATTTAATCATAGCCTTTTGGGAATTTACGGTGAAATTGAACAACTTAAGTACTTGAGCGTGATAATTGGCTCAAGAATATTTTCGTACTATCATATCCTTACAAATAGGAAGTGGCTAGTAGAACAGGGACGAGTTAGAGGCCGGGGACATCTGGCAGACACCAATCCCAAAACCTAACAATGCCGAGCTTACAGAAGCTTGCAACATCTTTGATAAATTAGTAAGTCCCAAAAGAAAATTACCTGTTGGAACAGTTTGCGCGAAATATGTATCGGTTAAAGGAATATGAGTGCTATCAAATAGATGATGTTATTGACTATGTTTATGACTATTTCAAGAATAAAAAGGTGTTCAGTATCTTTTTTCAGACCGAGCATTGATAGCTACAAACTATATTACGCTTCTGTAAAAGGAGTGCTGACTAGGACATTTGGAACTGACGTGGGTTTTCTGGAGACCTATATATTGGCGATGCCCCACTATCTGTGCTTGTGTTGAATGTTGAGCATCCCACTACAAAAGGATCTAAATGTTATAACTAACAATGATCAGCTTAATGAAATACTCCTAAACTTGGACCGTTCATTGGTAGATAATCAACAAATGGTTTTCGTGAGAAGAAACCTCCGCATTTATCAACGAGAAAAGATTTTTATTGTTAAACCAGCGCAACGCAAATATTGGACATATTCTGCCGCCTGCAGAGATGCAGATGAAATATTCGAAGATATTTCAAGGCATGGAGGTGATGTAATGAGCAGTATAAAAATATAACGGCATCCTCAGCTGTGCCGGACGATTTAGCAAAGCGGCCCCTTCTGGGGTCAACGAAATATTATTGACTTTATGGCAGGGTTATCATGACATAATTGCGGATACAAGCATCACTATCACTGAAAATACTGAAGAAGATGATATTACGCAAAGAATGGTACGGGAAAATTTCGCTTCGATGGACCAGTGAAAATAGAGCTACTATCCTACGAATAAACAGCATTGGGCCGGTGCATCAATACCAAGATCCCCACATTAAAGAAGGGGCGTGGATACAAACCTCACGATTGATTTTTTTTGTTTTCGTGATTGGGATACATCTAATAGCTATTTTGGCGCAGAATGCAAGAACCTTTATAATCACAAGAAAGATAAAATTAAAAGATATGTCGAAACAGGAGTTAAAAATTATACCTCAGGACGGTATGGTTCACAGTCATCAGAATCTTCGATTATTGGGTATGTGTTAAGTGGTAAGATTCCTGAAATCGTAGCCGAGCTTGTTTCTGAAATTGCGAAAGTTACGCCAGTAAGCAATTTGTCCCGAGTTACGACTATGTGGAACCGCAGTTTCTTCACAGCATACGCGGGATCTTGATAATCAGGAAATAACCATGCATCACTTGTTTTTGATTTTCGCATTAAGATACATACCCAATATTTAGAGAACCATGGTTTCTACTTATTACGTGCTACTTGTTATAGATAGTAGTAAAAAAGCAGAGAACTCAAGCCATTAAATCCATCTTGGTAGCTTGGGTTTCTGCTTTTCAGAATTATTTTTTTGTCGTGTGCTTGACATACGGGTGGCGCAGATCGTGAAATCTGATCCTCTTGCACCCAGCCCGCTGCAATATGATCTGGAGCGCTTCCGCGCCACACCGGGAAGATGGGGTGTCCTCCTTTACCGGGGACGAAACAGCCACCGGGAATTCACGCGGTTCCGGTACTCCCGCAGCACCTCCACTACGCCCGGAGGCAGGGCAGTTTTCGGATCGACGCTTTGGTTTTGGGGACGCTCAGCCGGAGCTTGCCGTTCACCTCGTAGACCTGCTTGTTCACGGTCAGCACCCCGGTATCGAAGTCCAGGTCGTCCCACTGGAGGGCCAGCAGTTCCCCCGGCGCAGGCCGGTGCATAAGTCCAGAAGGAACAACTCGAAGTATCCCTCCGCCTGGGCCTGGATGAGGAACCGCTGGAGCTCCTCCGGAGACAATACCTGCATCTCCCGGCCCCGCTTGGGCGGCAGCAGCCGATGGCCGGGTTGGTGCGGATCAGTTCCTCCTGCACCGCCTTTTCCAGAGCAGACCGGCAGGCGGCGTGGCAGCCCCGGACCATGGTGTCCGGACAGGCTCTCGCCAAACTGTTGGGTGCGGATGAGCCGCCCGCCCGTTTTCATCCGGGCATAGAACTGCTGGAGGTCCTTCTGGCGCCAGCTGGTTCAGGGGGATCTTCCCCAGCTCCGGGATGATATGCTGATAGATCTTCGCCTCGTAGTTGGCCTGGGTGGTGGGACGGAGTTTGGGCTTGGACCAATTCTGATACCAGAAGTCCAGCCACTCTCCAAAGGCCATGTCGGGGCGGATCTTCTCCGCTTTGGGACCGCTCACGGTCTCCAACAGCGTTTTCAGCTTTCCTGACACTCCGTTTGGTTTTGGCCAGGACACTTTTGGTTTTGGGAAGTCCTCTTTCGTCGTAGCCGACGACCACCCGGCCCTCCCAGCGGCCATCCTTGCGCTGCCTTATGGTGCCGGTGCCTTGTTTGCGTCTCTTTGCCATGGTCTCAGCTCCTTCCCAAAGATCTGTTCCAGGAAGCCGCCCACCGAATGAACTTTTCTTTCGGTACCACCATGCGGCTGCCCACACGGAGTGGCGGGAAATCGGGTTCGTGCATTACCTCGTAGGCGGTGGAGATGGACACGCCCAGCACCTGTGCCACCATCTTGTGCGTTGAGGAACAGGGGAATATCCTCGTAGCTGGTACACTGTGACTGTTTCATATTGATACCTCCGATCCAAATTCTGTTGTGATTTTCTTCTTGCGTTTCGGAGGTCTCTCTGATTAAACTGAATACAGATTGGGCTGTGTTTTCCGAAACGCAGCGGGCCGCTGAACTGTTGCAGCAGTTCGGCGGCTTCCTTTTTCAGCGGACCATGCTCCTCACCTTCTTTTCTTCTGGATTGATACCCGACTTCCCGCAGATGAACCAGATTGACTTATTTCTATTCATCAGGTACAATCAGAGCATAGCACAGAGAAGGCCGAGCGCAATAGCTCCGGCGGTTGTTGGGTACACAACAGAGGAAAGTCCATCGGAAACGGAGATGAGGAAGCATGATCTATCAGAATGACCTCTTCTTTGAACGGTTTGATGTGCTGTTTGGAAAGAAGAGCAGCATCGTGGCAGGGGAAGAATATCCGCTGGGCTTCTTTGCAGCGGAGGTCATGGACATGGACGTCGCGGTGCTCAAGGGATTAAAAAGCTGACCCAACAGGCCAGCCAGGAGTTTGATGTATTTCTGACCGCGCGGACAGCATCCAGCGCGGGGATGGCAGATTCAGGTGTTGGACCAAGCCTGGGCGCTTGTCAGGCAGCTTCCCCTGTACAACAAGATCCCGTACCGGGAGGGGCGTGGAAGTTCAGTCAGCGGCATAGTCCGTGAGCTGCGCGGCGATGAGCAGAAGTTGGATCGGATGCTGACGGCGGGGACGGCGGAGAATGAGATGCTGCGGCGCTGGCACGGAGTGTATGACCGTTTGGCAGACGATCTTCAGCGATTCCGATATGACACGGACGATATGCTGACTGATTATTTCGAGGAGCTGCCATCCCGCAGACCGGAGGCCTATGCGGCGGCATTCGAAGTGTGCATGGAGTCCTTCCGGGAGATCTATATGCAGACGGAGGACGAGGAGGACCTTGCGTACATGAACCAACGCAGGCTCAACTTTCCCGGTGAGCATTTCCTTTGTGGTGGAGCGAGACAAAAAGACGGGTCAGCCGTTTATGGCAGAGCGGATGACCTTTGAGGACTTGATCAGCTCTCTGTATATGGACTTGTACCGGGGAATGGCTGCCGGCAACGTGCCGCGACAGTGTCACAACTGCGGCAGGTGGTTTTGGCAATCGGCGCATATGACACGGTGTACTGCCAGCGTGTAGCACCGGGAGAGACGTCTCGCACCTGCCGTCAGGTGGGCGCTCACAGAAAAGAGCGGGAGAAGAACGGTAGGGACTTTGCCTGCCGCGAATACGCCAGAGCTTATAACCGGCTGAAAACCTGGAAACAGCGGGGCAAGATCAGCGCAGAGGAATGGGACCGCCGGGTGGCGCACATCTAGGACGTGAAAGCAGAATTCCTGGCAGGCAGTATGAGCGATGCCGAATACACAGCGAAGCTGGAGCAGATGTGAGTTCTTCTATTGTAACAAAAGAATGGGATCGACCACTTGGTCGATCCCATTTTTTGTTTATGGCGATGTAATTTTTTGCCCTCACGGCTCCGTATCATAGGGCCAGGTGTTGATGCCGCCGAATTCATAGATGTTGGTGTAGCCCAGGTCTGCCAGCGCGGAGGAGGCAGTCTTGCCGCGGTTTCCGCTGCGGCAGTAGACCAGGACGGTGGAATCCTTTTCGGGGATGACCGCAGCGGCGGTATTCTCGTCAATGCTACCAACTGGCAGCAGCACGGCACCGGGAATGTGGCCGCTGTCATACTCGTCCTGCTCCCGCACATCCAGGATGATGACCTCCTGGGTGTCCATCATCTCTTTGGCCTCTTCCTGGGTGATCTGCTGGTAGGCGCCGTCGGCGGCATTCCCGCCGCATCCGTCAGCAGCAGAATGGAGATAAGAGTAGGGGCATCATTCGTCTCATCTGAGTTCCTCCAGAAGTCCGGCGGCAAAGGCTCTGTGGCCCCTGCTCCGTAAAATGGACGCCGTCATAGGCCAAGGGGATGTCCCACGTCCCAGCATCGGCAAAGCGGATGCCAAGTTGCTCCGTCAGGGCCTGACAGAAGCTGGGCAAAGGTACGGGAATCGTCAATGAGCTGCTGATCCGGCACCCACGCGCCCAAGGTTCACCGGCGGCGGTGCGATCAGCAGGATCTTGCTTCGATCAGGGGATGCCAGTTGAGGAACCGTTCCAGTCTCTCGGCAACCTGCTCCGGACTGCGGCCCTGGAGAAGGTCGTTGGTCCCCAGCATCACGATCAGCAGGTCGGTGTCAGCTGGGAAAGCAGGAGGCGGCAGAAGGGATCACCCGGCCGTTCTGCCCCATGTTGGAGATTGTCCACCCGGTTTCCTCAGCCAGGATATCTACCCACCGGCTGCCTGCGTCATAGCGCCCACCAAAATAACCTCGGGGGTCATATCCGTAGGTGTTTGAGTCACCAAAACAGATGACGTTCATCGTATGTTTCCTCTTCTTTGGTGATGTCTGTATTTTGTCAGATGTTAGAAACTGCTGACAAAAGCGCCTGTTCCATTCGCTCTTCCTCGCCGCTCCCATCTGTCCGAAGTCGAAGCAGCGGAATGCTGCACCGTTCAAAAATCCGGTTTTTCTTTTCGTCTCTGCTTGCCTGGACACGTCCCGCGGCATGGAAGGCAACGCCGTCCACCTCTATTGCCAGCAGAGGTGATTTGTCCATCCTGCGGAACAAGAGAAAGTCTACATGGGTCAGGAGATTGCGAGCGTATGCGGTTTCCTCCTCTGTCAACATGGAGTAGTCTTTCACCAGATTGACCAACGACACATGGATACACAGTCCACGAAAGAAAACTCTTCCTTCTGGAGAATTTCTTGAATTACAGCATAGAGAAGATTTTCCGAGTCATATTCCGAGACTCGCCCATGCTTTTTCAGAAAAGCTCGTCGTTGCTCGGCGTACCCCTGATAGAGCAAGTCAAAAACGGAGTGGACCGAACTCTCGATCACTGCACAGTTGTTATACTCGATGTACCGAGCCAGATCACCGTAGTTGGTTCCGGTCGTTCTGCGGGTCCTGGAGGTAACAACGGTTAAAGACTTTACCGCCCTGGATACCGCCATTCAGCATCCGGGGATCATCTACAAATTTCGTAATGATATTATCCACGGAAGTCAGGATGATAGCGTCCTTTTCACGGCCTTGGAACTTATGGACGGTAGCCACTTCCAGGTCTTTGCCCAGCTGTGTTTGGATTGCCGCCACCTGATCTCTGTATGGTGTAATGATGCCGATACTCCCATACCCTTGTATCGCCAGACTTGGAAGTACCTCCTGCCGGATCACGTCGATCTGTCTTTGGTTCAAATGACCACGGGCGTGGTTGCCAGGCGCTGTCCGATACATGGTTAAGACATCCGGCTCTTCATGGTCCTCTGTCATGACGATGAGCTTCCCACCGTAGAACTTCTGATTGCAGAAATTGATGATTTTGGGATGGCAGCGGTAGTGTTCCCGCAAGAGAACCGTGGGAGCCTCCGGCCATGTGGCAATGGCGGAGGAGAGCAAACTGTGGGCGGAAAAATGGTAGATCTCTGGAAGAGAATACCGTCCATCTGCCTCACTTTTCTGAATGTTCTGGCTGTCCAGTACATTGGGAAGCTGCTGGAGATCTCCCACGATAACGATGTTACGAGCACAGGCAAAAGCGAGTACACCAGTGGCCAGGTCTACCTGGGATGCCTCGTCCACGATCAGGTAGTCATAGATATGCTCAAAGCTTAGTGTGCCTTTAATGGAGTAGGTCGTACTTAAGATCACTGGATACTCCCGATTAAATTCCCTGGACTTTCCGCGAAAATCCCGCATCTCAAATCGCTGGCGGGACTCTTTCCAATGGAACTTTTCACTCAGCTCCGCCTGGAATAACCGAAGCGACTTTTCCGTCAACTTCGCCATCTTTTCATCAAATGGCATACTGCTCCAACTTCTTCTCCAGTTGGGCCCGCTCTTCCGTCAATTCTTGTCGAGTACCACATAGAATTGCCGCTGGAGGTACGGAATCACCAGTTCTGGCGTCTGGAGGAACACTTTCAGCGCACTGCGATTGAAGCGAAAGAGAATGGATATCTTTTGGAGCAGACCCAATTTACTCTCCTGCTGGGCATGCTGCTCGTACTCTAACCACAGGGATAAAATCTTTTGAGAGGAGAGACCCTTCACCTCATCCTTTGGTGCCTGGGCATAGGTGTTGTAGTACTCACCAAAATAATGCTGTTCCGGCGTCAACTGGAGGAGTTTCTGCTCAATGGCGGCAATGCGGTTTTTCGCGTTGAGCATCTCACTGAGTTCTTTGGATAGAACAGTTACCTCCTGATCCAGCTGTGACTTCTCCTCCTGCTCCAGAACCCAAGCGGACATATCGGGGTATTGGCCGGTCTGTGCCTCCAAAAATGCTCCTTATTGGCACGACTCCCCAGAAAGGCAGTCAGAAACGAGAGCCCCTTCTTCTCCAATTTTTCCGCCACATTCAAGGTGGCGGAGTTATTGTTGGAGACAACAGCTACCGTCTGACCATTTCGAACCGCATTGGAGATAATATTCAGAATGGTCTGTGTTTTTCCGGTACCAGGAGGACCCTGAATGATGCTGACCTGAGCGGAAAGGGCGTTCTCCACCGCTGTTTTCTGGCTCTGGTTCAGACCAAAGGGGTAGATGACTGCCTCAGGGAGCGCCCGCACTGCGGGCTTTTGGGAAGAATCCAGATAGCAGGACAGCACGGTTACGTCGCTGACACTTTTGATCCGCTCATACTGGCCGCTCAGGATGTTGAGGCCACCTTCGGCTACCAGGCTGACCGCCGCTGCTGTTTCTTTGAAGTATTCAAAAACGCCCGCCTGCTCCTGGTTCTTCAGGCAGTTTTTCTGAAGTTCCACTTGGCCTTTTGGGTATGTAAGGGCTCTTTTTCCCCTGTTCGGAGAAAACGGTAAAGGGGCCAAAATCCAGAATCATATCAACCTGCGAAAGAGGATTTCCGTCCACGGTAATGATGACCTGAGATGGATCAATCCGGTTCTGTACCTTCAGAAGCTGTACTTTTTCGGCATGGTAGTGGTAGGGCTTTGGGGGGCGCTGCTGTAAACCACATCGCACATGCCGTCTTGAAAACGGAAGCTGGCGACGGAGTCGGTCTTATCCTGGCCGTTGACCAGAAGCATATATTTTCTGCTATCCATTGCAAACCTCCTCTTTTTTCTTATTGTAACTGCCTATAATACTGCTCCAGTTTCTCATCGCAAATCCGCTCAGTCTCCTGCTTCTCTTCCCGAGTCAGTTTCTTCCAGATAGATTCATCCACCTGGATCACACCCAGGGTTTTGGTGTGGTGGAGCATCTGCATATCCTCAAACCGCTTTGAAGGGGTTGGACAGGATATTCCGCTGGGCCTGGGCATCTGTGTAGCCACCCTTGGCGTAAATGCTGTTGGCTTTCTCCACCACCAGGCCGGCGGCCGGCGGGACTCGTAGAACTCCCGGAAGTAGGTGACAATGTCGCTTAGCTTTACCCGGCCCTTGTCGTCGGCAAACTGGAGCACCGCTTTCAACAGTACCGGCTTGTAGGAGTAGCTCATGTCCATCTGCCGAACCATATCCAGGAACAGATCTTTGCGGTTGGAGTCGTCGATCAAGGTCCAACCGTACTGCTGGGCATACTTCTGGAGCGTCTCCTCTTTGAAGTACTTAAAAGTTCGGTGCTCACTCATGGGCACCACCAGGTCGGGTACCAGAAGTCCCTCCCGGACATACCGCTCGATGGTCTCGGTCTGCACATCCACCCGGCGGACGAACTCCATCTGGGAGATCATGCCGGCAGCTTCTTCCTGCCAGTTGAATATGTCCACCAATTCATAGTCCAGGGCGTCCACCGGCCAGTCAATGAGGGCGTCCGGGCGCTCGCCCCGGTCGTAGAGGTCCTACTCGGCAGTTTTCTGCCCCTTGGTGCCCAGCACCAGGGCGCCGGGTTTGTACTCCTTCAAACGAAACAACCGGTGCATGGAGTAGGGCATGTTGTACTGGCTGGCATTGTTCACGAAGTCAAAGACCATTAGGCTCTCCTTGCCGGGGATAGCCGCATCCGCGGCCCAGCTGCTGGGTATAGAGCACCTTGGACATGGTGGGCCGGGCCATAAACAGCACCTCGGTGGCCGGGCAGTCCCCGCCCTCATTGAGCAGGTCACAGGCGCACAGCACTTTGGTTTCGCCCTTTTCAAACCGGGCCAGCACCTCCCGGCGGTCACTGGCCTTGATCTCTCCGGACACGGCTTCAGCGGATACGCCGGCGTCGTGGAGTCGCCCGGCAATCTCCTGGGCGTGCTTGACGGAGGCACAGAAGATGACGGTCCGCTTGTCCTTCGCATACCGGAGCCAGGTGTCCACGATGAGCTGGTTGCGCTCCGGCACATAGATCTTGCTCTCCAGATCTCGAATATTATATTGGACGCTGTTGAACCGAACTTTGGTCAGATCAATGTTCGTATGGATGCGGATGCACCGCACCGGCACCAGCTCGCCAATCTCCGCGGCGGTCTGAATGTCCAGCTTGTGGGCGGTGTTTTTAGAAGATGTCCAGGATGTTCTTGTCGTCGGTCCGCTCCGGCGTAGCCGTTAGGCCCAGAGTGAATTCCGGCGTAAAGTAGGACAAAACCTTCTGGTATGTATCCGCAGAGGCGTGGTGTGCCTCATCTACAATGATATAGCCGAAGTCATCCGGTCTTGAACCGCTCCAGGTTCAATGCCACGCTCTGGGTGCTGCCGCAGACCACAAAGGCGTTGCCCTGCTTCATGCTCTCCACATAGCGGCCCACCGTGGCCCTGGGCCACAGCTCCCGGAAGGTCTTGGTGGCTTGATCCACCAACTCCACCGTGTGAGCCAGGAACAGCGTGCGCTTGCCAAAGCGCTTAGCGTCCATGACGGCGGTCACTGTCTTGCCGGTACCGGTGGCGTGGTAGAGCAGAGCAATGGTCTCAAAGTTGCAGCGCATTTCCTCCAGAGCTGCTAAAGCCTGCTTCTGGTGTTCCTTCAGTTCCAGTTTGGAACCGTCCAGGGACTTGCCCCGCTGGGTGGGGAGGTAGTCTTCAATCTCCCTGAAGTTGGGATGCTGGCCCAGGAATACCCGCAGCTCGTCCTTCACGGTCTCCGGTTGCTGCTGCATCTGCCGCACCGCCCAGCGGTACACGTCCCAGCCCAGGTAGATCATGCTGTTCTGCTTGAGCAGGTCGTCGCAAAATTTGTTCTGGGAGACCAGCTTCGGGTTGTGGGAGGCCTCGTCATCGATCTCGATGGCCACCTTCCGCCCGCCGTTTTCGATCAGAAAGTCGGCAAACCGGCTGTTCTGGTAGATGTTAGAGAAGGGGTACTGGGAGTAGAGATAGCTGGCTTTCTCGGCGCCAAAGGTGTCGGAGAACAGCTCGATGAACAAATCCTCGGCACTGCTGCCAGAGACGGAGCGGTAGGTTGGCATGGAGGTCACCTCAGCTTTGCATCATGAAAATAGGACGCTTCTCTGTACGGGTCAAGAAGGGGTTCTCTTGGACAGATTGATTCCCCATTCTGGCGCGCTTTTCTGCCCAGGTTTATCATAGTTCCGCTCAACAAACAGTGCGTTACAGTGATTCCATACCTGGGACGGGATCACAGCAGTTTTTTCGCTCCGTCTGAAAACAGAAGCAGATACACCAGCCGAGTGGGAGAAAGAACCATTTTTCTTTTTCGGATATAAACATAGTCCAGATTACGGACGGCCTTGACCTGAATTTCATAATATTGGCCATCCACGGGTTTCTCGCCACAAAGTCTACGCCATGGTCATCCACTTCAGAGGTATAGACATCGTATCCGTAAGAAGCAAATTCCATCTTGGCATAGTACTCTGCATATCGCCCCAACTGCAGATGAGAAAGCTCAGACCATTTCGTGTTCGGCATTTCAGTTCTCCAATACTTCCTTCAGCAGGATCTTCTTCTCGAATCCGCCCCGTTTGGCAGCCTTGTCCACCCGCACCTGCTCCAATTCTTCCAGCGTCCAGCCGCGGGCCTTTACGACAGCTTGCATGACCTCCAGAAGGTCGGCGAGCTCTTCCAGAGATTTGCTCTCCTGGTACTCAGCAAGTTCTTCGTTCAGCTTTTGGTCCAAAAGATATATGTAGTCCTTGTCAGAAAGTGTTTCACGGATACAGATTTTTCCGTCTGCTTTAATGATCTCTGGGATTTGATCACGAACGAGCTTATGGTATTGTTTCATGTCGCAACACTCCATAATTTACAGGCTCCAATAATACCGTTTCATCATAGATGCCATCAACTTGCGGCGCTCGGTCAAAAACTCTTCATAGCTGGATGCGTCCATATTTTTTACAGACAGGGGGATACAGTTTTCTTGTAAGTTCTCGTTCAATTGTGACAGGTTGCAAATGTTTCCCAACTCTATTGCTTTGGTTTCGCATTGCATGAACGCCTTGCTAAAATAGTCGCAGGGTGCATCATCGCTAATAGCTTTTGTTGACTTGTGTATCAAGATAAATATAATTGGCTACCTGATTGTATTTTGTTTTGCTATCTACGCCATTCTTTTTAAGATAGGCTCTCGGGAAAATGTGGTGGATATCTCCCGCAACAGTAATTAAATCGCTGACTTTTATACCATTCATCAGCAACGAATTGTAGTTCAAATGAACCTGTGCAGCAAGAAACACATTAAAAGCAGGGCTATTTACAGAAGATGTCTCTAAGTTCTGGGGGAGTGTGACAGTCCAGAAAGTATCTGACAATGCGGACGCCTCTACTTCGGATAGAAAATTCTTGAAGCCTCTTTTCCTGGATGCTCCGCATATCACGATCCATTTGGGATTCTGGTGAACCGATATAGCGGGAAGTCAGCGTGGTAAGGACGAACCATTTTTGGACATACCGCTTAATTTGGTCGTTTGGAATTTCAGGGGTATCCAATAAAATTAAGTAGAGCGTATAGGCAAAATCCAATGTCATCGCAGAATTCAAAAGCTTGCTGGAAATAAAGCCAGCTCCTTTGATGGCCAGGGATAAACTGTGCAAAGTTGTATTCATTGATAAAATTCAAAATGCCATGCTCCAACTTCTGATAGGAATCAGATACAATGTCCTCGCGAAATTCCTTGGTTTCAAAATCTCTTCCAGATAGCAGGCTTACTAAGTCGGCTAATTTTCCACGACGGAATTGATGCATGAAGGAGACTCGCAGCATATCGCTATACCCTGGATCATAGATGTCGTCATAATCTTTTGCCAGCCACTTAATCTTATCAGCAAAGATTGATTGCTGAAACTCTGTGTCCTTTTTCAGATTTTCATAGAATTCTGGTTTTACCGCTAAATGGCAGAAATAGTCCACCGCTTTCCGCATTATACTTCCACCGTGGTCGGTATCTGCGGCCATTTTAGACATGACGAAATCAGATTGGCTTAGAGCGGTCCCTTGGAGTTGATGCGGATAAATATTTCAGTAACCTCATCAATATCCAGAGAGTGGTCAAGTTCAATTACGCCAATTTGCCGGTTTGCAATTCCGGTAAGCTTGCTAATCTCCTCGGCCAGCTCATCCAAGTCTACATTCGGGTTGTTTTTCGCATATTCGTTTTCAAAGGCTCTTGGCTTAAAATTAGCAGAAAACAGAACAGAGATGTCCGGAATCCATTTTTTGTCCTTTAAATGGGATGCGTCTTGGACGGCGAATCGTTTGCTGTCATCAGCTGCCAGGGGGTTAAACGCTATTTTGATCCGATCTTTTTAAAATCTTCATCCAAGACTTCTTTCCCGGAAATAGCGGCCATCAAGGCAGTAATTCGTTGTTGGCCATCAATTAGACTTTTTTCCCCTGGAGTATCCGCCATCCTTGGTCCTTACCGATGGATTTTTCCAGGTGAATGATGTACCCAGTGGGATATCCATGGTAAAGAGAATCAATTAGATCCCTAACTTGGCTACGCTTCCAGACAAAAAGGACGCTGGATTTCGGGTATGACAAATCGTTTGCCTCGATGAGGCCGAGAATTGCGTTGACTGAGTATTGCATTAGCGTGAATTTTTCTCCCGGCATATGGAAAACCTCCGTTTTGAGATGTACTCAACTTATTTGTCGTTCTTTAGTTTTTTAAGAGATCCTCATCCGCCGGGCAGAACGAAAATTGATCAATTTCATCCATCGTAATCCAACGAATGTCATTGTGCTCCAATTTCTGGGGATACCCTCATGGATGGTCGCATGAAACAGCGTTAGGTGAACTGTCAGATCTGGGTATTCGTGAACCACATCCATGAACACTTCACCCACATTCAGCGTGACCGCCAGCTCCTCCTGACATTCCCGAATGAGCGCCTGCTCCTTGGTTTCGCCAGGCTCCACCTTGCCACCGACGAACTCCCAAAGAAGTCCTCTGGCCTTATGGGGTGGGCGCTGGCAAATCATAAACTTGTCCTGATCCCAGATCAGGGCTGCTACCTCTGTCATCTATCCCACCACCAATTTATTTGTTTTCATCAAAAACTTCGCCGGAATCGGTCGATCCAGCTGCCGAGTAATATTCATGGGCCTACTCCCGTCATGCTTCACATAGTTGGCTGTGCCCAGAAATGTATAAGCCTCCGCGCCTCCTGTGACCCGGTCCGCCTTGAATTCCCGAACAAACAGCAGCACTTTGCTTCCACGTTCCTGATGGTGGATATATCTCTGTCCAGTTGGGGAGTCCGCTGCCGTGGTGCTCTGACTCTGCCAGTGGAAGAGGTTTTCATTGATGGAGTAATCGTGATACATGGTGGTAGGCGAATAGTCCTTATCCGCCTTATTCAGCGTCACGAAGAACACGTCTAACTGCTTCTCTGGCAGCCATTTCACGCCCTCACGCACGGTGGCCGGCTTTAGGAAATCTAATGCCACCAGTAGCTGATCCCTCGGTATAGGTGCAGTGCAGGTCCAAGGGCAGTCAAAGCCCAAATCCACCGGTTCATCAATGAAATCAATCTGCTCGTATCGGTATTGAAGCAGGTCCAGTAGCTCACCCAACAGTACGGGGCTACCTGAGAGGGCATTCAGGTTGCTCAAAGCCTCGTCGGATTCCCAGCTCTCCGCTGCCTTGCCCCAAACGGTCACATAGAACATCTGGAGCATCCGCTGCTCCAGATCGCTCATCGCCGAGAAGTCCACATTACCCAGACGAGGCAGTAGGTCCAGCAAAAAGCGGATCCAGCGCCGGGAATCCACAACAACCAATCCGACCGAAGGGCTTTTGTAAGTACATCCTCCAGCGGTTCGCTAAAGTCCACAATCAGCATCCGCTTGGGTGCAGATGCGGGAGAAGGAAGAAAACTTGTAAATTGCCCTAGGATCCAGGTGGTAATACTCCAGAAAGTTGGCCAGAGTCAGTTCCAGGCCGCTGTCCTCCGCAAAGCTGGCCACCCGGGACACCAGCCCGGCGGTATTGCCGTAGGAGGCGCGAATGTTGTCCAAAATGTACTTGGCCGCCTTCTTCTCCAACTGGATATAGCAGCCCTTGGGCGCGGAGACAAAGCCGTCCTTGATCTCCCGGGTCACGCTGCGAGTGGTATTGGACAGCAGGGCAGCAAACTTATCCTCGAAATTGTATTTCTTATTGGCCTGGCCGATGAAGTCCAGCACAGTCAGGCACTCCTTGCCCTCCGCAAGCCGCAGGCCACGCCCCATCTGCTGAAGGAAGATGGTCAGGGACTCGGTGGGACGTAGGAACAGCACGGTGTTGACCTCAGGAATGTCAACACCCTCGTTGTAGATGTCCACCACGAAGATGAAACGAATCTCGCCACTTACCAGCCGCCCTTTGGCGGCTTTTCTCTCCTCATCGGAGGATTTTCCGGTTAGGAAAATAGACGGAATGCCGTGACCATTGAAATAGCGGCACATAAACGCTGCATGCTCGATAGAAACACAGAACCCCAGGCCCTTTACCTCATCGATGTCAGTTACATACTTGAGCAGTGAGGACACCACCAATCCGCACGGCGGTTGGCCACAGCGCCGCTGAGAGTGTAGAGGTTGGAAAGCTCACCCTTGTCATAGCCGCCGGCACTCCATTTCAGAGTGTTCAGATCCACCGTATCGGTGACGCCGAAATACTGAAAGGGGCACAGCAGCTTGCGGTCGATGGCCTCCGGCAAACGGATTTCCGCAGCGATCCGGTTGCGAAAATAGGGCAGGACGCTCTTGCCGTCCATACGCTCCGGGGTAGCAGTCAGGCCCAGGAGAATTTGGGGCTGATAGTAGGACAGTAGCTTCTGATAGGTAGGCGCTGCCGCATGGTGGAACTCGTCTACAACGATGTAGTCATAAAAATCCGGGGTAGTCTTAGCAGTGAAAATCCTGGGAGTTGAAGGTCTGAATAGAAAGAAACAGGTGGTCAATGCCCTCTGGCCGGTAGCTGCCTACAAATAACTCCCCGAAGTTGGCGTCCTTCAAAACCGCGCGGAAGGTATACAGGCTCTGCCGCAGAATTTCCTCCCGATGGGCTACAAAGAGTAGGCGGCAGACCTTGCCAGGATGCTGCTTGCAAAAACGCTTATAGTCCAGGGCGGAGATCACCGTCTTACCGGTACCAGTGGCAGCCACCACTAGGTTGCGGGTGTAGCCCCGGACGGCGCGCTCCGCCTCCAGTTTGTCCAAGATCTCCTGCTGGTAAGAATAAGGCGCAATATCCATGGTGTAAACTTCTGCTTCATTGGCGTCAAAGTATTTTTCCGCTTTCAGTGCCCGGACCAGCCGCTCTTTTTGACCCTCGGAGTAGTACTCAAACTCGCTGGAGTTCCAGTAGCTCTCGAAGGTAGCGGCAATCTTGTCGATGGTCTCCGGCAGATCCCTGCGGGTCACCTTCACATTCCACTCCAGGCCGCTGGAGATAGCGGCGTTGGACAGGTTGGAGGAGCCCACGTAAGCGGTGGTGAAGCCAGTGTTCCGGTAAAAAACATAGGTCTTGGCGTGGAGGCGGGTGCGCTTAGGTGTCGTAGCTGACCTTGATTTTGGTATTGGGCAACTTGCGCAGTTCCTCAATGGCTTTCACATCGGTGGCCCCCATGTAGGAGGTGGTGATAATCCGCAGTTCCCCTCCGTTTTGGGTGAACTCCCGCAACTCGTCTATCAGAAGCCGCAAGCCGCTCCACTTGATGAAGGACACCAACATATCGATGTGGTCGGCAGAGACGATCTCCTTTTTGAGCTCCGTAGTACATCTGGGGCTCATGAATGGCCCCGGTGAACAGACTGCTCTGGGCGATGGAGGTCTCCGGCCGGCTCAGGTCGGCAGCCGTTTTGCCTATTGCCAGCCGGGGGTCCTGCTCCCGTAAAAGCGCAAGAAGCTGCTCTGCTCGCTGCTCAACACTCAGCGTGGCAAAGTCAGCTTCTTGGGTTGTGTTCTGAATAAGATCTACGATCTTATTGGCGAGACTGATCTGCGTAGAGATGTCCCCGCCGTTGTCCAGTACATTCTCCAGACCCTTTTGCACCACATCCGCCAGGTACCGCGCCAGCACCTTGGAAGCCTCTGCCTGTCAATAGGTGCAACCGATTTGCGGGCATCGGGAATCTCCGAAAGCTCGCGGTTCAGGGCAGTGTTGATAATCTGTTCATAAAGACCAGGGTATAGCATAGAGGTTCCTCTTCTCGTGTAGCATCATACCGACTTTGTCATTGAGTTTATAAGGAAAAAATTAAAATCAGCCATATAAAGAAAACATTTATTACAAATAGGCTGAAAGAAAAAACGCAGAGCACAGGTGTTGAAAAATTGGGGGGATTTTCTATTGGCGCATATTTGATTAGGATATTGTCAAAAAAGGGTATGTCCAGGTCCAGCATGTACATTACACTGATTATAATAGTCAAAAGACTACATATCCCAGCAATTCACAAATATGAAGCTAAAAACACCCAAACTGGATTTAGTCTTAAGTTGACTATCTTGTTGTTTTTTAATTTACCAGCAAAGTCGCTTCCGAGTATTACTGAAGCAGCACCTATATACACCGCTAAAAGCAATAGAAACTACTGAAATCGCACAATCAGCAATCTTAGAGTAATCAGCTTTCAGTATAAATGTAGCCAAAAAAACTTAGTGCAAATAAGATGGCGCATGTTATTTTATGTCGCCTATACATGTTATTTCCTCAATTCCGCCAACAAGAGGCTCCGAACTTCTTGTGGGTCATAATGCTCGTTTTCGTCTTTTGAGGAGTAATTTCTATTCTTTTAATTATCGACGAAAAAAATCAAATGTTTGCTCGACTCCCTCGTCATCGCATCCTATAATGATGACATCTTCAAATTGATCCTTGTTACGATGAAACCGTTCAACTAAAGATCTTCCAATGTGTACTGGAATGTCCCCATATGCCACTTTCATTTGAATCTTTTCAGGTGTATCTAACCCCAAAATATCAGACACCTGTTTGAAAATATCTCCAGTTTGTGAAAACAGGTTCCTAACTTGGGTGTATCGGAAAACCTCGAATACATCTGATTCGATTACAAAATTCGTCAACAGATGAGTAAACATTGTTAACTACAAACTCTTTTTTGAATTGCATCTGAGAGATACCACATTAAAGTATTGCGTCGATTCAGATCATTGATATATAAAAATGGTTTACAGTGTCATAACATGCAAAGAACTGCTTTCGAGGCTCAACCTGGCTTTTTGTTCTTAGGTTTGGTTCTTTTTCGCCGGTATTTTGATTCACAACGTAGTCGCGAAAACTGGTTGCATCATCATAATCACAAGCCAACCAGAAAAAACGTTCGTCAATAATGTTTGTATCAATAACATATAGATTTTTTTTGTCTATCTGGCTGAAAACGTTTTCTTGCCTATTTCACAAACCCTTTATAAGTCGTCAAGCGTAGCATCATGAGTCCCATTGACTCTGAGAAGAAATGTTCCAAATTTCATATTGTCACCACCTTATTGAGCGTTCTTCTTTTTTTGTTGTCGCACATTTGCGTTTGGCAAAATAATGATTTCTTGTGATATGCAAAAAAGCTCTGCCAAGCGGCAGAGCTTTTCCCCCAGTTTCAGTCAGAATGCCAAGGGCCTTTTCCAACACCTGACAGCGTTGTATCTAATGATAGCATATTCGACAAGATGGTGCAAGGAAAGTATTTGCCTTATGACTCACTCTTGAAGGCCAGAAAGTATATGAGACTGCACAGGCTACTGGTTCTTCACTATTTACACTGGTAGCCATCAGCGATTTGGATTGCAAATGTGATATATCGCCATGGAATAGTCCACCTGTTTTCAAAATGCTAATCCCTGCAACGGTGGTGCAGACGACTATTTACGGATTATGACCAAGGAGATCATTCCAGATGTAGAAAAGGAGAATAACAGAGTCCCTTGTTGGCGGGGGATTGCTGGATACTCTCTGGCTGGGCTGTTTGCGCTGTATGCCATCTACCAGACGGCTCTATTTTCCCGTGTGGCAGCATATCTGGCTCTCTCTGGCTTTCCCGGAATAAAGAGTACATTTTTCTCTCACGAGCCAAAGCAGTCGGCCGGACTACATGTACTTTCGCTGGGAGATAAGGAGAGCAAGACCCGGAACCCGATCCTGCGAAGCGTCCGCCAGAACACGGAAGATATCCAATCCTTCTTCAGGACAAAGGGATCGACACGGTGTTTCCAGCTGAACCCAGGAACCACTATAATCATGCTGTGGATCGCACAGCTGCAGGCCTTTGTTGGCTACTTAGCAGGTGAGTTAGGGTCCCCCTCCCGCCAGGTTGTATTCTTTGTATAGGCGTGCTAAAAACTGATACGCCTGACTCGAAAAAAACCTCTTGATTCTCTGCCCCGGCAGAGTTACAATACCCCAAACCCAAACATGAAAAGAGCCTTCTGGACAGGCTATGGCGGCAGCGGATGCCGTGCCTGGTCAAGAAGGGCCTCTTTGACCACATGTTTGACCACAGACAGCGTCGGAACACTCGGAAACAGTGGAATTAAGAGCGGCAAAGAGTGAGCGGAATGGAGCAAAATAGTTAAAATTCATTAAAAATACCAGAAAAAATTTAGTTCAACCGTTTGGGAGCAAGATGCCGGGAGTTCGAGTCTCCCCCACTGTTGGAAGCTACATTTTAGCCTTGTACATGAGGCTGAAATGTAGCTTTTTTGTAGAAACCTCCATGTTATACTGCTCATGAACACATGAGTAGAGAACATGGAGGTTTTGTCATGTCTGGAAAAATGTTGTCGAGATACCACAAAATAAAAAGACTGGCACCTATTGGGGTCCAGCAGCTTAGGGTGGCGGCTTACTGCAGGGTCAGCACGGCCATGAGGGAGCAGCAGAACAGTCTGAAAAACCAAATCGAGTTTTATACCGAATACATCCAGCGTAATCCTTATTGGCGGTTTGTCGCTGTTTACTATGATACCGCCTCGGGTCTGCGAAGTGAATCATCGCCCCGGCTACCAGCAGCCATTTAAAGGATTGCAAAGAAAGAAGATCGACCTGATTTTAGTGGTCCCTCCTCAGCCGGTTTGAGCAGGATACGCAGAAACAATCAAACAGATACGGAGGTTAGAGCGTATGAATATCGGTGTTTTATATCAAAACCGGAGACATCAATACATTGACTGCCAGTGACAGCATCGTCGACCAACTGACCGCTTTGGATCAGGCCGAGCCAGTTCCCGTAGCGTGAATATCAAGTTTGGCATCCGTCACCGGATGAGAACGGTAAGACGCCCTCAACCATACGCTTCCTCGGCTACACCAAGAGGGCCCGGATGGGATGTTGCAGATCGTTCCCGAGGAGGCCGAAATCGTTAGAATGATCTTTGACCTCTATGTACAAGGAAACGGGGTACGGAAAATCAAGAAGCATTTGGAATTCATGGCATCAAGACGGTCACGGGCAAGAGCAAGTGGAGTACCTCCACCATCGACCGGATGCTGAGCAACGAGAAGTATGCGGGGCAGGTGCTGATGCAGAAGACCTACACTCCAGATTTCCTGACCGGGAAGAAAGAAAGGACCGTAGGCAGTTGAGATGTACCTGGTGGAGAACGCCCATGAGCCAATCATTGACCGTGAGATTTTTGACTGGGTGCAAGAGATGAAAGGGCATATTAAACACATAGCACAACGGAACAGATGTTGTGATATCGCATCCTGAAAGTTAAAAATATAGATTCTAACCGTTCTTTTCCAGCTCATCGCGCTCATTCTGCTGCTTGCTTCCGAACCGGATTTGCTTCCGCTGATTCCGGTTCGGGCCGCTCCCTTTTGCGTTTTCCTTCCGGGGAAAATATCGTTTTGACCGTCCTTTGTAATTGGCGATGGTGATCCCAGGAATGGGGGTATTGCCGTCGCTCTTGTGAAGAACTGAAATTCCCGGCTCAGGGTCAGGATCAGTTCGTCCCCGTCTATAGATACAGAGGGCACTGAGGTTCTACGGGGTTCCTGGGGAAATCAGGCATTCTCAATGACAAACCCCTCTGGTTGGATCTGAGCGGATACACCGGGATCTGACAGGGTCCTGGAAGTTGGTGACAGTCCGGCACGTCGGCCCTATGGATATCCGATCAAACAGGCAGAATCATCCTTGATATGCTTGACCGTATGTGGCCATATTTCCTTGAACTTGCACTTTGACGCAGCAGGACTTATATAGGCTTGCCACAGAATAAGGAGGGGAGGGTCTTGCTGAATATGGAAATCTGAGTCCGTTGGAATTTGAATATGTCTGTGGGTGTGATGCAGGCGAAGCTCGGCACGGCGCTACGACGATTTCCGGCCGGTCGGGATGACGGCATTGGACCTGATCGACGATCTGGAGACCAATCACATTGTCGTCCAGGTCAAACACTACTGGAAAAAACCCTTTTCCGCCTTGAAGCAGGCTTTGAAGGCGGAGGCCAAGGTGGACCAGCTTAGCGGCCAATACTACCCCCTGCTGCGGCCAGACGCTCACACCCAACCAGACCAGGGAGCTTTATGACCTGTTCTCCGACTACATGACTTCTGAGCAAAATATCTTTAACGTTGCTGGAGCCGGACGAATTTCTGACGGCGCCGCAAAACGTGGGATTGCTGCGCAAGCATTTCAAGCGTGGCTGTCAGCGAGCAGTATCCTGTCAGAGCTGTATAATCAGGGAGATCTTCATTGACTCGAGGCGCTGCTCTATGATGTGGCCGACGAACTGCCCTATTATGTGCAGACCGGATCCCATCTGAAAAGCAGGATATTCTGGAGCGGGAACGTCTCGCTGATGATCG
>VOFB01000707.1_pt1 | contig 32000 bp, 25 predicted proteins | sample 5384141 | NCBI WGS metagenome assembly VOFB01 (sample SAMN12384721, study PRJNA508395) | human gut metagenome | isolation source: healthy gut A | host: Homo sapiens | reverse complement strand
CGGCCTGAACCTGCTGCTGTTTGCCGGGACGCGGTTTGCCGGCCCGGTCAGCGGGTCCGTGGCCATCACCGCCGACGCTGGTGACCCTGCTGGGCTTCCGCCTGGCCGGAAAAAGCCGGATCCCCATCATCCCTTCGGCCACGGGCGGCTGGAATACGTCTCCGGTCTCATCGTGGCGGGCCTCATCCTTCTGATGGGCGTGGAGCTGGCCAAAACGTCGGTGGAGAAGATCCTCCATCCGTCGGCGGTGGATTTCAGCGTGGCCGCCCTGGTGATCCTGGCGGCGCCCATCTGCGTAAAAGCTGTATATGTGCCTGTATAACCGCCGCGTTGGCAAGAGGATCCACTCCGCCGCCATGGAGGCCACCGCTGCCGACAGTCTGTCGGACACGGCAGCCACCGCTGCGGTGCTGCTGGCCATGTGCATCGCCCGGTGGACCAGTCTGGACATCGACGGCTGGGTGGGCCTGGTGGTGGCGGGCTTCATCCTGTTCTCCGGCGTCAAATCCGCCCGGGAGACCATCAGTCCCCTGCTGGGCCAGCCGCCGGAAAAGGAGTTTGTGGACCGCATAGAATCCATCGTCCTGTCCCATCCGGCCATTCTGGGTCTCCATGACCTGGTGGTCCACGATTACGGCCCCGGCCGGGTAATGGTGTCTCTCCACGCGGAGGTCCCGGCCCACGGCGATCTGCTGGAGCTTCACGACATCGTGGACAACATCGAAATGGACCTGTCCCGGCAGCTGAACTGCCAGGCCGTGATCCACATGGACCCGGTGGTCACCGACGACGGCCTTACCGGCCCCCTCCGCAGCCGCGTGGCGGAGCTGGTGAAGCAGGTAGACCCCGCCATCACCATCCACGATTTCCGGGTGGTGGCCGGCCCTACCCACACCAATCTGGTGTTCGACGCGGTGGTGCCCTTTGACGAAAAGCTCACCGCCGCCCAGGCGGCGGACAAAATACGCACCCTGGTCCGGTCCATGGATGACGGGCGCTACTTCGCCGTGGTGAAGGTGGAAAACTCGTACATTGGATAACAAACGGCAAAAAGGGGACGGGCTGCGGCCCGTCTCCCTTTTTTTGCAGATTGCCAGTTTTCAGATCGCCCCGCCAAAAGCGCCGCGGCCGTCTTTATCCCACCGCGGTGCGGATGCCCAGCACCACCACGGCCACGGCCTCCCGGGCCCAATAGCCCGGACCCAGGGGCCACCAGCTGGCGCAGCCCAGGGACTCCGCCTCCAGGCCGCAGCGCCCGGCCCATACCGAGGCCCGCAGCTGGTGAAAATTGTCCGACGCAATGGCCACCCGGGGGTTAAGCCCCTGCTGCCGGATGATCTCCGCCGTGAAGCGCAGATTCTCCTCCGTGGACCGGGACCGGTCCTCCAGCAGGATGCGGTCCGGGTCGATGCCCCGGGCCGCCAGGGTGTTGCGGATGCAGGCCGCCTCGGAGATGGGCTCGTTGTTGTTCTGCCCGCCGGAGGCTACGCACCGGCTTTCCGGATGGGCCGACAGGTAGTCATACGCCGCGTCGATGCGGTCCCGGAGCATCACCGTGGGCTCGCCGTTGGCGGACACCTGGCACCCCAGCACCACCACGGTGCAGTCCTCCGGCCCGGGCCGGTTCTCGGCCTGGACGGCCATCATCACCAGCACCGCCGCCAGCAGGGCCAGTCCCGCCCCCAGCAAGGCCCCGCCGGCGCGGCACAGCCACCGGGGAAGCCGCCGGAACCACCAGGGCCGCAGGAGCATAGCCGCCGCCAGGGCCAGCAGCGCCGCCGGATACATCATGCCGATGTGCAGGATGCCCATGACCAGCGGGGCCATGAAATATGCCGCCAGAGCCAGGCACACAGCCGCCCCGGCATAACGCACCGCCTTCACATCACTTCTCCGCGATATGGTTGGCGATGCGCTGCATGATCAGGTCCAGGGCCACCAGGTTGTGGCCGCCCTCCAGCACCACGATATCCGCATACTTGCGGGTGGGCTCCACGAACTGCTCGTGCATGGGCTTCACCGTGGTCAGATACTGGGTCACCACCGACTGCATGGAGCGGCCCCGCTCCTCCACGTCCCGCAGGGCCCGGCGCAGAATGCGCACATCGGCGTCGGTCTCCACGAAGATCTTGATGTCCAGCAGGTCCCGCAGCTCCTTGCTCTGGAAGATCAGGATGACCTCCACGATGACCACCTTGGCGGGCTTGATCTCCACCGTCTCGTCGGTGCGGTTGTGGATGGCGTAATCATACACAGGGCAGTAGATCGTCTCTCCCGCCTTCAGCTTTTTCAGGTCCCGGATCATCAGATCCGTGTCGAAGGCGTCGGGATGGTCGTAATTCTGCTTGCAGCGCTCCTCAAAGGAGCAGTCCTGCCGCTTGTAGTAGTTGTCGTGGTGCACCACGGCGATGTCGTCGCCGAACCGGGACACCAGGTGCTCGGTGAGGGTGGTCTTGCCGCTGCCGGTACCTCCGGCGATGCCGATGAAGATGGTGTTCATATCGCTGCCTCCCGCATAAGACGATTCCGGAATGATTTCTGTTTGTATTATAGGGAACTTCCGTCGGATTGCAAGGGAACATGTAAAAAAGCATGAATTTCAAGGATTTCAGTTGACGGCGCCTTTGAAAATGAGTATGATAATAGAGAACAACTTTCGCCGCCCTTCGGCGTTTTCCAACGGAGGATATATTGTATGAAGCTCTTCAAGTGCCCCAAGTGCGGAGAGATGTACTCCGACAGCTATAAAACCTGCCCCTTCTGCCAGGAGGACGAGGCCCTGAAGGGCCGGTCCGCCGCCCCCCACCGCAAGGTCACCAAGCACCGCCGGGCTCCCAGCATCCTGGGCCCCGCCATGGTGCTGGTGGTGGTATTGGCGGCGGTGCTGGTGGGTGTGCTGCTGTTCGGCGGCAAGGGCAGCGCCAATAAGCCCGCAGACAAGCCCCCGGTGGAGGAGCCCACGCCCGCACCCACCGAGCCCCTGACCCTGGACCAGACCACCCTGAACATGAACCAGGGGGAGACGGCCACCCTCACTGTCACCGGCGCGGAGAATGTCCTCTGGACCAGCAGCGATCCCAACGTGGCCACGGTGGACGACAGCGGCACCGTCACCGCCGGCGTTCCCGGCACGGCCACCATCACCGTCACCACCGCCGACGGCTCCCAGTCTGCCGCCTGCACCGTCCAGGTAGCCACCCCCCTGCCGCCGGAGCCGCCCAAGGAGGAGCTGGGCCTGCGCTCCATTTATCAGGCCAAGGGAGAGACCATCTCTGAGTTCTCCACCAGCGTGGGCGCCGCCGTCCAGATGCGCGTAGACGGCACCGAGCAGACCATCACCTGGACCATCGAGGACCCCAAGATCGCCACCGTCACCGCCGACGGTCTGGTCACCGGCGTGGCCAAGGGCAAAACCGTTCTGAAGGCTACCGTGGGCGACCAGAGCGTCAGCTGCTTCGTCATCGTCAACTGAATCCCCGTATCCTCTCGCCCCGCAGCGCTGCTGCGGGGCGATTTTTTGTCCGGGCGGGCGTTCCCGCCGCAAAAAACGTCACGAACCCATTGCGGTTCGTGACGTCACAGTCTGTCAAAAAAAGTTCTTTCCCTCCTGTATTTCCCCGCCGGTGCGCTCACTTCCCCTCCGCCGGGAACTGGCGGCCCGTGTGGTCGATGGTATAGTTTTCCGTATAGATCAACTGCCCGATGGGCACCACGGTGTAGCCCTCCCGGATCATGTGCTCCAGCACCGACGGCAGGGCCTCCGGCGTGTGGAGGGCGGCGTTGTGGAACAGCACGATGGACCCGGGGCACAGCTTATCGCGGACCCGTTTGCAGATGGTCCCGGCGTCATAGTCCTTCCAGTCCAGACTGTCCACGTTCCACTGGATAGGCTCCATGCCCATGGAGCGGATGGCGGAGATCACATGGTCGTCGTACTCGCCGTAGGGGCAGCGGATCAGCGTGGGCGTCACCCCGGTGGAGGCAGCGATGCGCTGGTTGCTGGCGGTAACATCCGCCACGATCTCCTCCGCCGTCAGGCTGTTGTAGTGGTCGTGGTGGTTGGAGTGGCTCATGACCTCGTGGCCCGCATCGTGAAGGGCCTTTACCGACTCCGGGTATTTCTCCGCCCAGTCTCCCACGCAGAAAAACGTGGCCTTCACGTTGTACCGGGCCAGAATGTCGATAAGGATCTGGGTGTCCTCGTTGCCCCAGGCGGCGTCGAAGCTGACGGAGCACATTTTCTGCTCCCGCTCCACGCAGTAGATGGGCAGCTGCCGCTGAGCGGAGGAAGCCATGATGCTGGGAGGGCAGCTGACCACATAAAATATGGCCCCTGCCAGCACCAGCGCCCCCAGTGCCGCCACCGCCCGCCGCCGCAGCAGAAATACCCGCACCTTTCCCTTGCCCATGGCCATCCCGTCCTTTACTGAGTTTGCTACAGCGTATGCGCGCTCCGGCTGCGGTATGACAGCACAAAGCCCCCGGCCGGGCCGGGGGCTTTGTGCGTGGAGAGGGAATACCATGGATTATTCGGCAAACAGGGGGGTGGACAGATACCGGTCGCCGGTGTCCGGCAGCAGGACCACGATGGTCTTGCCCGCAGACTCCGGCCGCTGGGCGATCTGCAGAGCCGCCCACACGGCGGCGCCGGAGGAGATCCCCACCAGTACGCCCTCGGCATGGCCGATCTCCCGGCCCAGGGCGAAGGCATCCTCATTGGTGACGGGAATGATCTCGTCATAGATTCTGGTATCCAGCACCTGGGGCACAAAGCCTGCGCCGATGCCCTGGATCTTGTGGGCTCCGGCCACGCCGGTGGACAGCACCGCCGAGCTCTTGGGCTCCACCGCCGCCACACGAACGGCAGAGTTCCGGGACTTCAGATACCGGCCCACGCCGGTGATGGTGCCGCCGGTGCCGACGCCTGCCACGAACCAGTCCACCTGGCCGTCGGTATCCTGCCAGATCTCCGGCCCGGTGGTGTCAAAGTGGGCCTTGGGGTTGGCGGCGTTGACGAACTGGCCGGGCACAAAGCTGCCGGGAATCTCGTGGGACAGCTCCTCGGCCCTGGCAATGGCTCCCTTCATGCCCTTGGAGCCCTCGGTGAGCACCAGCTCCGCGCCGTAGGCCTTCATCAGCTGGCGGCGCTCCACGCTCATGGTCTCGGGCATGACGATGATCACCCGATAGCCCCGGGCGGCGGCCACGGAGGCCAGGCCGATGCCGGTGTTGCCGGAGGTGGGCTCGATGATGACGCTGCCCTCATGCAGCAGGCCCTTGGTCTCGGCGTCGTCGATCATGGCCCGGGCGATGCGGTCCTTCACGGATCCGGCGGGGTTCAGATACTCCAGCTTCGCCAGAATGCGGGCCTTCAGGCCGTGCTTCTTTTCCAGGTGGGTCAGCTCCAGCAGGGGGGTGCGGCCGATCAGCTGATCGGCGGAGGTATAGATATGAGACATGGCAATTGCTCCTTCTTGTTATAAGATGTGTTTTTTCCCTGGTCTGGCAGGAAACTCACATTTTACAACATCGGAAAACCAGATATGCTTCCACGGGAATGACCTCGGTTCTCGAAAACTACTACCAATATGGTGTGTTGGTAGTATATTCCTGCCGGAGGCAAAAGTCAACCCCCATGCGAAAAATTTCGCATGGGGGCTTATTCAGGAAATCCTACAGGCTCTTTTCCAGGGCATGGACCCAGTCGGCCTTCAGATAGTACAGCAGGAACACCACGCAGCTGACGCTCCAGGTGATGGGATAGGCCCAGAAGATGGTGGCAATATCCGGCCAGACCTTCAGGGCCAGGGTGATATAGCTGACCCGCAGGATGCACCAGCAGCCCAGCATGGTGTACATAGGCACCTGGGCCCGGCCCGCGCCCCGCAGCACGGCGGACACACCGTGGGCAAAGGCCAGGAAGCAGAAGAACAGTGCCTCGATGTGGGACTGACGCACACCGATGGCCACCACGGCCGGGTCGTCGTTGAACAGCCGCATGGCATAGGGGGCCAGGAAAAACAGCGCCACGCCGATGAGCTCCGCCATGGCCATGGAGCACAGGATGCCGATCCGCGCGCCCTGCTTGGCCCGGTCAAACTGCCCCGCTCCCAGGTTCTGGCCGATGAAGGTGGTCAGAGCCATGGCGAAGGCGGTGATGGGCAGGAACACGAAGCCCTCCACCTTGGAATACGAGCCGCAGCCCGCCATGGCGTCGGAGCCGAAGGTGTTGATGTTGGACTGCACCACCACGTTGGCGATGGCGATGATGGAGTTCTGCACGCCGGAGGGAACGCCCTGGGAAGTGATTTTCTTCAGCAGAGGCAGATCAAAGCCGATGCGCTTGATCTCCAGCCGGTACGGCCCGTCGGACCGGGTCAGCTTGATGATGCACAGAACGGCGCTGACCACCTGGCTGATCACGGTGGCTACGGCGGCGCCTGCCACGCCCATATCCATGGCCCCCACAAACAGCAGGTCCAGGGCCACGTTGACCGCCGACGAGATAACCAGATAGTACAGGGGGCTGCGGCTGTCGCCCACCGCCTGCAGAATGCCCATGCCTGCGTTATACAGGATGGTGGCCAGGCTTCCCAGGAAGTACAGCCGGAAATACAGAATGGAGGTGTCCAGCACGTCCGCCGGTGTGCGCATCCAGGTAAGGATGGTGGGGGTGAAGAATACGCCCAGAAGCGTCAGCAATACGCCGCAGCACAGGGCGAAGGCAAAGTCCGTATGGACGGCGGCGCGGACCTTTTCATAGTTCTTGGCCCCGAAATACTGGGCAATGACGATGCCCGCGCCGATGAACAGACCCATAAAAAAGCCTGTCATCATAAAAATGAGGTTGCCGCTGCTGGCCACAGCGGCCAGAGCCTGCTTGCCCACAAATTTGCCCACGATGACACTGTCCACCGTGTTGTACAGCTGCTGGCAGAGATTGCCCAAAAAGACCGGCACTGCAAAGCTGACCATGCGCTTCCAGATGGAGCCGGTGGTCATATCGGTGCTGCGGTTGATGGCGGCCACGCCGCATCGCCTCCTTATGTAAAGAAATCGTCAGTTCCTTCATTATAGGGGGAAAATGCGGAAAGGTCAACCCTTCATCGCCAAAATAAGTGTTTTTGTCTTTGAATCGTGCACAAAAGCGAAAATACGGCAAACGGATTCGGTGAAACCCGGCAGAAAAAATAGTTCTCCGCGCAGCGTGGGACCGCTGCGCGGAGAAGCAAAGGGGGGATGAGAGAGTAAATCGTTGTCAGTCGGCCAGGATCCGCACCGCACCCACATAGGTGCTGCTGTAATAGCCATCGAAATAGCTGATCTTGACCCCGCCGTTGGAGGTGGCGTGGATGAACGCGCCGCCGCCCAGATAAATGCCCACATGGGAGATGTCGCCGCCGCCATAGGAGAAGAACACCAGGTCGCCGGGCAGGCGCTGGGCGGAGGACACCCGGGTGAAGGCATACAGCTGATCGCTGGCCCCGTGGGACATGCGATAGCCGAAGTGGGCGTAGACGTACATGGTGAAGCCGGAGCAGTCAAATCCGCTGGGGGACGCGCCGCCCCACACATAGCGGGTGCCCAGGAAGGACTTTGCATAGTCCACCAGGTCCTCCCGGGCGCTCTTCACGGCGGAGGTGCCGGCATAATCGCTGTACTGCACGGCCTGGCACGCGTCGGACCGGACATAGCCGGTGGTGCCGCTGAAGGTGATCTGATACCAGCTGCCGTCCTCGGTGACGTCGTTGAGCCGGGCCACCTTGCCCTGGCGCAGGGTCCGCAGAGAGGCGGCACTGTCGCTGGGTGCGGCGTACACGGTGATCTGACGGGTGGCCATGGCGCCGTCATAGGCGTCCAGCAGGGCCTGGCGGGCGGCCTGACGGCCGGTGCGGTGCGCCGCGTCCAGAGCGGCCTGACGGGCGGCCTCCTCCTGACGGGCTTCCTCCTCCTGCTGCAGCTGCACCGCCTGGACGGACAGCTGGGACAGGTCCAGGGTCTCCTCCCGGTCCAGCAGGCCCATGTCAATGGCGATGCCCGCATTGGCTTCGGCGGACTGGGACAGGCCCGCGCCCTCCAGCACCTGGACGGCGGCGGAATAGGTGGCCGCGGCGGCAGCCGCGTCCTGTATCTGATGGCTCTGATCTGCGCTGACGATCCAGATGCTGGACAGCGTCATGGATGCGGCCAGCAGCAGACAGGCGAAACGTCGGGATACCATAGGGTAAGACTTCCTTTCCATAAGGGGATTTTCCAAAGGACAAGAGATATCATACCACAACGGTTTCAAAAAAGCTACAAAAAATTACAGATTGGTAACAAAGTTTTCAAAATGGTAAAATTTTACTGCCGTGTCATATAGAGAACGGCAGTAAAATCGATATATAGTGCAATATTTTACTTTCGAAGGTCGGCGATGGCCTGGCCGGTGGCCAGGATGCTCTCTCCCGCCCGGCGAACGCTGGCTCCGGCAGCCTTTACCAGCTCGTCCTTCACGTCCACCGCCAGGCGGCGGAAGATCTCGGTGATGATTTTTTTCTTCTCCTCGTCGGCCCCGGCATACTCCCGCAGCAGGGCCGCTCCGGCGGCCAGTCCGCCGCTGCGCAGGTCCTCCAGGGTCTTGGTGCGGCCGCCCCGGCTGAGAATATCGAAAAACGCCCGGGAGAACTGCTCCCGCTCCTGGGGGGTCATGGAGCCGATCCACTCCCGGAGCACATCGTCGGACAGCTGGCCCAGCTGGGAGCGCTGGCCCAGGTGGACAAAGTGGGTGCCCACCACGCACCAGGACAGGGGCTCGTGCTGCATAATGGACCGGGCGGTGCTGTCCACCACCTCGTAGTCCTCGGCATGCTCCAGCAGCACGCCCACAATGGACGAGGCGGGAATGAAGGTAAACAGCCGGTCTGCCACCGCCTGGTAGCACGGCTCGTTTACCAGGTCCCGGCTGAAGCCGGGGCCGTCGTTGTTGTAGGCGGCGATGAGCCGTTTGCGCTGGAGCTTTTCGTCCAGGTGGACCGCCGCCCAGGCCGCCAGATTTCCTCCCTTGGAGTGTCCGCCGATGCGCAGGGGCCGCCGGGGGCAGGCCCGGGCCACGGCCTCGGCGTACTCCGTGGCCTTCAGCTGGGCGGGAACGGCGGACAGGAAGCTCATGTTGAAGTCCTCCTGCCAGCCCACAATGGTCATGTCCGTGCCGCGATAGGCGACGTATACGCTGCCGTCCGGCAGCAGGAAGGATACGGCGGCAAACTGCATCTGCTGGGTCTCGTCGTGGAGGCTTTCAAAGGCGAACAGCGACACATCCCGGAACCGGGCCGTCTCCGCCGCCGCCCGCATCAGGGGGATATAGTCCAGGGTGGACAGGCCCAGCTGCTCGTCCTCCTCCGTCAGCTGGCGGCACACATCCCCCATGGGCATGGCGTCCTTGGGATCGAAGCTCCACAGCTGCCGGAGCTTCTTCAGATTGATGTAGGAAATGATGCACAGCACCAGGTTGTCCACCTCGTTGAAGCCGTCCTGGGCAAGAGGTCAGGTCGCCCCGCCACCGGAGGTAGTCGAACACGGTGGCGTTGGCGCGGGTCTCGTCAGACATGGGGGGATCCCTCCTATTTGATTATTGCAGGGTCTTGCACCGCTCGTCGGTGTTGTGGATCACCTGGGCCACGCTCTGGCCCAGGCCGGGATACGCTGCCGTCAGGGTATCCGGCGTCATCTGGGGCAGGTCCTCCGCCTGGTCCAGGGCTTGACGGTACCGCACGCGGCTGAGGGTCATATCCGCCTGGCCCAGGCCCGCGTCATAGTCCCCGGGGGCCACGGCGAAGAAGTCCTCGTTGCCGCCGCAGCGGCGGTACAGCTGCCGCAGCAGGCCGTACAGCGCCCCGCTGAGATAGTCTCCGGCGGCGGTGATGGCCGGACGGCTGCCGGTCTTTCCCAGCTGGTCAAACAGGACGCTGACGGTGTTCACCACCAGCTTCTTTTGCAGGGTAGCCATGATGCTGCCCCGGAGGCTGCCCTTCTCCCCGGAGGCGTCGTACACGTCTCCGGCGTCGATGATGGACCCGTCCCGGCTCAGGGTCCGGCCCAGCAGATAGTCCGCCGACACATGGTAATAGTCGCACACCCGGGTCACGAAGGCCAGGCCCGGCTCCCGGATGCCGTTTTCATAGTGGCTCAGCAGCGCCTGGCTGATGCCCAGCTCCGCCGCCGCCTTCCGCTGGGACACGCCCTTCTCCTGCCGCAGCAGGCTCAGGGTGCGGGAAAAATCAGTTGCCATTCTCTCACCTATCTCTTTTCTATACAGTAAGTAGATTATACCGTGCTTTATACAAAAAGTAAATCCCCAATTTTGCCTGGGTGAACGATCCGCCGGATGGCCATTTCCCCGGCAAATATTGGCAAATTTCCAGGAATCAAATATGAAAAAGATGTTAATTCCTCCCAAATCCCTTGACGGGCGGGAAAAAAGAATGTATCATATATTTTTGTAACGAATTTGTAACTTTTTAGGGGTTCCCTTATTATGAAACAAGACCTGATGCATAAAGACGTCACGACGTCAACATAACGCCGAAGGAGCGCCGGAATATCTGGCAGCTGTGGCGGCAGAACCTGAAGGACTGGGTCTGGTACACCCAGGAGAATCCGGACTGGCTGGATCTGGATATTCAAACCGCCGTAAAGCGCCATATCATCGCGCCCCTGCGCAGCGCCCGGCAGCGGCTGCGTGGTCTGGCCCAGCAGAAAAAGCGCCGGGAATTTCCGGAGTCCGAAAGCCGCCTGGCTCAGCTGCTGCTGTTTGCCTGGGGCAGCCTTCCCCGGATAGGCGCGGGCCTGCGGGAGCAATTTGCCGTGCGCCGCAAGCACAGCATCCGCCGCAGCGGCAGCATCCGCGCCCTGTGGGAGCGTATGCATCTGCACCCGGCCATTTTCCTGGGCACCTGCGTCAGCGCTGCGGCGGTGATCGTGCTGCTGTCGATGTACACCGTGGGCACCACCGTCCGCTACGACGGCATCAACCTGGGCACCGTCAGCTCCCGCCGCACCGTGAATCTGGCGGTGGAGCAGCTGCAGACCGTCACCCGCCAGACCCTGGGAGACGAGAGCTACACCATCGACCGGAGCCTGCTGTCTACCCAGTCCCATGTGGTCCCCCGCCGGGAGGTAGAGAGCCGGGAGGACCTTACCGGGAGCCTCACCGCCCAGATCGGTGACGTCACCTATGGCTATACCCTGTATGTAGACGGCGAGGCCGTGGCTGCCACCACCTTCCCCGGAGCCATTGAGCAGCTGATGGAGCAGATGAAGGTGGGTTATATCACCGAGAGCACCGTGGACTGCTATTTCGTGGAGGATGTAGAGGTGAAGGAGGGCTATGTAGACAGCTCTCTGATCTCCAACCTGGGCTATATTGCCGAGAAGCTCAACGCCACCAAGGCCGGGGCCGTGGTATACACCGTGAAGCCCGGCGATGTGTGGTCCGCTATCGCCGAACAGAATGGCATGACCAATCAGGAGCTGCTGAACCTGAATCCCGGCTATGACATCGCCGTGCTCCATGCCGGCGACCAGCTGACCATTTCCAACGCCGTGCCCTATCTGACGGTGGTGGACGTGGAGCGGCAGAGCTATGTCCGGGACCTGCCCTTTGACGTGAATTACAAGGACGATCCCAATATGTACCAGGGCGACAGCAAGGTCCTGTCCAAGGGCGTATACGGCAAGGCCGACGTTACCGCCAACGTCACCTTCATCAACGGCGAGGAGACCGCCCGGGAATATGTGGCCTCCGTGACCCTGAGCCAGCCTGTGGCAGAGCTTCGGGCCCGGGGCACCAAGGCCCGGCCCACCTGGTTCCCCACCGGCAGCTTCCGCTGGCCCTGCTACGGCGTGATCACCTCCTTCTTCGGCCCCCGTCGGCCCAGTGTGCCCGGTGCCTCCAGCTATCACGAGGCGCTGGACATTGCCAACAGCTACGGCACCGCCATTTATGCCGCCGACGGAGGCACCGTGACCCTGGCCGGATGGTATGGCGGCTTGGGCTACTGCGTGAAGATCAACCACGGCAACGGTTTTGTCACCACCTATGGCCACAACAGCTCCCTGCTGGTATCTGTGGGGCAGCATGTGTACAAGGGGCAGCAGATCGCCCGCATGGGCTCCACCGGCATCAGCAGCGGGCCGCACTGCCACTTCGGCATGACCCGCAACGGCACCATCGTGGACCCCCTGAACTATCTGCCATAACCGCATCACAGCATACGCCAAAGGGCCGCCCCCACGGGCGGCCCTTTTTCTGAATTCTCCCGATCCTCTCTTGACAGTCGCCGTCGATTCCGATACTATAATACCGAAAAAACTCAGGATAATGGAGGAAAAAGCTATGGATATCCAGCAGGCAGTGGCAGAGAACATCCACCGCATCCGAAAAGCACAGCGGCTCAGCATTGATCGGGCAGCGGAGCTGTCCGGGGTATCCAAGAGCATGTGGGGCCAGATCGAGCGCGGCGGGGCCAACCCCACCGTGTCGGTGCTCAGCCGCATGGCTCAGGGGCTTCACGTCCCCCTGGAGCAGCTCATCGCCTGCCACGACGATCCGCCCACCATGCTGCACCGGGCGGTGGACGTGACCGGGCAGCGGCTGTGCGGCGGAAAGGTCATCGCCTACCGGCTGTTTCCCTTTGATCCGGAGTCCCGCAGCGAGAGCGTCCAGCTGGACCTGTTCATCAGCGGCAGCTATGACGGGCCGGACCGGGTCCCCGGCTCCTGGATCTACGTCACCTCTCTGTCCGGGACGGTGGAGGTCACCACCGGAAGCGAAGCATACCGACTGGAGAGTCGGGACTGTCTGTCCTTCCCGGGCAGCCAGCCCTATCGCTATGAAAACGTCGGCAACAACACGGTCCGGCTCATTCAGTGGACCGTGTATAAAAAATGAGACGCCCCGACAAACTGCAGAACAGCTCCTCGGCGCACGGTATGCGCCGGGGAGCTCAGCTTGTCAAAAAGGATTTTTGACAAGCTGACAAGCATTTTCAGAACTTTCATAAAAGTTCTGAAAATGCGGTGATTGAAAACGAAAGACACCCCTGATGGGTTTCTTTCGTAACTATCTTCCTTTCCGAAGGCGGAGGCAAGCCTGCTTTTTTGACAGTCTCAGATCCCCGGCGCACGGTGTGCGCCGGGGATCTGTCTGTTGATATCTGTTTTTCGGGAAGCGCTTACTCCTGATCCTGGGGGGCATCCTCTGCGGGAGTCTCCTCCAGCACCTGGGCGGCATCGGCCTGAAGGGCCTCCACGCCGGCGCTCTCGCCGGAGACTTCCGCAGGCTCCTCCTGCTCCTCCTCCGCGGCGGGCACCAGCTCCTCCGCGAAGTGGCGATAGGCGCTCAGGCCGGTACCGGCGGGAATGAGCTTGCCGATGATGACGTTCTCCTTCAGGCCGACCAGGTGGTCCACCTTGCCCTTGATGGCGGCCTCGGTCAGGACCTTGGTGGTCTCCTGGAAGGAGGCGGCGGACAGGAAGGAATCCGTGGCCAGGGAGGCCTTGGTGATGCCCATCAGAAGCTGGGTATAGGTGGCCTCCTGCAGCGGCTCGCCGTCCTCCCGGACCTCGCCCGCTTCGATGCGCTGGCGGACGCGCTCGTTCTCGTCCTCCACCTCCAGGATGTCGGCCATGGCACCGGACAGCAGGCCGGTGTCGTTGGCGTCCTCCACCCGGACCTTGCGCATCATCTGGCGCACGATGACCTCGATGTGCTTATCGTTGATGTCCACGCCCTGCTGCCGGTACACCTTCAGGACCTCCTGGATGAGGTAGTTGTGCACGGCGGAGGCGCCGCGGATCCGCAGCACATCGTGGGGGTTCAGGGCGCCGTCCTGCAGCTGCTTGCCCTTTTCGATAACGTCGCCGTCCCGGACCTGCAGACCGGTATGGGGCACGGCATAGGTGCGGGTATCGCCGTCGTCGGCGGTGACAATGATGTTCAGCAGGCTGCCCTTGGCGGCCTCCTCAAAGCGGACCTTGCCGCCGATCTCGGCCAGGGTCGCCATCTTCTTGGGCTTGCGGGCCTCGAACAGCTCCTCCACGCGGGGAAGACCCTGGGTGATGTCGCCGCCGGCCACGCCGCCGGTATGGAAGGTACGCATGGTCAGCTGGGTACCGGGCTCACCGATGGACTGGGCCGCGATGATGCCCACGGCCTCGCCGGGACCCACGGGCTTGGAGGTGGCCAGGTTCATGCCGTAGCACTTGGCGCAGATACCGCTGTGGGCCTTGCAGGTCAGCACGGTGCGGATCTCGGCGGAGTGAATGTCGAAGCTCTCCAGCAGGGCGGCGTCGCTCTCGGTCATCATGTGGTCCTTGGAGATCAGCACCTCATCGGTGCCGGGCTTCAGGATGTCCCGCACCGGGAAGCGGCCCTTGATGCGCTCGGAGAACTTCTCGATGACCTGGCCGTTTTCGCTGATCTCGGACACCAGAATGCCCTTCTGCACGCCGCAGTCGTCCTCGCGGATGATGACATCCTGGCACACGTCCACCATGCGGCGGGTCAGATAGCCGGAGTCGGCGGTACGCAGAGCCGTATCCGCCAGGCCCTTACGGGCGCCGCGGGAGGAGGTAAAGTAGTCCAGCACGGACATACCCTCTCGGAAGTTTGCCTTGATGGGGATCTCAATGGTCTTACCGGCGGTGTTGGCCATCAGGCCGCGCATACCGGTCAGCTGACGGATCTGCTTCATGGAGCCTCGGGCGCCGGAGTCCGCCATCATGAAGATGGGGTTATAGCGGTCCAGGCTGGCGGTCAGGGCGTCGGTAACGTCGTTGGTGGTCTTTTCCCACTCGCGGACCACCAGCTTATAGCGCTCCTCGTCGGTGATGAAGCCCATGTTGTACTGGTCCTCGATGTCCACCACCCGCTGCTCCGTCTCGCGGATCAGCTCATACTTCTTCTCGGGCACGGTCATGTCCGCGATGGAGATGGTGATGGAGCCCCGGGTGGAATATTTATAGCCCGTGGCCTTGATGTTGTCCAGCACCTCGGCGGCGATGGTGAAGCCGTACTGCTTGATGGTGCGGTCCACGATCTTGCCCAGCAGCTTCTTGCCGCAGGTCTCGGTGATCTCATAGTCGAAGAAGTGCTCGGACCGGGTGCCGTCATCGTTGTACCGCTTCACAAAGCCCAGATCCTGGGGGATGTTGCGGTTGAAGATGATGCGGCCTGCGGTGGCCCGGACCACATGGGACAGCTTCTCGCCGTCCACTTCCTTGGTGACGCGGATCCACACCGGCTGATGCACGCCGATGATGTGCTCGTTATAGGCCATGAGCACCTCGTCCTCGTCGCGATAGATGTTCATGTGGACATTGGCCTTCTCCTGGTCGGTAAGCTCGTCATAGCTCTTGCCGGCCAGGGCAAAATCCACGCCCTGGGGCCAATATTCGTCGTTGTCCATCTGGCTGACGCCGTTTTCGAACCGCTCGAAGGTCAGGTAGTAGGAGCCCAGCACCATATCCTGGGTAGGCACGGTAACGGGGCCGCCGTCCTGGGGCCGCAGCAGGTTGTTGGCAGACAGCATCAGCAGCCGGGCCTCGGCCTGGGCCTCGGCGGACAGGGGCACATGAATAGCCATCTGGTCGCCGTCGAAGTCGGCGTTGAAGGCGGTGCAGTTCAGGGGGTGCAGCTTCAGGGCGCGGCCGTCCACCAGCACCGGCTCAAAGGCCTGGATGCCCAGGCGGTGCAGGGTAGGCGCGCGGTTGAGCATCACGGGATGGTCCTTGATGATCTCGTCCAGGGCGTCCCACACCTCGGTGACGCCCTTGTCCACCATGCGCTTGGCGGACTTGATGTTGTTGGCGGAGCCATCCTCCACCAGCTTCTTCATGATGAAGGGGCGGAACAGCTCCAGGGCCATCTCCTTGGGCACGCCGCACTGATAGATCTTCAGCTCGGGGCCCACGCAGATAACGGAGCGGCCGGAATAGTCCACGCGCTTGCCCAGCAGGTTCTGGCGGAAGCGGCCCTGCTTGCCCTTGAGCATGTCGCTGAGGGACTTCAGGGCCCGGTTGTTGGCGCCGGTAACGGGACGGCCCCGGCGGCCGTTGTCGATCAGGGCGTCCACGGCCTCCTGGAGCATGCGCTTTTCATTGCGGACGATGATGTCCGGGGCGCTGAGCTCCATCAGGCGCTTGAGGCGGTTGTTGCGGTTGATGACCCGGCGATACAGGTCGTTGAGGTCAGAGGTAGCGAACCGGCCGCCGTCCAGCTGGACCATGGGCCGAAGCTCCGGGGGGATCACCGGCAGCACGTCGATGACCATCCACTCCGGCTTGTTGCCGGACAGGCGGAAGGCGTCCACCACCTCCAGGCGCTTCACCACCCGGGCCTTCTTCTGGCCGGTGACGGTTTTCAGCTCCGCGTGGAGCTGGGCGCTGAGCTCCTCCAGGTCGATCTGCTGCAGCAGCTTCTTCACGGCCTCGGCGCCCATGCCGGCGTCGAAATCGTCCTCATACTTCTCCCTCATGTCCCGGTATTCCTTCTCGGACAGCAGCTGGTTGCGCAGCAGGGGAGTCTCGCCGGGATCGGTGACGATATAGGCGGCGAAGTACAGCACCTTCTCCAGGATACGGGGGCTGATGTCCAGCAGCAGGCCCATACGGGAGGGGATGCCCTTGAAATACCAGATGTGGGAAACAGGGGTGGCCAGCTCGATGTGGCCCATGCGCTCGCGGCGCACCTTGGAACGGGTGACCTCGACGCCGCAGCGGTCGCAGATCTTACCCTTGTAGCGGATCTTCTTGTACTTGCCGCAGTGGCACTCCCAGTCCTTCGTCGGCCCGAAGATGCGCTCACAGAACAGGCCGTCGCGCTCCGGCTTCAGAGTACGGTAGTTGATGGTCTCGGGCTTCTTTACCTCGCCGTAAGACCACTCGCGGATCATTTCCGGAGAAGCAAGACCGATCTTGATGGCTTCAAAAAGTGGGATAACTCATGCTGTATGCTCCTCCTATTCCTTATAATTCGTCGTCCGCGCCGTCGTAGGAGGCCTCTACCTCCTCCTCGGGCACATAATCGAAGCCTGCGTCCGCCAGCTCCTCTTCGTTGGCGTACCGGCTGCGGCGGTCGTCGTCGGCATCCATCCGGGCCAGGTTGAAGGTATCCATGGCGTCCTCGTCCTCCTTCAGCTCGATGGTGTTGCCGTCGTTATCCAGCACCTGAATGTCCAGGCACAGGGACTGCAGCTCCTTGACCAGAACCTTGAAGGACTCGGCACACCGGGCTGGGGTACATTGTGGCCCTTGACGATAGCCTCGTAGGTGCGGACACGGCCCGTCACGTCGTCGGACTTGACGGTCAGAATTTCCTGGAGGGTGTAAGCCGCGCCGTAGGCCTCCAGAGCCCACACTTCCATCTCACCGAACCGCTGGCCGCCGAACTGGGCTTTGCCGCCCAGGGGCTGCTGGGTAACCAGAGAGTAGGGACCGGTGGACCGGGCATGGATCTTGTCGTCAACCAGATGGTGCAGCTTCAGGAAGTAGACATAGCCGACGGTGACCTTGTTATCAAAGGGCTCGCCGGTACGGCCCGTCGTACAGCCAGCTCTTGCCCTCCGGGATCCAGACCCGCCAGCTGCAGGGCCTCGGAAATATCCTTATCGGTGGCGCCGTCGAAAATGGGGGTGGCCACCTTCCAGCCCAGCGCCTGGGCAGCGTAGCCCAGGTGAACCTCCAGCACCTGACCGATATTCATACGGCTGGGCACACCCAGGGGGTTCAGCACGATATCCAGCGGGGTACCATCGGGCAGGAAGGGCATATCCTCCTGGGGCAGGACACGGGAGACGACGCCCTTGTTGCCGTGACGGCCTGCCATCTTATCGCCCACCTGGATCTTACGGCGCTGAGCGATGTACACACGGACGACCTCATTGACGCCGGGGCTCAGCTCGTCGCCGTTCTCGCGGGTAAAGACCTTGGCGTCCACCACGATGCCGCTCTCGCCGTGAGGGACCTTCAAAGAGGTGTCGCGGACCTCGCGGGCCTTCTCACCGAAAATAGCGCGCAGCAGGCGCTCCTCAGCGGTGAGATCGGTCTCGCCCTTGGGCGTGACCTTGCCCACCAGAATGTCGCCGGAGTTGACCTCGGCGCCGATGCGGATGATACCGCGCTCATCCAGGTCCTTCAGCGCGTCCTCGCCCACGTTGGAGATGTCGCGGGTGATCTCCTCCGGCCCCAGCTTGGTGTCGCGGGCATCGATCTCGTATTCCTCGATATGAATGGAGGTGTAGACGTCCTCCTTGACAAGGCGCTCGTTCAGCAGGACGGCGTCCTCGTAGTTGTAGCCCTCCCAGGTCATGAAGCCAACCAGGATGTTCTGGCCCAGGGCAATCTCGCCCTGATCGGTGGCGGGACCGTCCGCCAGGACGGTGGGATCGTCGCCGCCGTGGACACGCTCGCCCACAGAGACGATAGGCTTCTGGTTGATACAGGTGCCGTGGTTGGAGCGCAGGAACTTGATGAGCTTATAGTCCTTCGTCTCGCCGCTGTCATACTTGACGGAGACGTTGGTGGCATCCACCTTGGTGACGACACCGTCGCCCTCGGCCAGCACGGCCACCTCGGAGTCCAGGCAGATCTTGTGCTCCATGCCGGTACCCACGATGGGGGCCTCCGGCTTCAGCAGCGGCACGGCCTGACGCTGCATGTTGGCGCCCATCAGGGCGCGGTTGGCGTCGTCGTTGGGCAGGAAGGGGATCATGGCCGTGGCGATGGAGACCATCATGCGGGGAGAGACATCGATATAGTCCACGCCGCTGCGGGGGACCTCCACGATCTCGTCCCGGTGGCGGCAGGTGATACGCTCGTTGACCAGGCAGCCGTTCTTGTCCACCGGCTCGGCGGCCTGGCCCACGATATACTGGTCCTCCACGTCGGCGGTCATGTAGGTGATGTCGTCGGAGACGTGACCCGTCTCGTGGTCCACGGCGCGGAAGGGCGCCTCGATAAAGCCGTATTCGTTGATACGGGCATACGTGGCCAGATAGGAGATCAGGCCGATGTTGGGACCTTCAGGGGTCTCGATGGGGCACATACGGCCGTAGTGGGAATAGTGGACGTCGCGGACCTCCATGTTGGCGCGCTCACGGCTCAGACCGCCGGGGCCCAGGGCGGACAGACGGCGCTTGTGGGTCAGCTCGGCCAGGGGGTTGGTCTGGTCCATGAACTGGCTCAGGGGGCTGGAGCCGAAGAACTCCTTGATGGCCGCGGTGACAGGCCGGATGTTGATCAGGCTCTGGGGCGTGACGATATCCAGATCCTGGATGGTCATGCGCTCACGGATGACGCGCTCCATGCGGCTGAAGCCGATGCGGAACTGGTTCTGCAGCAGCTCGCCCACGCAGCGCAGGCGGCGGTTGCCCAGGTGGTCGATATCGTCCTTGGTCACCAGGCCGTGGGCCAGGGCGTTCATGTAGTTGATGGAGGCGAAGATGTCGTCCACGATGATGTGCTTGGGCACCAGATCGTCGGCGTGGAGGCGGCACTGCTTCACCAGCTCGTCGCCGCTGTACTTACCCAGCAGCTCCTGCAGCACATCAAAGCGCACGCGCTCCTTGATGCCGCAGAGCTCACGGGGATCAAAGTCCACATAGTGGCGCATATCGCACATCTTGTTGGTAAAGATGCGGATGGTGTCACCGCTGTCCAGCGTGACGCTGATCTCGGGCACGCCCACGGTGTCCAGCAGGGTGCAATCGTCGGCGGTAAGCACATGGCCGTCCTCGAACAGGATCTCGCCGGTGGCGGGATCGGCCACAGGCATAGCCAGCTTCTGACCCTTGGCGCGGGTCCAGAAGGTCAGCTTCTTGTTGAATTTGTACCGGCCCACGGTGCTCAGGTCATAGCGGCGCGGGTCGAAGAACAGGTTTTGCAGCAGCGTCTCGGCGGAGTCCAGCGTGGGGGGCTCACCGGGACGGAGCTTGCGGTAGATCTCCAGCATGGCCTCTTCATAGGTCTTGCAGGTATCCTTTTCCAGGGTAGCCACGATGCGGCGGTCATCGCCGAAGCGCTCCAGGATCTCCGCGTCGGTCTTCAGGCCCAGGGCGCGGATCAGGCAGGTGATGGGCAGCTTGCGGTTCTTGTCGATACGGACCCAGAACACCTCGCTGGTATCGGTCTCGTACTCCAGCCACGCGCCGCGGTAAGGGATGACGGTGCTGGTCAGCAGCGGCAGATCGGTCTTCAGATCGATCTCCTTGCCGTAATAGATGCCGGGGGAACGGACGATCTGGCTGACCACCACGCGCTCGGCGCCGTTGATGACAAAGGTACCGCCGTGGGTCATCAGGGGGAAGTCGCCCATGAAGATCTCGTTCTCCTTGATCTCGCCGGTCTCCTTGTTGTGCAGGCGCACCAGCACCTTCATGGGGGCGGCATACGTGGCGTCGCGCGCCTTGCACTCCTCCACGTCGTACTTGGGCTTTTCGTCCATGCTGTAATCAATGAAGCTCAGTTCCAGATTACCGGCATAGTCCACGATGGAGGCCACATCGGCAAACACCTCGCGCAGGCCGGTATCCAGGAACCACTGATAGGACTTCTTCTGGATCTCCAGCAGGTTGGGCATTGCCATGACTTCCTCGTGGCGGGCAAAGTTCTTTCGCAGGGTCTTGCCGTAGTACTTGTCTTTCGCCATCTCTACGATCACGCCTTTCTGTTCTTATTTCCCTCCCGCAGCCGCTGACCTGAAGAGGCGCGGGGGCGCTCCGCCGTGACACGCACGGGCCTGTTGGTTCATTTTGACCACAACCCCTTGTGCTTTGCCGGCGGAGATGGTATACTGCACATAGATGAAAGTGGGGCTATGCCGCCACTTTCCCAATATAAAGCAAGTCATTATACCAATTTTTTTCCATATTGTCAATGGGTTTTCCACCGGTTTTTCCGGTGGATCTTTGTATTATAACGAAAAACTCGCCCGTGGGAAGACCCCACGGGCGGGTTTTCTTTTGTTATACACAGCGTTCCAGCCGCACCACCGTCTCCACATTGGCCGTACCGGGGAACATATCCACCGCCGCGGCGCGGACGGCGGCATAGCCCTCCTGTGCAAACAGCTTCACATCCCGGGCCAGGGTCGCCGGATCACAGGAGACGTAGACGATACGCTGCGGCGCCATCGATGCCGCAGCTTCGACCACCTCCGGGCTGAGCCCCTTGCGGGGCGGGTCCACGCACAGCACGTCCGGGCGCAGGCCCTTTGCGGCGAAATCCGCCGCGGCCGCCGCCGCGTCGCCGCAGAAGAATTCCACATTCTCTATCCCGTTGCGGCGGGCATTCTCCCTGGCATCGGCAATGGCCTCCGGCACGATCTCCGCGCCGATGACCCTCGCCGCCCGCCGGGCCATCACCTGGGTGATGGTGCCCGCGCCGCAGTACAGGTCCAGCACCGTCTCGTGCCCGGTCAGTCCCGCGAAGTCCACAGCGGTATCGTACAGCACCTCCGCCATGTCATGGTTCACCTGATAAAAGGACGGCACGCTCAGCCGGAAGGACAGGCCGCACAGGGTATCCTCCAGCACGTCCGCGCCCCACAGGGTGCGGTATTCACTGCCCAGTACAGCCCCGGTGGGCTGGGTGTTCACCCCCAGCACCACGCCCACGGCATTCGGCAGCGCCTGCCGCATAAACGACACCAGCGCGTCCTCGCGGGGCAGCTTCCTCCCGTTGACCAGCACGCAGACCAATGACTGCCCCGCGCTGTTCGTGCGGACATACAGGTGCCGCACCAGACCCCGCCGGGTCCTTTCATCGTAACAGGGCACGCCGCACTCCCGGATGTACCGCCGCAGGGCCTCCGCCGCCGCGTCGGCCTGGGGCTTCTGTATCCGGCAGCAGTCCACCGGGATCACCTGATGGCTGCGGGCCTTGTAAAAACCCACCTGTCCTCCGGCGTCCACAGGATACTGGCTCTTGTTGCGGTAATGCAGCGGCGCACCGGAGAGGATACCCTCCACTGTCACATCGCTGCCGCCGATGCGGCGCAGGGCGTCCTGCACCCGCTGGCGCTTGGCCTCCAGCTCCTCTTCCCTGTCCATGTGACGGAAGTCGCAGCCGCCGCACCGCCCATAGTACGGGCAGTCCGGCTCCACCCGGTGGGGCGAGGGCGCGTATACCCGCACCGCCTTGCCGAAGGCGGCGTTTTTCAGCGCCTTGAGGATGAGCACATCACAGTCCTCACCCCGCAGCGCCCGGTGGACGAACACCGCCTGCCCGTCGATGCGGGCCACGCCCAGTCCCTCGGAGGTATACCCCTCGATGCGGGCGCGGTAGGTCTTGTTCTTCTCCGGCACGGCTCAGAACTCGAACTTGCTGATGACCTTGCCGATGGCATCGGCAAAGGCAGCCAGCGTCTTGTTGTCCCGGCCCTTGCTGCGGCGGATGAGGCCGATGAGCATATCGCCCAGCTGGACCAGCTTCTGATAGGCCGCCGTGGCCTTGGGCGCGCCCTCGTAGGCGCGGGTCTTGCGCTCCGGCAGGTAGCCGGGGGCAAGCTGCTTGTCGGCGATCAGGTCATACTCCTCGGTATACTGGGGCGCGTGGGCTGCAAAGCCCAGCCCCTTTACCGTCTCGGCGTAGACGGGTGCCACCTCGCGGTCGCCGTGGACCACGAACACATGAGTGGTCTTTGCCGGATCAAAGTGCTTGATCCAGTCCACCAGATGGTCATGGTCAGCGTGAGAGCTGAGGCCGGGGAAGTTGACGATCTTGGCCCGGACGGCCACATCCTCGCCGAAGAGCTTGACGCTGTCGACCCCGTCCAGCAGGTTGCGGCCCAGGGTGCCCGGGGACTGAAATCCCACGAACACCACGGCGCTGTCGGCGCGCCAGAGGTTATACTTCAGATGGTGGCGGATACGGCCCGCGTCGCACATACCGGAAGCGGAGATAATGACCTTGGGGGTCTTGTCCACGTTCAGCAGCTTGGACTCGTCTACCGTCTCGGTCAGGTGCAGGCCGGGGAAGCTGAACATATGGGTGCCGTCCTGCACCAGCGCCAGGGCATCCTCATCCAGATAGCCCCGCAGATCGCCGCAGAAGATGGTGGTGGCCTTCTTGGCCAGCGGGCTGTCCACATACACCGGGAAGTCCTTGACGGACGTGACCAGATTTTTGTCCTTGATCTCGCGGATGAAGTACAGCAGCTCCTGGGTGCGGCCCACGGCGAAGGAGGGGATGACCACGTTGCCGCCCTTGCCCAGCGTCTCGTCGATGATCTCCGCCAGCTGGCCGGTGTAGCTCCACACCTCGGTGTGGTTGCGGTCGCCGTAGGTGGACTCGGTGAGCACATAGTCCGCGCTGTCGAAGAACTGGGGATCGCGGATGATGGGCTGATCCACATTGCCGATATCGCCGGAGAACACCACGGTGCGCGTTTCATCACCCTCATGGCAGGTGAGCTTGATGCTGGCGCTGCCCAGCAGGTGGCCAGCATCGATGAACTGCGCCGTCACGCCCTCCACCACCGGGACCTCCTGGCCGTATTCGCAGGTCTGGATAAACTCCCGCACCCGCAGGGCATCGGCCACGGTGTAGATCGGCTCTACCTCCGGACGTCCGGCGCGCTTGTTCTTGCGGTTCTGGTACTCCGCGTCCTGCTCCTGGATATGGGCGGAGTCCTGGAGCATAATGTCCAGCAGATCGGCGGTCAGGCGGGTGGTAATGATCTTACCCTGAAAGCCGTTTTTGATGAGCATGGGGATGCGGCCGGAGTGGTCGATATGGGCGTGGGTCACCAGCACCACATCAATGCTGCCGGGGTGAAAGGGCAGCGCGGTATTGTCGATCTCGTCCCGGCCCTGCTGCAGGCCGCAGTCCACCAGGATATGCTTGCCGTTGACCTCCAGACAATGGCAGCTGCCGGTAACGCACCGGTCAGCGCCGTAAAAACGCAGCTTCATGGCGAAAACTCCTTCTCTTTGATAGTACCGTCAGTATACCACACTTTTCCGCGCTGCACAACCGCAAAGCGGCACGACTGACCGATAACTGTTCACAGAAAATCTTTTTGCATTAGACAAAAGAGTGTGGTATACTCTACTGGTATAATTATGTACGATTATCTTTTTACTTAGAAAGGATACAGAATATATGGGACTGTTTACCAAGGTCTTCGGCACCTACAGCCAGCGGGAGCTGAAGAGCATCTACCCCATCGTGGACAAGATCACCGCACTGGAGGACGAGTACAGGCAGCTGACCGACGCCGAGCTTCAGGCCAAGACCCGGGAGTTCAAGGAGCGTCTGGCCAACGGCGAGACGCTGGACGACATTCTGCCGGAGGCCTTTGCCACCGTGCGGGAGGCCGCGGACCGTGTGCTGGGTATGCGCCCCTACCGGGTGCAGCTGGTGGGCGGCATCGTGCTGCACCAGGGCCGCATCGCCGAGATGAAAACCGGTGAGGGCAAGACCCTGGTCGCCACCCTGCCTGCCTATCTGAACGCCTGACCGGCAAGGGCGTCCACATCGTCACCGTCAACGACTACCTGGCCAAGCGCGACTCCGAGTGGATGGGCAAGGTCCACCGCTTCATGGGCCTTACCGTGGGTCTGATCATCCACGACATGAAAAAGGAGGAACGCCAGAAGGCCTATCAGGCGGACATCACCTACGGTACCAATAACGAGATGGGCTTCGACTACCTGCGTGACAATATGGCCCTGTACGCCAACGAGCAGGTCCAGCGGGGCCACGCTTTCGCCATCGTGGACGAGGTGGACTCCATCCTCATCGACGAGGCCCGCACCCCCCTGATCATCTCCGGTCAGGGGGACAAGTCCACCCAGCTGTACGACATGGCCGAGATGTTCGCCGCCCGGCTGAAGAAATTTGTGGTGGTGGAGAGCGATGACAAAGAGGAGGAAGCCACCGACATCGACGCCGACTATGTGGTGGACGAGAAAGCCCGCAGCGTCACCCTCACTGCCCGGGGCGTGAAGAAGGCGGAGGAGTTCTTCCATCTGGACAACCTGTCCGACCCGGAAAACAGCACCATCGCCCACCACATCAACCAGGCCATCAAGGCCCACGGCATCATGAAGCGCGACGTGGACTATGTGGTCAAGGACGGCGAGGTGGTCATCGTGGACGAGTTCACCGGCCGCCTCATGTTCGGCCGCCGGTACTCCGAGGGTCTGCACCAGGCCATCGAGGCCAAGGAGCACCTGTCCGTCCAGCGCGAGAGCAAGACGCTTGCCACCATCACGTTCCAAAATTACTTCCGCCTCTACCGCAAGCTGTCCGGCATGACCGGTACGGCGCTGACGGAGGAGGAGGAATTCGCCACCATTTACGCGCTGGACATTATCGAGATCCCCACCAACCGCCCCATCGCCCGTATCGACAACGAGGACAGCGTGTACAAGACCGAGAATGGCAAGTACCGCGCCGTCATCCAGCAGGTAAAGGCGTGCCACGCCAAGGGCCAGCCGGTGCTGGTGGGCACCGTGTCCATCGAGAAGAACGAGCTGCTGGGCAAGATGCTGACCCGCGAGGGCATCAAGCATAACCTGCTGAACGCCAAAAACCATGAGCGCGAGGCCGAGATCGTGGCCCAGGCGGGCCAGTTCGGCGCCGTCACCGTGGCCACCAACATGGCCGGTCGTGGTACCGATATCATGCTGGGCGGCAACGCCGAGTATATGGCCAAGAACGACCTCCGCAAGGCCGGCCTCACCGACGAGCTCATTGCCGAGGCCACCGGCTACGCCGAAACGGATAACCAGGAGATCCTGGACGCCCGGAAGCTGTTCGCCGAGAAGCTGGCCCAGCACAAGGCGGAGATCGCCGGTGAGGCCGACAAGGTCCGCGCCGCCGGCGGCCTGTTCATCATCGGCACGGAGCGCCATGACTCCCGCCGGATCGACAACCAGCTCCGTGGCCGTGCTGGCCGTCAGGGCGACCCCGGCGAGACCCGGTTCTATATCTCCCTGGAAGACGACCTCATGCGCCTGTTCGGCGGTGACCGCGTCACCAACATGATGGAGCGGATGAACCTCGACGAGGACACCCCCATCGAGAACAAGATGCTGACCCCGTGCCATTGAGCAGGCTCAGACCACGGTGGAGTCCCGGAACTTCCAGTCCCGTAAGTCGGTGCTGGAGTACGACGACGTGATGAACAAGCAGCGTGAGATCATCTACGGCCAGCGCAAGCAGGTGCTGGACGGCATGGACGTCAAGGGCATCATCATGGGCATGATGGAGAGCGCCATCGGCCACCAGGTCCGCAGCGCCTTCATGGGCCAGGAGCACCTGGACATGGTCCAGTGCAAGGAGCTTCTCCGCGGCGTGGAGGGCGTGTACTTCACCAAGTACACCGTAAAGATCGACGAGAGCCAGCTCCCCACCCTTACCGAGGACGATTTCATCGATATGTTCACCAAGGCCGCCGCCGACTTCTACGAGAAGAAGGAGCAGGAGATCACTCCGCCCGTCATGCGTGAGCTGGAGCGCGTCGTGCTGCTGCGGGTGGTGGACGAGTACTGGATGGACCACATCGACGCCATGCAGGACCTGCGCCAGGGAATCCGTCTGCGGGCCTACGCCCAGACCAACCCGGTGGACGCCTACAAGAAGGAGTCCCTGGAGATGTTCGAGGAGATGATCGACGCCATGAAGGAGGAGACGGTGCGCCGTCTGTACTCCGTCCGCCTGCGCCAGAACGAGGAAGTCAAACGCGAGCGCGTGGCCAGCGGCATGACCGAGAACGTGGGCGGCGACGGCACCGTGAAGAAGCGCCCCACCAAGGTGGTCAAGGTCGGCCGCAACGACCTGTGCCCCTGCGGAAGCGGCTTAAAGTGGAAGAAGTGCACCTGCAAGGAGTACCACTCCTGACTGACGCTGTTTGCTTCCCCGCCGGGCTTCCTACGGTCGCATGACGGCAGCCAAATCGAAGATTTGGGCCGTCAAAGTCCTGCGGCAGCGGGCTGAAGTGGAAGAAATGCACCTGCAAGGAGTACCACTCCTGAGTAACTTCAAACGACACCCGCTTCGCTGGGCTGTCGTTTGAGCGGGCTGCGGCCTGCTGCAGCGCACGACGTGCGCGTCAAAGTCGCGCACGCGCACGTTTGCAGGCCGAGAAGAATTTTCGGCGACGTACACGCCGCCGCCGAAAATAGATTTGATTTTATTTGCGTCTGCGGACGCAAACTCTGCGAGGCATTGTAAAATGACGGGCGGCGGCTGATGCCGCCGCCCGTCCCATCTTATGCAGGGGGCGGCGTCCCCGACGCCCCGTTCCCCTCCGGAAGGAGACACTATGTTCCACCCCACACAAAAAACGACCTGGTCTATCTGGCCTCCGATGTGTTGGAAAACAGCGCCATCGTCCACGGCTTTTCCACCCGAAAGGGCGGTGTCTCTCCCGCGCCCTGGGACAGTCTGAACCTGGATGACCGCCGGGGCGACGACCTTGCCCATGTACAGGAGAACTTCCGCCGCCTGTGCACCGCGCTGGACACGGATGTGCAGCGGGCGGTGCTCAGCCGTCAGGTGCACCGCAGCGATGTGCGCCGCGTCACGGCGGTGGACTGCGGCAAGGGCCTGTGGCAGCCGCAGGACTACGACAGCGCCGACGCCCTGGTGACGGACGTGCCGGGCATCCCCCTGATCGTGTTCTCCGCCGACTGCAACGTACTGCTGCTCCACGACCCGGTGCGCCGGGTCATCGGCGCAGCCCACGCCGGCTGGCGGGGCACCGCCGCCGGCATCGCCGCGGAGACGGTACGCGTCATGGCCGAGGATTACGGCTGCGACCCGGCGGACCTCCGCGCCGCCATCGGGCCGGCCATCGGGCCGTGCTGCTTCGAGACGGACGGCGACGTACCGGAGGCCCTGCGGGCCGCACTGGGTGTGGCGGTGGAGCCGTTCATGGCATGGAACGGCAGCAAGTGGCACATCGACCTGAAAGCCGTCAACGCCCTGTGGCTGCGCCGCGAAGGCGTTACACACATCGACATCTGCGATCACTGCACCGCCTGCCGCCCGGACCTGTACTGGAGCCACCGGAAGATGGGCCTGCGCCGGGGCGAGCAGGCCGCACTGATCGCTCTGCGGGAGGATACGCTATGAAACGTGCACTGCTGTGCCTGCTGCTGGCGCTGACCATGCTGCTGGCCGCCGGCTGCGCCGACTGGGAGGTCACCGAGGATCCTCTGGGAGAGCTGTCCGACTTCTACCAGAATGAAAACGAGGAACCGGAGCCGGAGCCGCTGACCGCCTTTACCCTGCCCTATATCGCCGGCGGCACCCTCGACCCCGTCCGCACCACGGACACTATGCAGCAGACCGTAGAGTCCCTCATGTACCAGGGGCTGTTCGCCCTGGACGAGCAGTTCCGGCCCCAGGCCGTCCTGGCGGACAGCTGGACGTATGATTCCGCCCAGCGCACCTGGACCATCCGCATCAAGGCCAACGCGGCCTTCTCTGACGGCTCCGCCGTCACGGCGGCGGACGTGGCCGCCACGTTGGAGCGCGCCCGCACCTCTGAGCGCTATGCCGCCCGGCTGCGGGACGTGACCTCCGTGTACGTCCGGGAGGACGCGGTGGTCGTCGCCCTGTCCGCCCCTCTGGCCACACTGCCCAGCCGCCTGGACATCCCCATCATCAAAGCAGGCACCGAGAACCGCACCGCCCCCACAGGCAGCGGTCCCTATCTGTTTGCCAAGGATGATACGGGCGCCTATCTGACGGCCAACAGCCGCTGGTGGCAGGACAGCAGCGTTCTGCCGCTGTCCACCATCCGCCTGCAGCACTGCAAGGACAAGGACTCCGCCCTGTACGCCTTCACTTCCCGTGAGGTACAGCTGCTGACGCTGGATCTCACCGGCAGCAACAGCACCGGTGTCTCTGGTGCCGGCGACTATGCCGAGGCAGCCACCCCCGTCATGCAGTTCCTGGGCATGAACACCCGGCGGGAGGCTCTGTCCGACCCTGCCCTGCGCCGGGCCCTCAGCGCCGGCATCGACCGCGAAACGCTGGTGTCCTCCTGCCTGCTGGGACAGGGCACGGCGGCCCAGCTGCCTGCCTCCCCCGCCTACGCAGGCTACGATACCGCGCTGGAAACGCCTTACGACACCGCGGCCTATAACCGCCTGCTGAACGCCGCCCTTGGCGAACAGGCGGAGGATGAGACACCCCTGACGCTGACGCTTCTGGTCAACGAGGAGAGCAGCTTCAAGGTCTCCGCCGCCCAGGAGATCGCCATGTACCTCAATACCGCACGCCTGACCGTCACCGTGGAGGCTGTTCCCTGGGACACGTTCCTCACCCAGCTGGAAAGCGGCAACTTTGATCTCTATTACGGTGAATGCCGCCTGACCGCCGACTGGGACCTGACGGCCCTGTTGTCCACCGAGGGCAGCCTCAACTACGGCGGCTGGTCCGATGAGACTACCGACCGGCTGCTGCAGGCCTATCGATCCAATGGCGCTGACGCGAACCTGGTGGCCCTGTGGCAGCAGCTGCTGGACACCGCCCCCTTCGCCCCCATCTGCTTTAAGTCCGTATCCGTTGTCACCACCGAGGGCGTGGTGCAGGGTCTGTCCCCCACGGAGACGGCCCCCCTCTCCCCCCTGGGCAGCTGGTCCGTCCGGCTGGACGCATAAAAGGAGCGTATGCCATGTCACAAGTCACCAAGCGGGCGCTGGAGGCGTCGCTGAAAAAAAGCTGCTGCTGGAAAAGCCCCTGCATAAGATCACTGTCAGTGACATCACCGATGACTGCGGCATCAACCGCATGACGTTTTACTATCACTTCAAGGACATCTATGATCTGGTGGAGTGGAGCTGTCAGGAGGACGCCAGCCGCGCTCTGGCGGGCAAAAAGACCTACGAGACGTGGCAGCAGGGCCTTTGCAGATCTTCGAGGCCGTGCAGGAGAATAAGCCCTTCATTCTGAACGTCTATCGCTCCGTCAGCCGGGAGCAGGTGGAGAACTATCTCTACAAGCTGACCTACGACCTGCTGGAGGGCGTGGTGGAGGAGCAGGCCCGGGGAATGTCCGTCCGGCCGGAGGATAAGGCCTTCATCGCCACGCTGTACAAGTATATGTTCGTAGGCCTGATGCTGGACTGGATCAGATCCGACATGAAGGGCGATCCCCACCTGATCGTGGAACGGCTGGACCAGGTCATCCACGGCAGCGTCGACGCCGCGCTGGCGCGTCTGCGTACCGACAAGCCCTTATCAAACGAGGCCAAATGATAAAAAACTGAACACCTGCCGCCCCGGTGATAAAAAACTTATCACCGGGGTTTTTCTGCTTATTGAACAAATATTCATTCAGATGTATGCTTTCATCATCAAAGGAAAACATACAGTGGATACTTGAAAGGAGTTTATTTATGTATTATTCCAGCGGTAACTATGAAGCCTTTGCCCGTCCCAAAAAGCCCGAGGGCGTGGACAACAAATCCGCCTATATCGTGGGCAGCGGCCTGGCGGCCCTGACCGCCGCCTGCTATCTGGTCCGCGACGGCCAGATGAAGGGCGAGCACATCCACGTTCTTGAAAAGGGCAATTTGCCCGGCGGCGCGTGCGACGGCTACAAGTTCGAGAACCTGGGCTACGTCATGCGCGGCGGCCGCGAGATGGACAACCATTTCGAGGTCATGTGGGACCTGTTCCGTTCCATCCCCTCCATCGAAACGGAGGGTGTCAGCGTTCTGGACGAGTACTACTGGCTCAACAAGGAGGACCCCAACTACTCCCTGTGCCGCGCCACCGTTGACCGCGGTCAGGACGCCCATACCGACGGCAAGTTCGACATCTCCGACAAGGGCGCCATGGAGATCATGAAGCTGTTTTTCACCCCCAACGAGGACCTGCAGGACAAGAAGATCACCGACTTCTTCGATGACGAGGTGCTGAACTCCAACTTCTGGCTGTACTGGCGCACCATGTTCGCCTTTGAGAACTGGCACAGCGCGCTGGAGATGAAGCTGTACATCCAGCGCTACATCCACCACATCGGCGGCCTGCCCGACTTCACGGCCCTGCGCTTCACCAAGTACAACCAGTATGAGTCCATGATCCTGCCCATGGTGAAGTATCTGGAGAGCCACAACGTCCGGTTCCATTACGGCGTGCAGGTCACCAACGTGGAGTTCGACTGCTCCGATCCCACCCACAAGCTGGCCAAGCGCATCGATGTCATCGAGAACAACGAGCCCGGCGCCATCGACCTGACGGAGAACGATCTGGTGTTCATCACCAACGGCGGCTGCGTGGAGAACTCCTCCATGGGCAGTCAGGATAAGCCCGCCGCCTACAACACCGAGCTGAAGCCCGGCGGCGGCTGGGATATGTGGCGCAAGATCGCCGCACAGGACCCTGCCTTTGGCCATCCCGACAAGTTCTGCCATGACCCCGAGCAGACCAACTGGATGAGCGCCACCGTGGAGACTTTGGACCAGAAGATCATCCCCTATATCAAGAACATCTGCAAGCGCGACCCCTTCACCGGCCATGTGGTCACCGGCGGCATCGTCACCGTCAAGGACTCCTCCTGGCTGATGAGCTGGACCATCAACCGCCAGCCCCAGTTCCGCGACCAGCCCAAGGACCACTGCCTGGTCTGGGTCTACGCCCTGTTCACCGACAAGCCCGGCGACTATGTGAAAAAGCCTATGCGGGCGTGCACCGGCAAGGAGATCTGCATGGAGTGGCTGTACCACATCGGCGTTCCCGAGGATCAGATCGAGGATCTGGCGTCCAACAGCGCCAACACCGTACCCGTGATGATGCCCTATATCGATGCGTTCTTCATGCCCCGCGCCTACGGCGACCGGCCCAATGTGGTGCCCGACGGCAGCGTGAACTTCGCCTTCCTCGGTCAGTTTGCCGAGACGCCCCGCGACACCATCTTCACCACCGAGTATTCCATGCGGACCGGCATGGAGGCCGTCTACACCCTGCTGAACGTGGACCGGGGGGTGCCCGAGGTCTGGG